>ERZ1740067.815-NODE-815-length-23463-cov-5.273154_pt1 | contig 23463 bp, 21 predicted proteins | sample MGYA00581736_ERZ1740067 | MGnify/ENA primary metagenome ERZ1740067 (study PRJEB43018, sample SAMN04849236) | marine metagenome | isolation source: floating plastic debris | place: Pacific Ocean | collected 2008-08-27 | study: EMG produced TPA metagenomics assembly... | reverse complement strand
CCCTCCCCTGAAGGAGAGGGGAGCAGAATGGCAAAAGCCCCTCTCCTTCAGGGGAGGGGTTGGGGTGGGGAAAGGTCTAGCCACCCCCTGCGCCTTGGCTTCCGGCAGGTCGATGGTTTTCCTGAGGCTGCGGCTGAGCAGCTAGAAGCGGCGCGGGATATGCCGTTTACGGACATGACGGATTTTCATGAGCGGACCCGCTTGCCTGTCCATCTGATTGAAAAACTGGCAGCGGCAGACGCTTTCCGGTCCATGGGCCTTGATAGGCGCCAAGCCCTGTGGCAGGAGCGCAGGCTCAAGGACGCGCCAGACTTGCCGCTATTTGCCCATGTGGAGACCCGGCCAGAAGGCGCTGACCCGCATACGGATTTGCCAGAGATGCCGCTGTCAGAACATGTGGTGGCGGACTATCAGACGCTGCGTCTGTCGTTAAAAGCCCATCCCGTTCAGTTCTTGCGCAGCCGCTTTTCTGACATGGGTGCGCGGCCTTGCACGTCTATTTATGACATGAAAAATGGGACGCGGACGGCTGTGTCAGGGGTCGTTTTGGTGCGTCAGCGGCCAGGCACGGCCAAGGGCGTCGTGTTCGTCACTATTGAGGATGAAACGGGCGTTGCCAACATCATTGTCTGGCCGAAAATGCTGGAAAAATTCCGCAAAGTGGTGATGACGGCGCGGCTCTTATTTATCAAAGGCCAAGTGCAAAGCGCGAACAATGTGACCCATTTCGTGGCCCATGATTTGATGGATTGCACCGCTGATTTGGACCGCCTCACGCAAGATGATAGCGAGGTCCATCCGCAGATGTCGCGGGCGGATGAAATCTTAAGGCCGCTTCCAGAACGACCAGCACATAACAGCCAATCCGTCGGCCGGACGCACCCGCGCAATGTGCGCGTGATTCCGAAAAGCCGGGATTTTCATTAGCTCCGGGCTTGATTAGGCTCTGGCCGTTCGGGCTGAGCGTGTCGAAGCCCGGTCCAGCTGCGACCGGTCCTTCGACGCTGCCCAGGGCGAACGGGTGCTCAATAATCAAATGCGCTCCAACCGTCGTCCTATGTGAAAACCTCTTCTATTCTTGGATTTAGCGCTACCTGTAAGAGCAGGTTCGTGACGTTAGGAGGAACGGTTGAAAGCAGTCAGCTACAAACAGCATGGCGAACCATGGGACGTGGTGGCCGTGGAAGACTTGCCTGAGCCAACACCGCTGCCATGCCTGGTCGTGGTTGCCTTTGAGGCTGCTCCAATTCATTTTGGGTACTTCCTGGGGATGCGGGCCGACATGCCGTTCTTCCCCTTGCCGCCGGGGGTGGGCGGCTTTGAAGGGGTGGGGCGCATTTCTGCTTGCGGCAGCGATGTGACGGATTGGCAGGTGGGTACCCGTGTTTTTCTCCCCATCGGCTATGGCGCTTGGCAGGAGCGCCGCGCTGTTGCGGCTGACCAATTGGTTGCTGCGCCGGATGATGTGGCCGCCGAGCAGCTTGCGCTAGTGCCAATCAATTTGGCCACGGCCTATCTGCTGCTGCATGCCTATGATGCACTCGCCCCTGGTGATTGGGTCATCCAAAACGCGGCAAATTCCAATGTAGGCGGCTATGTTGACCTGCTCGCCAGTAAGGCTGGTATCAACGCTATCCATGTGGTGCGGCGACCAGAACTTGTTGCGGATTTAAAAGCAAAGGGCAGGGCGCATGTGTTGCTGGATGGGCCTGATTTGAAAGCGCAGGTGGATGCCCTGGCGCCTGACCCACCCAAGCTTGCCATAGACGCTATCGGCGGGGCAGCGACGACGCGGCTTGGGGCCTGTGTTGCCAATCACGGCCTGGTCTTGTCCTACGGGATTCTGTCAAAGGAGCCGCCCGCCCTTGCCTATCCTGATTTGGTCTTCCGGGACGTGCGGCTGCGCGGCGTACTGACCAATTTTGCCATGGAGCGCTTAGATACGGCAGGTCTTGCCACCATGCGCCAAGGTCTCGATGAGACTGTGGCGTCCGGCCAGCTGGATGCGCAGATTGCCGGCATTTATCCTTTCAGCCAGGCCGCAGATGCCCTGCGGCATGCCGCGCGCACGGGCGCTGACCGTCAAGGCAAAGTCATCCTGGTGCCGGCGTGACTTTGCCTAAACCTGCGTATTCATAGCCGGGCGGACAATCATCTCGCCTATGTTGAGGTTGATTGGCTGGCTTACGGCGAAGACGACAGCGCGTGCGATATCATCTGGCAAGCCAACAAGGGGTGTGCGGCCATCCGCGTCGGGCTCAACAGGGGCGCGCTCAAATGCGGCGAGGAGACCTTGGCGCTGCTCGTCTGACATATAGCGCCACAGATTGGTGGCAAAAGCGACGGGAACGATGTTAACGACGCGAATATCATCGCCTTCCAGCTCAAAGCGCAGCTGTTCAGAGACTTTGTCGACCGCCGCTTTGGTGGCGCCATAGACACCGCCTGGATCCATGCGGGCGGACATGGAAGAGATATTCACGATGTGGCTTGGCGTACCCTGCGCGCGCATGCGGGCGATGGCTGCTTGGCTGGCTTCTAAGAGCGATAGGACGTTCACTTGGAACATGTCATGCCACATCTGCGCCGTCTGCTCGGCGACGCTTCCCGTGTGGAACACGGCGGCGTTGTTCACCAGAATATCAAGGTGGCCAGCGTCATCGGCAGCGCGGTCAACAGCGGCTGCTGCGGCGCCCGGCTGGCTTAAATCAGCCACTAACATTTGGCCTTCTGAAGCGCCTGAAGGCGCCATGGCTTTCAGGGTTTCGGCAAGACCGGCCTCATTGCGGCCTAGAATGGTGACCATTGCACCTGCTTTGCTTAGCGCCACCGCGATAGCAGCGCCAATGCCACTGGATGCGCCTGTGACAAGGGCTGCGCGGCCCTCCAATGTGTGTTCGCTCATGCTGTTTCCCTCCATGCCCGCCTAGAGTCTGGCACAGGCAGCCATGGCGCAACTATTCTTTCCGGGAACTGGCCTTTTGTTTCAGCAAAAGCCTTTGCCAGACAGCGGCTGGCTGTGATTTGATTTGGCCGACACTAACGAGGATCTGCCATGCCGCGTTTGCCCTTTAAGACGACTTTGATGACCTGCTTGAGCGCTCTTGCCTTGGTGCACTGCGCGCCTGAAACGGAGACAGCGGACCCGCCGATCACGGCTGAGAAAGCCGCCCAGTTCATGGCGGATGCGGAGCAGACGCTGGCCGAAAACAGCGAATTCTCCTCTCATGTGAGCTGGGTCAATGCCAACTTCATTACCTATGACACCAATTGGCTTAAGGCGAGGGTGGGCGCGCAGGTGAAGGCTGAAGCGGTGCGGCTCGCCAATGCGACTAAGCAATTCCAAGGCCTTGATTTGCCCCCGGAGCTGCGGCGCAAAATGGATATGCTGCGTGGCCGCATTACCATCCCGGCGCCGGAAAAACCCGGCGCGGCTCAAGAGCTAAGCGGCATTACAACCAGCCTCAGCACCACCTACAGCACGGGCAAAGGCACTTATCAAGGCGCTGTCACGCCGGGCGTTGACTTAGAAGAATTGATGGCTACCGTGCGCAGCGATGCCGCGCTCAAGGAAATGTGGACCAGTTGGCGCGAGATATCGAAGCCCATGAAAAGCGAGTATGCGCGCATGGTTGAGATTGCCAATGAAGGTGCGCGCGAGCTGGGCTATGGCGATGTGGGCCAGATGTGGCGCTCGGGCTATGACATGGACCCGGATGCGTTTGTGGCCATGGTCGAGCGGCTGTGGAGTGATGTAGCCCCGCTCTATGAAGAGTTGCATTGCTATGTGCGCGCTGAATTATCTGGACATTATGGCGCCGACGTCGTGCCGCAAGAGGGGCCAATCCCCGCCCATGTGCTTGGCAATATGTGGGCCCAGCAATGGGGTAATATCTATGAATTGATCGCGCCGGAGGAGGCTGGCGCGCCCTTTGATGGCACGGTCGTTTTGCAAGAGGCCGGCTATGATGCGCTGAAAATGGTGCAGGCCGGGGAGGCGTTTTTCTCTTCGCTTGGCTTTGACCCGCTGCCTCAAACCTTCTGGGAGCGCTCTCTCATCACCAAGCCACAGGATCGGGAGGTGGTCTGCCACGCCTCGGCCTGGAACATTGATGATGAGGATGATATCCGCATCAAGATGTGCACCAAGGTCAACGCGGATGATTTTCAAACCGTCCATCATGAGCTTGGCCACAATTATTATCAGCGTGCTTACAAAGCCAAAGACTATCTCTATCGCACCGGGGCCAATGATGGGTTTCATGAAGCCATCGGTGATATGATTGGCCTGTCGGTGACGCCTGAATACATGGTTCAAATCGGGCTCCTAGACGCAGCGGACGTGCCGCCGGCAGAGGCGGACTTGGGCCTGTTGCTGCAAAGCGCGCTGGATAAAGTTGCCTTTCTGCCCTTTGGGTTGCTCATTGATAAATGGCGCTGGCAGGTCTTCTCAGGCGCGGTTTCGCCTGACGACTATAACGAGGCCTGGTGGGCGCTGCGGACGCGCTATCAGGGCGTCGTGCCGCCTGTGGACCGGCCGGGCGACGCATTTGACCCGGGCGCCAAATATCATATCCCGGGCAACACGCCCTATATGCGCTACTTCCTGGCGCGCATCCTGCAATTCCAATTCCACAAAACCGCTTGCGATATGGTGGGTTGGGAGGGCCCGCTCCACCGTTGTTCCATCTATGGCAGCGCCGCAGTGGGGGAGGCGTTTAACGCCATGCTGGAACTGGGGGCGTCCAAGCCATGGCCGGATGCGCTTGAAGCCTTCACCGGGACGCGGGAGATGGATGCGACCGCCTTGCTGGAATATTACGCGCCAGTTGCTGACTTCCTCAACAAAGAGAATGCTGGGCGCAGCTGCGGTTGGTAAAGCCGTTATTGATAGACCGCAGCCAGCAAATACCCGGCGTAGACCATGAGTAAGACCGCACCTTCCGCGCGGCTGATGGTCTTGTCGCTAACGATGAAATGATAAGCGACGAGGCTGACCATAAGCGCGGCGAAGGCGTGCATGGCCCAGGGCCCAGTAAAGAAACTCTCCCCGCCAGGCATCAAAATTTGGCAGATGGGGAGCACGCACAGCATGTTGAACACATTTGAGCCAAGCACATTGCCGACAGCCACATCGCCCTTGCCTTTGATGGTGCTGTGAATGCTCACCACGGCCTCGGGAATGGACGTAATGACGGCCAGCAGGGCAAGCCCAATGACGGTGAGGGGAAGGCCCAAGTCCGCTGCGTAGCCAACGCTGCCCTCAATGAGCTTTGCGCTCCCATAAATGATGCCGCCAAGACCAAGGACGACTAGGCCGAGGCCTAAAGCCATTTTGGCCGGGCCGGTGCGGACGAACTCCGCCTTTCGGGCCATGACGCCAGTGCCGGACAAGCGCCGCTCCTCAAAGAAAGTGAGCGCCACATAGAGTGCGAAAAGCGCAAGCCCAATCAGCGGCCAGACAAGGCCAGTCGGCTCCATCAACGTGCCGAGCAGCAGGTAAAGCGCGGCAATCACTGTTGCGGCGCCATCGCGGCCAATGGCTTTGCTGGACATGCGGATCGGTTCAATGAGCGCGCATAAGCCCAGGATGAGGGCCATGTTCACAATAACACTGCCAAGCAGCAGGCCAAGGGCCACGCCTTCAAAACGGGCCAGGGTGGCGCCGATGCCAACGGCCAGTTCCGGCAGCGACGTGCCAAATCCTATTAAAATCAGGCCGACAACAAAGCTCGGCAGGGCAAAATGCTTGCGCAAAGTGCCCGCGCCGCGCAGGAACGCCTCAGCGCCGATGACGATAAGAAGTAAGCCTATCAAGAGGTTAAATATCATGGGGGCGCCCTCCTCACTGCCCTAGTAAACCTAATGTGCGCAAACAGCCGCCGCAAGTCTTGCGCCCTCTTGCTCTTAAGCGCGCCTGCACGCTATGCACGCGGCATATATCTCACTACCGGTTGAATAAAGGTTGCCGATGTCCGCTCAAATCCGCCCCCGCCGCTCCGTTCTTTATATGCCGGGGTCTAACCCGCGCGCTTTGGAAAAAGCCAAGACCCTGCCTGCCGACGGCTATATTTTCGATTTAGAAGATGCTGTGGCGCCGGATGCGAAATCGGTTGCTAGAGACCAAGTCTGCGCGGCAGTCGAGGCGGGAGGCTATGGCCCGCGCGAGCTCGTTGTCCGGGTTAATGGCCTGGATACCGATTGGGCTGAGGCTGACATCAAAGCCGCCTGCGCCGCTGGGCCAAATGCCATTCTGCTGCCAAAGGTGGAAAGCGCCGCCGAAGTGCAAACGCTGGCGCAGATGATGGTATCCTACAAGGCGCCTGAATGGACCGAAATCTGGGTCATGATGGAAACCCCGCGGGCTATGTTCAGGACCCTCGAAATCGCAGAGGCGCATGACAAGCTCAGCTGCTTTGTCATGGGCACATCCGACCTCGTCAAAGACCTGCACGCGCATCACACGCCCCAGCGCTTGCCGGTTCTGACCAGTTTATCGCTTTGCCTGCTGGCCGCCCGCGCCGAAGGGCTTAGCATCCTGGACGGTGTTTATCTTGATTTAAAAGACGAAACTGGCCTCGCCGAAAGCTGCCGCCAAGGCGCGCAGATGGGCTTTGACGGCAAAACCCTCATCCACCCCAACCAAATCGCCGCCACCAACCGCCTCTTCGCGCCCGATGAAGACGAAGTCGACCTCTCCCGCCGCATCATTGCCGCCCATGCTGAGGCAGAAGCAGAGGGCAAGGGCGTCGTGGTGGTCGATGGCAAGCTCATCGAAGCGCTGCATGTGGAAAACGCCAAACGTCTGGTGACGCTGAGTGAGCCAATTGCTGCGAATGAGGAGCATGAATGAAATACGATTGTAGCGCTCTAGATAAAATCAGCCTATGGTCTAGCAGTGATGACCAGTCCAGCTGACCCCCGGTTACCGAAACCAAATATCCATAACGGCGATAACTCTTCTCTCACGCAAGAACAACTAGCCATACTGGAGATGACTTTAAAAAGACGTCTTTCTCTTATTGAGGACATCTCCAAAAGACCCCAACCAAAGTACCTCTGACTGAAAAGCGTCTCTAACGCCCCTCTTCGACGGCCAGATGGCGCGCCATAAAGGCGTCCATCGCTTCAAACATTTTTATGCGCGCCTCATCAATATCGATGCTGTGGCCGCCGAGTGGCATTTCCAGATATTCGCTTTCTTTTTTCAGCTTCTTCAGCCGCTTATGCATGCGTTTCGAGTGTTTGTAGTTGACGCGGGCATCATCTTGCGTCGCGACGAGAAGGACAGGGATGCTTATCTCCTCTGCCCGGTGATAAGGTGAAACTTCTTTCAGGTCTGAGCGATTCTCACCGATGGATTCACGGAAGCGTTTGTACCAAATGAATTTGCGGTCATCAGACCAAATAAGCGGAAGGTCCGCGACGCCGTTTATTGATACTGAACACTGAAACAAATCCGGCGTTTTGACGGCGCCCATCAGGGCCGCATAGCCTCCATAGGACCAGCCGACGACGCACATGCGGTTTTTATCAATCAGCCCGCTTTCAATCGCCCAGGCCGCTGTATCGGTCACATCATCTTGCATGGCGCCGCCCCATTCTTGGTCGCCAAGGTCTTCGAAGGCTTGGCCGTAGCCACTGGAGCCACGGAAATTGGGCTGTAAGACCACATAGCCTCGATTGGCAAAAAACTGAGCTAAGTAATCAAACTGAGCGCTATCGCGTGACCATGGCCCGCCATGTGGCAACATAATTGCTGGGAGGTTTCTGCTGCCTCGGCCGATGGGCGTCGTTACAAACACCTCGATATTTAAACCGTCTCGCATTTCCACCATATGGTTGGAGACTGGCGCCACATGCCCATCTTCTATGGCCGCATAGGGCGCCGCAAAGATCGACATCGTTTTTGTCGACATGTTGAGAGAATAGAGTTTGGGTGTCTCGCCAGTTTTCTGAGAGCGGAAAAGCCACAGTTCCCCTTTTTTATCGGAGCTTAATATCCTGTTCGTGGCATTAGGCAGGGCACGATCAACGGCTGCACTGACCCGTTTTTCCATGCCGCCCAGAAAAACCTGCTTGGAGGTCTGGTCGACATACCCTGTTCCGACCAGTTGGCCATCAATGTCGGACCAGTAGAATTTATCGATGTCATAGCGTTCGTTGGAGTAGATCCATTCCATCAAATCCCCAGTCCGAAGATCAAACCGTCCGAGGCTGGATCGTCCGTGTTCATTGGGCGCTACGAACAAGGCGCTGACCCCGTCTTCATGGATATCGACTGGGCTATAATCCTTGTCGAGCAAGGCGTAGATTGCGTCTTCAGACCAAATCTTTGCCTTCGATTTGTCGATCACAAGATGCGGCTCGAACTCGTGTAAGCTATAGCCAAGCACGGGTTTGCCTGATCTATCCGTCAGCCAATTATAAATGTCTTTGCGGCCGCTCCTGACGCGCGAATAGTCGCCCGTGCGCACATCGATCTTCCGAATATCGGGGTCACCATCCATGTCATCATCAATTGCAAGGAGTATGTGGTTGGGATCATCGGGCAGATAATCAATAATATCGCTTTGCGTTGCAGCGAATGCCGCTTCAGTCACCCGATATCTGCGTTTTTGATCGCCGGAAGCCCTCACGAGATTAAAGGCTTTCCCGCCGAATGAAGCGGACACCAGTCGCGATTGTTCCATCCGCGCACCACGATAAAAAATATTGGCGCCGTAAAATGTGTAGGTAACCAGTAGCGTATCGTTATTGGCCCAAGCATATCTGGCGATGTCTGCTTCTTCCAATGGCGGTAGTTTTATGGAGCGGTTGGGATCATAGCCTTGCACTGGGTGCGCCACGACCATTTTGCGGCCATTGACCACCGTTGTGATGTAAGCAATCGACTGTCCATCCGGCGACAATTGAGGCTGCGTTATCACCGGCAGCTTCGCAAACGCCTCCACGGGATAAACTGGCGGTACGCCGTCCGGTGCGGCACTCGCTTGAGTGCCCACGCTTGCAATACCAACAAAAACTACGAATACGCCAAGAGCGCGTTGCCACCGCATGTGTACCTGCCATTCTTTACTACCCAGGGTAGGCCACCATAGTGCCCGACACGTGTCAATAAAGTTGCTGCACTGATAGAGCTGGTAGCTGTTACCGTTAATTTACTTTTAGGCGGTTGCCTCTTATTAGCTTGCCGCTTACATACGTGCCATATCTACATGATTTTACTGATAATTATTCGCATTATGAGGGAAGAATGAGTGATGTGAACCGGCCGGTTTCGCGGCCTTTGTCGCCACATCTGCAGGTCTATGCATGGACGCCGACCATGGTTGTGTCGACGCTGCATCGCTTGACGGGGCTGGCGCTGACATCGGGCACGGCGCTGCTGACGTGGGGCTTGATTGCCTTGGCGAGTGGGCCGGAGAGCTGGTCTCTCTTCATGTCTTTGGCGAGCAGCCTCATTGGTATGGTGATCCTTATCGGGTTCACTTGGGCGCTATTTCAACACATGATGAGCGGTGTGCGGCACCTGGTGATGGACACGGGCGCGGCTCTCAAAGTCGATGACAGCCGCAAATTCGCGTGGTTCACATTTGTTGGGTCTTTTGGTCTCACCGCCCTTGTTTGGGCCGCTGTGTTGCTGGGCTAGGGAGACGGACGATGAGTTTAAAAACCCCTCTTGGCCACGTGCGCGGCCTTGGCTCTGCAAAGTCTGGCACGCACCATTGGTGGCTTCAGCGCGTCACGGCGATTGGCATGCTGCTGCTCATGATTTGGTTTGTCGTGTCGCTCATTGGCTTGCGCGGCGCGAGCTTTGAAGAGGCGACGGCGTGGATCAGTCAGCCGCTCGTCTCCGTCATCATGCTGGTCCTCATAGGGACGGCATTTTACCACATGCGGCTCGGCATTCAGGTGGTGATAGAAGATTATTTACATGGCGCGCTTAGGATTGCTGGGATCGTCGCTTTGAATTTTGGAACGGCGCTCTTATCAGCAGCGTGTTTGTTCTCGGTGTTAAAAATAGCTTTTGGGGCGTAAGACATGTCAGACGCTTATCAAATCATTGATCATACTTATGACGCCGTGGTTATTGGCGCAGGCGGATCTGGCCTGCGCGCCACGATGGGCATTGCGGAAAACGGCCTGAAGACGGCTTGCATTACAAAGGTGTTCCCAACGCGCTCGCACACGGTCGCAGCACAGGGCGGCATTGCGGCGTCGCTGGGCAATATGGGTCCGGATGCCTGGCAGTGGCACATGTATGACACCGTCAAAGGGTCTGACTGGCTGGGCGATCAGGATGCCATTGAGTATCTCTGCAAGGAAGCGCCCGCCGCTGTTTACGAACTCGAGCATTATGGCGTGCCTTTTTCGCGCACCGAGGAAGGCAAGATTTATCAGCGTGCCTTTGGCGGCATGACGCAAAATATGGGAGAAGGCCCTGCCGCGCAGCGTACTTGTGCTGCCGCTGACCGGACGGGCCATGCCATGCTGCATGCGCTGTATCAGCAGTCGCTGAAATATGACGCTGACTTCTTCATCGAGTATTTCGCAATCGATCTGATCATGGTCGATGGCGAATGCCGCGGCGTTGTCGCCATGTGCATGGAAGACGGCACCATCCACCGTTTTCGCGCGAAGTCTGTTGTGCTTGCCACGGGCGGCTATGGCCGGGCCTATTTCTCTGCCACCTCAGCCCATACCTGCACCGGCGATGGCGGCGGCATGGCATTGCGGGCTGGTATTCCTGTACAAGACATGGAGTTCGTCCAGTTCCACCCGACGGGTATTTATGGCGCTGGCGTCCTCATCACGGAAGGCGCGCGCGGCGAAGGCGGTTATCTCACCAATTCAGAAGGTGAGCGCTTTATGGAGCGCTATGCGCCATCTGCGAAAGACTTGGCCAGCCGGGACGTCGTTTCCCGCTCCATGAGTCAGGAAATCCGCGAAGGCCGCGGTGTTGGCAAAGAAAACGACCATATCTTCCTGCACCTCGATCATATTGATGCGGACATTTTGGCGGAGCGTTTGCCTGGCATTTCCGAAACGGCGAAGATTTTTGCGGGCGTGGATGTCACCAAAGCCCCGATCCCTGTGGTGCCGACAGTGCACTATAATATGGGCGGCATCCCAACCAATTATCATGGCGAAGTCGTCACCTTAAAGGACGGCGATCCTGATACGGTGGTGCCGGGCTTGTTTGCCGTTGGGGAGTCTGCCTGCGTTTCTGTCCATGGGGCGAACCGTCTGGGCTCAAATTCGCTGATTGACTTGGTCGTCTTTGGCCGCGCGACGGGTCACCGCGTCTCCAACATCGTGGAGCCCAATTCCAAACAGCCCGATCTGCCGGAGGATGCCGCTGACTTAGCGCTCACCCGGCTAGACCGCTTCCGCAATGCCAATGGCTCCACGCCAACGGCAGAAGCGCGCCTTAACATGCAAAAAACCATGCAGGGCAATTGCGGCGTGTTCCGGACGGATGAAATCCTGCAAGAAGGCAAAGCGAAGATCGATGCGGTCTACCAGTCCATGGCGGACCTGAAGGTCTCCGACCGCTCTCTGGTCTGGAACACGGACCTGATCGAGACGCTCGAGCTGGACAACATGGTCCCGCAAGCCATGGCCACCATGTATTCCGCCGCCAACCGCAAGGAAAGCCGCGGCGCGCACATGCATGAGGACTATGAGAGCCGCGATGATGGCGAGTGGATGAAACACACTCTCGCCTGGGTGCGAGACGGCGGCGTTAACATCGATTATCGCCCTGTGCATGATTACACGCTCAGCGAAGATATTGATTATATCAAGCCAAAGGCGCGCGTTTACTGAGCGCGCCTATTTCACTCCAGATTTTGTAAAAGAGGTTCACCTGTTCGATGGCTGAATTTTCCCTCCCCGCGAACTCAAAAATTGGCAAGGGCAAGGCACACCCTGCCGCTGATGGCGCGACCAATACGCGGACCTTTAAGGTTTATCGCTGGAACCCAGATGATGGCCAAAACCCGCGTATGGACACCTATGAAGTCGACATGGATGAGTGCGGCCCTATGGTGTTGGACGCGCTTGGCTATATCAAAAACATCATTGACCCGACGCTGACCTATCGCCGGTCCTGCCGCGAAGGCGTGTGCGGCTCTTGCTCCATGAACATGAACGGCGTCAATGGCCTGGCCTGCACCACGGCCATTGAAGACTGCAAAGGCACCATCAGCATCACCCCGCTGCCGCATATGGAGGTCATCAAAGACCTGGTGCCGGACTTTAAGCACTTTTACGCCCAATACGCCTCCATCAAGCCTTGGATGCAAACCGAAACGCCTACGCCGACTGGCAAGGAGCGTCTTCAATCCAAAGAAGAGCGCGAGAAGATCGACGGCTATTATGAGTGCATCTTGTGCGCTTGCTGCTCGACCAGCTGTCCCTCCTATTGGTGGAATGGCGATAAATATCTTGGCCCGGCCATCCTCCTGCAAGCCTATCGCTGGCTGGCTGATAGCCGGGATGAAAACACCGGCGAGCGCTTAGACGCCCTGGAAGACCCCTTCCGCCTCTACCGCTGCCATACCATCATGAACTGCGCCAATGCCTGCCCGAAGGGCTTGAACCCTGCCAAGGCGATTGCCGAGATCAAGAAAATGATGCTGGAGCGGCAGGTTTAGACAGCTGCGCTTGACTGAGGCTCGTATTCACCTTATGTTCCTATACATGAGGGTGGCTGAATATGACCGATGAAGCAGCGAGGCGGGTCGACGCTGAAATAGCGAAGTTGATCGCTGAAACAGCCCGCATAAATGCCGAAACAGACAAAATTAGGTTAGAAAAGGCGTTCTATCCGATGGTGGTGGCCTCGGGGGCCACCTTAGCCTTAATTGGGATTGTTAAGCTATTTCTTTGAGCCGGGCACCTAACGCCAAGTATACGCCACATTCAGCCCAAAGAACGCCTGATTAGCTGACCCACGTTCCGTGACAATCGGGCTATCAGCTGCGTCAGACACAAGCCGGCTGTAGCTGGCTATGGTGTTGACGGACCATTTGGGATTGATGGCGTAGCGGATGAAGGAGGTGACGCCGACATCGCGCAGGCCTGCATCAGCATCGAACTCAGCCAGGCCGCTGGCAAGAGATTGGGCGCTGTTGACGCTGAAGAAGGCGTCTTGATAGTTGCCCGAAGCTACGGTTGCCGTTGCAGAGACGGAGGTCGTCCATTTGCGTGAGGGGCGCACAAGACCGACTGCGCCTTCGATGAGGAAGCCGTCATGGCCGCTGATGGCTTGAACGAAAGACGCGCGGGCGGTGAAAAGGAGCGGCGGGCCTTGGCGGCTGGTGGAGATGGGCCGCGTTGTGGCAATGAAGGCGCCGACTTCCGCGGTGAGGCTTACTTGGCCCAAGGCTTCAATGACAGCGTCATTGGCGTTGTTTAAATCATCGCGGCCGCCGTTGATGCGCAGGATGGGGCCGAAGTCGAGTTTGGTGCCTTTGGTCACATCATATTCTACGCCAAAGCCGTTGTTGCGCAGCGTGCGCCCGTTTTTGACCCAATTGATGAGTGGGAAAGGGAGCGGGGCATAGCTGTCCGCGCCCGGAAAGCGGGGCGCAACGCCAACACCAAGGCCATAAGTGAAGCTATCTGGCTGGCCTTGCGGCGGGCCAGAGGGGCGGCCTTGGGCCTGTGCGGCTGCTGGTGTGCCGAGCGCTACCGATAGAACCGCAACGCAAAGGGTGCAAAGGATGCGTGTTTTTTGAAACATGGACGAATGTCTCCAGTTTTGGGCGCGCTTAGTCTGCGCGGCCTTGCAAAAAAGAATTGGGTTTTCAGTGTTTTGTTTGGCCCATCCCCCGACTGACCGGGCCAAGAATATGCTGGTGTCAAAGCCGGGGCGCATTCTCCTCATCTTGGATGCGGCTAATTTGCACTGAGATACGCCGTGTCGTTCTGTTCAGTTCACCCCCGCATGCAATTTTTAAGTGCCACTCAAAAATGTTTCAGAAGCTTCAGGTATTTCTATCGGATACGGCGGCATCACCGTTGTGCGTCGCCACCGGGTCGCTTACCGACCGTCTGCGCGTTTAAGGAAGAGGGCTCGCCCGTGACAGACTTGACACCTTGGACGCAGCGCCCTGGTTTTGGCGACCGCCAACTCGTCGGTAACCGCGTTTGCCTGCAGCCCTTTCAGGCAACGGCACCTGTAAGGCTTATAGGCTGCCATGGCAGGCGCCCGACAACGATGCCATTTGGTATTCCCTCTTGGACCATGACTGGTCGACGCTCAAGGCGCGCTTTGATCGTTGGCTTCGTGCGGACAGTTTTGATACGGACGCAGCGTACCCGGCCAACTCTCTCGCTTCGAGCTCTAGTCCAGCGCACTCGGTCCCAAGTGAATGCTCAGATTCACTATCTAAACAGGCCCTGTGATGCCTAGCAATCCATGCTAGGACAGTTGCAAATGACCCTATTTTTGAACTGTGATGCCAAGAGTATTAATTGAGGAAGACGGGCCCTATGCGGGCTGGAGGCGCTGGGCCAACAAAGCCGACGGGCGCTTTCCAGACACTGCTTTGGGGAGCCTATATTGGCGCGATGGCGAGGACGGCCAAATCATCGTCGCCATTGACACGGCGCGGCGGCACACCAATCCAGGCGATGTGCTGCATGGCGGCTTTCTTATGGCGTTTGCTGATATGGCGCTGTACGCCATCGCCTGGCGCTCTTTTGAAACAGCGCGCGGTGCGACCGTCTCTTGCAACTTTGAGTTTTTAGGACCGGGCAAACCAGGCGAGCCTGTCCTCGCGGAAGGCGAGGTGATGCGCGAAACCGGCAAGATGGTGTTTGTGCGCGCCATCTTAAAGCAAGAGGCGGGGGCCATTCTCAGCGTCACGGGCGTCTTGCGCAAAATCTCTGCGCGTTAGCATTTTGGCTTTGAGCTTCGCGCCCGCCTTCGCCATAGACATGCGCCATGACTGCTGAGACCTTAAAATCCGCTTATCAAGCGCTGCTGGATGCCGGTGAATTGGCCGCCGATGCTGACCAAGCGAGGGGTATTGAAGCTTTGGCCGCCGTTGAGGCTGCGCTAGATGGCTATCGCCCAGGCGCTGGTCGCAGTGGTTTTTTCCGCCGTCTGCTTTCGGGCGGCGGCTCTGGGGCGCCGCGCGGCCTTTATCTGTGGGGCGGTGTGGGGCGCGGTAAATCCATGCTGATGGATTTATTTTATGAGCATGCCCCTATCGTCTCCAAACGCCGCGTTCACTTCCATGATTTCATGGCTGACGTACACGACCAGATCGGCGCTTTTCGCAAAATGGCAGGCAAGGAGCGTATAGCCTTCGGCGCTGAACCCGGGTCAGACGACCCAATCCCCCCGGTGGCCAAAGCGCTTGCGCAAAGCGGCACGCTGCTCTGCTTCGATGAAATGCAAGTGCAAGACGTGGCGACCGCTGGCATCCTGGGGCGGCTGTTTGCAGAGCTTCTGGGCCTTGGCGTTGTGGTGGTCACAACCTCCAACCGGCCGCCAACCGACCTCTATAAAGACGGCATCAACCGCACCATCATTTTGCCCTTCATTGCGCTGCTGGAAGAGCAGCTCGATATCGTTGAGCTGAATGGGCCGACGGATTACCGGCTTGAGCGCATGGCTGGGCTTGAAAGCTATCATGTGCCCAATGGCCCTGAGGCGACGAATGCGCTGCGCGAGGTGTTCTTCCGGCTCACGGATCATGATGTGGATGATGCTGATACCGTGCCAACGGATAGCGTGACCGTAAAGGGGCGCGAGATATTTGTGCCCAAGGCCTTGCGGGGCGTCGCGGTCTTCTCCTTTAAGCGTCTGTGCGCGCAGGCGCTCGGGCCAGAAGACTATCTGGCCATCGCCCGGCGCTTCCACACCCTCATCATCGTAGGCGTGCCAAAACTAGGCCCTGAAAACCGCAATGAGGCGATGCGCTTCATCACTTTGATTGATGCGCTTTATGAGCAGAAGGTGAAGCTTTTCATGGCCGCCGATGCTTTGCCGCAAGACCTGTATGAAAAAGGCACGGGCCGGTTCGAATTCGATCGGACGATCTCAAGGTTGATGGAAATGCAATCGGCGGACTATCTGGGCCAAGGCCATGCTATCGCCTAGCGCGCGTATGCTACAAAAGGATAGTCGAAACGGGCCTTAGAGCATCTTGCGAAATAGGGTGCAGTGCAGTAAACGACGCAGGCAATTCAAGTGGGAGTGGCGCTTGAAGGTCTCTTTACTGCGCCTTTCCCTATCTTGTCTCACCTATCTGGCGTCTTCTGACGTTTTTTGGCGCACATTTAAGGATACTCCCGCATGGCACGAAATAAAATTGCGCTGATCGGCTCCGGCATGATCGGCGGCACTCTGGCGCACCTAGCTGCAATGAAGGAATTGGGCGACGTTGTCCTCTTCGATATCGCCGAAGGCATGCCTGCCGGTAAGGCGCTGGATTTGTCACAATCCGGACCCGTTGAAGGCTTCGATGCAAATCTGAAGGGCACCAATGACTATGCCGACATCGCGGGCGCAGACGTGTGCATCGTGACTGCTGGTGTGCCGCGCAAGCCTGGCATGAGCCGCGATGACTTGCTCGGCATCAACTTGAAGGTCATGAAGGCCGTTGGCGAAGGCATCAAACAATATGCGCCGGATGCCTTTGTGATCTGCATCACCAACCCGCTGGATGCCATGGTTTGGGCGCTGCGGGAATTTTCTGGCCTGCCTACGGAGAAAGTCTGCGGCATGGCTGGCGTGCTTGACAGCGCGCGCTTCCGCCATTTCCTGGCGGATGAATTCAACGTCTCTGTTGAAGATGTAACAGCATTCGTGCTTGGCGGTCATGGCGACACCATGGTGCCGGTCGTCGAATATTCCACCGTTGCTGGTATCCCCGTGCCAGACCTCATCAAGATGGGCTGGTCGACCCAAGAGAAGATTGACGCCATCGTTGACCGGACCCGCAAAGGCGGCGGCGAAATCGTTGGCCTGCTTGGCAATGGCTCAGCCTATTATGCGCCCGCCACATCGGCGATCGCCATGGCAGAAAGCTATCTCAAAGACAAAAAGCGGCTGCTCCCCTGCGCAGCCAATTTGACAGGCCAATACGGCGTTGATGGCATGTATGTGGGTGTACCGGTGGTTATTGGTTCTGATGGTGTGGAGCGCATCGTTGAGATCGAACTGAACCCGTCGGCCAAAGAGAATTTCGATGTGTCGGTGAACGCCGTCAAAGATCTGGTTGCAGCCTGCAAAGAGATCGACGGGTCGTTGAGCTAAGGAGCCGAACAAATGAACATCCATGAATATCAAGCCAAAGCGCTTTTAAAGAAATTCGGCGCGCCTGTGTCGGACGGCTATCCGGCCTTTACAGTTGAAGAGGCAACCAAAGCGGCCGAAACGCTGCCTGGGCCACTTTATGTGGTGAAAAGCCAAATCCATGCTGGCGGTCGTGGCAAGGGCAAGTTTGAAGGCCTTGGCCCGGATGCCAAAGGCGGTGTTCGGCTGGCCAAATCGGTTGAAGACGTCACGGCCAATGCGGAGGAGATGCTCAACCGGGTGCTGGTAACGCATCAGACTGGGCCGGAAGGCAAGGAAGTGGGCCGTCTCTACATCGAAGATGGCTCTGACATTGCAAAGGAATTCTATTTCTCCATCCTGGTGGACCGGGAAACCAGCCGTGTTGGCGTCATCGTCTCCACCGAAGGCGGCATGGATATTGAGGAGGTGGCCGAAGCAACGCCTGAGAAAATCCTTAACTTCTCCATTGATCCTGCAACGGGCTGGATGCCGTTCCATGGCCGCAAAGTGTCCGATGCTCTGGAACTGACAGGCAAGGCTGCCAAGCAAGCGGCCAAAACAGCGGCAACGCTCTACAAAGCCTTCATGGAAACCGATGCGGCGATGCTGGAGATCAATCCGCTGATCCTCGCGCCGGAAGATGACATCTAGGTGCTTGATGCCAAGATGAGCTTTGATGGTAACGCGCTCTACCGCCATCCCGATGTGATGGAATTGCGCGATGAGACAGAAGAAGACGAGAGCGAGATTGAGGCCAGCAAATATGACCTCAACTATGTGAAATTGGATGGTGAAATCGGCTGCATGGTGAATGGTGCTGGCCTTGCCATGTCGACCATGGACATCATCAAGCTGGAAGGCTCTGAGCCTGCAAACTTCCTCGATGTGGGCGGCGGCGCGACGCAGGAGCGTGTGACGGCCGCCTTTAAGATCATCACGCGGGATCCGAATGTGAAGGGCATTTTGGTCAACATCTTCGGCGGCATTATGAAATGTGATGTCATCGCCCAAGGCGTTGTCGAAGCCTCCAAAGAAGTTGGCCTGAACGTGCCCCTCGTTGTGCGCCTGGAAGGCACCAACGTCGAAAAAGGCAAAGAGATTATGGCCAATTCCGGCCTGCCCATCATTTCCGGCGATGACCTTGGCGATGCGGCCAAGAAGATCGTCAAAGCTGTAAGGGAGGCCGCATAACATGGCCATTCTAGTTGACGAAAACACCACGGTGATCACTCAAGGGATCACCGGTGCAAATGGCACCTTCCACTCAGAAACAGCGCTGGCCTATGGCACAAAAGTCGTTGGCGGCGTTACCCCTGGCAAAGGCGGGATGGAGCATATCGGCCTGCCGGTTTTTGATACGGTTGGCGAAGCTGTTGAAAGGACCGGTGCAACGGCTTCGGCTATCTACGTACCGCCGCCCTTTGCCGCCGATTCTATCTTAGAAGCCATTGACGCGGGTATTGAGCTGATCGTGGCGATCACCGAAGGCATTCCGGTGCTCGACATGGTCAAGGTCAAGGCTGCGCTCCAAAACTCAGGCTCGCGTTTGGTTGGGCCCAACTGTCCTGGCGTTATCACACCTGATGCCTGCAAAATCGGCATCATGCCGGGCCACATCCACAAGCGCGGCTCTGTGGGCGTCGTCTCGCGCTCTGGCACGCTGACCTATGAGGCGGTTGCGCAAACCACAGCCGCTGGCCTTGGCCAATCCACCTGTGTGGGCATCGGCGGCGACCCGGTTAATGGCACCAACTTCATTGACGTCCTCGACATGTTCTTGGCCGATGATGAAACCGAAAGCATCATCATGATTGGTGAAATTGGTGGGTCTGCGGAAGAAGACGCTGCTGACTTCATCAAGCAGAGCAAGGTCAAGAAGCCAATGGTGGGCTTCATTGCTGGCCGGACCGCGCCTAAAGGGCGGACCATGGGCCATGCGGGTGCCATCGTTTCCGGCGGCAAAGGCGGCGCGGAAGATAAGATCGAAGCCATGCGTTCGGCTGGAATAACTGTCTCTGAATCGCCTGCAGCGCTTGGTACAACTCTGATGGACGTTCTAAAACCTTAGCAGGCCTTTCATTTTCTTTTAGTCTATGACTGAATAAGGTTGGGACATCAGGTTCCGACCTATAGAGGAGCAACGGCTCATGGCCTCGCAGCCAACGGATTTTTCAGATTTTGGTGGGTCTTCGGGTGCTTTTGTTGAAGCACAGTATAATCGCTACAAACAAGATCCTGGGTCCGTTGGCCCGCAATGGCGTGAGCAGTTTTCCAGGCTGGAGCTTGGCTCTGTCAATGCAGACGGCCCGAGCTGGGCCCGGAAAGACTGGCCGCCAAGCCCGGTTGATGATTTAAATGAGCCGCTCGATCCAAGCTGGCTGACAATTCCAAAGCAAACGGCAAAACCGGCCCAAGCACTGGATAATTCAGATGCCGGTGTTCGTGCGGCGACCCTCGATTCCATCCGTGCGCTGATGATGATCCGCGCTTATCGGGTCCGTGGACACTTAGATGCCCATGTGGATCCGCTTGGTCTTCAAGATCGTGACCCGCATGCAGAGCTGGAGCCCGCGACCTATGGGTTTGGCCCAGAGGACATGGACCGGCCGATTTACATCGATCATGTGCTGGGGCTGGAATATGCGACCATCCGGGAAATCATTGCCATCCTGCGGCGCACCTATTGTGGCAGCGTTGCCATTGAGTTCATGCATATCAATGACCCTGAAGAAAAAGCCTGGCTGCAGCAGCGCATTGAAGGCCGCGACAAGGAAATCAATTTCACGCCCGAGGGCAAGGTCGCCATCTTCAACAAGCTGATTGAAGCGGAGCATTTTGAGAAGTTCTTGGGTCGCAAATATGTGGGCACCAAGCGTTTTGGCCTCGATGGTGGGGAAGCCATGGTGCCGGCCCTGGAAGGGATCATCAAAACCGGCGGGCAAATGGGCCTGAAAGAAGTGGTGATTGGCATGCCGCACCGTGGGCGGCTGAATGTGCTCGCTAATGTGATGCAAAAGCCCTACCGCGCGATTTTCCATGAGTTCCGAGGCGGTTCAGCCAACCCGGAAGATGTGGGTGGTTCCGGCGATGTGAAATATCACCTTGGCACGTCCGCAGACCGGGAATTTGACGGCAATTTGGTCCATTTGTCTTTGACGGCGAACCCCTCTCACTTGGAAGCGGTGAACCCAGTTGTGCTTGGCAAGGTGCGCGCAAAACAGACCATGTCCGATGATACGAACAGAACCGAAGTGCTCCCCCTGCTGTTGCATGGTGATGCGGCCTTTGCAGGCCAAGGCATTGTCGCCGAGTGCCTAATGTTCTCTGGCATCCGCGGCTACAATACGGGCGGCACCATCCACTTCATCGTGAATAACCAGATTGGCTTTACGACCTCGCCGCAATTCGCGCGGTCTTCACCTTATCCGTCTGACGTTGCCAAGATGGTGCAAGCGCCGATTTTCCATGTGAATGGCGATGACCCAGAGGCGGTGACTTTTGTGACGAAAATCGCCACGGAATTCCGCCAGACCTTTAAGCGCGATGTGGTCATCGACATGGTCTGTTATCGCCGCTTTGGCCATAATGAGTCTGACGAGCCGGCCTTTACGCAGCCGCTGATGTATCAGGCTATCCGCTCCAAGCGCTCTGTTACGGCGCTCTATGAAGACCGGCTGATTTCCGAAGGTTTGCTTGACAAAGAGAAAGCCGATGGCATGGTGCAGAGCTTCATCGACCATCTGGAAGAGGATTTCCAAAGTAGCCTGGATTACAAGCCAAACTCAGCCGATTGGTTTGATGGCAGATGGGCAGGCTACAGCCGACCGCAAGAAGATAACGGCAAGGCCCGCCGGGCGGATACTGGCGTGGAAGAATCCGCTCTGCGCGACGTGGGCAAAAGCCTTACCTTTGTGCCAGAACACTTCAATATCCACAAAACGCTTGGGCGTGTGCTCGATAACAAAGACCGCATGTTCGAAACCGGCCATGGCTTTGATTGGGCGACGGCGGAGGCCCTGGCTTTTGGCACGCTGATGGCCAATGGATTTAACGTGCGCTTGTCCGGTCAAGATTCAACGCGCGGAACCTTCTCTCAGCGGCATGCGGCGTTTATCGACCAAAAGACGGAAGATAAATACATCCCGCTCAATCACCTAGGCGCTGAGACGCACTTTGAGGTGCTCGATAGCCCGTTGTCTGAATTTGGCGTGATGGGCTTTGACTATGGCTATAGCCAGGCAGACCCCAAAGCCTTGGTTCTGTGGGAAGCACAGTTTGGCGACTTTGCCAATGGCGCGCAGATTATGATTGATCAGTTTGTGGCCTCCGCGGAAGCGAAGTGGCTGCGCGCCTCCGGCTTGGTTCTGCTGTTGCCGCATGGCTATGAAGGGCAGGGACCAGAGCATTCCTCCGCCCGCCTTGAACGCTTCTTGCAGCTGTCAGCGGAAGACAATTGGCAGGTCTGCAACTGTACGACACCAGCGCAATATTTCCATATCCTGCGGCGGCAAATGATGCGGAATTTCAGAAAGCCGCTGGTTATCATGACGCCGAAATCTCTGTTGCGGCATAAAAAGGCTGTCTCTGACTTGTCTGAAATGGCCCCTGGCACGCAATTCCATCGCATCTTGTATGATGACGCTGAAATCGGCAAAGCGTCCGACCTAAAGCTGGGCAGCGACGATGATATCAAGCGCCTCGTGTTGTGCACAGGGAAGGTCTATTATGACATTCTCGAAGAGCGCGATGCGCGTGGTTTGACAGATACCTATATTCTGCGGGTGGAGCAGCTCTACCCGTTCCCCAAATCAGCGCTATCTGAATTCTTGCCCCGGTTCAGCAATTTGAAATCGGTGATTTGGGCGCAAGAAGAGCCGAAAAACGCTGGCTCCTGGACCTATATCAATCCATTCATCGCTGAAGCGCTTGAGCAATCGGGAAGCCCCGTGGAAAAGCCTGTCTATGCGGGCCGGGAAGCAAGCGCGTCCACCGCGACGGGCCTCGCCAGCACACATGCGAAACAACAAAAAGCGCTTATAGAACAAGCACTCAGCCTCTAGGGAACACATCATCATGGCAGAGGAAGTTAAAGTCCCCCAGCTCGGGGAGTCGGTCACCGAGGCCACCATCGGGCAGTGGTTTAAGAAGGTTGGCGAAGCAGTTTCGCAAGACGAGCCCATCGTTGAACTAGAGACCGATAAAGTTGCCATGGAGGTCAATGCGCCCATCGCTGGCGTGATTTCCGAATTGGTGGTGGGTGAGGGCGATACCGTTGAGGTCGGCGCGCTTATTGCGATGATTGATGCCAATGGTAAGGCGGCTGCGCCAGCGCCAACCCCGGCCCAATCTAAACCTGAGGCCAATGGACAGCCAGCTGAGGCCCCGGCGCCAGCTGCGCCAGCCCCCGCGCCGCAGCCCTCGGCGGCTCCCGCATCGGATATACCGCTCGCGCCAGCCGTCCGCCGTATCGTTGAGGATTATGACCTAGATCCCGGCAGCATCGCGGGGACAGGCAAAGACGGCCGCCTCACCAAAGCGGATGTGATGAAGGCCATTGAGAATGGGACAGCAAAGAAACACGCTGCGCCTGAAGCCGCCGCCGCGCCGGCCATGCAGCTTGGGCCGCGGGAAGAACGGATTCGCATGACCCGGCTGCGCCAGCGCATCGCTGAGCGCCTGAAAGAAGCGCAAAACACGGCGGCCATGCTCACCACCTTTAACGAGGCGGACATGACGGCGGTGAATGAGCTGCGCGGCGAATATAAAGACCTGTTTGCCAAGAAGCACGGCATCAAGCTGGGCTTTATGAGCTTCTTCGTGAAAGCCTGCTGCCACGCGCTCAGAGAAGTGCCGGCGGTCAATGCCCGCATTGAAGGTGATGAGATTGTCTATTCCAATTATGTGAATATGGGCGTTGCCGTCTCTGCGCCGAATGGCCTTGTTGTCCCGGTTGTTAAAGATGCGGACAGCATGAGCTTTGCTGATTGTGAGCTGACCATTGCCGACTTCGGCAAGCGCGCCCGCGATGGCAAGCTGGAATTGCCGGAGCTGCAAGGCGGCACCTTTACCATTTCCAATGGCGGTATCTTCGGCTCGCTCTTGTCAGCCCCCATCCTGAACCCGCCGCAATCGGGCATTCTGGGGATGCACAAAATCCAGGA
>ERZ1740067.814-NODE-814-length-23475-cov-23.348292_pt1 | contig 23475 bp, 19 predicted proteins | sample MGYA00581736_ERZ1740067 | MGnify/ENA primary metagenome ERZ1740067 (study PRJEB43018, sample SAMN04849236) | marine metagenome | isolation source: floating plastic debris | place: Pacific Ocean | collected 2008-08-27 | study: EMG produced TPA metagenomics... | reverse complement strand
TGAAGAGAGGGTCTCTTCAGAGAGGGATACCGCAGGAGAACGCCTCGACCATCGAGAGGGCACCAGACCATTGACATATCTGACATACCGGGCAATGGGTTCATCCACTGGCAACAGCCGTTCGGTGCTAAAGCGAATATTGTCGTAGATTTTGCCATCTTCTCCCCGCAGGACATAGTAGCTTAGCCTCGTTAGCCACAGCAGCAGGTGAGTGACTATCCATCCCCACAACCCCGGTCGTTTTTTAGTCACATATATCGGCTGGATAAAGGTTTCTCCAGCTTCTGTGGGTCGATAGGCATAGAGCATATGCAGCTTGGGTATCCAGCGCACCTCCTGCATCATGGTGAGGAGTCCAAGGCAGCCGTGGGCATAGCGCATGGAATAGGCATAGCGCGGCCCCAAAATGATGCGCCCTAACCGTTCTCGCCAGTTGGTATCTAGAAACTCACCGCTGAGGGTAAAGTCAATTTGTTCTCCGTCTTGCTGTAGCGACAGCGACAGGTCTACCGGTAGGTGGTGAACCGTTTGCAGATGCTGCACATCAATGCCGTTGATCATACAGATGTGATGATGACACTGGCGGGTCAGGGGGGCATCAGCCACCACGGCCAGCGCCTCACCGTTGAGTTCATCAAACTCAGCCACGGGTCTCGGGGCCACCTTGTCGGGGTAAACCCAGATAAAGCCGTATTTTTCTTCTGTGGCATAGGCTTGGACTGCGGCCCCCGAAGGGATATGGTCCTGGCAGGGAATATCCTGACATTGGCCATTACCATCAAAGGCCCAGTGGTGAAAAAAGCAGCGCACCTGGTTGCCATCAACGCTACCAATGCCCAGGTCAGTTCCCATGTGGGGGCAATAGGCATCCAGGGCCCGTACCTGGCCATCGCTACCGCGAAATAGGGCAATCCGTTGTCCGCAGATGGTAAACGACTGTACGGTTGCTTGCGAAATTGTCTTAGATGCGGTGACCAGGTACCAACCTTTTGCCACAATATCCCAGTTGTTAAAGAGGGTCGTCATGGCCATTTATTTCCCGTAAATACAACATCATTTCAATACCCAACGTTTTCCAAGCTTTGAAAAAATCTCGCCAACGCCCGTCGCTGGGTACACAGATACCCTTCAATTGAGGTCTTCTCCATAATGGCCATGGCTCGATTATCAGACCACACATAGTCCAAGGGCTCTAGATATACTCGGTAGGATGCCGTCGCTTCTTGATGGGTGAGATAGCTGCGGTGTAATCCGTCAGATTCTTGGGTGAAGCAGGCCTGCATCATGGTGCGGGCCTCGGTGTCATCCATGGCAAAGAGGTGCGATCGCAACAGTTCATACACCCTGGAATACAGCGCCGGATCGTGCCAAAAAATGCCATTTACCGCCACCGAAAACTGACGATGATCCTGCTGACAGCCACGAATCCCCAAATTCGCCACCAGGGTTTCAAACCGTGTGGGCGTTGGCAAACAGCCAATCACCTCATGGGACAACAGCGTCGAACTGTTGAAGTGAAAACTCTCATCCATAAAATGATAGAACGAGATTTTGGATGGGATAGGCGCATTCTCCTGACTATCAGCGGTTTGGTAATAGCGGCTGAGCTGATGCTGCACCAGTTTGCCATTGAGGGTCCGCAGCCCCCGCACGGTAAAATATTGACAGGCCAAAAAGCTGTTGCTAGCAGAAATCAGACCAAACGCATGCAGCTGTAGCTGTTTCCACCAGCGTTTTAACCAATTGGTGTCAGCACAAATCATGGTTTCCGTAAACGGTCCCCGCATGGGGTAGCTAAATAACCGTTTCCCCAGCAGCGCCTGCTCCGTCTGTTCTGCTACGGCACGAAAGGCGGCGATGTGCGCCCGTTCCTGGGAAGATTCTAAATCCAACATGTCACAGATAGTACGAAATCCATCGTGGGCATAGAGCGCCGCTGCACTGGTCTGATTAAAGAATATAGTCGCAATCTCCGCAGAGATAATCTGTGAGTAATAGGCCACCCAATACAGCTGGTTTAGCACCGTTCTCTGGTAGTCGCTAGCCTGTTCCCAGAGGGGCGTACCGTATAGCAAAGAATAGGGTTCAGGATTCCAATAGCGGTCGCGACACTCACCATAGTCAAAGTCTTGCCCGGCTTGGTCTAGCAGCTGGGTATGATCTTGCTTTTGATTGCGCCGATAGTTAATCTCCAGTCTGCGCTGGAGGGGGCTGGAGTTGAGCTGTGGCACTGCGTCTAACCTAACCATAGCTGGCAGCCTCCTCTGGGCTTAGGGGCGTAAATAATCCTTTGGCCTCCAATGTGTCAACGATGGTGCCACCAGTATTAGTCATTAAGGCTTTCAGCAACTGTAGACGCTGATGGCTATGGGTTACCGTGTCTAGCTGCTGAAGAATCTTGATCCGCTGGGGGCGAGAGAGGTGGCCGAGTTGGGTTGCGATCGCACCCATCACCCGCTGGGGTCCCACTCGCACCATCTGCAAAAACGTAGCTAAACAGTCCACAATGGCAGTCTGGCTACTAGACGACACCTGAGCCTGACTAAACAACATCACCCCTGTGCCATGGTGCCGCGACTCGGCCTGCAAAAAACTCTGAAACAAGCGCCTTAGTCCTTGGTCACTGCAGTCCTTGGCCAAACTGCGATAATGGGTTAGGCCCCATCCCTCTAACACCACCTGCAATACAAATAGGAGCACTAATTTATCAGCGCTTTCTACAATTTCAGCCAGCAGCTGTAAAAAGGGATCGGCAGCAATCTTCTCCATATCGGATTTAGCATAGGGCTGAAGCTGAGCAAGATGCATTGTCTCATCTGCGCCAAACAAGCTATAGAGCATCCGTTCCTGGCTGCTGTCAGCCATCAGCACCATCTTGGCCATATAGCCCACCCCCGCCTGCTCAATGGCTAGGGACTCATGCAACAACCCCTGATTTAGCTGACATAAAATCTCTTGTTGTTTCCGCTCACTAGCTCCTTGAAAGATCGACACCCGATCTAAGCCAAAGTAGGCTGCTCCCCAGTAAATGGGAGATTCTTCAAAAACTGGGACATCGGACAGATCGCGAGATTGCAAAGCCGCTGCCAACACTCGGTTTATTTTGTTGTCCGCCGCTAGTTCTGGCAGCTCAAAACCCGATACTGGAGAAGATTGTTTCATCATCATACCGCGCTACTCCAATCACCCCAGTTCAATGCATTCTGTCGATTAACATGGCGGACAAATTGCAAGATCGACCGATCCGCCTGTAGGGGGGTCTTAAAATCAAACCGAATTCCTTCAAATACTTGAATGTCACCGGTTGCAAAGTAAGCAGCCACCTGCCGCGTAATCCATAGCACCAAAGGGTTAACCAACCGTCTGCCCACACGTTTTGGGGTCACCAACATCGTCCACCCCTCGGTGCGTCCCCCCGGCATGGGTCGTAAAGCAAACATAATATGAAAATGGAAAAAGTCTGGCCCTAGGGTGACTGTTCCGGTGCTGCCATACCAGTAGCACATTTTATAGGTAACTTCGTTGCGATACAGGGGCCGGATTAGCTTTACAAACCGAGAGGCCTCTCCCCCACGGGTAACATTGTCTAAACATAGGGCATGGTCATTCAGGGCTGCCGCCTTAAACTTCACCTCTAAAGGGAGATTATGCACTGAGTTAAAGTGGTGGGCATCAATGGCATTGATCATCAACACATTCGGGTGACAATTGCGCTCAAAGCGGTAGCTCAGGGCGACATCACAGTCCACAGAAGCGAGTTCAGGCACATAGGGAGGCGAATATTTGGGCTCTTTCCCCGTCCAAACCCAAATCATGCCGTAGTGTTCGGCCGTAGGCCATGCCTGAATCTTAGCCTCGGCCATAACCTGATCGTGTTGACCACAGGCCGGAATATCAACACACTGGCCCCGATGGTCAAACTGCCAGTGGTGAAGCGGACAACAAAGATGAGTGCCCTGCACGTTGCCCTGGGCTAACGCTGCCCCCATATGGGGGCAATGACCATCCAATGCGACAACTTTTTTTTGCGCAGTGCGATAGAGCACTAACTCTCTTCCCATCAGGGTAAGTGGTTTTGCCTGGGACACTTTTAGCTCATGGCAGGGCATCGCCCAATACCATCCTTCAACAAACCGGTCGAGACGGTTAAAGACAGAATGCTGTTCTTGTTTCATGCCGCTGTACAACTGCGACCAAACCACATCCGTCGACCGGCTGCCGTCAGGTTCTCAGCACAAATTTCCGTCAAACACACTAGCTCATCGCCCTGGCCATGGGCTGGGTTAACCTGCTCAAAAAAGTGAATGTGGGGATCGGAGTATCGCTCGGGAGGGATCGTCCCCAGCACGGTCGATAGCTGCTGGGGATGGGCGAAGCGCACAATGCCGGAGCCCACATCATAGGCATCGCCAAACTGTTGTTGCGCCAAATAATCCATCAGTTCTTGCATGGGTTCGGGGGTGACCTGATCGTAACGGGGGTAGAATGTTTGCCAGAATGTGGGCAGCAGTCGGTAGGTGCGAAACCCTGATGAGATCAATAGCCAAAATAAACGCTGATTCGGGCGACGCAGCTGGTTAATGGCCTGAATCCAGGCACGGGGCAGGGTGGCACTACTCCACGCCGCAGGCGCAACAATGGTGTCACCAGAGTAAACGACACTCAAGGTCTGCCCATTTACGGTGACATCATAAAGGCGCAAGGTGGAAAATCCTTGTAATTGATTAACACCGTCATGGATCAGGAGCACCCAGTTTTTATTCGCTAGATCGGCGGCAAAGGTGGTCGGAGTTACCCCCTTAAAATGATGGGCCAGGAGACGATACATCGCCTCGCGATCGTCGTTAGTTAAGTCTGGAAGGGAAACCAGTTGAGACTGCATCACACACCTCAAATCACAACGCCAGCGCCCGACAAGCTTCTTGGCAGCCGGGCCTAATTGCATTTAGCCCTATCTGTTTAGGAATACGCAATGAGCTCAATGAACTTATCACCCACGGATCGCCTTAGACCGTAGATGCACGAAGTACTGCGAAGTTCATCAAAGGGACAACCTCCGAAAACCTGCGCACTAAAATTCCGCCACTTTATAAAGCTTGTATAAATTCACCCATAGGCACTTAGTGATTTTTCTCACTAGTCGCTAAGTTGGATGCAATTCGTCCGCCTATCAAGAAGCCGCCATGTACTCACTCCGATCCATTCAGGCTCGCCAAAAGTCTAAGAAAACCATGGGTAACGCGGTGATTGTTGGCGTGGTCGGCACCATTATGGCGATTGGCACAGGGGTGGTCCTCTTCACAACCGGCGCCATCACCCTAGGCGGGGTGCCCTATTCGGTGCTGATGAAGGTGTGGCAAAATCCGACGGCTCGTGCGGCTCTTTTAAGCGGAGAGGAGACCAAACTGCATGACCTCATGGGTGATCTGGGCATTGAATACGAAATTAAAGAGTACTATCGCGGTCGCATTAAGGACCCGGTCAAACTAGACCAGCACATTCACCAGATCTTGTTTGACCGCACAGGCTATGTGGGTGAAGCATACACAGTCAAGGGACGGACGCTGGTGCTTAAAGACCCCACCAAACTTGAACAGTTGCGCAACTGTCCAAATTGCTAGAACCCAACACATAAACAAACGGGCGGTGCCGATCCTCGGGATGATTTTATCTGCAAGATACTGTCAAACAGCATATCGAGCCGATTGGTTCATCCTCTAAATCAGCAGCGGCAACAAACGACTCTCTTAGCGCCTTAAAAACTTTGCCTTTAGCTGCTCAATCAGCATCCTAGCTTCGGGAATGCCCAGGGCCAGGGTCGCTATGCCAAATACACTAAGGCTGACGGCCCCGGCTCCACATAAAACAATCAGGTTTTGGAGAAAGCCTTCTGTACCAAGCCAGGTTTCTAGACCCAGCCGACTGGCCCAGGCGGCTATCCCTGACAGACCGCTGCTTAACAGCAGTAGAACAAAAGGACGAGCCCAGTCGAGCCATGGTAGGCCGTTGATTTTGCGAGATAGCAGAATTAGCAGGGCCACCATGGAGACCAGATTTACCCCCACCGTGGCCAAAACCAGACCTGGGGCACCGTAGCGACCAATCAAAAGAAAGTCCAGCAGCGCATTGAGACCGATGTTAAACAGGCTAATGCGAAAGGGAGTGTCGCCATCGCCCAGGGCATAAAACACACGCACTAGGACATCTCGCCCCAGGTACACAAACATACCTACGCCATAGGTGATGAGTACCGAGGTCACCAGCTGGGATGCGTTTTGATCAAAGGCTCCCCGTTCGTACACCACCCGCACCATGGGCAACGCCAGGGTGATAAATACGGCACTCAGGGGCAGCATGGTCACAGCCGTCAGCATCAGTCCCTGGCGGATGCGCTGCTTGAGTTCATCCCAGTGGATGGGGTCTGCCAAACGGGCAAAGATGGGTAAAAAGGGCACCAAAATCACATTGGAAATAATGCCCAATGGGGTTTGTACCAGCAGATTGGCATAGTCGAGGGCGGCGATGGTACCGGGCAAGGCGGCGGCAAAAAACAGATCCACCTGCACATTGATTTGCATCATGCCGGAGGAAAATGTGGCCGGACCCAGAACATTGAGCACATCTTTGACAGCCGGATCTTGGATATCAAATCGCAGCCGCAGTCGCCCCAATCCCTGTTTCCATAGCACTGGCACCTGTACCATCCATTGCAGCACCGCACCACCTAGGGTGCCTGCGGCCAGGGCGGCACCGCCCACTAGGGCATAGCGGGGCTCAGCAATTTTATCGCCCAGGGTAAAAAACACCACCCCCAAGGCGACAATCACCGCACTGCTGGAAAATAGGGGGCTAATGGAGGGCAGCCAGTAATGATCGGCGGCATTTAAGGTGCCAAAGCCAATGCCGATCAGTCCGGCGAACATGGCCATGGGGGCCATAATCCGCAGCTGTAAAATGGCAATGTCGCGGGTAATGGCCCCGGCTTCTGTATTTTCGCTCAGGCGATTGCCCAGGATACCAATAATGGATGGGGCAAAGATGACAATAGCCAGGGTGACTAACAGCAGCCCTATCCCTACTAAAGTCGTGATGGTTTCCACCAGGGGGGCAATTTCGTCCTTTTTGCGATTGGCCACACCGCGCACAATGGCGCTGTGAAAGGGACCGTTGATGCCCCCCAATAACACCAGTAGAAAACCGGGAATGGCATAGGCTAACCCATAGGCATCGGCCACCGGTCCGACCGCAAAGGTGGCGGCAATGGCCTGGGTGCGGACAAGGCCAAATACTTTACTAATTAGGGTTGCGATCGCAACAATTCCGGCAATGCCAGCCAAGGAGCGCTTCGTCACTAGATACCCAACCCTAAATGCTTAACGACCAATGGCTGTGCCCAATCACAACACAGCCGTCGCGGAGCTAACCAGCAAAAATACTAACGAAATTAACAGATACTAAAAACTACAGTGGCATACACCCAGCCAATAGAAAAGCTGACGTGGTCCCATGGAGTGCAAACCCAGTGCCTGAGAGCATTGATAGGAGCATACTAAACGGAGGACAACCACCCTGCCCCGCTACCGCTAATAGTCCGAAATTTCACAGGAATTAGAGAGTATCAAGTTTTGTCCCACAGTTCAATAGGAGTCCCCCATTCATGACCCCAATCCAGGTTCACACCTTTCCCCCCTTGCTAGAAGGCACCCTGCTCAAGCGCTACAAACGATTTATGGCAGACATTGAACTCAGCTCGGGGGAGACCATTACGGCCCATTGCCCCAATACGGGGCCCATGACCGGGGTGTGCCATGTGGGCGGTCGGGTCATGGTCTCTAAAAGTGATAACCCCAAACGCAAACTGGCCTATACCTGGGAACTGGCCGAAGTCCAAGACAATGGCCCCACATGGACTGGGGTCAATACCGCCCTACCCAATCGAGTCATCCAATCTGCCCTGAGCGAGCATGTCTTTGAGCAGCTAGAGCCCTACGACACCCTCAAGCGCGAAGTCCCCTACGGCGAAAACAGCCGGATCGACTTTCTCTTAACCACCGCCGAGCGTCCCGTCTATATAGAAGTGAAAAATTCCACCTGGGCCCAGGACCGTCTCTGTCTTTTTCCCGACACCGTCACCACCCGAGGACAAAAACATCTGAGGGAACTGACCGCCCTGGTGCCTGAAGCCCGGGCGGTGATGCTGTACTTCATTAACCGGGGTGACTGTGATCGGTTTGCACCGGGGGATAGCGCCGACCCCAAATATGGTCAGCTACTGCGGGATGCGATCGCAGCCGGGGTTGAGGTATTACCCTGCCGTTTCGACATCTCTCCTGAGGGCATCCGCTATCTCGGCCTAGCCCAGTTAGACCTATAGGCTCAAACACCGCCCACCCGTCAGCCATGTCACCTACGGCATTATACGCAGGTACCATGTACGTTTTTACACAGCCATAGTGTTGTTTTAGATACCTTTTAGTAAGGAAATAGATTTTTATCTTCCCTAGCACTTTTCCCCATAGAATCCACACGTTTTCCACAAGCAAACGGGGGTTTTCCACAAGTTTTCCACAGGTTTACACGAGAAATCCACATCTTTCCCCATTCTGGGGAGAGGGTTAATCACAGAATAAATCTGAGAAGCGGTCCATCATAGGTAACGTAATGCAACAAAAACAAGACCTAAACCCTATTGGTTTCGTGCTTAGAAATTCCTTCATACTCCAGACTCCAACCATGTTGGCGTTGACAACCCCTCCCCCCATTAGCAAAATTACCTGACCACCCTTGGATTATTTCCAATGTCTCAATCGTAAAAATCATGCCCATCGGATTGAACATTGACGGTCCGCCCCGCTGCTGCAAAATTTTGTCAGTTTTCACCTGGGACGTGATGCAACTATTGAGGTTTTCCCATCCATGAAAGTTACTGTTAGTATCCTGGCGGAGATTCCTGAGGAGCTCCACGACGCTCTCACGGGATATTTAGAGAATCATCCTGCTTGGGATCAAGATCGGATGTTTGCGGCAGCACTATCGTTGTTCCTAATGCAAAACGGTGACAGCGATCGACGCACATCTAGGGTTTATCTAGATACCTTGTTTAATTACGCGGCGTAATAACGCCACCTAACCTGACGCGCCCTTGGTTTTAGCACTGGGGTCACCGTTCAGGCCATAAATAATCTCAGCCATCACCGTAGGCCCATGATTTAATGCATTAGATCATGGGCCTACGGTGACCTTATTTAAGTAAATCGGTAAATATCTTTTTCCCCTACTGGATAAATGTCCCCTGCAAACCGTCACTGGGTAAGGAGAAATCGTTCATAAAGGCCCAACACCTCAAATATCAAAGGGACTAAACTATCAACAGATATCTTCTAGGATTAAAATTTTCTGGCGTTGCTGCTTCTCAAGATGATTTTATTTGCAAGATGCTGTCTTGTAACCAAGATGCTGTCTTGTAACATATTTAACCGTTCGGTTCATCCCCTAAATCAGCAACGGCGACATTCTAGGATTTGAAGACTCTTAAGGCCTTGCAGTTTAAGAGTCTTGGGTATATTAGTATCATGAATAGTTTTTAGCTCTATCTATGGCTGAGCCCTCTGCCAACCTCAACGCACGCTACCCCGCCAGTCAATCTGCTCAAGAATTAAAAGACATTTTTCAGCAGGTTACAGTCCATAGCTGCCCTCGCCACTACAACTTTCACATGCATACCCATTGTTCCGATGGGAAACTCAGCCCTGGCGACCTAATGGAGCAAGCTATTCATTTACAGCTTAAGGGCTTTGCCATTACTGACCACCACACTATTCAGGGTTATCAGCAGGCCTGCAAGTGGCTCGAAAACTGGCGCTGGACCCATCCGTCTAACTGGTCGTCAAAGCACCCACAGGTAAAATTGCCCAGGCTTTGGTGCGGTGTGGAAATTACCTCTAGCCTGCTGGGGGTAGACGTTCATATTCTGGGCTACGCGTTTAATCCTCAACACCAGGCTTTCAAACACTATTTGCAAGGCGGTGCCCCCATGGGTGAAGATCGCCAGGCAAAATCAGTTATTCAGGCTATCCAAGCCGCTGGCGGCATCGCTGTTTTAGCCCACCCAGTGCGATATCGCCGCTCGCCAGAAGAACTGATTCCGGCCGCCGCCGCCATGGATATTGATGGTGTAGAGACCTACTATGCCTACGATCATCCTACCGAGTGGCGACCCACCCCCGACAAAACCGCGCGTGTTCAGGCCCTCGCCAGTGCTTACAATCTACTCAGCACCTGTGGCACCGATAGCCACGGCATGACCCTGACCCGTCGGGTTTAGAGCACTGTCTCTACTCTTCTGGGGTGTTCGTCGCGTCTTGCGCCGTCTCGATAATTGCTTCGCTGCTCTGGCAGGTTTCAGCATCGTAGCCAACAAGCACATCAAAGGGATAGCGCACCGCTGTCTCTGTTTCCGGGAAATCCCCCTCCTCTAACAATGTGTCGAGGGCTGCCTGATTAAGATACTCATACCCAGTACTACGGAGTACCACTGATTCCTCTGGGGTGCCATCAGGGGCGACTAAAATACCCACCAACCCGTCATTAGGTGGGTTGGCCACACATAAATTCAAGGCCTCCACCTCCACTGCACCTGCATCAGCCGTGGGTATGTCGCTGGGTGTTTCACTGGAGGCTTCGTCGTCAGAGGTCTCACTTTCATCCTCAGACGGCGTTAGCCAAGCCTCATATCTGAGGGCTCCCGCGTCCTCGGAAGTATCCGTCGGATCATGCTTGAACTTGGCCTGCAGTCTTTCCAACTGAGTGGGTTCTCTGCTTTCCTCAGCATTGATAGCCACCTCTGGATTCTCCGGGTCTAAGCCCTCAGTCCCCGAGCCCTCAGTTTCTGGAACATCTTCCGATTGCGGCGGGAGTTCGGGTAGCCCTGTCGGTGCCTCGGCCGCCGCCCGCGCTTCAGCCTGGCGTTCAAGTTCTAACTCTGTTTCTAAGGTGTCTGCATCGGACTCTAAATTTCGGCCAAAATCCCTGGGCGGTGCCGGAATATCGCCCACAATAGTCGTTCGTCTATCGCTACTTCGGGCGGATCTAGACGGGGGATTGGTGGTTGGCAGATTGTAGGGATTATTAAATCGACGGCTACCGCGGGAGATGTTGGTGCGGTTGGTGTACCGATCAAAAATATTGGAACGAGTCAGGGGACTACTGGGACGAGTTAGGGTACTGGCGCTCGGTAATGTCCTGAGGGAGGTAGTAGCCGACGATGAGCTATTGGGGATTGGCGGCAGCGAGGGACGCGTAAAGTTGGGTAGCCGCCCTTGCTCAGCCGGGGATAGGGTGACTAAAGGGACCGTGCGTGTCTCCCCAGACGGATTCTCATCGCTAAACGCGGCAAAGGACGCCGACGAAAAACGAGGAGCTGCCGCAAACATCACACCATGAAAACTCAGGGAAGCAAGCGCTGCGACACCATAGGGGCTAGTTAGCAACTTTTTGAGCTGATGCAACATCTTATTTGCGAAGGCTGGACTGGGGGAAGATAGCTTAGGCGGGTTAGACATGGCACGTTTGGGGCACTATTTCCAAGTGCATGGGGACACTGGGTTAATCAGTAAAAAATTAGACGTTGCTGATCTTCGAGATGATTTTATCTGCTGAAATCAGGATAGACAATTTGTGCCGTTGTTGTAGCAGCGGTGGTCGCGATCGCAAACCGTCACGCTGCAGCGCCCTATGACGGCTGCAGCCCGCCCGACGGCTTCTCCTCCGAATCAGCGGCAGTCTCTGATGTCGCCTCATTGGCGGGGATAGACGGTAGTGTATCGGTCACTAGGCGCCCGGTTCGTTTACCCCCAGACAACCGTTTGAGCAGCTGAGGCGTTGGATCGTGCATTAAATAGGTAACAGTGTCACCAGGCTGCCAGGTCCCTGGGCCTAACACCACATCGAGCTTGCCATTTCGCTGCAGGGTAATGGGTAGCAAGTCCCCAGTGGCAATCAGCTTGTTGAGCCGCTCCTTTTGTTTTTCAAAGTCTTCTTCTTGCAGCTGAGTGGTACTGACCTCAGCAGCGTCATCTTTTAAATAGGTGTTCCAGATTTTAATGGCCAGGGGCGTCGGGGTTACCTTTTTCCCCTTGCTATTGGGCTTTGGTTCCGTCTCTGCGTCGCTGCGTGGCAAGATTGCCAGCACACGGGGCGGTTGAAACTCCTCCGCTGCCCGTTCGGCCACCACAGAATTCACTTCCCCATTGGTCGTCAAGGCCAAAAATGTCCCAATCGAACTCAAGCCAGCTTCATCTAGGAGTTCGGCATCGAGGGCACTGCTCAAATACACCTGTAAACCATCCTTACGGGCTAGCTCACAGGCCTCCTCATCGGTGTCAAACATCACCACCGACTCTCCCTGCTGGCTAAACAAACGACCCACCAGTCGGCCAATCGGATTACAGCCCACAATCACCACACCGGTGGCATCGGCCTGGGTTATGCCCAAAAATTTAGCGATGCTACGCGCCGTCAGCCCCTGGATAAACACCGTCATAATGATGGTTAAAAAAACCAGAGCTTTGATGGAGTCCCCACCGTTAATTCCCCGGTCGGTGAGCAAAATGGCAAATAGGGACGCAACCGACGCAGACACAATCCCCCGAGGCGCAATCCAGCTCAAAAATAGTTTCTGACGCCAGCTGAGGTCGCTATTTAGCGTACAGGCATAGATATTGAGCGGACGCACCAGCAGCATCAACGCCAGTACAGTGAGCACCGACCCTATCCCCAGGGCAAACACACTATCAATGGATAGATCGGCCGCTAACAGAATAAATAGAACGGATACGGAAAAGACCGTTAGCTGCCCCTTGAACCGCAGCAGCAGACGCTCATCGGGAACTGATAACGCACGCAGCACTAGGCCAGCCGTAACAGTTGCCATCAGTCCAGATTCGCTACGGACATTTTGAGCCAGACCAAACAGCCCCCACACGCTGGCCAAAACCACCAGGTTACGCAGCTCTTCTGACAAAAAATCGGCCCGTTTTAGAAACTGCCCCAACAGGGCACCCCCCAGCCCTCCAATGATTGCACCAATGCTCAGACGTTGGGCCAGCCCCCCGACAATAAACCCCACATCAGTATCGCCGTTGAGCAAAATGTCTAGTACCACCACCGCTAAAATCGCCCCCACCGGGTCGATTAGCACCCCTTCACCTTCCAGGATGGTGGCCACTTTCTTCTCTACCTGCACTTGGCGTAGCAGTGGCGTAATCACAGTGGGCCCAGTTACCACCACCAAGGAGCCATAGAGAAAGGCCAACGGCCAGGGAAATTCACCAAACCAGTGGGCCGCCATGCCACCCCCGAGCAAGGTAATAAACGTGCCGATGGTAATGAGATTACGCAGGCTACCAGAAACCTGGCCCAGCTCTTTCAGCTCTAAATTCAGGCCGCCTTCAAACAAAATCAGGGCAACACAGAGGGAGACGATCACCTCTAACCCGGACCCCAGCACCTTGGGCTCGATGACCCCCAGTACATCTGGACCTAAGCCAACCCCCAAACTGAGCAGAAAAATAATACTGGGTAACCGCAAATATTCAGCGATAACTTGGGCTGTAATACCGGCTAGGACCGCTAGGACTATTTGCAAAGTGATATCAAACGGGGTTGCCATCGGCTAAGTTATGGCGGCTGCCTCATGGGCGATACCTAGACAATAAAACGCTGCTACGGGCAAATTAGGGGAATAACGACGATAGCTGGCATAAATCCCGCACAGCATTTGGATAGCTTCAGATCCTAAATCTAACATCTAACGCGTGGGGTAACGGGCAAGCCCATGGGGCTAACGCCATCATTTTTTTACAATTGGGCAAAAAAAAGGGTGGACTAACGCCACCCAAATCACAGGAGTTATAAGGAGATACGACAATACAACCGCCGGTAGCGATACCAAGGCCGAATGTCATATTGGAATTATGTTTTAGCAAACAAACTAGGTAGGCGGGCTACCCTTATCTGCGACTAAAACTAATAATCCACGTCTACATATTAATGGGAGTTTTTTGAAAACGGTTAGTTAGTCGGTCCAGCTGGGGGATTTTTTTTCAATAGATAGTATTGAGGTCAAACAACGTTACAGCCTGTATCAACTCTAAAATCGATCTTAACAATTACTCGCATTTCCATGAGTAATGGCTAGTTTAGGGATAGTGAAAGCTGTGACAGACCGTTTCAACTTTCAGCATCAAGACTTTTTAGCTGGCCCCTTGGGGTCATGTCTAAGTGCGACTACCTGCCATCGTCTTTACATTTGGCTCCAATTCTTAGCCCCTTCTCCTCAAGCTAGTGCTGCGCCATCGTCATTTTTTCAAGGACCGAGCTCTGCGGTCTCAAAAGTTAGTACAGAAGGTAGATTTGAGCGAGGTCTACCCTTGTCCAACCTGTCGACACCGGGGAACGATCCAGAGCATTACGCTCACTGAAGCGTTTGGCTGCGATCGCTGCCAGCAAATCTATGTCATTCGAGATAATGGATTTGGCCTTGAGCAACTGTCGGGGGCCCATCCCTATCGCCGTCTGTGGCGATGGACAGGACACCAATGGAAGCAATACAGCCAGCTACCGACGTCCGGCTGGTTGGGAGTGCTAATAGTCATAGCTATATTGCTTGCGATCGCAGGATTTTGGCTGGTCCTATCAACCTCCTTTCGGATTGTGGCTGTGCTAATAGCCGGATTGGCCGGAGGTGCCCTGCTGACGTCACGACGCTAGGACGTTAGCAAAGCCGCCTGCATATCTTCTGGCTTGGGTAGCTTCACCTTAGTGGCCAGCCCTAACTTAGATAGCAGCTGAATCACCATCCAGGTGGCATCAATTTCAAACCACTTCAAACCGTGACGGGCTGAGAACTGAAACGCATGGTGGTTGTTATGCCAGCCTTCGCCATAGGTCACCACAGCCACCCACCAGCAGTTGGTGGAATAATCACCAGCGTCATAGGTTTTGTAGCCAAACTTATGGGTGGCGCTGTTAACAAACCAGGTGCAGTGGTAAACCGCCACTAGACGAACAAAAATTCCCCAAAGCACAAAGGACCAGCCACCGATGACATACAGCAACACACCCAGAACAATCTGCATCAGCAGAAAATAATTTTCACAAAACAGATAAAACGGATCGTTCGCAATGTCTTTGGTCAGACGGGGCACATCACCATCGGCTGGCACCTCATGGAAAATCCAGCCCATGTGACTCCACCAAAAGCCCTTAGTAGAACTGTGGTGATCAACCGGTTGGTCAGAATGGGCGTGGTGATGACGATGCAGACCAATCCACTCAATGGGACCGTGCTGACAGGCTAAACTACCGCAGAAAACAAAAAAATATTCTAGCCATTTAGGGGTTTTAAAGCTGCGGTGGGCCACCAAACGATGCCACCCCAGAGTAATCCCTAAACAACCGGTAATCCAATGTAAAACTAGTGCCACGGCTACGGCACTCCAGCTAAAATTCGCTGGTAAAAATGCCAGTAGGGTAATGATATGTACAGCGACCATAAAGACCGCTGTAGGCCAATTAATAGGAGGTTTTGGAGCGTTTGCAACAGTCATGTAAAAATCTCAGCGTTAACGTGAGGGCCAACTTGCGTCACAATTAGAGCCCGCGTAAATTAGCCCAGGTAAGCGAGTGAATAGCCGGAAGATACTGCCGCCGACAGAACAAGCACTATTTTCGATTTTTTACGCAATTGACTCCCAGGTCAAGGTAAATATTGCGCGAGTGTTGGCGGCTTTCCGCACTCACAAAGTAGGAACGCACCATTTTTCAGAGGTTTCAGGGTACGGTCACGATGATTTGGGACGACAAACCTTAGATCGGGTATTTGCCACCTTAGTCGAAGCAGACGCCGCCGCCGTGCGAGTACAGTTTGTCTCGGGAACCCATGCCATTACCTGCGCACTTTTTGGAGCTCTGCGTCCTGGGGATGAGCTACTGGCCGTGACGGGAGCACCCTATGACACCTTAGAAGAGGTGATCGGCGTACGGGGTCAGGGCCAAGGATCACTCAAAGAGTTTGGCATTAGCTACCGAGAGCTTCCCCTGACGGCTGCCAGCACCGTCGATTGGACAGGTCTGGAAACGGCGATCCGCCCCGAAACAAAAATGGTGCTGATTCAGCGCTCGTGCGGGTACAGTTGGCGACCGAGCCTAACCATTGATGAGATTGGTCGAATTATCGAGGCTGTCAAAGCTCAAAATCCAGACACCCTTTGCTTTGTGGATAACTGCTATGGAGAATTTGTCGAAACAAGAGAACCCACGGCGGTAGGGGCAGACCTGATGGCCGGATCGCTGATCAAAAATCCGGGGGGGACAATTGTTACCACCGGAGGTTATGTGGCCGGACGGAGCGATTTGGTGGAAGCGGCCACCTGTCGGCTGACATCACCAGGCATTGGCAGCTCCGGCGGTGCCACATTTAATCAAAATCGGCTGCTGTTTCAGGGGCTATTCTTAGCACCGCAGATGGTGGGCGAAGCGCTCAAAGGCAATTACTTACTCGCTAGCACCTTTAGTCAGCTTGGCTACGCGGTTAATCCAGCGATCGATGCGCCCCAACGGGATGTGATTCAAGCGATTCGGCTGGAAGATGCGGATAAACTAATCGCTTTTTGTCGGGCAATTCAGCAGCATTCGCCAATTGAAGCCTATGTGGCCCCGGTGCCCGCCGCCATGCCCGGCTATGACAGTGAGCTGGTGATGGCCGGAGGGACGTTTATTGACGGCAGTACGTCAGAACTGTCTGCCGATGGCCCGTTGCGAGCGCCCTATGTGGTGTATTGCCAGGGGGGCACCCATTGGACCCACGTTGCGATCGCAGCCGAAGCCGCCGCCCAAGCCATCGGTGCTGCTTAGACATCGCTCAGACACAATGGCCCCAAACCCACGGCAATAGGGGCCCTGAGAATCCACAGTAGCTTCATCCACTTAAATTGTTAAAATAGCTACACACCACCACACCCCAGCGCCCCAAATGATTACCGTTGCACTACCCAAGGGCTCATTACTCCAAGACACTATCCGCATGTTACAAGGGGCCGGTCTGGACTTTAGTGCATTTCTAGACAGCAGCAACCGACAGCTACAGATTACCGAAAGCAGTGGCCGAGCCAAGGGACTATTAGTCAGGGCCCAAGATGTCCCGGTCTATGTGGAATATGGCCAGGCCCAGCTCGGCATTGTCGGTTATGACGTTCTCTACGAAAAAGAGCCCAAGGTGGCCCAGCTAGCGGATCTAAAATTTGGCGACTGTCGCTTTTCCGTCGCCGTAAAAAAAGATGGTCCCTATCGCTCGGCCCTTGACTTGCCCCCCCACTGTCGGGTTGCCTCCAAATTTGTCCACAGCGCCCGTCGCTATTTCCAAAGTATTGACTTGCCAGTTGAGATTATCCCCCTCTCCGGCTCCGTGGAATTAGGTCCGATCACAGGCATGTCCGAGGCAATTGTGGACCTGGTTTCCACTGGCCGCACCCTCAAAGAAAACAACCTAATCGAGCTAGAAGTGCTATTTGAAAGCACGGCGCGGCTGGTGGCCCATCCCCTGAGCTATCGCCTGAACGTAGACAACCTGAGTGACTATGTTGATTTGATTCGCCAGCAGGTAATGGTGGCTGCTTAGGATTGTTACCGATAACCACGACATGAGCAGACACTAGACCTGCCAGTCTTAGCTAACGCGCAACACCAAACAAACCTTTTTTAGGAGTGAATCGTTAGCTCACCTAACCCTTGATTTATCTAACAACAAGGTTTGGTGATTGTCAGCCCTCATCCCAATTAGACATCCCCAGAACCCACACCTCTCACACAGCTTCTCACCCCCCATGGCGTCCTCTTCAATTAATCCTCCAAAACAGGGTTCAGGCTATGACTGGCAGCTATTCCAGCGCCTGCTTCCCTATATTCTTCGAGAGAAGCAACACCTGGTTTTACCGCTGATCTTGCTGGTACCCTTAGCCTTTGCCCAGGCGCTACAGCCGGTACTCATTGGCCAGGCCATCTCATTAATTAATCAAGAATCAGGGGCCTGGGATTTTCTGGCTGTTAGCTCTCTACAGACCGGATTAAATATTTTGATCGTGATGCTGTTGCTGTGCATTGGCACTCGGCTAGCCCTTGACGGTTGGCAGAGTTATTTAGTGCAAAAGGTAGGGCAGGACATCACCCGCAATATCCGCAACGACATGTTTCACCATGTCACGGCCCTATCGATGCGATTTTTTGATCGCACCCCCGTGGGCAGACTTATTACCCGCTTAACCAGCGATGTCAATGCCCTGGGAGATGTGTTTTCTACCGGAGCCATCGGTATTTTCAGCGATATGTTCTCCATCGTGGTGTCAGTGGTGATCATGCTGCTGATCGACTGGCGTTTGGGGCTAATGCTGATGTTTTTGCTGGGTCCCGTAACAGCGCTCATTGTGTATTTTCAGCAGCAGTATCGTAAGGCAAACTACCAGGCCCGTGAGGAGCTGTCGGCACTCAACTCTAACCTCCAGGAGAATATTGCTGGCATTGAAGTGGTGCAGCTGTTTCGGCGAGAGAATTTCAATGCCAATTTATTTCGCTCCACCAATACTCGCTACATGACCGCAGTGGATCGCACCATTTTTTATGATTCAGCGGTGTCAGCCACATTGGAGTGGATTGCGCTGGTTGCGATCGCAAGTGTCCTAGGTATCGGCGGTTGGCTAGTCCTCGGCAACAACATGGAAATTGGCACCCTGACCACATTTATCCTCTTTGCCCAGCGCCTGTTTGAACCACTGCGTCAGTTTGCCGATAAGTTCACCGCCATCCAAGCCGGCTTTACCGCCGTTGAGCGCTTAAACGATCTGCTAGATGAACCCATCGATATCAAAGATATTGACGACCCGGCCATACTCCCTGATCCGACCGATGGGCGAGGCAATGTCCTCCCCGGAGAGATTCGTTTTAAGCATGTCTCCTTTGGCTACAAAGCCAACGAATATGTCCTAAAGGATTTAGACTTCACCATTCGCCCAGGCGAAAAAGTAGCCCTAGTGGGACCCACCGGTGCCGGAAAAAGCTCCATCATTCGACTGCTCTGTCGCTTATACGAAGTCAGTGATGGTCAGATTCTGCTCGATGGCGTTGATATTCGAGACCTGGCCCAAGGAGATTTGCGCCAACGCATGGCGATTATTTTGCAAGATGGGTTTCTCTTTTCTGGGGATGTCAGCAGCAATATCACCCTAGGCGAAGAGTACACTCCAGCCCAGATTCGCCATGCGGCCGAGTCCACCAACGTCGCCAACTTTATCGAGCACCTCCCCCAGGGATACGACACCATGCTAAGGGAACGGGGTACTAATCTCTCAGGTGGAGAGAAACAGCTGCTCGCCTTTGCCCGTGCGGCAATCCGCAACCCCGGCATTTTAGTCCTCGATGAAGCAACCGCAAATTTAGATGTAGGTACCGAAGCACAGATTCAGTCAGCGCTAAATACGCTTTTGGAAGATCGCACAGCAATTATCATTGCCCACCGCCTCTCAACCATTCGCAATGTGGATCGAATTTTGGTCCTAAAGCAGGGACGGCTAGTAGAGCAAGGCAGCCACGATCAGCTGCTGGCAGCAGATGGTCTCTATGCCAGCCTTTACAAACTACAAATGTTGGGACAGTAGCCCTGGCAGGTTAGAGAGTGATAGATTTGCTCGAAAAAGGTTGAGTAAATAAAGACTGAACACGTTTATTGTTCTACTTGAGCTAGATTCGCTACTTTGTAAGGATTATCTGCAGTACCAGGGTAATCAGAACATCTATGGTTCACGGGATGCGACCCGTCTAGCTTTCAATATAGGTCTGATTGAAGATGGTGGAAGCTGGATGGATATGATTAAAGAACGCAATCGTACCAGCCATACTTATAACCAGGCCACGGCTCAAGCGATTGCGGAAAATATAAGAGGCCGATTTTTTAGTTTGTTTATGGAATTGCAAATCAAGATGAAAGATTTGCTAGATCAGGATCTACAAAATGGAGCGTGATACCTTACAGTTCGGCCTTGAAAAAAGCACCATTGAGGAAATACAACGTATTTTTCAGCAATATGCTGAAATCGAACGTGTGATTCTGTATGGTTCACGGGCTAAAGGTATTTATCGCCCAGGTTCAGATATTGATCTGACTATGGTGGGTACAAATCTTTCTCACCCACAGCTGTTATCTATCGAACATCAGCTAGATGATTTATTGTTACCGTACCTGTTTGATCTATCGATTTTTAACCACATTGAAGATCCGGATATGATTGCTCACATCAACCGAGTAGGTTGTGTTTTCTATGAGAAACCATCTGGAAGCGAGCAACAGCAGCCTCCTAAATATCCAGATCGGCCATGTTGAGCTTCGGTCCGTAGGTCTCGATAAACTCACGACGCGGTGCAACTCGGTCACCCATGAGGACCGTAAAGATCCGCTCTGCTTCAGCGGCATCTTCAATTTCTACCTTCTTTAAGGTACGGCTCTCAGGGTTCATGGTGGTATCCCACAGCTGTACCGGCATCATCTCACCCAAGCCCTTAAACCGCTGGACATTATATTTAGCGTTGTCAGGAAGCTCACCAATGCCCCGCTGCAGCTCCTGCTCGCTGTAGCAGTAGGTGTGTTTGCGCCCCCGCTCTAGCTTGTACAGTGGCGGGCAAGCAATATACACATAGCCTTGATCGATCAGCGCTCGCTGATAACGATAGAAGAATGTGAGCAACAGTGTCCGAATGTGAGCACCGTCTACATCCGCATCGGTCATCAGACAAATACGGTGATAGCGTAGCTGCGACGCATCAAATTCTTCGCCTTTAATACCCAGCCCTAAGGCTGTGATTAACGACTGAACTTCGTTGTTCTTATAAATCTTTGAATCGTCAGTTTTCTCAATGTTGAGGATTTTACCTCGCAGCGGCAAAATTGCCTGGAAGCGTCGGTCGCGCCCCTGCTTGGCACTGCCTCCCGCAGAATCACCCTCTACGATAAAGATTTCTGACTCCGCTGGATCGCGGGAGCTGCAGTCTGCCAGCTTACCCGGTAGCGTGGAAGATTCTAGCACTGACTTACGGCGTACCAGATCGCGGGCACGACGGGCTGCCTCGGCCGCATTAAAGGATTGAATGGCTTTTTCTAAAATAGAATCCACCACGCTGGGGTTGAAATCCAGGTACTCGCTGAGGATCTCCCCAATCAGTGAGTCAACAATGCCGCGAACTTCGGTATTGCCCAACTTCGTTTTAGTTTGGCCTTCAAATTCAGGCTCCGGCACTTTAACTGAAATGACTGCCGTTAGACCTTCTCGAATATTTTCACCCGCTAGATTTGACTCATTATCCTTACGCTTATTGCGCTTGCGGGCAAAGTTATTCATGGTGCGGGTCAGCACCGCTTTAAGTCCTTCTAGGTGGGTACCGCCATCAACGGTGCGAATGTTATTGGCAAAGCCCATCAGATTATCTGAGTAGGCATCTACACACCATTGCAGCGCAGCTTCCACCTGCACACCGTTCTTCTCACCACTGACGTAGATAATGTCGGGGTGAATGGGCTGCTTATCTTTATTAATGTATTCGACATATTCACGAATACCGCCTTCGTAGAAGTAGCGGTTTACCTTGGGCTCATCAGACTTAAGTAGATCTAGCCGATTATCCGTAAAGGTAATATCCACCCCTGCATTTAGATAGGCTAGCTCTCGCAAACGACCCGCCAAGGTGGTGTAGTCAAATTCAATGGTCTCAGTAAAAATCTGAGCATCGGGTTTAAAGCTGACTGAGGTGCCCGTACGACTCCCGGCACCGCTTTTCACGTCTAATTCACCCTGGGCTTCTCCACGGGCATAGCGCTGCACATGCTCTTTTTTATTGCGCCAAACGGTGACTTGCACCCATTCAGATAGGGCGTTGACCACTGACACACCCACACCGTGGAGACCGCCCGATACTTTATAGCCGCCGCCACCAAACTTGCCGCCAGCATGGAGCACGGTCATGACAGTCTCTAACGCAGACTTACCCGTGCGGGAGTGGACATCGGTGGGAATACCCCGTCCGTCGTCGGTGACGGTGACGGACCCGTCAGCATTTAGGTCAATGGTAATGTGGCTACAGTGGCCTGCCAGCGCTTCGTCAACGGAGTTGTCAACAACCTCGTAAACTAAGTGATGCAAACCACGCGGCCCAGTAGTACCAATGTACATTCCCGGTCGCTTGCGCACAGGCTCCAGGCCTTCGAGCACCTGAATCTGATCAGCACCATAGTCGGTTGTCATGCGTTCCTATCTCCTAAGACGGTCGTAAAGCCGCAGTAGCGTTAGAAATGAAATTGTGCCCCCGGATTCTAGCACAAAGGGGCTGAAAGCGATTCTGAATGGATTATAGAAGGTGTATTTATTAGGGATGGATCAAAAAAATTTACACGTAAGATAAACGGGCTTTTTTCGTTGGCTAATATCAAGGCGAGTTTTAGTTCTTATGTACCATTTCTCATTATAGTCGTTGGGCCAACGGCGTCGGGGAAGTCTGGTCTGGCGGTGCAGCTGGCAAAGCGGCTCAATGGGTCAGTGTTGGGGGCGGATTCGCGGCAGATATATCGTGAGTTTGATATTGGCACAGCAAAACCGTCCCTAGCGGAACGACAGCAGGTGCCCCATTACTTAATAGATATATGTGAACCGACCACTACACTGACGGTGGCGGATTACCAAACGGAGGCCCAGCGGTTAATCGAGAACATTCATCAGGGGCAAGAACGGGTACCTCTGTTGGTAGGTGGAACGGGGTTGTATGTAAATGCGATCGCAAAAGGATTGATTATTCCTCGGGTTGCCCCCCAACCAGACCTGCGGCAGCAGCTAGCTAGGTTAGGCCAAACCCAGTGTTATAACTTTTTGCAACAGGTTGACCCTGAAGCCACTCAACGAATTCACCCTAATGATGCCATCCGCACCCTACGTGCCTTAGAGGTCTACTACGCCACCGGACGACCGATCTCGTCCCAGCAGGGTGAGAACCCACCTGACTATCCCCTTATATATGTAGGGCTAGATTGCGGTGAAGACCTGCGTCAGCGCATCGCCCAACGCACCCACCACATGATAGACGCAGGCTTTGTGGCTGAGGTGGAAAGGTTGATCAATCGTTACGGTGCGGATTTACCGCTGCTGGATACGTTGGGCTATGGGGAAATTAGACAGTATTTGGCTGGGGATGGAACGCTGGTGGAGGCGATTGCTTTGATTATTCGGCATACGCAGCAGTTTGCTAAGCGGCAACGGACTTGGTTTAAGAAGGAGTCGGCTATTAGGTGGTTTGATTCGAATGAGGTGGGGTTGGTTGATCGGGTTTGGGAGTATGTTCAGGCTCAATGGGCTGGATTAGAGGCAAAACCGGTTGCGTGGGGTCCCT
>ERZ1740067.812-NODE-812-length-23485-cov-5.686214_pt1 | contig 23485 bp, 21 predicted proteins | sample MGYA00581736_ERZ1740067 | MGnify/ENA primary metagenome ERZ1740067 (study PRJEB43018, sample SAMN04849236) | marine metagenome | isolation source: floating plastic debris | place: Pacific Ocean | collected 2008-08-27 | study: EMG produced TPA metagenomics assembly... | reverse complement strand
AATTCAACGCCCGCAACAGCCTGGAGCTGATCGCCCACATCGCCGGTGTGCCGGTATGAGGTCGAGGATTTCTGCGAATATGAGTGCCGCTTGCAGAGACTGGACTTTCAACACGAATTTTTCGGACTGGATGATGCGCTGGCCCAATGGGTGGAGCGATTTCCCGCAGCCTGTAATGGCGTTGTCTTGCCGGCGGCGGCGATGAGAAGAGCCTTTGGGAAAATTGCATCCAAACCATCAGCACCCGAGTTGGTTGCGTCCGTGATTTGGAACGCCGCCACTGAAGCTGGTAGCCACCTCCGCTATCGTGCTGGGGCTGATGCCGAGGCGTTGTTAGACCGTCGACAGGAATGAATTGATGTGACATTCATTAATGGCATCAAAGACCTCATGAAAGGCTAAAGTATTCGGCGAACCGGAGAGAAGCAGTCACTCTCTGCTGCGCATCAATCGGTAGGTATGGGCTTCAAGCGGACTTTCGCTGTACTTTGAACCTAGGTTGGCTATGGGTCTTTTTTGTCTGGCAGCTCGTTGGGTATGCTTTGGCGTGCAAATTTCTTGAACGTTTGGGTGGGATGAAGTGGTCAGGGGGCTGCCTCAAGTGTTCCGTTCGAGACAGCTCACCCGCCAAAAAAATCACATGGCCAGGGGCAAATACTCCCATCCGCCAAATTGGTTGTCGCGTTGACGGATCCGCAAACCACTTCAACGGCAAAAGACTGTGTTTCTAAACAATCCGCAGAGCCGGTCCGGGCCTGGACACATTCGGCGTGACCAGGCTGTATCTGGCGGAAAAACCAAGAGCTTGGCGAATGAAGCCGGCAAGCGTGAGCCCTTCTGTCAGAGCCCAAACCGCTTCGCGGGCGTCAGCAGTCTCATCACGCCGCATGTGGTGGACCATGAGCAGAAAGTATTCTTCGTCCAGCGTGACGAGCAAACGGGCATTGATGCAAAGGGGGTCTTGCACATTTGGAAGCGATCCACGCGTATTCTCCAGTGCTGCCACCAGTTGTCCAATTTCATGGGCAACTGATAGTCCAATCGGCGCACCCCAACGCTCGGCAGCCAAGCCATATGCGAGTTGCCATGCTTTTGGATTCTTGCCTGAAAGGGCCAAGGTAAAATGGCGGAACAGCGGAAGCAGGCCGATCTCGAAATCGTCTATCGGGAGGTCGGCTGCCGATGTCAGAGTTGCGCTCTGTTCCGGGTTATTTTTGGCATGCATTGCTAACGTCCTCGCTCTGTTGCGGGCCGGCCTTGCTATGCGTCTTGTCGCTCTGCTGGGGAGGCTGGAAATGTGGTAGCGAAATTCGAGAGAGGGGTCAACCAATCGGCGCAACTCTCCTGCAGGGCTGACAATCCGCGCGCTGGCACCTCTCAAAGGAGAGTGTCGATGTGTGCAGAATGTGCCCAAATTTTCGGCATTTAGCCGTACTTTGGACCATATTCTGCGCAAGTTATTGAATGGTGAATGAAGGCTATTGACTAATTGGTCAAAAAATACGTCCATGATGAGGTGTAATTTGGAGATGCCCTATGGTTAGTTCGCTTTCCACTACCTTCACCGGTCTTAACTTCGTCAATCCTTTCATTTTGGCGTCTGCGCCGCCGACGGAAAACAAACGGAAGATCATGAGAGCGTTCGAGGCTGGCTGGGGCGGTGTTGTGACCAAAACCATCGGCCTGCATCCGGTCGAAAACGTTGCCGGACCCAAAACCATCTACCAGCGCACGAGCGAGACAAAGCCCTATGTCTCGCGGATGAAACGCCCTGATACAGTTTCACATTCGTCCTGGAATTGGGAGCTGATCTCCGACCAGCCGTTAGACCTATGGTTGCCAGATCTGGAAGAGATCAAGACCACGTATCCGGACCGCATGGTTATCGCATCGATCATGGCCGGAGCCGGTAACGAGGAGGAAATGGACAATTGGCGCAAGCTGGCAAAAGCAGTTGTGAACGTTGGATGTGACGCGATTGAGCTGAACCTTTCCTGCCCTCACATGGACCGCAAGGACATGGGCGCCAATGTCGCCAACGATGAGGATATCATCAGATCAATTTTACAGGCGGTAAAGAGCGCCGTCAGCGTTCCAATTTGGGTAAAACTGACACCGGCAAGCTCTTCTCTCCTTGATGGTGCAGCCGCTGCCTATGAGGCCGGCGCAGCCTCCATCTCACTTTGCAACACTTTCCCGTCGCTTCCATTGATGGACCCGGAAACACTGAAGTTCGAAGTCGAAGTCGATGGGCTTGTGACGTCCGGTGGTCTGGGTGGTTTGGCAATCCTGCCCCAGGCACTGCAGCGCGTGAGTGATATTTCGCGAGCGTTTCCCGATAAGTCTATCTCGGGCATCGGCGGCATTCGCGGCTTTCGTGAAGCGTTCAACTTCATCGTACATGGCGCAGGAAACTTACAAGTCTGCACTGCCGCAATGGAGGAAAAAGGCAGCGGCGGCGTAGGTGTGAAGCTTATTCAGGAGCTGAAGGAAGATCTGAGCGACTATCTGGAGCGCAAAGGGCATTCATCGATTGAGGAATTCCGTGGTATCGCCCGCGAACGGATTGTCGAACATTCGCAAGTTCGCAGGAAGAGCGACACTTATAACGGCGGATTTGCAATCTCGGCTTAATGCCGAGAATTGTTCATCACGAAGCTGTATCAAACAAACTGGCCGTGTAGACGGATTTGCTCAAGTTAAAGGCTGTGGCAAGTGCGACGCTGGACCAGAAGTATCTGGCAATTTTCTCGCAACACAGGACGGCGCATTTATAGCTTTTGCGCTTCTCCATCATTTACTTGATGGGTACCCGGCCCCGTGAGGGCGCTTTGGCGAAGTGCCCGGGTTTGCCGCGCCGATTTGAACTGCGAGAGATGACTGGGATAGACCCGATCTTTCGCTCAGCCTCTCGATTAACATTGCTGTCATAGCTCTTGTCGGCAACGACGGCCCGATGTTTGATCTTGCAGCAGGTTGCCGTGAGATCCACAAAACCCTTGCTGTTAGAGGCTTGGCAACCGGTCAGCCAAAAATCAAACGGCGGGCCGTTCCGATCTGTTTTTAGATGGATTTTTGTTCCGAACCCGCCGCGTGAACGCCCGAGCGCTTGACCTTTCAGCCCCTTTAGTGGCTGCCGCCGAGACAGGAGCGCGAATAACGGTACTGTCGCACATGGCGATCAGATGCGCGCCTTCATCAAGCCCAGCCAAAATGGACAATTAGTCCGAGAACATTCCTGCCTTGCCAAGACGGTCGAAGCGTTGCAAAACGCTGTTCCAGTTGCCGAACTGCTCGGGCGAAGTGTGCCGGAAGCTGTTGTGCCGCGCGAAATAATGCAGTGCCTCGAGAAACAGACGGACAATCTTTGGCTCCGCGCCAGTCAAGCTTGGAAAACCTCAAGTACCAGTCCGAAATCTCATTTTGTCATCTTGGTACACATCGCCGACATCCAAAATGTCGTCAACCTATCAATCACTTTGAAATCAAACCCAGAACCCGAAACTCACACCTGGGTCAATTCGTCCACACGGCCCAGCGACAACTTCCATATTGTTCAAAGGCCGAGCGAGTCAGTCTTATTCTTCAAAAACCTCTTCAATGGTTTTGCCAAACAGACGCGCAATTCGGAAAGCCAAGGGCAAAGAGGGATCATATTTTCCATTCTCAATCGCGTTGACGGAATTTCTGGAGATTCCGAGCTCTTTTCCCAGGTCGGCTTGCGTCCATCGCCGCTCGGCGCGCAGCACACGAAGCTTATTTTTCATGGCGAGAACCTACTGCGGGATTGCGACTGCGTTTATGGGCAATTCGCAATGGTTTCATCGTTTCGATACCCACCAAATCGTAAGGCCGGTGGCGAAGGTAATCACCATCAGACTCAAGGTGAACATTACACCCATCCCAAATCCGGCGGCAGTGGGAAGCAGATCGCCTCTTGCGTTCATTGCCCAGGAGGCAATCAGATTCTGAATGCTTGGCGTTGCGGTCATGACCATGACAAACGTCAGGCAGAGCGGAACACTGGTGCCACTGGCAAAAGCAAGCGCATATCTTGCATGGGCGGATTGCACTTCATCCGGTCCCCGAAAGACCGTGAAGAAGCACCAGGCTGCATATGAAATGCAGACAAGAACGAACGAGAACTGCACGAAAAAGGGCGGATCAATCGTGAGCAAATAAGCCATGCAAAGGTAGATGATGACCAGCGCAATGAACTGTGATCGTTTGGTGGTGGGCATGAGGGACCTTTCCAATTTCGTGGGAGTTCAAAGTGCCGAACTGTTGTTGGGGCATTGTGGTTTTCAGCGCGATGCATGCAGCTCTAATACCTGCAATTTTGAAATGGGGTTTCATGCCCGTTCAAGCTTAGCGTTTGGAAACCCACCAGACCGAGTTGTAGATTGAAAAAACGCTACACAGCGCAATGACAGTGAAAGACACGCCTAACCCGAAGCCTGCCGATGCCGGCGACAGTTGGCTCAGCGCTGCCAAACCCGCGATCGTTTGCTGAATGTTGGGTGTTGCGATCATCAGCATGACAAATGCAACCGTCAGAGGCACGCCATATCCACTGGCCGCTGCCAGCGCGTGTTTGAGACTTGCAGCTTGCAACTCATCGGCACCTCGAAAATTCGCGATGAAGATCCACGCCGACCACGTGATGCAAAGGACAGTGAAAATCACAGTGACAAAAAATGGCGGTATGAAGATCCAGATATAGGCAACGCCAAGTGCGAAGATGAGATTGGCCACAATTTGCGAGTACCTAGAAGCAGGCATGACATGTCTCCTTATCTAAATGACAACCGTACTTGTCTTTTATGAAAAAGCGAATGTCAAGCTTCCTTTGCATCTCTGGCGACAATATTTCAAAGCTGTCGGTGGGACGGTGATCACCCCCCCTTTGAAGTGGTCCATCTTATGTTTGGAAAAACGGAGGATCAAAAGGGCTACGAAACGTCACAAGCCAGAGGAAATTGCCTCGAAGTTGCGGCAGGTTGAAGTCCTTGCCGGCCAGGCATGCCACGTATTAATGCCATTCGGCAGGTTCGTATTACCGAACAGACGTGTTACCGGCATCGACAGGGCGCCCCGCCTTGGCACGCAACAGCGCCTCTAGCTTTGAAAACGCCATCCCGATCGCGTTGAAGTCGGAACTGTAGGGCTAAACGGTGGAGTGTTTTACGAAGCGCATGGCGAGGTTGGTTGATGTCCTACCCAAACCTACCCGCCCCTTGGCCTCTGCAACCGCGAAAGGCGGCTGCTGTTATCCTGAAATTAAGATTGCAATGCGCATCGGCGCTCATCCGTTCGCAGCTTCGCTTCCTGGCAAATTCAGAGCTGCAGCAAACAAAAAATCCACGATGACAATAAGACTAAAAACACATGAGACAGGCGCAGACCGACTGATCAGACCGAACCGTTTGCAATGTCGACCAAAGACTGTGTCAACGACACATCATTCGCCAGTTTTTGGCTCGGTTCCAGCCGCTCCAACAGCGCTGATACTGCTCCGCAATTTTTGCAATCGCCGTTACAGGTCTTTTTTTTATCGACGCTAAGTCTATGATTTTCAGCACTTCCGCAGGCCATGCTATTTTCCTCCGAAGTCCAATTAACTTCGCCCCTCTGTGCAAAGGAGAACATCAAAAGGAACCGCAATCAATACTTACGAATACTTATTTCAAGTCATGATATATTTTAATTATTCTAATTCAAAATTCGATTATCAGGACAGCGCCCGAACCTCTCTTTGAGCGAGAGCACATTAACGATCGGGCTGGATTGCAGACCCCAACTTAAAAAGCGTCACCGCCTCACAGAAAGACTGTATTTTGACAAGGCGCAGTTGCCGTTACCCGTTACATCACTTACAGGCCGCACTCTGCTTTTTCATGAAATCAAAAACCGTGTCTGGAAAACTGTGTTGCATGAGACTGGCAGCCTCAAACCAATCATAAGCGGTGCAGGTATCGGTGTTTATTCCATAAAGGCCGTGGGAATGAATCATACCGAGTGAAACTGCAGAAAGTGCATCGCCTGCACCAGCTGCGGCTCCCAACCAATACAAGCCATCCTGCTGCTCAGTCTCTGATTGTCCGTGTGATACCAGCAGCACTCCGAGCCTATGTTGCGCGTCGATAAAACCTTTGCCCGCAGAGACTTCAAAATAATGAAGAGCCTCTTTGAACTCTGACGCATCCTCGGCATGCGATAATAGAATTTCAGCTAGGTTAAATGCTGCTTCGGCATGTCCATGGTCCGCCGCTTTCGTCAGCCAGATCAAAGCATCGCGCCTATCGGAAGCTACACATTCTCTTTCTGCAAAGATCAAAGCGAGTTGAAACTGAGCTTCAACATCGCCGTTTTCCGCAGCTTCAAAGTTACGTCGTATGTGGTGATCGAGACATTGGTGAGGTGACACTCCCAGTACCTGATCGGCATTATTGGGCGCAGCAGATGGCTGCGCAACAGTGAGGAAGACGACGCAGAAACACCTGCAAAAAAGATGACCTTTAGCGGTCCAAAACCTGATTTGGTGCGGCATCTGGTCCTTGCCCCCACAACCTTGATATTAGAGCTTGGGTCACTATATGCTCGATGATAGCATTATCCTGAGTTTTATGCTCAACTTATGTACTATCGCTGGAAGGAAAAAAATCGATGACGCTCATCATGGATCGCAGGACTGTTCTCATAAGCATGGCGGCAATTGCCGCTGCTGGACCGGCGCTCGCAGAAGGTGCTAGCCATACTGTTCAAATGCTCAACAAACATCCCGACGATCGGAAAGTCCGAAATGTTTTTCTACCGCTTGTCCAGGTTGTTGAGCCCGGTGATACTGTAGTGTTCACTTCGACAGACAAGGGGCACAATTCAGAATCCATCAAAGGCATGATCCCGGATGGAGCCGAAACCTGGAAAAGCAAAATCAGCAAAGATGAGTCGGTCACGTTTACCCAGCCTGGTGTTTACGGGTATCGCTGTACGCCACATGCCGCATTGGGCATGGTTGGCCTGATTATCGTCAAGGGTGATGGTATGATGGACAATGTTGAAGCTGCTCGTGCTGTAAAACATCGCGGCAAAGCCAAAGTTGTTTTCGAGCAGATTTGGGAACAAGTCGACAGTGAAAATCTGCTCGCTTGATTATTCGCAGCAGCACTGAAAACAAGCATTGATAGCGACAAGACCTTGTTTCCCGGAACTCCGTTGAAATACATCCTGTATCCACTCGCGATAATCACAGTGAGCGCGCTGTCTTGGGCCACGCTCGTGGTCCAGGCACAGTCCGCAAAGGATGATTTGACGCTGATCGTTTCGAGAGACGAGGGCTTCGTCGAATTTTACATTCAAGGATCCGCTGATCTTACTTTGGAGCTGCTCGGCAAAAGGCCTGACGAGATTACGGACAGCAACGGTGCGATTGACTTTTCGGCTTTCCAGAACGGAACATGGAACACAGCAGATCGCATTATTGACCAGTTGAAAGTTTATCGGGATGGCAATGGTGACGTGCTCGAAGCAATGTCATTGATGCTTCATCCGAAATCTGACTCCATTCCTTTTGAAACGCCGACAGATGGACAATTTGCTGTCAGTATCTGCAACGCGTTGTCTCGCGATCCTGTATCGGACCTTAGTACGCTGAACCTTTTTGCCGGGTACATAATGGTACCGGCCACACCATCGAGCGACATTCAAATCTCCTTTCCGAACGCCAGCTTAGAAGACGCTTCTTTGCGATTGATCACATACTCGGAGGGGCGCTTGCTAAGCTCTGAAAGCCTGAGCCTTAGCAGTAACGCCACGATCAATATTCCTTCTTGATTGGAAAGGTCACCTCGTCGTCGGACCGAAGTGTTTTGTACATTTGTCAATCAGCGGCAGCCAAAGAGGCGACGCGGCCAGTATAGTGTTTCTGCCAGGCAATTTTCTCCATGAACCTTGCGCAACAAAATATTCTTAGCTTCACGTGCTTCAAAATATCTGTTCTAAAACCAATTCGCGAGACTATGTGGGGAAGAACTTTGACCTAGGGTCAGTCGTCAAAGAGCGAGTGCACACCATGAATTTGCGACAGTTCCTGTTTGTTCCTTTGTTGGCGCTCGCCCCCTCGGTGGCGCTCGCTTCGGATTACGTTCTGGCAATAGAAAGCAAAGGCCTGCGGGAATACTATTGTACAATCACGGTTTCTCTAGAAAACGTTTCCGCAAAAAAACTCACAGAGATCAGCGGATTTTTCTACTCATATATTGAAGATGAAATGGTCGGCCGGAGCAAGGGAGCTTGGTTCATGAATGTTGAACCGAGCAGTGTCCAAAAAGCAGTGTTCGAAACACCAAATGCACCTTGCGACGATGTCACCCGCTATGAATTTGTAGTCGGAGCTTGCCGCTTTGATGCGGGTTTTGAGGATGTTTCCGCGTGCGAGGGCAGATTGATCTATAAAGCACCCTTGATGGCGGCAAATCCGGATGACTAGACCAGCAGGCGTTCAATCGCGATCGATTTCATGCCCAAAGCTGAACGCCTTTTAGTGATGCAGCATCTTTGAGTGTTTCAATCAAAACGCCCAATGTTCTGGTGCGTTTCTCAGCGCTCTATGAGCGGCGGTTGAGGGACAAGATCCGCCTAGAAAGTCCATGGCGACACGCCAAACACAATCGGGTGGAGATACAAAAGGGTGACGTAAAGTGCGACACCCGCCATGAACCGAAGTACCAGCGCCCGTCTTACCTCCGGCAAGAAAAGCAACGGCTGGCGGTTCACTTCCGCTTTTAGCTGGGCCCAGCCCTCGCCCAATTCGCGCTTTTTCCTTCGATCAATGATCCGACCTCCGAACAACGCAAAGATCGTCAAAGAGGCGAATACCAAAAAGTGTGCGAGATCGCCATTGGCTATGACATGCGCGACACCCCACAATGCAAGGGCCAGCAGAAGAGGATGACGTGTGTAACGTACGAGGCCAGGATGCGCGGCAACGAACCGATTATTGTTGCGTCCGCCAAATGAAAAAGGATTTGGCCGTCCAACACAAAGGGCCAAGAGCAGACACATGACAAACATGACCGCCATTGCGAGACGATTCTGCCACGGAGCCCAGGGCCAGAGTTCAAAATAGGGTGCACGGCCTGAGGCAAGCAGTAGCCAGCCCAGCAGGACTATCGACACGATAGAATAAACAATCGTGAAACCCGTACTACCCGTCACTGCTTCGATACGGCTGCGCACCGGCGGTCGCAGCGGCACAGAATGGAATACTATGAAGGTTCCAAATGCCAGTGCCAACTCGCCCCAAACCATGAAGGCCCTTCCCAACAGATGTGCAATCTTTAAGCGACCGAGCGCAAATTCTTCTCAGCGGAAGCAACTGGCCCAGATCAAGCAGGAGCGCTTTGACTGGTATCAATGCTCTCAAAATACTTGAGCTTTATGTTCATAAAAAGTGGGAACAACCGTCTGCGGCTTTGTCTGAGCAGTCGGAACAGGAGGAGTTGATGCAAAGGCTTGCGCTCTTTTTTGGAATCTCTGCAGTGACCGCTCTTCTTGGCGTTGAAACTGCGCGGACGGGAGGCGCACAATCCTACGATACAAAAGCCGCTCTCGGAGAAGCACTGTTCTTCGATGTAAATCTCTCTAAGAACCGCAGTCAAGCTTGCGCAACTTGCCACAATCCTGACTACGGTTTTATCGATCCAAGGCCGACAGAGGTGGGATTGGCCGTTTCACTGGGTGATGACGGCGTTTCGCTGGGTGACCGGAATGCTCCAACGGCCTCCTACGCCAAATATGCTCCCAAATTTCATCAGATGGAAGACGGCGTTTATCGTGGAGGGCAATTTCTTGATGGCAGAGAACCAGACTTAGCCGGTCAAGCCGGCGGACCACCTCTCAATCCGATTGAGATGGGGATGCCGGACAAAGCGTCCGTTGTTGCAAGGCTTCTGGAAAACGCAGACTACGTGAGTGCATTCAAGAAACTCTTCGGAGACGACATCTTCGTCGATGACGATACCGCTTATGGAGCGATGCAGACCAGTTTGGCGGCCTTTGAGGAAACACCTTTCTTTTCGCCTTTTGATTCAAAGTATGATCGGTCTTTGCGCGGCGAAGTGAAGCTCACAGATGAAGAAGAGTTGGGGCGCATTCTGTTCTTTTCACAGCAATTTACCAACTGCAATCAATGCCATCAGTTGCAAACGTCTCAGGTCTCCAAAGAAGAAACATTTTCCAATTATGAGTACCACAACATCGGGATACCGGTGAACCAGGAAGTGCGGGCTGCAAACGGCTTGGGCTCGGATTTCGTGGATCCCGGCCTGGTGAACAACCCGCTGGTATCCGAACCATCAGAACTCGGTAAGTTCAAGGTTCCCACACTCCGCAACGTCGCGGTCACAGGACCGTACATGCACAACGGTGTTTTTAAAAATCTTCGCACCACCGTCGCATTTTACAACAAGTATAATAGCAAGGCAGCCAGCGCACAGACCAATCCGGAGACTGGTGAACCATGGGGTTCGCCAGAAGTCGACGGGACACTCTCGCTCAAAGAACTGGAGCATGGTCCAGCGCTTGATGCACAGCGCATTGATGCGCTTGTTGCATTCATGAAGACACTAACTGACCGGCGTTATGAGCATCTCATTCAGGACTAAGAAATAATCCCTTCCAACAAGTTTGAGCTACCCATCAATGTGGACGCGTGTTGCAAGCATGTTTCGCGAACAGCGCGTACAATAAATGATGGCTGGAAGGATGAACTATTGGAATATCGAAACCGGGTCAAACCCCAAGCAACCGGTCAAAAAGGCAACCAAAACAACTGTTTCCCGCGCACAGCCGGAAAGTCACACCGACCGTAACAAGCGGTTTTCTTCGATCTGCCGACGCAGAGCCTGAGTTCTGTCATACTCAGAGCGAATTCTGGCAATAAAGGGTAGAATGGCTGCTTCTGGCGTCTCCGCTTTTCGGTGATGCATCTCTGTTTCAGAAATGATGATGTTAATGATGTTCGGGAAACAGCCGCAGCACTGGCCCCGCTTTTTCATCGCATGATAGACTTTGCCCGGAGTGATCAACTGCCACGGGTCGTTATCCAGGAACTCCCGAATGACGGTTTCAATCGCAGATTTCGAGATAACGTTGCAACTGCAGACAAGCATTCAGATGGGCTCTTTAACCTGACTAGAAACATCATGTTTCCCCAGCTTAATATTATCTGGAGGCTATAAGTCAAGTTTTGAGTTTCACGTTGTTGCGAGCTGTCAGCTGGCTCCCACCATCAGAATTATGTTTATCCGGACCCCAAAAGCCTCCTTGGCGTTGGAATCGGACAGGATAATATCTAGCGCCTGTCGCGTTTCATCGGAGGCATTTGACCGAGATGAATTTAGATTCTGGCCAGAGCATCGGGCGTTTTGATGAAAACGTCCAAAGAAGCTCGACCACTTTAAGAGAGCGATCAGCTTTGGACGTGAAATCGATCCCGATTTGACGCCCGCCGATCTACGCGGGCTTTGCGCAGTGGTGAAAATACCATAAGCGAAGCCCAACGACGCCAGAACCTAAAATCATCCGGCCGTTCGAGTGAACGAACTGATCCCGTCGACAGCCTTGCGCCGTTTGACAGATGCACCGCATCGCGCACCACTTCGCGTCTTGTCAAGCGAACTCAGTTCGAACATCAAATTTTTCCGATGAAACGCGACCCGCCCTAAACCCTGACGACACAATTGGACCTTCCCAACAGGAGCGGACTGGAGCGTCACAGTCTGCGAGTAGGCCAATCGGCAGGCAATGCTTGCCAACCGGAGCATTGGCGCAGGCAACCGGAGTTTGGTCACGATTGCCTAATCGCTGGGGCCGATCATCTTTTCCGGGCGCACGAGGGCGTCGAATTCTGTTTCCGTTACATAGCCGAGATTGAGCGCTTCTTCGCGCAAGGAAGTGCCGTTTTTGTGGGCTGTCTTGGCGATTTCCGTGGCCTTATCATAGCCAATCGCAGGAGCGAGTGCTGTTACCAGCATCAAGGAACGTTCCATCAGGCGGGTGATGTTGTCCTCATTTGCTTTTATCCCGGATACGCACCGGTCCGCGAAGCTGATAGAGGCATCGGCCAGCAACTTGACCGACTGCAACATCGCATTGGCCATCACGGGCTTATAGACATTCAGCTCAAAGTGCCCCTGGCTTCCGGCAAACGAAATCGTTGACTGGTTGCCGTGAACCTGTGCGCACACCATGGTCATGGCCTCGCATTGGGTCGGATTGACCTTGCCCGGCATGATGGAGGAGCCGGGTTCATTTTCCGGCAACGACAGTTCCCCAAGCCCCGATCGCGGCCCGGACCCCAAGAACCGAATGTCATTGGCAATCTTGAACAGGGATACAGCGACCGTATTGAGCGCTCCATGGGCATAAACATAGGCATCATGTGCTGCGAGCGCCTCGAACTTGTTGGATGCCGTTTCAAACGGAAGTCCAGTAATCACGGCCACCTCGGCGGCAAATGCAGTGTCGAAGCCTTTTTTCGTGTTAAGACCTGTCCCGACAGCCGTTCCACCCTGCGCCAGTGCATATAGCCCGTTGAGCCCTTCGGTGACACGCTCCATTCCAAGGGCGAGTTGAGCGGCGTAACCGCCGAACTCCTGGCCAAGGGTCAATGGCGTTGCGTCTTGGGTGTGGGTCCGTCCGATTTTGACGATATGCGCCCACTCTTCGGATTTTTGCTCAAGTGCGGACTTCAAATGCGCCAACGCAGGCAGCAGTTTTTCTTTGATTTCCGTGGCTGCAGAAATGTGCATGGCGGTTGGAAAGGTGTCGTTTGAAGACTGGCTCATGTTGCAGTGATCATTGGGGTGCACTGGAGATTTGGAGCCGACAACACCGCCGAGAATTTCAATTGCCCGGTTTGCAATAACCTCATTTGCATTCATGTTGCTCTGGGTGCCCGAACCGGTCTGCCAGACGACAAGGGGGAAATGATCGTCCAGCTTTCCGGCAGCGACCTCTGATGCGGCCCGATCAATTGCGTCCGCAAGTTTGGGATCAAGCTTTCCTTGAGCCGCATTCACACGGGCTGCCGCCTGCTTGATGACCCCGAGCGCATGGATGAGCGGACGCGGCATCGTCTCCCCACCGATCGGGAAATTGATCAAGGAGCGGGCCGTTTGCGCGCCGTAGTATTTGTCTGACGCGATCTCGAGGGTTCCGAAAGAATCAGATTCCATGCGGACTTGTTTGGACATGACTTCCTCGTAAATTTCAAAAACTCAGATAAGACAGGCTTCACTATGTCAAACGACGTCTTCGACAAAGTAGAGCGTATTTCCGTCTGGATCGGTGAGAGAAAACTGAAGTTTACCACATGGGTGAAATTTCAGTTTCGTGACAGGCACGTAAGGCTTCGTCAGATACTTTTGGTAAAGACGAGCAACATCCTTTGTATGACATACGACACTGAGATTGCTCGTCAGAAACGGATCTGAACAGCGGCAGATTTTAAGGTCCAAGCCACCACCACGCACCCAAAGATTGCCAGCATCCTTATGAACAGCGCATTCCAGGCCGTCGCTGTAAAACCGGCAAGAACGGCAAAAGTCCGATGAAAACAAGATCGGGATGGCTGCATACCTGCCGCGTTGTGGACTGATTTTCATTTTCAGGCTTTCTTGTTACGGCGATATTCTGGGTTGCAGTCTCATCTTGGCTTTAGTGCAGAACAGCCCTCTTTGAATCCTCTACGGCTGCACTCTTGATCAGCATCGTTTCAACGTCATCTTTTGAGATGTGCCGGAAGCGTTCCCCCAAGTAATGAAACTCTGTCGCCAACTGGCAGGCAGGTGTCTCAAGCGTCAGATCGCCGCGTTTGCGCGCCATTATCTGCATACAAGTCATTGCGCACGCCTGGTCGAAATGCTGAATGGAAGAAAGAAGGGCCAACGACAAAAACTCATCGCGGGCCATGCAGGCACAGTCCACTTGATGATATCCGGTCGGCTTGGCCGCAAACCGCCTGTAAGCTTCTGCAAAATCCCAAAGCGCCCCGAGCAGCGGCTTGGCGTTGGAACGGCCAAAACACTCGCTGTAACCAACCCAGACATCACGCCACTGGGAAAAGTGTTCCTCGTGATGTCCGTTGAGCACACAGCGCAAACCAACCACAAACAATCGTTCAGATGTGAAACACCAAGAACTTGGGCGATCAGTTAGCTGGGTTTGCGCTGGATTTAACATACAAAAGTCCATTGTAGAGTGCGGGTCGGAAGGAATTGGCTCGGGTATTTCCGCAAGAATTCCACTGCCTAGTAAACGTCTCTGAGATAACGTTTTTCTCGCTTTAGATCGACAACGTACGCATCGGTTTCTGCCATCGATTTGTCGCCGAATTTCCGGATCACATCGTGCAGAGCCTGGTCGACATCCTTTGCCATTCGGGTTGCATCCCCGCAGACGTAGAAAAACGCTCCATCTTCAAGCCATCGATAGAGATCCTTGCCGTTTTCCATCATCCGGTTCTGGACATAGATTTTCTGGTCCTGATCCCTGGAAAACGCCAAATCAAGACGGTTCAATACGCCTTGGTTGCTCAAGCTGGTGAGTTCATCTTCGTAGATAAAGTCGCTTGCCTTGTGCTGATCGCCGAAGAACAACCAGTTCTTACCCGTGGCGCTGGTCGCGCGGCGCTCCTGTAAAAACGCGCGAAACGGGGCAATGCCGGTACCAGGACCCACCATGATGACAGGCCGTTGTTTATCTTCGGGAAGACGGAACGCCTTGTTGGGCGACAAAAAGATACCGGCTTTGCCGTTTTCCGCTATTCGATCCGCCAGGAACGTCGAACACACACCACCATGATCCCGTCCGTGAGTGCGATACCGGACACTGGCGATCGTTAGGTGAATGTGATCCGGAGCCTCCAGGGGGCTGGAGGAAATTGAATACGCGCGATGTTGCAATGGCTTGAGCAAGCTTGCGAACTCGGCGGCAGACAATTCACCGGCCGGAAGGAGACGCAGGACATCCAAGGTGTCCCGCCCCCAAAGCCAGCCGTCCAAGGCTTCCTTGTCACCATTATTCAGAACATGGCTGAGTTCATCATTCTTTGCGCGCGCTTCAACCGCCTTCACGAAATCCTTGGACGGCGTGCAAATCTCCAGGCTCTTCAACAATGCATCACCGAAGGCTCCATTGATGCCCTCAACGTTTGCATCCGCTGTCGTTCCCAGATGATCCAGAAAAGCGTCGACGAGCACCGGATCATTGACCGGCATGACACCAAGTGCGTCTCCGGCGGCATAGCTGATCTCGCTGTCTCCAAGAGAAAACTCGTAGTGCCGGATTTCTTTCGCCGACGTTTCTCCGGATAAAAGCCGGTTGGCTGCGATCAAAGATGGGTACGGAGACTTGCGCGACCATTTCGACTTGGCCGGTGTTTGGACAGCCGCAGGGGCAGAAGCCACTTCGCCGTTCGGCGAGTTGGTCTCTCTCGGGATCTTGGGGAGTGTTTCTGCGATCCAGTTCGCCGCTGGATCTTCAAAATCGATATCGCAATCGAGCCGGGTTGCGAAGCGTTGCGCGCCCAGCTGTTCAAGGCGCATGTCAATCAACTTACCTGCCTGACAGAAATCATCGTAACCGGTGTCGCCCAGCGCAAGAATGCCAAACGATAAAGCTTCCATCCGCGGTGCTGTATCAGCTGAAAGTGCCTGCCAAAACAGTTCCGCATTGTCCGGCATTTCGCCTTCTCCGTAGGTGGAGATGACAATGATGACGTGAGACATGGCCGCAAATGTATCCAGCTCAACGTCATCCAAGGCTTGCACAACTGGTGCGAAGCCATTCGCGGCAGCCGCTGCGGCCGCATCGTTGGCAACAGCTTCCGCGTTGCCGGTTTGTGTGCCGAACAGGATGTTCACCGGCGTTGGAGCGGCCGCCGATGCGCCAGCTGCAACAGCCGCGCCGGGAACATCCTGAAGCGATAAACGGGAATGCAGTCCGGCCAAGAAACCGGATAGCCAGGACCGCTGATCACCATTGAACGGAGCATCTTCGGGAATGAAGGGTATTTGCATCAACGTTTTCCTGACAGATTTGTTCTTTTCAACAGCCGGTCTCAAGCAGAATGCGCAGCAGTAAACGCCATGATGTCGGTGAGGCTGTGCTTGGCGAACAGCTCTTCAAAGCTGGGCAAGTGCCCAACCTTGTCCCGGTTCTTTGCGTTTTGGTGAATGATCCAGCCATACGTTCCCGGACTGTCCATCGACAAGACATTCCGGCTGGCAAGAGCTTGTTTGTAATCGTTGAGCCTTTTGTCGGCGATCAATACAGCCAACGCTTCGTCGCCATACTCAGCAATCGCGGTCTTGGCGTAACCGTGCAGTTTTTTGATCAAGGAGAAGTCCTCCGTGAGCAACAGATTGCGCGCGGCCTTTTCAACTTCTTTATCAGCGATTTTCGCGCCACCCTGGACCTTGTCGAGGGCCAGCGCCTGAGCCGTCGACATGACCAAATAGTTGTTGAGGAGGACATACATTTCCTCCGTATCAGTCTCACCGTAGCCGGGGACTGCTCCATCAAGGATTGGTGTCTTGGTTTTCAGTGCAGCCTTAAACTTGCGGACCTGGTAAGACACCAAAGCGGTGCTAAGCTCTTCGACCAGTTCCTTGCGGCTTCGGGCCGAGAGAATGGCATCGCTGTCTTGGTAGACGAGCAATGAAGTGGGCATTGCATAAACAAAATTGCGACGTTCGCTGTCCCAATTCTCGAGCAACCATGCCGCTTTCTCAGAGCCGGTTGCCCTGAGGTGCCATCCAAGAAGCTGCTTAATCACATCAGCATGCATGTCTGAAAGCGGGGACACATCTTCCAGGGACGTCAAAAGGACGGAATCATGACTGACTTTGCCCGGCAACTCTCTGTAAGGGTCATACTGATAAGCAAAACCACCACTCATGCCATTGGCAAATCCCTTACCGAACGCACCAATGTTTAACACTGCACCGTTGGTCATGTACTCGCAGCAGAAATCGCCGACACCTTCGACCACCGCCGTTGCACCAGAGTTGCGGACTGCAAACCGATCGCCTGCCTGACCCTCTATAAATGTCCGGCCACCAGTGGCGCCAAAGAGCGCGAAATTTCCGATCAAGACGTTTCCGCCGGCTTCGTCGGCCCCGCCGCCCGGTGAGCGAACACTGATTGTGCCGCCACATGCACTTTTTCCAACACCGTCGTTACACGTGCCGACATGCTCCAAATACATGCCGTCATTGCAAAAAGCGCCAAAAGACTGCCCAGCTGAACCGCAGGTTTCAAGCGCAACAGTCTCGGCGTCGAGATACCGCCGGCCTCTGTGATCTTCATTCACCGCGGGCAGCAACTTGCCGGTTTCGGCGTCCAGCTCATGGTTCAGCAGCCGTTCAATGTCGATCGCAAGCTGTCCAGCAACTGTCTTGTTGCAATTGTTCAACATCACATTCGGCTTAATCCGGACAGGATGCTCATGATTGTCTAGGAGTTCCCGGCGGACAGTTTCCATGAAGCGGTCATCATGCTGGAAATCCTTTTCCAGATAGACCGGATCGAGCACTTTGATTTCTTCAACGCAAGCCAGCATGGATTGCAGATCAAGTTGCCCCACTTGAGATGCGTGATTAATCAGATGCAGAAGGTCCGAACGCCCCCGCGCCTCCAGCAAAGACTTCAAACCAAGCCCAGCCAGTATTTCTCTGGTTTCATGCGCGATGTTCAGAAGATACTGCGCCAATGCGCGGGGATCGCCATCAAACACTTCGGGATTGGTCGTAAGGCCAGCTGGACATTTGATGTTGCAATTCTTTGCCATGACGCATTTCAGCATCATCAGTGCGGTTGTACCGAACTCAAAGGAGTCCGCTCCGAGCAAAGCTGATTTCACCACATCGCTCGCGGTCTGATGCGCACAGGAACAGCGCATAACAACTTTCTGGCGGATGCCATTTTCGCATAGGGCGTGATGAACTTCCGCGATGCCAATCTCCGCAGACCGTCCGGTGTATTTGAGGCTCGTAACAGCAGCAGCCCCAGTTCCCCCAGTGTTGCCTGCAACGTTAATCACATCGGCGCCAGCTTTTGCGACACCAACAGCGATGGTGCCTATACCCTCGGAGGAAACGAGCTTCACGACCACACGAACACGGGCAGCTTTTGCATCATGAATGAGCTGCGCCAGGTCTTCGATTGAGTATGTGTCATGATGAGGGGGCGGTGAAACCAGCTCAACACCCGGAGTTCCCCCCCGTGCCGCTGCGATTTCGACAGTAACTTTGGGAGCCGGCAGCTGCCCGCCCTCGCCCGGCTTAGCGCCTTGGCCGATCTTGATTTCGATCTCTTCCAGGGTTGGGTCCGCAAGATATCCGGCCCAAACCCCAAACCGGCCTGATGCAAATTGCTTGATCTTGGAAGACCGGATCGTACCGTACCTGGATATATGCTCGCCGCCCTCGCCGGAGTTCGACATTCCGCCGGCCATATTGGTACCATGCGCGACTGCCTCATGCGCCGAGGCAACCAAAGCACCGTGGCTCATGGCCCCACTTGCGAGCATTGGCGTGATTTCACTTGCGGGCTGGACCTGGGACACGCTGATCGCTATCGGTGCTGTTCGAATCTTTGACAAGAAATCTGCAGCCGCACCAACAGCGCGCAATTTTACATGTTCATCTTCCAGCCAGTGTCCCTGAATGTCGCCGCTGAAAATCCGCACAAAAGCCTCGGCCAGATCTGACCGGCGCGACAGCTGATTGCCGGACGGGCCCGTCAACTTCAACTTGAACGTATCCGCCTCTTCCCGCTCACAGGAGAGCCCACCGAAATAAAGAGACGTGTTGCCGACGACCGAGAAACGTTTGAATTCACGCTCAAAGTCGATTGCGGAGGTGGCAAAGCTGACGTCACCGGGAAACTCAAGCACATCACGCAACGCAGCAGGTCTGCGCGCTCTTTCCTCTGCCATCATTCGGGCAAACGCATGATACCCTTGCGTAATCGAAAACGCGTCGATCATGGCCGGTGTCAGCTTGTCGAAGTTAGTGAAAGTGTAAGCCGTCTCGTTCAAGCCAAACGCATCTGTCAGGCGGTTGACGGGCAGCAAACGAAGATAATCATCGTATTCGCTTGCATCCGCGTCACCATTCACCTGGATGCTTTCTTCCGTCATGTCGACAAAACCGCGAACAGCTGTCGTGCCGTACGAGTGGCCGGCGCCCTCTGCCCGCTCCTTGAAAAGGCCCAAGAGTGGGATGTCCTTTTCACTGGACACGGATAAAGCGCGATTGTGCCAATCGTACACCGCTGCGGCGATCGTCGGGAAACCGACACCACCAACCGGTGTTTTAACATTCGGAAAATAGCGCTTAAGTACCGGGTCTTCGGTGTCGAGGAAGTTCGGCTCGAAGAATTCGCCACCGATATAGCTTTCCGCCGTGCATAAACCGACTTTGCCCATGGTTTTCAAAAGAGACTTTTCAGCCGCCTTCGCAAACCGCTTGAACGCTGCATCTGCATCTTCGGGAAAATTCTGTTCAGCCCTCATCTGAACAACAAGCGGATATACCGCAGAGGCGCCAAAACCAAGAGCGGCTGCAATATGGTGTGCGGACGAGATCTGACCGCTCTCGGCAATAAGGGACGCCTGAAGTCTAAGACCTTCCTCAATCAATCTCTGATTTACAGCTGAAACGACCAGCGTCATCGGCAACGCGGCCCTGCCGGAGGCGATCTGACGATCACTCAGGATGACGATCCCACCGTTGTCCGCAACATGCGCTACCACTTGATCGCATATCCGGCTAATCCCGGATTTGAGAGCTTCAGCATTGGCGCCGTAATCGTCATGAACCGGCTCATATAGCATGTCAGCAATCAGAACCGGGGTATCCGTTTGCGTACGTATCCATTTCACATCGGTGCGCGAAAGAATTGGGCTGTCGATTATGATTTGTTTTGCGGCGATGCGCGAGAAGTTCGGTTTGCTGCCCAAAGCAACGCGCAAGGTCATTCCATCGGCTTCACGAATGGAATCTAGCGGCGGATTCGTTACTTGCGCAAAGCGTTGGGAAAAGTATTTGGCAACCCCGCCTTCCTGGTCGGAGAGCGCGTTGATGGCAGCACCATAACCCATTGCGGAGATCTTTTCCGCCCCGGTGCTCAACATTGGATCCATCAGAAATTTGAAGCTTTCCTGATTGTGAGAGTAAGCTACATAGCGCTGATTCAGATCCAAGTCGCCTTCATAGGGAACCAGCCGGCCCGGCGTCTTGATTGGAGGACCACGATGATCTGCCAGACGCACACGCGCCTCGCCCAGAAGTGCCGCGTAGTCCTTTTGTGAAGCTAGGTTTTCCAGCGCAGCTTTGGTCCCGAAACTGCACTTTTCCCGATGATCATAGTATAGCATACCGCCAGCCTCGATGCGGCCGCGGCGCAAGATGGTATCCGGAGAAAAACTGATTTGACCGGCTTCTGACATGACGCACAAGTATTCGTCCGTCTCAACCGACCGCAGGGGGCGGAGACCAAGGCGGTCAAGTCGCGCGCCGATGATGTCCCCATTGCCGAAAATCAGTGCCGCAGGGCCGTCATTCTTCTCCTCATAGAGGGAGAAGTACTCGAGCATTGCTTTTATGTCTTCGGACAGATCAGCGTCGTTTTCCCACGCTGGTGGCATCATGGACACAACGGCTGTAACCAGATCGAGGTTGTCTTCCAAGACACGGGATTGGAGCGTCTGGTCCAACCGGCAGCTGTCTGACTGACCGTGCGGGCGAACAATGCTGGCATTTTTTGCCAGAGCCACAGCTGTTTCAGACAAGCGGTTTTTCTTGTCCGTATTCAGCTCCCCATTATGGGCCATGAACCGGAATGGCTGCGCCATACTCGGATGTGGATCCGTGTTGGTTGAGAAACGGGTGTGAAAATAGAGCGTATGAACTTTGTGCTCCGGATCGCGCAGATCTTTAAAATAAGGTATCAGCTCGTAAGAATTCAGCCGTCCTTTGAACACCTGTGTCCGAGCGCTTAACGAAAGTGGATAAAGACCGGTTAGTTCCGGCCGGGTGTATGCTTCCGCCTCAATTGCCAGCAAGGCCTGATGAATAATGGCGTCACTCAACTGCCGGGATTCAGCCCCCCGTCCTGCAACGAAAACCCATTGAACAATTGGCAATTGGTGGCGGACCGCCGCCGGACGCAGGACACCGTTGTCAACCGGAACATCGCGCGTCAGAACAGGCTCAAAACCGAAAGCCGAAAGTGTATCTCCAATGAGCCGGTTTGCCATTTCATGCTGGCTGTGATCACTCGGCATAAAGAAGTTGCCAACACCAAACTCACCGAGTTTGAGATTGTTTAAACCAGTCAGGCGGGTGAAGAAGGATTTGGACAAATCAACGGAAACACCGGCACCGTCGCCGACCCCCTCAGAGGACATTCCGCCGCGATGAGGGACGGCGCACAAGGCTTCATGGCCCTTGATGAGCACATCATGGGTTTGCTCGCTGTCTTTGCGGGTAATGAACCCGACACCACAGCTACTTTTCTCTACTTCCGGATCGTAAAGTCCAAATTCCGAAGCTTTCACCTATCGCGCCTCCTAAAATTGCCTGCTTTGGTATTGCAACGTGAGATCCATCTCACTGCCCCCGCCTGAGCACACGGCTATCCACACCGATGGCATTTTCACATCGGTGGGATTTTCCAAATGTGTGAAGTTTCGCTGGCTTAATGCGCAAATTGCCAAGCTGGCTGATACGTTGAGGTACAGTTATTAAACCTGAATTTAATAGTCAAGTTTTATGAAGCGAAAATGGCATATGCAGAAAAAAGCAATGTATCGTTTGGAACAAAGATGAGCCCGGCGCAAGGATCTTGCAAAAATGGCAGTCTCTAAATTAGCCGTAGCTTTAATTCTATCTTCATCTGCAAACACAAAGGAAGCCCGCAGCAAAATGCCAATGAGTTTGCAATATATTAGCTTCGCGGATGACGCCGGAGATGCCTGTATTTTGGGAAAGACGGTGTTTCACAGTCATGACACGTGAGCGAAAATGGTCTTAGAACCGCGTTGAGACCTTGGCGCAATTGTTTCAAACAAGGGATGAGTTTCGAAAACAAGCGCCAAGAGCCTATGGTACAGCTGCGAGAAGTGATTGGTCAGATAGAATTTGCGGTCGTATGGAGCGAACTGAAGAGACCGGACGCTCTCTGAATGTCGCGAAATCGCCGCTCAATACAACAGCAAATATACTTTCTAAATAAACCCAATCCGGCCTATCAGAGCGTAGGGCGAAAGGGCTGGTTCAAAGATATTTGTTCGGATATGCAATCTGGATCGCGTAGCAAAACATAAACGCCTTAAATTAAGAGCAACCGCTGCCATTGGCCCTGGTAATTTCATGCCGGTAAACCCCAAAGTTGGCCAGCAAAGCGTCCGGTCTATCCGGTGCACTTAGCATCTTGATGCGTGCAGCTGCAGCCTCAGGATTGGCGTTGGACGCAGTCTCCAGAAACTCGACACGGCTGTCCATCGTAATTGGTTTCTCCGGTGTTGCGCGTGTGCTGATCTATACGGCGAAAGGCGCCGAACAGAGGGTGTCAAACGCAATCTGACCGGATCAGCCCTCCCACGGTCTCAATTGCCTCAGAATTAACGGACTGTGGCGGCGTCGCTCGCCAATAACCGATGTGGCCGCTTCTTGTGGTCGTGACAAAAGGACAGCAGGGAACTTTACGGCCCGAAGCGGACTGTCACACCAGGTGAAGTCAAGGTCGGCTTCAAACCCAAGCTCACCAACTTGCTGCGTTGTGTGGCGAATGCTGGCTAATCACTCAAAGATTTGTGCGCCAGTTGCAAACTCGTAAGATCGAGCGACGATCTGTTTCACAGCCGACAATTCACTTTCATCCCGAGGTGAGAAGATCATCACCAGACCCAAGGGCCATTGCCCTTGAGTCACAAGATAGTGGTCTTCCCCCCAACCAGTCCTTTTGATCTCGGCCACATTTTGATCCGGTAACACAAGGTGCATGCTGCCATTGTCAGGCATGGGATGAATATGGGCGAATTCTCGTCCGATCATAAACGCGGCTTCGTTGCCGGGCACCCCTTCCTGCAAGACCAAGGCACGCGATCCGGGGACTGAAATGCCGCTGTTTTCGTTGTTGATGTTAGGCAGACCGAAACACCACGTATGGAGCGCGTCAACAATATCGTCCGGCCCATGCTGGGTCAGTTGCGAATGCGGGAGACGCCCCAGTGTCTTTGGCGCTGGCCCGGGGCGCTTCGGCAGAATGAGTGAAGTATGCATTGAGCACTCCATGCTATTGCTTGACCCAACCTTATATGCGTATTCTGGCAAATGAATTTCTAATTTGTGCAAGCGAGTTTTGCATGAAAGCACAGAGATCCCGTGCGGATCAAAACCTTGAATGGGCCGAC
>ERZ1740067.811-NODE-811-length-23506-cov-8.998934_pt1 | contig 23506 bp, 9 predicted proteins | sample MGYA00581736_ERZ1740067 | MGnify/ENA primary metagenome ERZ1740067 (study PRJEB43018, sample SAMN04849236) | marine metagenome | isolation source: floating plastic debris | place: Pacific Ocean | collected 2008-08-27 | study: EMG produced TPA metagenomics assembly... | reverse complement strand
TGCACTTTACCGGCTTCTATGGCTCCGCAGCTGCCTTATTCACGCAACAAAGCCAATGCCATCATGACCATCGCCTAAACAAACTAGAGGGTCGTCTAACGGCTGGTCATTTACCCACTCAATGAGTGACGGATTGTCCTGATAACTGGCACCCATCATTTGGTCATGCAGCTTGACGGCTTTGTAGTCTCGCCAATCACAGGGGTGTCCTGAAGATGTCCTCACTCGAATCTTTCCACCATCTACACTTAACTCGTCGACGGGGCTGTCTGCCGTCATTAACGACAGGTCTTGACGATGAACTAACCGTTGTTGAGTACTATGGCTGACCGACCGACCTGTCAACACTTGAATGTCTTGAGCCGCTCGTTCATACGATTCATTAGCACTCAGTAACAAACAACATTTTTCCAACAGGGGACTGAGCTGACTATGTCCCTTAACTACTAGTTTTTGGGCTTGCTTTTCTGTGATTTTGATGTCGCCGACGAGGGTTTTAAGCGTACGGCTGCGCCCTGCTGTGCGGCCACTTGCTGTTTGACAAAAAACTCCCCTATCTCGGGGCCAATATGCTCCAAAATATGTCCTCGTAGCGCTAATTCAATACCTTCAAAGGTCTCTAATGAATCAGGGCTGGTGGCCTCAGTCTCCTCGTATAGCAATTTGGCAATAGCGCGGGCATGGGCTTTGCTCTGCTCTGCTTTAGATGCATCCATGGGGATAAGAGGAAACTTACAGCCTGAATGATTTCAGCATAGCGAAAGATTCTGAAATATATTCTTAAGTGTTTTTGCTTATTACAAACCTGAGATGCACCCGCTCAATCAGCTTGAGAAATTCCCCTTACCTCAATTCGAGACTCCCAGGATATTGGGGGTAGATGATTTTGCATTCCGTAAAGGTCACCACTACGGCACCATCTTAGTCAACCTAGAGACACACCAACCCATTGCACTGTTACCAGATCGTAAGGCTGAAACGTTAACCGTTTGGCTACAAGACCACCCAGGTGTTGAGGTACTGTCGCGAGACCGTTCGAAAACTTACAAACGTGCGATGAATGAGGGCGCACCCAATGCCATTCAGGTCGCTGACCGGTTTCATTTAGTCAAGAACTTGAGTGAGACCCTAGAAAAAGCTCTGAGTGGCCATCAATCTGAACTCATCGCCCTTGAAAGACAGGCAATGGCCTCAGATGTCAGTTCTCCAGAGACGGTGCTGATTCCCACTAAATCGACCGCCACTGCCGCTGCTCAACAACAAACTCAGACAACCCATCAGAAACGAGTACAACAGCAGAAAACCATTAAAGACCTGACAACCCAACGGTGGTCACAACCAGCCATTGCTCAGGAACTGGGTATCAGTGTCCGCACTGTTCAGCGGTATCTCAATCTGCCTGATCTACCTGAGACACCCACCCGACGACCGACATTGAACCGAAGCTTACTCGACCCCTATAAGCCACAGATCTTGAGTTGGTGGAATAGTGGTATCACTCGCCCCATGGTCCTGATGACCTTGTTAGAAAAACAAGGGTATACCGGGAGTCAACGAACGCTAACGCGCTATATCAGTCGGTTGCGTGAGGCCCAAGGTCTACCGCCTAGCCGTCTTCAGACAACACAGCCCCTGCCGAAGGTGATGGATCCTCAATTGCCACCGTTAACCGCTCGTCGCCTTGCCTATTTAATTGTGCAATCACCTGAAAACCGCGATCTAAAAGAAGCAGAACGATTGGAGCGTTTAGTTAAGAAACATGATGCATTGGCTGCAATGATAGATCTTGCTGATGATTTCTTACAGATGGTCAGGCATCGTCAGTCAGATGCTTTAGATAATTGGCTTCTCAAGGTACTGACCGGCCCCTTCAAAGCCTTCCAGTCATTTGGAAATGGTCTTATTGAAGATTATTCAGCCGTCAAGGCGGGTCTTGCTTTGGAGGTGAGTAATGGCCCTGTCGAAGGGTTAAACAATCGCTTGAAAATGTTGAAGCGGCAGATGTATGGCAGAGCCAGTTTAGAGCTACTGACCAAACGATTTATTGCGGCAGCATGACTGATCACTCTCTGCTGCATTAGCAAGGATGCATTGACCAAATAACAACAGGTTTAGGAACACCCTGATGAGGTGACTGTCCAAGGCTGTAATCGCCTTGACTATTTGCCGTACCCAGCAACTATGCCTTTGACCTGAAAGCGATGTGGCAGCAGCTCTAACGAAGGAGTGAGTAATTCAGATGATAACTGAACGGTGATTTAGGCCAATTTTAGTCACCAAAAGCCGGGAAGAGCCCAAAATAATTGTCGTCTAATACAGCGTTTATCCTGTGCTCAAACTCCTGAGACAAGTGAGCTACTGGTAAGTTTGAGTTTGGAGGAGTTGGAGGCTCTGGCCAATAGTGAATTAACAATTGACAATCAGCAATACCTGGATAGTCTTCTGGTCAAAAATAAAGACTCTCAGTTGTCGAACGAAGAAAGTCAGAATCTAGACAAGTTGTTGGCTCGGGTTGATCAGCTGAATCTGCTCAAAGCGCGTGCCCATTATACGCTCAAACATTTAGAAAATTCTGCTGTACTAGCTTCGTGAGTACCTACATTTCATTGGAACGAGGATGCTACGGAAATCATGGGTCTAACCGTTACGGGACGTGCGACTATTCGGGCGATGAAGATGAATCGTAGCCAATTGACTCGGGTACGTCGAATGTGGATATATCTGGGAGAGCATCCTCCAAGTTCTGATTGATAAAGGGCAAACGGAACAATGCCCAAGTTGAAGTTGGTTGATTGATCGCAGTATTGAGATTGCAACACCTACATTGGTCAAATATCAACTTGCTAATTTGTTGTCAGGCAATAAAACTTAACACCCAAGCCACAAGAATAGTTTCCGCAATTTGTCGTAGATTTTTTTGGGAATTTATCCAAGGAATTGGTCTTCAGAGGCTTTTTTCGGATACTTCCAGGCAACTTAATTAAGTAGAAATTAAGTTGCTCCAGATATCGACTTTTTTAGTCAAATTTCATATCAGGAATATTCAGGATTTATTTTTTGATGTCCGTAAGAGTTAGTGAAAGTGACCAGGGTAGATTATCTGTCTAGGTGCTTTTGCGAACAAGTCATTGCGCTATTAACTGCTGCCTTTACCAGTTTCTAGCTTATTTCTAGGACATCCCTGTATGGACTGCACCATTTGGCCTCACGATTTGACGATTACATTTACGACACATTTGCCTGATCAGGCGTCATCGTACTTCGCGGGGGTTATTAATTCAGCTCTTTATAGGATTAAATGATCTCCTAAATTAAACAGAGTTTTATTAACAGCCAGTCTTGCTGTTGAAGGCAATGGCTAAGTTGAGCTGTTGAAATATATCAGCCCAGGTAAAGCAGAAGGGTTGACAGGTTTATTGTGGCTAAAGTTGTTCTCCTGTAGTTATTTGAGTGTGTTGTTATGAGTTCAATTTCTGCAACTGGTGAAAAGATTAGTGGTGCCTTGGAAAGCACTGATTTAGATAATCCAGTTCGTTCAGGAAGTTTTTATGATGACTACGAACTGACAAATATTACTGTTGGGGAACTTGTATTACTGACACTCTTTTCAGAAGAGTTTGATACCTACCTTCAACTCATTAATGCTGATACTGGCGAAGTTATCGATGATAACGATGATTTTGGTGGAATAACCCTCTCTCAACTAGAGTTTATACCTGAAGCAGATTTTAATTATCTGGTGCGAGTAACTAGCTATGGCGACGAGGAAATTGGCGCTTATACTTTAAGAACGGGAGCCCCAGATGTTGATTTATCTGTTGTAGAACTAACGGCTCCTGAGACCGTGGTTATAGGTGATTATTTTGACGTTGACTGGATTGTCAGAAACTTAGGTGTTGATGACGTTTTGAATGGAAGTTGGTCCGATGGGCTTTATCTATCGGAAGATACAGTACTAGATAAAACAGCAGATATTTTTCTGGATTCCGAGTCTGTAGTTAAGGGAGGATTTGAAGGGCCACCTGAATACTTGAATCTGCCTAGCGGTGAGAGCTATTCTGAAGACACCTACATACGTATTGATTCTCCTGAAATTGATACCAGTAAAAACTGGAATCTGATTCTTGTTACAGATCTAGATAATGATCAACCAGAACAGGATGAACTTAACAATACGTTTGTTAAACCGATACAAATTGAATCCATCGATATTGATCTAAAAATTGACGGGGCCGATTTTCTGACCCAGGCTGGTCAAGGCTCAGCATCACCTATTTCATGGATAGTAACTAATGTTGGAGCTGATGCTACTAATGTTTTCGGCTGGAATGACTATGTGTATCTTTCTACGGATGAAGTCTATGATACTGGGGATGTTCTAGTTGCAGGGGAATTTATTAACCGCTCCAGTAATCCTCTAGAGTCCAATCAAAGCTACACGGAAACAGATACTTTATCTATTCCATTTCGTACCGAACCAGGTGACTATTTTCTGCTACTGCGGTCCAATCCAGCCAACAGTCCGTTTGAGTTTAATCAGGATAATAATCTTGAAGCCATTCCATTTAGGGTTCTCGGAGGACCTGATTTATCAGTTACCTCGGCACAGGTACCATCAGAAGTCAGTGCAGGTGAAACAGTCGATGTTTCTTGGGTAGTAAAGAATACCGGGGAAGGTAATACATCAGAAAGTTGGTTTGATCGAGTTTATTTATCTGACGATCATGTCTATGACAATTGTGACAGACTGCTTCGCTCTGATCGTAGAGATGCTTCATTGGAAAGTGAGCATAGCTACACGGTTAATTCAACCGTTGCCATTCCTGACGGGGTTATTGAAAATAAATATCTTCTGTTTGTTACGGACCAGGGAGATGACCAGCAAGAAGTTAGTGAAACTAACAATATATTTGCCACTCTCATTAATAGCCGTGTACCAAATTTAATTATTTCGGATGCTAGCGCTCCTGAAATAATCTATCCTGATGAGCGGATTGAGGCATCCTGGACGGTACAAAATATTGGTCAAGGGGATACAACTAGGCAATGGAGAGATCAGGTTTACTTATCCACAGATGAGATTCTAGATGATGATGATATTGCTCTTTCCAATAGTATTTCTAATGTTAGCTCGTTGAATGCTGATGAACGCTATAGTTCTTCGGCTAGCTTTACGGTTCCAGACCTTGATGCTGGTAATTATCATCTAATTTTTGAGACGGATAGTAGTCTTAACGACCAGTCAGAGTCAGATGAAACCGATAACACGTTTGCTCTTCCGATTGAGGTTGGCGAACGCCCTAATTTAGTCATTGACAATGCGGCTGCACCAACTAGCGTCAGCCTGAACGAATCATTCAAGGTTTCTTGGGAGGTTTTGAATCAAGGTCTAGGAGAAACAAAAGCGTCTATATGGAAGGATGATATTTACCTTTCTAAGGATACTGTCTTAGATGATCTTGATCAGACATTGGTTAGTCTCGATATTCGTAATAGAACGCTTGCTCCAGGGGATACTTACACAGTTAACTGGTCACCAAGCATTAACTTTGTAACTGAGGTAGGTGATTACTATTTGTTGATTAAAGCCAATCGAGGTGGTTTTAATCAGTTGTCCGAAACTGATACAACAGATAACCTATATACCTTACCAATTCAGGTGACTGCGCCTAACCTAATCGTTTCAGACATTTCCGCACCGACTTTAGTGGATCCTAGTGAAGAAATAGAGGTTTCTTGGACTGTATCTAATATTGGAGATGTTTCAGCTCCAGCAAGTTGGGAAGACCATCTTTACTTATCAACCGACGAAACATTGGGTGGTGGGGATCTCAAATTAGGAGAGTTTCGTGGACAGACTCCTTTAGGGGCTAATGATAGTTATACCCAAACAAGAACGGTCAAACTTCCTAATGATAGGGAGTCAGGCAACTACTATCTGCTAGTTAAGACCGATGCCGACACTAACTTTCGGGGAGATTCTGAACAAGGTGAAACGGATGAAACTGATAATGTCCGGGCTATCCCCATTGGTATCCAAGCACCTTCTCCTGATTTGCAAGTTTCAGAAATCAAACTGACATCTGAGCAAAATCGGATCGTTGGCGGCGAAACCGTATCCCTTACCTGGACAGTCACAAACGATAGCCAGAGTGCTACACAGGCAAGCGAATGGACTGATACTGTCTATCTATCTACCAATAGAAATCAGGAAATTGGTCCAGATGATTATCTACTTGACACCTTTACCCATACGGGTAGTCTTGATGCCAATGGTAGCTATACAGAGACCCGAGAAATCCAACTGCCAGAAGGGGTAACGGGCGATTTCTACTTTGTTGTTAAAACTGATAGCGACCAGCAGGTTAATGAACAGTCATTGGAGACTAACAATATTGGTAGCACCAATATTCTCACCAACCTATACATCCCTGTTCCGGGCACCTTAGCCTTTAGCAATGCTACCTACAGTGTGAATGAAGATGGGACGCCCTTCAGTGAAGTCACCATTGAGCGTACAGAGGGTAGTGATGGTGAGGTTACGGTCACCCTATCGCTGACGGATGGAACTACCAGTAATGGTGACTATGATGCGGAAGATATTGTTGTCACCTTTGCTGATGGTGAGACAACTAAAGCGGTAACGATTCCCGTCATTGACGATGCTGTCTATGAAGATACTGAGACCATTAACCTCACCCTGAGCGCTCCCACTAATGGAGCTGACCTGGGTGAACAGGTAACGGCGGTCCTGAATGTTTTGGATGATGATGCTCAGCCAGGAAATCTCGGATTTTCCCAGGCGAACTATAGCCTGAATGAGGATGGTACAGGGGCCATTGAAATTGCCGTAGTTCGCACAGACGGCAGCGATGGTGAGGTCAGTGCCACAGTTGTACTAAGTGACGGTACAGCAACCGGTGGTGACGACTATATCACCACCCCGATCACGGTGAACTTTGCCAATGGGGAAACCAGTAAAACCATTACCGTCCCCATCGTTGATGATGCTATTGCCGAACTAGATGAGTCCATCAACCTGGCGCTGACCAATGCGACTGGTGGCGCTACTCTGGGCGACCAGCCCACAGCAGTAGTCACCATTGTTGCAAGTGATATTACGCCTACGCTCACCATCGACATTGCAGAAACAGCGGTGACAGAAGATGCAGGTACCATTACCGGCACCGTCAGCCGTAACACCTCCACCACAGAGCCACTGACTGTTACCCTACGCAGCAGTGACACCAGTGAGCTAGTGGCTCCACAGACGGTTACCATTCCTGTGGGTGAAAGTTCGGCTAGCTTTAACCTTACAGTGGTGGATGATGACATCACGGATAAAAATCAGGCGGTTACGGTGATTGCCACCGCCCCTGACTTTATTAGCGATGCGGATGATGTCACCATCATCAACAATGATCTGCTTTCTCTGTCTCTCGCTTTAGACGCTTCCAACATTGCAGAAAGTGGCGACAATGCCACCGTTATTGCCACAGTCACCCGCAACACAGTAGCCAATGAAGCTCTCACGGTACGATTACAGGCTTCGGATACGAGTGTTGTAAACCTGCCGGACTCTGTGATCATTCCTGCCGGGGCTACCTCCACCAAGTTTGAAGTTTCTGCCGTTGATAATGCGGCTTTGTCTGGCAATCAGGCCGTAACCCTCACCGCCACCCCCACTGATGTAGAAACCAATGCGCCCCTGCCTACGGGAACGGCTACAGCGTCCCTGGAAGTACTAGATGATGAAAGTCCCAGTTTGGGTTTATCCATTGACCGGTCTTTGCTGGCAGAAACAGGCACTGCGACCACCACAGTTACTCGCAATGGCGATATCAATGCTCCGCTAACCGTTAACCTTAGCTCCAGCGATACAGGCGAGGCAACGGTACCAACTTCGGTGGTAATTGCGGCAGGTGAGGAGTCTGCCACATTTACGGTGACAGGGGTGGATGATGCTACCACCGACGGTGCTCAGTCGGTGAGCATTACGGCCACGGCTACGGGGCTAAATGCTAATATGACGGCTCTGGAAGTAACCGATGTAAATGTGGCGGATTTGGCAGTTACCCAGCTTGCTGCCAATGAGTCTGCTCTGACTAATCAGCAAAGTCAGTTGACCTACAAAGTTGATAACCAGGGGCTGGCAGATCTGTCAGGGACCTGGACCGATCAGATCTATCTGTCTGAGGACAACACGCTAGACGCTAACGATCAGCTACTGTCTGAGTTTACGCTAGACGATGCCTCTATCGGAGCTGGAGAAGAGGGCTACAGCCGCACGGTTACCTACACTAACCCTCGCACCCCAGGCACCTATTATCTGATTGCTGATATTGATGCGGATAATGCCATCAGTGAGGGAACTGGATTGGGGGAAAGCAACAATACATTTGTAGAAGCGTTTGATGTAGAGGCTGCCTACAGTGCTGAAGTTTTCACTGACACAGAAGTTGCTGTTACCGGTCAAAGTATTGTTTTCCAGGGAACCGCCCACAGTAATGTAGATAACTCTCCTATTCCCTATGAGTTTGTCACCATTGAGGTGGAGAATAACGGCTTTACCCGTGAGCTAAGCGGCTTCACTAATGGAGAAGGTGTGTTCTTCCAGTCCTTTACGCCTTTGGCTGGTGAAGGGGGTACCTACAATATCCGTGCTAGTTTCCCCGATAACCCTAATGAAGATACTGGCTACGAAGATAGTTTCAAGATTTTAGGTGCTCAGTTTGATACTAATCAGGCCAGTCATAAAGTGATTGCCGATCAGCCGTTTACGGACTCGGTAAGTCTGGCTAACCTGACGGATACGGCCCTAACTGACTTTACCTATAGCGTAGATAGTTTGCCTGATGACTGGAATGTGCAAGTGACGGTTCCCAGCAATCTGTCTGGGGATAGCAACAATACTATTGAGTACACCATCACCGCCCCTAATGAGTCGTTGATTACCCAAGACACATTTAATATCAACCTTACCAGTGCAGAAGGTGTAGAGGCCACACTGCCGGTTAATGTAAATCTGGAGCGGATTGTGCCTCGTCTTGTGGTGGATGTGAGCCAGATTGAGAGTGGCATGCTGCGGGGTGATCAGACCACTGTAGAGATTGAGCTGACCAATGAGGGTGGTGCAGTTGCTGAGGATATTCAGGTTCTGTTGCCGGATGCACCCTGGCTATCTTTGGCAACCACTGACACCATTGAGGTGTTAGCCCCTGGGGAGTCTACTAATGTGTCGCTGTTATTGACGCCTGGGGCAGAGCTGGACCTGATCACCTATGAAGGTAATGTTGTCTTTGATGCGGCGGGGAATGATGGAGACTTGTCCTTGCCCTTTGAGTTTAGGGCAGTAAGTGATGCTGTTGGTAATCTCCAGGTCAATGTTGTTGATGAGCTGTTCTACTTTGCGGAGGGGGCACCCAGGCTAGATGGAGCGACGGTCATTGTCCGTGATTACTTTACTCAAGAAGAAGTGGCCCGTGTGGTTACGGATGAGACGGGTGTTGTTAACTTTGATGGGTTAGCCGAAGGGTATTATGCGCTAGAGGTCAAAGCTGACGACCATGATACGTTTAAACAAACAGTACAGATTGGTGCTGGAGAAAGTGAGATTGTTGAATCCTTCCTTGCAACTCAGACTGTTAAATATACATGGACAGTAACTGAAACAGAAATTGAGGATCAATACGACATTGCTGTTGAAAGTGATTTTCAAACAAATGTTCCTATTCCAACAGTTACAGTAGAACCGCAGATTATCGATTTTGGTGATTTACAGGCAGTAGGTCAGGTTAAGCAGTTTGACATGACCATTACCAATCATGGATTAATTGCTGCTAATGGCGTTGAACTCAACCTGGGAACACACCCATTTTACAAAATTGAACCATTAATAGACGACATAGGTACGCTAAGTGCCAAGAGTTCAATTACGGTTCCAGTAAGAATTACTAGAATCAATGATTTCGATACTATTGGTAATCCTGCTGAGGGATCTAACAGTAATGGTTCTGGGATTGGTGTTGTTGATGAACCAGTACCAACACCACCTTATGGCAATACGGGTTCTGAAGGTGGTCCTAATCCCGGCGGTGGCGACGGTAATCCCGGTGGTGGCGGCGGTAATCCTGGCGGTGGCGACGGTAATCCCGACGGCGGCGACGGTAATCCCGGCGGAGGGGGAGGAGACAACCCTGGGGGAGGGGGAGGTGATAATCTTCCATCCATTCCTTGTCAAATCTTTTCCACAGTAGAGTTTTTCTATGACTGTGGTGAGTGGAAGATTAGACGTTCAACACCTATTCCGAGTCAGCATGTTGAAGGCAATTGTTCTCATAGAATATTTGACGATGTTTTTATACCTGATGGCGGTCCTGGGATAGGGGTTCCGATTCCAGTTTTTGACTCTAATTCAATTGCAACACCTGTACCAATTAGAGTTGTCAATTGTTCTAGACCAAGTGCTGGAGGGGGAGATGGACCTTTCGACCCGGATTGCAAAGACAAAATACTTGGGGCTATTGAGGAATGTATCGAAAAACTTATTAAGTCTTACTTTTATAACGACTTTGATAAATGCATCGATAAGCTAGATAAATGCTTTACTGGCGTAGGGTATACCGGTTGGGAGACTGCATACAATTGTTTCAAAGCTGGTGTTAATTGTGCAAAAGCAGGTGGCAAGTTATCGTTGCCAATTTGGAGCTACTTGAAATATGCCGAGTGTGTGTATCTTATCCTGACTGCATGTTCTGACCAATCAGGTAATTTCACCAGTAGTGAGTTGAAAATTTCAGATGCCTTTCAGAAGCTCAGCTCAAGCGAAAGTATAGATGACTTCATCTATTCTTCCATGGCTAATCTGCAAAAGCAGTACGAGGATTTTCAAGCGTTGGCAACATCTCAAAATATGATTTTTGGAGATTCTATTTGGTGGGATGCTGCGGAGTATGATAACGAAGGGTTTGTTTTCTGGATCGAAGAATTTGAAAAAAGAATCGAAATAGAAGCAAATGATGATATCCAAATATCTGAGCAAGAAAGAGTCGAGCTGTTAAATATCCCCTTCCCTGATGGAATTTCTGGAACTGATGTAAATAACCTAATAGATTATTGGAACCGTACAGCTAGTTATTGGCAGTCAGGAATATTTAATCAGAACGAGGTTCCACAAGGTCAAAACAGGCATTTTATTGCTATTGATATCTGGTCAGATGCTTTGAGCAGAGCAAATGATGCAATTGAAGAGGCGACTTCTGAAGGTTTTACAGGAGTAACGGATAAGGCGACCGAAACAATCTTAGATTTACAAGAAGTCTTAGAAAGTGAAAGTCTCTCTGGTGAAGGTGTCTGCGCCAAAATTAGCATTGCCATTAACCAAGACGCTGTAATGACTCGTTCTGCCTTCCTAGGCGAACTAATCATCGAAAACACCAGCGACTCCATTACCCTCGAAGACATCTCCGTCAACATCGAAGTCCGCGACCAAAACGGCAATATTGTCAACGATCTCTTCGGTGTCACCGATCCCCTCCTCGATAACCTCAGTGCCGTTGACGGTAGCGGCATCCTCGGCACCAACGCCACCGGCAGTGCCGAATGGACCTTTATCCCCAGCACCAATGCCACCACCAGCGATGAACCCGTCCAATACTCCATCGGTGGCACCCTCAGCTACGAACAAGATGGCGAACTGATTACTGTACCTTTACTTTCTACTCCCGTCACTGTCTATCCCCAAGCCGAACTCTACCTCGACTATTTCCAACAGCGCAACGTCTACGGCGACGATCCTTTTACTGATGAGACAGAAATCTCTGAACCCTTCTCTCTGGGTGTCCTAGTACAAAACAAAGGATTTGGTGCTGCCAACAACCTCAGTATTACCTCAGCCCAACCCGAGATTGTTGAAAATGAAAAAGGACTGCTGATCGACTTTGATATTATCGGCTCCCAAGTTAATGATCAGGCCGTAAACCCATCCCTTAGTGTAGACTTTGGCACCATCGAAGCCGGAGAAACCGGCGTCGCTGACTGGCTACTCAAATCTAGTTTGCAAGGTAAATTTATCGACTACGAAGCCACCTTTGAACATGTCAATGACCTGGGTGTAGATGAGCTGTCTTTAATCAAAGAAGTCAATATCCACGAGCTAATTCGTAAGGTCCAGGTAGCCCATCCCACCGATGACAACCGCCCAGACTTCCTGGTAAATGATAAGTTCGACGCCAACTTTGACCCCGACAAACTTTACTTCAGTGATGGCACCACCGCCGATGTCACTGTTGTGGATGATGCCACCGTCGATGCCTCAGTTTCTCTTAGTGATCTAGACGCTGAGATTACGGGCACTGCCACCACTGGCTGGACCTATATTCGTCTCCAGGACCCGGCCAACGGACAATTTATCATCGACAAGATTGTCCGCTCTGATGGCACTGAGATTAGCGGTATCAATGTCTGGCGCACTGATCGCACCTTTCCTGCCACCGGTCGCCCCACCTATGAAAATGTGCTGCACTTCCTGGATAAAGATAGCACCGGTAGCTACACCGTTATCTACAAGAGTGACGATAGTGATGCTCCAGCGGTAGAGAGTCTCACTGAGGTCACGCCATCCCCCCGTAATACCCCAGTGGATAGTCTGGAGGTTACCTTTACCGAAGCCATCCTACCCGATAGCTTTGACGTCACCGACTTCACCCTCACCCGTGATGATGGCACCAACCTGATTACCAGTGCCGTTACCATTAACCAGCTCACAGACACTATCTTTGAAATCCAAAACCTAACCGGGCTGACCGGCACCACTGGCCAATATGAGTTCACCCTGGATGTGACCGGTATCCAAGATCTCAGTGGTAATGCCGGGGTGGGTACTGTCGATGAAACCTGGACCATTACCGGTGACCAGCCTGCTGTCACTGGCATTACTGGCATCACCGATACCCTGATCACCGCTGCCGTCGATAGCCTGGAGGTTACCTTCACCGAGGTGATTCTGCCCAACAGCTTTGAATACAACGATCTCACCCTCACTCTTGATGACGGTAACAACTTATTGGACGACAGCGTTACCATCACCCAGGTCAATGACACCACCTACCGCATTGAAAATCTGGATGGGTTCACCAATGTAGATGGGGACTATACGCTATCGGTGGATGCTTCCGGCATTCAAGACGCTGACAATAATGCAGGTGTGGGCACTGAAACCATCGATTGGTCCCTCGATAGCACCGCACCCACCCTCACCGGCCTAGAAGACATCACCACTAGCCTCCGTAATACTCCTATTACCAGTCTAGAAGTCACCTTTGACCAGGCCATTGACCCAGCTAGCTTTGACCATGCAGATCTTACTCTCTCAGTAGATGGTGGACCTAACCTGATTACCGATGCGGTTACCATCGAACAACTTGATGACACCACCTACGTGATCAAGGGACTCAACAACATTCAGACCGCCAACGGTGACTATGTGCTCACGGTCAACAGCGCTGCCATTAGCGATATCGCCGGAAATACTGGCAACAACAGTCTGACCGCTAGTTGGACCCTGGATACCATTGCCCCCATTGCAGCAACCAACCTCCAAGTGAGTGCCACCCCGACAGAGGGACAGCTCAACACTAATTCAGTGGAGCTAATTATCCTCAATGACTATGGTCAATATCGGGTAAACAGCACTAACGTTACTCTGACGGGAGAGCTGCCTGAATCTAACCTGCAAGTTTATGTCAAGGATGCCACCACCAATGAAGATCTAGGACAGGCCACGGTAACCGGTACCCAGTTCACAGCCGATGTTGTTCTCTCAGGGGCTGGCTCCCGAACTCTGGAGCTAGAGCTGGTGGACCTGGCAGGCAACCGTAGCACAGGGACCGTTGAGATTTTCTCTGATGTGGCCCAGCCCAGTATCGTAGAAATCTTGAATCTACCTGGTCTTGGTAACAACCAGTCTATTGAGAGTCTGGATGTAGTTTTCTCTGAGGTATTGAACCTGGATACCTTTGACCACAGCGACATCATTCTCACCCGTGACGGCGGTGACAATCTGATTACCGATGCAGTAACGGTAGAGTATATTTCGGGCACCACCTATCGCATTAATGGTTTAACCGGTCTAACGGGTGAATCGGGTACTTACCGCTTAGAAATCAAGACAGATGAATTACAAGACCTGGCTGGCAACAGCGGTTTTGCCAGTGAACCCTTTATCTTCTCCCTAGCAGCACCGGATACTCCTGGACTATCGATTCGCCGGGGCAGCGGCATTACCCTCACAGAAAGCGGTGCCAATGGTAATTACACCATCGCCCTCAATACTCAACCCACGAGCGATGTCCAAGTCAACCTGACAGTAGGAGACGGCATCACTACCGATAGTCAACAGTTAGTCTTCACCCCAGACACCTGGAACACGCCCCAAACCGTTACCATCACCACCCCAGACGATACCCTCCTCGAAGGCACTCAAACCGCCACCATCAGCCACACCACCACCAGTGACGACCCAGCCTACAGCGACCTATCCATCGCCGACGTCACCGTTACCATCAACGACAATGATGCCGAACTGGCTGGACGTGTCTGGAACGATGCCAACGCCGATGGCACCATCGACGCCAACGAAACCGGCCTAGACAATTGGACCGTCTACGTGGACGCCAACCTCAACGGCAGCTTGGATGATGGCGAAATCTCAACCACCACCGATGCTGAGGGTAACTACGAGTTTACCGATTTGCGCCCCGGTACTTATACCGTCACCCAGGTTGTCCAGGATGGCTGGGAGCAAACCTTACCAGCAGTTACTACCACTGGTGCCAGCGCCCTACTCTATACCCCGAGCGAACCCGAAATCTTCACCGAGAGCGAACGGGCTGCAGTAGCTAGCCAGCTCACCCGTCTAGATGACTTCCGCAGCGACAGTCGTTTTGCTGACATAGACGGTACCGGATTCTCCTCTGTCATCATTGACACTGGCATTGATGTAGACCATCCCTTCTTTGGCCCCGATGCTGATGCTGATGGGGTAAGCGATCGCATTGTTTATCAGTATGACTTTGCCGATAACGATACTGACGCCAGCGACCAAAACGGTCATGGATCTCACATTGCCAGCGTACTTGGCTCCGAAGATAGCACCTACGGTGGTGTCGCTCCCGGAGCAGAGCTGATTGCCCTGAAAGTCTTCAAAGATAGCGGTTCAGGCCGCTTTGCCGACCTGGAAGAATCGCTTCAGTGGGTGATCAACAACGCTGATGATTACAACATCGCCAGCGTCAACCTCTCCCTGGGCGATGAAAAGAACTGGACAACGCCTTCCGGTCGCTATGGCATCGATGACGAAATTGCCGCCCTGGCCAGTATGGGCATTATCGTTACCGCCGCTGCTGGCAACAACTTTGCCCGCTTTGGCAGCAACTTGGGGCTAGCCTATCCTGCCACAGACCCCAACACCATTGCGGTAGGTGCCGTAGTCAGCGATAGCGACCAAATTGCCGACTTCTCTCAGCGTCACCCAGAACTGCTGGATATTTTCGCTCCGGGTGTTCCCGTCATTGGTGCCGATGCCAATGGCGGTACTAAGTCCCTGGGTGGTACTAGTCAAGCCGCTCCCTACATTGCCGGTATTGCAGTCTTGGCTCAGCAACTTGCTGTCGAGTCCCTGGGGCGGAAACTTACTGTCAGCGAGTTTGAGTCTCTCCTAACCACTACCGGAGTGATTGTAAATGATGGCGATGATGAACAAGATGCGGTTGCTAATACTGGCCTGAACTTCTCCCGCGTAGACATGGTAGCCCTGGCCGAAGCCATTATTAATTTTAGTGGTACTGCGCCAACAACGATAACGGGTGGAGTCAATACCGTTAACTCCGATTCTCCTTTGTACCTACCCGGCGATACATTACCAGTTGCCTATACAGTGACGGTAACGGCAGGAGAACGGGTTGAGGAACTCGATTTTGGTAATCAGGACCTTGATCCCCTAGAAGAAGATCCAAAGCCAGAAGAACCGAAGGATGAAGATACGATCACAGGCCAAGACGGTGACGACACCCTGGTAGGTACAGACAAGGATGAAATCATCAACGGTGGCTTGGGCAGCGACACACTAACCGGTGCCGAAGGAAAAGATACCTTTACCGGGACCCTTAACGGTCTTGACGACGACACCATTACCGACCTAGGTGATGAAGACCAGATTCTCATCATCGACGCCATATTTGACAAAGAAGATTTAATCATTACCCCCAGTGACAACATCATTACCCTGGGCATCGACACCGATGGTGATGGTACCCCCGAAAGCACCATTAACCTCGAAGGCACCTTCGACCAGGGTGAATTCATCGTCGAAGCTGATCCGGAGAACCCTGAAAACACTATTATTCGTTTCATCAGCGGCATTGAGCCTGAAACACCTGCTAGCTTGGCTAAAGTCTCTGAAAGTGGCCTTCTCTCGACTGAAGCAGGTAATGTTCAAGTTAAATTGCTTAACAACCCAGGCAACAATCCCTATGAGGTAGGAATCTACACCGTTGATGATGCTCAAGGGCTGATTAACGGCCTTGCCCCCGGCGAAGCAGGCTATACCCAGGCTGCCATCCAACGCTCCCAGGCATTGTTCTCCCTAATCAACAATAAACCCAGTGGTTTCACCAACAACATTAGCCGCACCCTCAGTCTCGAAGAGAACAAGCACCTATGGTTCTACCTAATTCCCGATAACACCGTTGATGCCATTAATGCTGGAACTACCGCACCGGAACAAATCATCTTCCCCAACGAAGATACCTTCCAGATTACGGAAACAGGCCCAGGGTTGTTCAACCTATCCTGGGAAACAGCCCCTGGCACTGCCGCCTTCGATGACATTGTGGTATCCGTCCAACCCAGTGACACCGCACCACCCTTGGGCACTGCCCTCCAGGGACGTCCCAACAGTGAACTACTAGACCTGCGAGATATAACAGGGCAAACCCTCAATGCTGAATTTACGCTCAATCGTGAGGCTGCCTACGACAACTTTATAGGCTTCTACACCATTGCTGACGAAACAGGCGGTATCGACACTAATGGTGATGGTATTGCCGATATCCGTCCTGGAGAAGCCGGATACACCCAGGCAGCCCTATCTCAGAGCATTGATATTATAGACCTTACCGTCGCTAACCAGGCCACCGCCAGAGTCAATCAGCAACTGCTAGGAGGCTCCATCCTGGCACCGTTTATTGTCATTGATGATCGGCCAGAGACTCTACTGGATGCTGACATCACCAACGATCCTGATATTTACTTTGCCTTCCTCGGTGCTAACAGCGACGGTGCAGACCATATCCGTCTGCTAGGTGATAACACCTTTGGCTTTGAGGACCTACCAGGTGGTGGCGATCAGGACTTTAATGATGTTATCGTCCAGGCTAAGCTATCTATCGCTTAATAGATAGTCAGTAGTCATACGAATAGGGCTATGGTGTTCAAGCAGCTACCCCTCTCAGAAAATCTAAACATCCCAGCCCTATCCAGGCTTTTTGTAGACACCACCAACTCCTATAAATACCTGTTCTTCCTGTCGCTGCTAGACATCCTATGCAGACGTCATTTTGACGCCCAGGACCCTATCAGCTTTCATGAGCTGATTATCGAGATGCTGGCCAATGCCTGGTATCCCCACACCTTTTTCAAACTATCCTTTGGCACCCAAGACAAAATCGCCAAAAAGCTAAATTCTCTAGACCTGGTAGTCACAGACAAAATCTTTCAGTTTCAGGACCCAGACAAAAAACTGCTCAGACAAACCATTGCCAATCAAAACCTTAAAGACGCTATCTTTCACCTGCGCCGATACGTTCCCTTTCGTCTGATTATCCCCTTCCTGGAAACAGAATTGGATGGTATTAGTCGCGGCACGGGCAATCAAATTGACATGGCTATTCCCGCCATTGCAGAACGGTGTTTCGAGGGCTATAAACCTCTTTATCGATTTGACTCAACCCAGCATAAAGATTGTCATGGGATTATTGTTCATCCTGATTGGGCTAGCTATCTTGAACAACATTACAAAGTAATTCGTGGGTGGGTTGCCTGGGAATGGCTGATTTACATGCAGCGACGTAATCCCTGTACGCCAGCGATTTCTAGCAAGCTATTTATGCCGGTCAAGCGCGACTCTCTGAATAAGCAAACGGCTTACTGGCGCACGGTCCTCAAGTCTCAACAGCTACATTGCATTTATTCTGATCGCCTGATTGACACCAATAAGTTCTCATTAGATCACTACCTACCCTGGTCGTTTGTGGCCCATGACCAAGTATGGAATCTGATTCCCACATTGCCAGAAGTGAATTCTTCAAAATCGAATAACCTACCTGCCGATCAGTATTTTAGAAAGTTTGTGGAGCTACAACACATTGGGTTAATGGTCACTCATCAGACGCTATCTGATGGGAAATGGACTCGTCAGATAGAGCCGTATATCAATGACTTGGCTATTGGCTGTGAAAGTGACCTGCTGGATGTAGACAAGCTGCAAAATGCCTATGAGAAAGTGATGATGCCCCTAATCACGCTAGCGTCTAGCCAAGGGTTTGCTGAAGACTGGCTCTATTCAAATTAGGTATTTTGAATGAGATGCGATCTGTGACCTGATGCCTTATGATTGACCGAGTTAGGTAGGACATATGTCGAAGATGTCATACATATGAACTGAAACTAACCCAATATTTGTATATGGTCATAACAATGAATACCTGAGCAAAAATTGTCTAGAAGTACTTAATTATCCTTACTCTGGAGTCATTACGGCTGAAATCGCCGACGGAATTCTTCTGCTGCAACATCACCTGAAGCTTCGACAAGTTTCCCAACAATCGGATGTATGATCACCGAAGTTACAGCCCCAGATATCTTTGGTAGAGACTTCATAAACCATTGCTTCACATATTCCATCGTTGTCAAATTTATTTTTTCAGGTGTCACAGCTTCTTGAAGTTCATCGATACGTTCTAAAGCAGATGATTGCTTAGAAGGCTCGACTTCTAAAGTAATTCGTACTTTGAGTTCTTCAAACAACTGCTTCAAAAGGATTAACTCCTCTGGAGTCACTTCAATAGATTCTGATTCACCTAATATCTGTGTTTGAGAAATATTATTACCTATGGCTACTTGGCCACTGACATTACCAGAAATACGGGCACTAACATTACCAGAGATATTACTACTCACTTGATGACCAGTTTCATTTGATTCAGACATAAACTCCTCCCTGTTAAAAGATTAATTAGTTAATAAATTCGTTTGAAGATACGTTCAAGTTTGAATTGTCGATTGACATACTCAAGAGTCAAATTATCTTCATCACATTCATAGTTAATTCTACTGGTCTGTTCGGCATTTTTGAGTGCATGCTCCAGTTGTATTATGGTCATACTAGGACCAGGAACTCTGAAAATCGATAGAATTTTATGTCTAAGTTCAGATATATCATCCATGTGTAATATTCTCTCTTTCCTCAATTCAGAAATTTCCTCTGGTTCTTCTGTTTCGGTTAAGAAAGTATTGTCAGCAAACTGTTCTTCTAGAATTTGTCGTGATGCTGATGGCATGTTCGTCTCAAGTCGCAATCTGGAAAAATCCACATCAGAACGTTTAAAGAAGTTTTGTTTGACATTCTGATGTATTTTTGAATTCACTATTCCTTGTAACTCAATATTGATATCCAAAGATAGCTGTTCTGTATTGGGAGTGAAAGATGATGGGTCTAAATTAGGTGTATGGAATAACTGAAACTGATGACTTAACCCACCGTAATAAGCAATAAAATTATCCTTTCTAAAGGTAATCTGCACATCACCCTTAGAGCCGGAATACCGAATAATTTCTTCTGGAAATAATTCGAGGATAGGTATGATTGAATGCGTTTGACTTATTTTCCGCTCTTTCCAGGTTCCCTGTAAACATTGTCTATTTTGCTCTGCGATCTCATCATAAGAGGACGACTCTTTTATACCAATTTGAGGTTCTTCTATTTGATCATTTCCAGGAGATAAATTTAATTCACCAGTATCATTATTTGGGGTCCTTTGTTGTGAGAGGACTTCTTCCACTTTAGCGCCAAAATTATATTGTTCGAATAGTGGTTTAAAGTGATTCCAACCTAAAAATGTACTTGCAACTACAAATGTTGATAATAGTGCTGGTTTTAAGCCCCCTGCTATTCCACTTCCAATCAATTCTAAAATATCAACCTTATCTGCTTGAGTTACTGCTGTAGAAAGGAAGTCAAATGCTTGTTGACTGGTTTGAATTGCATCCTCATTCCCCAAGCTTTGACGAATTTTCAATGCTTTTTTTAAGTAAGTCTTGGAAGTAGAGAACTCTTCTAAACATAAAGAGCGTACTCCTAATTGATGATATGCAAAAGCTTCAGAGACTGGATCATCAAGTTTCTGAGCTGCTTTTAACAACCACTTTAGGATTTGTTCCCAAGCATCCCAATAGCCAATTTGTGCAAATATTTCTTGAGTATATTGACTGAGCCCTAATACATTAGGCCAAAAGCCCCAATACTCAGACACATTGATTAACCGCTTCAAAACATTGAAATCATAAATCAACTGCCTTGGCTGGGTCTCAGCTTGTGTGACCCATTCTTGGAGCAAAGGTGACAACCATTCCAAACATTCTTTTGGTTTCCAATTCTGTTGCAATATTCTTCTTGCATTGAGTGCTAATTCGTAGGAATCATTACCATCCTTTTGAACTATTCCTATTGATACTAGTTTATCAAGTATGAGTACTGAATCTTTTATTTTACTTAGTCTAGTAATGGTCCTGCCTTGAATAGAAACATCACCTAAAATCATCAAAATCTCTACAATTTTACGCTCAGTAATTTGCAAGGACGCGATGATATCATCTGGATTGGTTTTCTGATTCGACTTGAGTCTTTGTACAACTTCAAAGATTGTTTTATCCTCTGCTCGGGCTATAGCTATTTCCTTTAAGATCTCAGAAAGGTTACCATCAAGCAATTTGCATAACATTAGAGCAATGTTTTGCTCTATTTTAATTAAGGCTCTTCCTAAATTTCTTTCAACTAAAGCTAAACTATCTTGATCAGATAATTTGGATATGCGATAAGAGAAACCATCCTCTCCCCACAATTGTAGTTTTGCAGTTGTAATGATAAATACAAAGTCAGGAGCTATATCTATTAATCGCTTCAGATTTTCCCTAGTCAACTCAATGTCATCAATGAAAATGATAGCTTTTATATCTTTCAAATCGAAGCAGATCTGAATCTCTGTGGGCTTATATGAATACGTTTCATAGAATGAATCATAGATCCTTTTCAATAGATATTCATATGAATGCCCTTTCCCTCGTATATGAATAATGCCGTCAATATCGGGATTACGAACTTCCTCATGATTCTCCAAGTAGTACAACAAAGTTGTTTTCCCTGAGCCTTTTGGACCATAAAAATCTAATGCTTGTTTTTCTTTTATGCTCTTAATGGCTTGTTGAATCTCACCATTCCGTCCAATAAGACTCCTTAAAGAACATTTTGGCGTGAGAAAAACTGGTAATGGCCTTTTATTCTTGTGAATAATATCTGTATCATGGCTTGGACGCACACCCATACCATGTACATCACCTGTATGGGTAATCGTAATATTATTGCCTATCGCTATATGACCGATTAAATTTCCTGTTACGTTGGCTGAAATATCCCCAGAAGGGGTAGTTGAAAGCTGTTTAGATAAGTTCTCTCTTGATATTCTTTCTTTTAGTGGAAATCTTCTGCTCCAGAGAGGTTTGAGAGCACCTGGAATTTGGCCATAAATTTCCAGCATGTTAATACCCAAAATGTTTAGATTTTTTATGCCCCGTAGAACAGGGACAACCAAAGCATTTACAGATATTTCACAACTGTAAAGAAATCCGACAAATAAGCAAGAATCCTTTTTCTCGGTAATGATTTGAAGCCTATCATCTTGAAAATGTCTATTTATCAAACGAGTAATTGCCTCGGTATCACCCTGCTTAGCTAGCTGTAGAAGGTTTTGAGAAGACATACTACTCAATTAATAGAACCAAACTAAGAATACTTAAGAACTCACATATCTTCTTTCATTATGGCTAATTTAGTGTGTCTTACATAGACTTAGAAAGTTAAAATTAAGGATAGCTTAAGAAAATTTTGCCATAAGTGCTGGGGGCACTCGATTGCCGGGTGTAGCTAAAACTCGTTAAATCAGTCACTAAGCCACCATTAAATCTAGTCCTATCTGATACTAAATTTCTATATCTGCAGCTTTGGCAATCGCCTGCCAATCTTCTGACAACAATATTTCTCTAAAGACCGCCTTTAGCTGGGTAAGCCGCTCTGCTGTTAGCTCAACCCTGGGACCAAGAGGTTCTCCTTCAATCAACTTTAAGAGGCGGTTTTGGATGTTGGTTGGGAGCCGTGTAAGCCGTTCCATAATCAGCGGCTTCGCAAAATCAAGAGCCGCATCATAACCGCTCCCCAGGTTACAGTCTTCAAGTAAAGCCGCTAGCCCCCTAGAACCAGCGACTTAAGCTGAACATAGTGGGAGTAGGTAGCAAGCTGAGGCCAGGTTTTCATCCAGCCAACCTGTCCCACACCAGCCAGCATAGGTGCTGTAACTTCAGCTTCCGCATCCAAAATGTCAGCTACAGACTGGGGCATAGGGTTAGGGTTACTCATGAGGAGATCGCACTTGCTTTTATTATCGATCCAGAGATTGCGATCGCTTACGTCTTCCACCACTATCTCCCGATATCTGCAACGACTGAATCGACTGCACCTGAGCCACAGTACCTTTCGCATACTGATCCAACGACCCAGCATCCATCCCCTTAACACCCTGCTGAAACTGAGCATACGGCCCCTGATACAACAAATGAGTCACCGCCTCAGCCGACTCCCCAGCCCTCAGCGCCGCCGCCACCACCTGTTGGTCCAGCTGAATCGCCGCCAGGTCACTACTCACATGCTCCCGATACAAATCAGCGTAGCTCTGAATCTTACCAGTCACCGCATTCGCATATTCCGTATACCGCTGCTTCTGAGCCGTATCCACCTGCGTCTTAGCATAGTGCAGCAGCTTTGGCAGAGCCGCCTTCTTCTCCTCTGGCGATTGCGCCCTCGTCTCACACTGTACATAGGGTCCCTGAGCAACAAACTGAATTACCTGCCGAGGAGAATGCCCCGCTTGTAATGCCACTTGAGCAACCGTGCGATCCAACTGTTGAGCCGTTTGTTGATCCTCAGGGTCTTCACTCGCGTACGCCTGAAACAACGTCTGATAATCCTCAAAATTTACTCTTAGAGCAGCCTTTGCCAATACTAAATACTGTTCTCGCGCCTGCTGTCCCTTCTCCGTATCAGGCTCACGAGGCAGTAATGGAGCATCTTCTGAAGTCGTTTCTTTATCAGCTTTAGGAGACTTTGCCATGATTACTACCT
>ERZ1740067.810-NODE-810-length-23536-cov-5.901410_pt1 | contig 23536 bp, 20 predicted proteins | sample MGYA00581736_ERZ1740067 | MGnify/ENA primary metagenome ERZ1740067 (study PRJEB43018, sample SAMN04849236) | marine metagenome | isolation source: floating plastic debris | place: Pacific Ocean | collected 2008-08-27 | study: EMG produced TPA metagenomics assembly... | reverse complement strand
AAATCCCAAGCCCCCGCTTGTCACGCAATGCAAAGACAATCGGGTCGTAGTCCTGTTTGCCAAAATACCCCAGCCGGATCATACGAAACATCCACCACGCGATCGGGATCAATGCGACCCACAGCAGCCATCGCGCCGGATAGAGTGTCTGCGCCTGCTCACTCATCGAGTAAAGAAAGAAGATCAGCAACGCGCCCGCCATGCCAAGGCCGCTGACGTTCAGCAGGTCGCCACGGTCGGTGCGGGCGTAGCCGCGACCGGGCAGGCGTTCGTCCGACGTCGCCAGGGTCAGCTCTGTCATCCGTTTGACACAGCCCAAAGTGATGAAAATCGGAAAGATAAAGATCAGCATAAAGCCCGATGCGACGACCTGACTGGCCGCCGCCCCTGCAACAACACGCAAAGTATAAAGCCCCGCCAGCGTCGCGATATCCACCCAGCGCATCCGCTTGAGTTTCAGCGAATAGGCCAGGGACAAGATCATGTAAAGCACCACAACGCCCAGAAACGCCGGCCCAAGCAATGCACCAATGCCCAGCGCGACCGCGCCCAGAACGACCGTGGCAACCATGCCAACGCGGATCGGAACGGCGCCGCTGGCAAAGGGCCGGTTCTTCTTTTTGGGGTGCAAGCGATCCGCTTCGAGATCCAGCAAATCGTTGACTATATATATAGTCGATGCAGCGGCCGAAAACGATGCCATACCCAGAATGCACAAAAGCAACGGCGCAACCTCAAACGTGTGGGCGGCCAGCATCGGCAAACGCAGCAGCACATTCTTGACCCACTGATGGGGCCGCAGCGCACGGATCAAATCGCGGATCGTCCAACCGTCGCGGTATTCGGTGACGCTATGTCCTTCGCCGGTCAGCGTGCGGGCCAAGGACGCGTCTTGCCCGACGATCAGCGCGTTCTCGGCGTGTCTCCAAACCGCCAGATCCGCCGCCTCATTGCCTGCATAGTCAAAGCCCTTTTCGCCATACGTCTCGACCAATGCGGCGGCCTTTGCGTCCGCTTTAAGGTTAACGCCGCCGTTGGATGCAAATATCTGATCGGACATGCCATGATCCGCCGCGAGCCTGCGCACCTGGCTTTCGTCAGAGGCCGAGGCCAGCACGACCTGCCGTCCGGCGGCGATGGATTCATCGACCAACGTCTTCATGTCAGGCTGAACAGGCAACAAATCTGTGCGGATCTCGGCAATCTCGGCCAGTTGGCGTTTGAGACGTGCGGGGTTGCGAAACTGCGTGATCGCGACCTTCAAGACGCGCAACGGATCGCGGCCCAGTCCGGCCCAAAAACACTCAAACAACATGTCTGTGCGCAGGAATGTCCCATCGACATCCAGCACCAACGGCTTGGCTTCGGCCATACTAACCTGCTCCTTGGATCGCAAAAACACAGCCGTCGCTGACCAGTTCGGGGGGTGTTATGCACAAACCCCGCGCCACGGTCCAGGCGGCCAGGACCTTGGGCACATAGGCCCGCGTCTCGTTGAAAGGCGGCACGCCGCCATGTTTGAGCACAGCGTTCTCGCCTGCGTTGTAACCGGCAAGAACAAAAATCACGTCGCTGTCGAAGTCTTTCATCAACTGGTCCAGATAAGCGACCCCGCCTTGAATGTTAGACGCAGGGTTCAGCCGGTCCGTGACGCCGAACCGCTCGGCCGCGGCGGGCATCAGCTGCATCAACCCCACGGCGCCTGCGCTGCTTTGCGCGTCCTTCTTACCTGCGGATTCAACGGCAATCACTGCCAGCACCAGCGCGGGCGACACATTGGTGCCGATCGTCGCTTTCAGGATTTCCGTACCATAGGTCTGCGCGATGTTTTGCATCGACTGCATCCGCGGTGCGCTGACACCCTGCCCGCCCGGCGCCTTCGACAAATGGTTAACGGCCGCTTCAAGACGCCCGACGCTTTTATCCTCCAGCTTCGGAGAGACCGTGGCCCAATACCATTCGTAAACCGGTTTTGCGGCAGGCGTGTCTTCCTTGACCGAGGGCGGCACTTTGATAGCGCCGGTCGCCGTGTCGATCTGCACCCGGATGCGCTTACCGCTACCCGCTTTGGGCGGCGTTACCTTCTTGAATGTGAAGTCAGGAAAGGGCGCAGGCTCGTCCGCTACGGCACCAGAACCCATCAGCCCAGCCAATATGCTTAAAATTACTGCCAGCCGCTTCATGCGGATGCCTGCCTCTTTATCTTTTTGTTAAGACAACTGTCGCAAATATTGAGCCACATGACCAGAATTTTGAAACAATCAGCACAAGCAGGCTTTGAAAGCATCGAAATCAGAAACAGGGACATCTTCGAAAACAAGAAAAGTGAATAAATATTTCTTTTATTTTCATTATCTTACACTCTTTTTCAAGTTTTTCTTCAACAGGCCCAAAATGGAACGAATGGTGCCCAAGTCTTGCCCCAATCAAGGGTCTATATGGCGGCATACCAAGTCGGGGATTGGGCCAAACAAGAGGCCGGTCCGAAAAGATCCGAGGCGGTTAACATGAAATGCGAACATCCTTTGGAGGGACTTGAAAATGGAAATGTTTAAACTTTGGAAGCGTTTTGAGCAAGACGAAGACGGTGCTGTGACTGTGGACTGGGTCGTGCTGACCGCCGCTGTTGTTGGCCTGGGTATTGCGGTTCTGAACGCTGTTGGTAAGTCGTCCATGACGCTGACCAAGAAAATCAGCCAAGAGCTGCAATCGGCAACAGTTTCCAAGTACGTCGTCAAGTAAACGACTTACGGTTGAGACAAGCCTTAAAGCCGTCCATCGAAGATGGGCGGCTTTCTTTGTTTATGACTTTGGCAACTGCCTAGTCGTAAAAATGACGAGTCCGATGACGTTTCTGCGCAAACTTCTTTCTTTTTCCCGACGGACCCTGTCGATCGACTGGATCATCCTGATCGCCGGCCTGCTCAGCGCCGGCTTTGCAGCTTTGTCACTAATGACGCCTTAGACGTCTGAACGTTGCGCAAACGCGCAAATTCCTTGCCCGCACCACGCTTTGATCACGGATTTGCCGCAATCTGCCTATAGCTCTGAGCCCAAATGAATTGAGACGCGAATGCGTTCGAGCACTGAAAGGAAATACGATGCGACTGGTTTTTGGACTTGTCTTGGTTGTCGGCATCGGTCTGGCCGGCTTCGCCGTTTACATGGCGCAAAACTACGTTTCGGCCTATCGCGCCGCAGAGGCCGCAGCGCGGGCAGAGGTCGTGCCGACAAAGCCGATCTTCATTGCCGCACGCGATATGGCATATGGCGAGAAGATCAACGATGACGACATCATCTATGCCCGCTGGCCCGAGCAGTTCATTCCCGAGGGCGCGTTCCTGACCGAAGATGAGTGGTTCAGCGGCAATGACGGCGAATTGCGCACAGCACTCCGCCCGATCCAGAAGTATGAACCGATGCTGGCCGTCAAAGTGACCGCACCCGGCGAAGACGCAGGTCTGACCTCGCGCCTTGGCAAGGGCATGCGCGCCTTTGCGATCCGTGTTGACGTCTCAAGCGGTGTGTCAGGCTTCCTGCGCCCGGGTGACTATGTGGATGTTTATTGGTCGGGCCGCACGTTGGACGGTGACGAAAGCGAAGGCGAGATCACAAAGCTGATCCAGACCCGCGTTCATCTGATCGCGGTTGACCAGATTTCGGACAAGAACCTTGAACGCGCGACAATCGCACGAACGGTCACGGTCGAGGTGACGCCAACGCAGGTGGCTGCTCTGGCACAGGCCCAGGCGACGGGATCGCTTTCACTGGCGTTGGTCGGGGCCGCCGACGACACTGAGGCGCAGCAGGTCGAGGTCGACCAACGCGGTCTGCTTGGGATCGCACGACAGGAAGTTGTGGAAGTCGAAGCCGAAGAAAGGTGCACAATCAAGACACGGCGCGGCGCGGACGTGGTCGAAATTCCGATCCCCTGCACCAACTAAACCAAAACGAGTTTGTACACGGGCGGCCCTAGATGAGGTGTCGCCCGTTGTTTTATGACACCAGAAATCGTGTCTGTTGCGAGTTATCCACATAAACTTCGCCCGACAAACCATTGATTCTTGCAATAAATCAAAATCTGGGGCAGGCTCCAGAAAAATGCGGACAACAAGATCCGTAAATCGGGCGTGATCGGAGAGGCAGGTCACAATGACATTGAACAGATTTATCAAGGCGGCCGTTGTTGGCTTCGCCCTTACAACCACAAGCATCCCGACGGGTGCTTCGGCTGAGACATTGCGCGTTTTGCGCGGCGCTCCGTCGACAGAGCTTAGCGTGCCGATGAACCGCGCGGTCGTCGTCGAAAGCGACGTCCCTTTCGCGGAACTCAGCATCGCCAATCCAGGCATCGCTGACATCTCGACCTTGTCGGACCGCACGATCTATGTGCTGGGTAAGGCGCCGGGACGCACGTCACTGACGCTTCTGGCCGCTGACGGGCGCTTGATCACAAATGTCGAAGTGCGCGTCGCCCCCGATATCTCGGAATTCAAAGAGCGTTTGGGCCAAATTCTGCCCGGCGAGAATATCGAAGTACGCACCGCTAATGACGGGATCGTCCTGTCGGGCACCGTTTCGAGCATCGCACGGCTGGATCGCGCGCTTGATCTGGCCAACCGCTATGCACCGGACCGAGTCTCCAATTTGATGACAGTCGGCGGCGTTCAGCAGGTGATGCTGAAGGTTCGCTTTGCAGAGATGCAGCGGACTGTTGCCAAGTCTTTGTCGTCATCGCTTGGCTTTAACAGCAATCTCGGCAGCGACACAGGATTCACAGTGGGCGGCAACAACAGCGCCCTGCGAAATGGCCTAGACGGTGGTTCGGTTCCGGCGGGTCAGAGCAATGACGGCGCCGAAGGCGCGATAGGCGTGCGGTTCGATGTTGCCGGCGTTGAGTTTTCTTATCTGTTGCAAGCCCTTGAAAGTAAGGGTGTTGTGCGGACACTCGCAGAACCAAACCTAACCGCTCTGTCCGGTCAGGAGGCCAAGTTTCTCGCCGGTGGCGAATACCCGATCCCGGTTGCGCAAGAAGAGGGCGTGATCAGCGTCGAGTTCAAACCCTTCGGCGTTGAGCTCAACTTTATCCCGCGCGTTGTGGACGGTGACATCATCAACCTGACCCTCGAAGCAGCGGTGTCCTCGATTGACCCGGGTAACGGTGTCGTGGCAGGCGGCCTTTCGATCGACGCTTTCCGGCGCCGCGAAGCCAAAACCACGGTTGAGATGCGCGATGGCGAAAGCTTTGCAATCGCTGGCCTGCTTCAGGATGATTTCCGCGATCTGAACGGTCAGGTGCCGTGGCTGGGCGATGTGCCTGTCCTTGGTGCCCTGTTCCGCAGTGCAGAATATGAGCGTGCTCAGTCAGAGCTGGTGATCATCGTGACACCACATTTGGTGACCCCCACCCGCGGCGAGGCGCTTGCGCTTCCCACCGACCGTGTGGCGATCCCGACCGAGCGTGAACTCTTCCTTTTCGGCAAAACAGCCTCGACGCCCAAGCGTGGCGCAGCTGGCGAAGTTGCCCGACAGGATTTTAACGGCTCTTATGGCTACGTAATGGATTGATATGATGTCCGGGCACATGAAAATTCTCCTCTCCGCAGCAAGCCTTCTGGCTTTAACCGCTTGCGCCAGCAGTGACGCCAGTTTTTCGACTTTCGGACGAGAAGCGGGATCACTTCTGGATGAGGGAGGCTTCGGCAACCCGACCATGAACAACACGTTGATCCAGACCGGCCAGAAATCCTATGTGATTGATCTGTCCCGCCGGTTCGCGGATGACACCCCCTCAACGGTGAATTTCGCCTTTAATTCCGCGCAGTTGGATGCATCCGCTCAAGCGGCGCTGCGCCAGCAGGCCAACTGGATCCGCCAATTCCCCGAAGTCCGCTTCCGCGTCTTTGGGCACACAGACGCGGTGGGATCGAACTCGTATAACAAACGTCTTGGACGCCAGCGTGCCAATGCGGTTGTGCACTTCCTGGCCAGCCAGGGCATCAGCCGCTCACGGCTTGAGGCACTGGTGTCGTTCGGGGAAACCCAGCCGTTGGTCGTCTCGGAAGGTCGTGAACGGCAAAACCGCCGCACGGTGACCGAAGTCTCCGGCTTTGTGCAGTCCCATCCGACAGTCCTGAACGGCAAATATGCCGCCGTGATTTTCCGCGATTATGTCACCAACGGTGCCGTAATCCGGAGCGAGCTGGAAGGCATCGCGGGCGCTGAAGTGGCCACAGGCAATTAACCAATCAGGGGTAAATACCCCAGTTTGATTGTTTTTTGGCCGCATTCCTGCCCTCTTTCACTGTCAAAAAATCTCCAATGGGAGTTTTCCGCGTCGATTGTTGATGCGGGGTCGACCGAACGGGGTAAATGTCGCGCGCATTCATTGAGCAGCCGCGCGGCATCAAAATAAGCCCCGTCCATGTCGGCATGACAAAAGGACGAGAGGCAATGAGTAGCGCATTATTACAGCCGGAGGCGGCACCGATCCTGGCCTGCACCATCTCACGGGATGTGCAGAACTTCGATCTTCTGATCGAGGATATGGAAGCCGCCATGGGGGAAAGCTGGGGCGACCTTGGCTTTACCGACGCCCTCGCGTTTTTTAACCAACCCGACGCAGATGCCTTGGCGTTTGTCGCCGTTGCCATCGACGCCGAAGATGAAGCCGACCTGCACCTGATCACCGAAGTGCTGACAGCGGCCAAGGCCCGCGGCATCAAGGTCATCCTGATTGCCGAGGACGTCACTTCGATCACACTGCATCAGTTGTTGCGGCAGGGTGCTGACGAATTTGTCCCCTACCCGCTTCCCGAAAACGAATTGAACGAAGCGATCGAGCGTCTTCAGACGCCCGAGGAAGAGCCCGTTCCCGAAGAAATGCAGACCAAGCTGAAAGCAACCGGTGACAAGGATGGCGTTGTCCTTCCGGTTCACGGTCTGGCTGGCGGCACAGGTGCGACCACGATGGCCGTTAACCTTGCGTGGGAACTGGCTAATACGCCGTCCGAAAAGCCGGTGCGTGTGTGCCTGCTTGATCTTGATCTGCAATTCGGCACTGCATCGACATTCCTTGATCTGCCCCGCCGCGAAGCGGTCTACGAGCTGATCTCGGATACCGAGTCGATGGACAGCGAGAGCTTTATGAATGCCTTGCTGACCTATAACGAAAAGCTGCACGTGCTTACCGCGCCGCAGGATATGCTGCCGCTTGATCTGATCAGCCCCGAAGACGTGGAGCGTTTGATCAACGTCGCAAAGACCAATTTTGACTACGTTGTGATCGACATGCCCTCCACGCTGGTCAGCTGGACCGAGGTCGTGTTGAGCCACGCACATGTCTATTTCAGCCCGCTTGAACTGGACATGCGCTGCGCCCAAAACGCGTTGCGGATGGTCAAGGCGTTGAAGGCCGAAGACCTGCCGTTTGAAAAGCTGCGCTTCGTGATGAACCGCGCGCCCAAGATCACTGATCTAAGCGGTCGCAGCCGGGTCAAACGTCTGGCCGAAAGCCTGAATGTGGCCATTGAAGTGCTGCTGCCCGACGGTGGCAAGCAGGTCACGCAAGGCTCTGATCACGGGGTTCCGCTGGCTGAAACGGCCGCAAAGAACCCGCTGCGTAAAGAACTCGCGAAGCTCGCTGCTTCAATCCATGAACTCAACGTCGCGGCAGAAGCCGCCGCCTGAGGCAAGTAAGGACTGTACGAATGTTTTCACGTTACAAAAAGCCCTCGCCCGGCGGCAACAAGCCCGCTTTGAAAGCGGTGCCGACGCCGAAGGAGGCGCCCAAGCAGACGAAATCGCTGCGCAAGGCGGCTCCCGTCAAAGCCGACGATGGCGGCGCGAGCGAGAAGGAGAAGAAGCGCAAGGAGAAGCTGGCCGAGATCAAACTGGCGCTCCACAAAGAACTTCTCGACAGCTTGAACCTTTCCGCGCTTGAGAACGCCTCTGAGGCGGATCTGCGCAACGAAATCGGCTCGATCATGACGGAAGTCCTGTCCGAGCAGGGCATCGTGTTGAATCGCGAAGAACGCCAGCTTCTGAGCCAGGATTTGTATGACGAAGTGGTGGGGCTTGGCCCGTTCGAGCCGCTTTTGAAAGACGACACCGTGAACGATATTCTCGTAAACGGCCCGCAGCAGATTTTCGTTGAACGCGACGGTAAGTTGCAGCTGACGGATGTGACTTTCAAAGACGAAAAGCACCTGCTTCGAATCATCGACAAGATCGTGTCTGCCGTGGGTCGTCGTGTGGACGAATCCAACCCTTATGTGGATGCCCGTTTGGCCGATGGCTCGCGTTTCAACGCAATGGTCCCGCCGATCGCGGTGGATGGTAGCCTCGTCTCCATTCGTAAGTTCAAGAAAGAAAAGCTGGCAATTGACGATCTGGTCACGTTCGGCGCTTTTACAGAAGAAATGGCCGCTTATCTGCAAGCCGCAGTGGCCACCCGCCTCAATGTGATTGTGTCTGGTGGTACAGGTTCGGGTAAAACGACCACGCTCAACGCGCTGTCGTCATTCATCGACGACGAGGAACGCATCCTCACGATCGAGGATACGGCGGAACTTCAGCTGCAACAGACCCATGTGGGCCGGATGGAAAGCCGCCCGCCCAACGTGGAAGGCAAAGGTGAGGTCAGCCCTCGCGACTGTTTGAAAAACGCGCTTCGTATGCGACCCGATAGGATCATCGTGGGTGAGACGCGGGGCGAGGAAGTGATCGACATGCTCCAGGCCATGAACACGGGCCACGACGGATCCATGACCACGATCCACGCCAACTCGGCGCGCGATGGTGTCAGCCGTCTGGAGAACATGATCGCCATGGCGGGTATCGAAATGCCGCTGAAAGCCGTGCGCAGCCAGATCTCTTCGGCTGTGAACCTGATCGTGCAGGCCTCGCGTCTGCAAGACGGCTCGCGCCGCATGACGTCGATCACGGAGATCACGGGCATGGAAGGCGACGTGATCTCCATGCAGGAAATCTTCCGTTTCCAGCGTGTGGGCCTCACGCCCGACAACAAGATCCTGGGACATTTCACGGCAACCGGCGTGCGCTCGCACTATTCCGAGCGGTTCCGCATGTGGGGCTACGATCTGCCGGCCACGATCTTTGAACCCTTTGCGGCGGAGTAACGTCACATGACCATCAACCCGGAAATCATCGTCTACGGCCTGATCTTCTTCGCGGTTCTCGCGATTGTCGAAGGCCTTTATCTGGTGGCTTTCGGCAAGTCGATCAGCCTGAACCGCAACGTGAACCGCCGTCTGGCGCTTCTCGAGAAAGGGTCGGGCCGAGAGAAAGTGATGGAGCAGCTCCGCAAGGAGATGGGCCAGCACATGGCCTCGCGGTCAATCCCGCTTTACTCGGTTCTCGCCGAAAAAGCGCAAAAGGCCAACATCGCCTTTTCTCCGATCCAGCTGATCCTGATCATGTGCCTTCTGGGCGCGGTCTCGTTCGTGCTTTTGACAATGGGCACGGGAACCGGTCTGCCGATCCGCATAGGCCTGTCTATCGTGATGGGCGTTGGCGGGGTCTACGTCTGGGTCAACAACCGCGCCAAAAAGCGAATGGCGTTGTTTGAAGAACAACTGCCCGATGGCGTTGATCTGATGGTCCGCTCGCTTCGCGTCGGTCACCCTTTTTCAAGCGCGATCAACATCGTTGCAACCGAAGTGGCCGACCCGCTGGGCACCGAAATGGGCATGATCGCTGATGAGGCGGCCTATGGCCGTGACGTGGGCGAAGCACTCAAAGCCATGGCGGAACGGCTGGATATGCAGGACTTGCGCTTCCTCGCGGTGGCTGTGACCATCCAACAGCAGTCCGGTGGTAACCTCGCTGAAATTCTGCATGGGCTCAGCCTTGTGATCCGCTCGCGCTTCAAACTGTTTCGCCGCGTTAAAGCCATCACGGCCGAGGCGAAGTGGTCGGGCATGTTCCTGTCGGGTTTCCCCATCGTTGCGATGATCGGGATCAACCTGCTGCAACCCAACTACTACGACGAAGTCAAAGAAACTGCGGTGTTTATCCCCGCCTGTCTTGTCGTCGCAGGTTTTTTGATCACCAACATCTTCGTCATGCGTTCCCTTGTGAATATCAAGGTCTAAGGAGCCGCCATGCTTGAGCAATTCAACACCCTGCTGACCGATCTTTTCGGTCCCTTCGGCCCTCTTCTTTTGGTGGGTATCCTTGGCCTGTTCATGGTCTTGCTGACCGTTCCGACGCTGATGAACCGGAAGCCGGACCCGCTGGACAAGATCAAAGAGAACGCGACCGGTATCACAACAGGCAAGAAAGACCGCGAAAAGCTGCGCAATGGCGGCAATGATAAACTTGAGAAGTATTCCGACTTTCTCGAGCCACAGGACGAAGAAGAGTTCTCGGCTGTTCGCCTGAAACTGATGCAAGCGGGCTACCGCACCAAAAACGCGGTGCGCACCTACTATTTCGCGCAATTCGCGCTTGGCCTTGGCCTGCTCGTGCTTGGCATGATCTATGCCTTTATCAGTTCGGCAACCGGCGAGCCGACAACGCAATCGCTGATCCTTGCAACACTTTTGCCAGCTTGTGCGGGCTATATGCTGCCCAAGTACTGGGTGCAGCGCCGCCTTCAAACCCGCCAGGAAGAGATCATCAACGGCTTTCCCGACAGCCTTGATATGATGCTGGTCTGCGTGGAAGCCGGTCAGTCGCTGGACCAATCCATCGTCCGCGTCGCCTCGGAAATCCGTGCGGGCTATCCCGCACTGGCCGACGAATTTGATATCGTCGCACAAGAGATGAAAGCCGGTAAGGACAAGAACTCCGTGCTTGAGGATATGTCCGAACGCGCAGGCGTCCAAGACGTGACCTCTTTCGTGACCGTGCTCAAGCAATCGAACGCGTTTGGTACCTCAATCGCCGAAGCATTGCGGGTTTATGCAAGCGAAATGCGTGACAAGCGTGTGATGCGGGCCGAAGAGAAAGCAAATACCTTGCCCACAAAGATGACACTTGCCACTATGATGCTCACGGTTCCGCCGTTGCTGATCATTCTGATCGGCCCATCGGTTTACGGAATTTACGAGATGATGAATAACGCGAATTTTTAATGGCATGATGCGACTTTGGGTGGGAATCGTACTGGCGCTGAGCCTGAGCCTGGCAGGCTGTGGCGAAACAGCAAAAGCCCCCGATGCAGACAATCCCTTCGCCCCCGGTCTTGCCGGGGGTGACGCCGTTGACGGGTTGATTGTGGGGCACCGCCTGATGTCGGCCGGCGAATATGAACTCGCCCTGAAAGCCTATTCCCGCGCCATCGGCGATCAGGGCTTTTCGCCCGATATTCTCTCTGCCTTGGGGTCGGCAAACCTCAAGCTGGGGCGTCTCAATCAATCTGAAGAATTGCTGCGCCGTGCCACCCGCGAAGATCCGGACTTTGTTCCCGCGTGGAACAATCTGGGCGTCGTGCTTATGGAAAAGGGCGAAACGATCGAGGCACGGCAGGTTTTCCGCCATGCTTACGCGCTCAATAGTGGCAATTCTGACCAAATCCGTGACAATCTTCGCTTAGCTATCGCAAAAACTGAAAATTCCGCGTATGACGAAGACATACAGACGCCATATCAATTGGTGCGACGGGGCAGCAGTGATTTCCTAATCCTGCAAACGCCCTAAAGAGGCAAGAGCAGTAAAAGGACGCAGGCAAATGCGCCATTCTATCTATCTTTCCGTGTGCCTGATCGGCATCGTCGGGCTGGCCGCGTGCCAGAAATCCACTGAGGCTGAAGTTGACCGCGCCATCAAGGACGTCAACGTCATCGACAGCACCAATCTCAATCAGGTGATGCTGAAAGCCGCAGACCCGAATGAGGCCGTGACCTATTTCCAGCGCTCTTTGAGCCAGGATCCCGGTCGGCTTGAGTTCAAGCGCGGCCTCGCCGTGAGCCTTGTGCGCGCCAAGCGCCCTGTCGAAGCTGTTGCGGCCTGGCAGAGCGTGATCGACGATGACGCGTCAGAGCCCGCCGACCGTGTGGAACTTGCGGACGCACTGATCCGCTCGAACGAATGGGACAAGGCCGAAGCGCAACTTGATCAGGTTCCCCCAACGTTCGAGACGTTCAAACGCTACCGGCTTGAGGCGATGATCGCCGACAGCAACAAGGAATGGGACAAGTCCGACAGCTTTTACCAGACCGCTGTTGGCCTAACGACGCAGCCCGCCAGCGTGCTGAACAACTGGGGCTATTCCAAGCTGACCCGCGGTGATTTTGCCGGGGCCGAGCGGCTCTTCGGGGACGCGTTGCGGCAGGATCAAAAGCTCTTCACCGCCAAAAACAACCTTGTTCTGGCCCGTGGCGCGCAGCGCAAATACGATCTGCCCCTCATTCCGATGAGCCAGGTGGAACGCGCACAATTGCTGCACACGCTGGGACTGTCCGCGATCAAGCAAAACGACATCTCGACAGGGAAGGGCTTGCTGAAAGACGCGATTGAGACCCACCCCCAGCACTTCGAGGCCGCCGTGCGCAGCCTTGACGCGCTGGAAGCTAATGTCTCGAATTAAGCAATGGCCATAACGACTTACGCGGCGTGGTGGTTCTTGCCCTTCGTCTTGCCGATCTGCATCTACGTCGCGTGGAGCGATCTGCGTACGATGAAAATCCCCAACCGCGCCGTGGTCACATTGCTTGCGGTTTTCGTTGTGATCGGCCTGATCGCCGTGCCGTTGCCAGAGTATCCGTGGCGGCTGGCCAATGGTCTGATGGTTTTGGCGATCGGTTTCGTGTTGAACATGGCCCGTGCGTTTGGTGCAGGCGACGCCAAATTCTGCGCCGCCGCCGCCCCGTTCGTCGCACCCGAGGACGCCATGTTCGTGTTGATCATCTTCACCGCGACCTTGCTTGGCACCTGGATCACGCACCGGCTGGCTAAGTACTCAGCGCTGAAAAGACTGGCACCGGACTGGAAAAGCTGGACCACCGGTCAGGACTACCCGATGGGCTTTGCCCTTGGCGGGGCGTTGGGGATATATCTTTTGCTAGGCGCGACGCAGAACAATTGGATCCCGTGGCTCGCACAACAGCAATGGATCCAGACGCTTTTCGCCTAGGCGCCCTCGCCCATCTCGATCGCGAACAAGATATACATGTCATTGCGTCGGATTTCCGTCAGCTCAATCTCGGTCCGCTCATTCAGGGCGTCTACGATGGGCCGCTGCGCCGCACTCAGAATGGGACATTGCGGCACCAGAACATAGTCCGCACTTTCAATGCCCGGCAGTCCGCCGTAATACCAGGGCGCGCCTCGTTCCAGCGGCTTGAGCTGATCTGAAAACAGCCAAATGCTTGAGAAAAGATCGACCATGTAAATGTGCTTGCCCTGTGCAAGACCGGCGTTCTCCAGATCATCCGTCAATGCGTCCAGCCACGCCGACATCCCGATATTGATTTCACACTCCGGCAGGGTGTCGCCGCGCAGCACCACCGGCTCCTCACGGTTTGCCTGCTTGCGGAACTGTGCGTAAACCGATCCTTCGCCGTCCATCGGCTGACTCATGTCCATTCGGTAAACCCGCTCTTTGAAGGCCAGCAAATCCGTGTGCTGCGATGTACCAGCAATCAGCGGTACAAAGTCGTCAGCTTCCAGATTGGCATGCCGAAACACGCTGGTTGTCATGTTGGCGTAAGAGGCCAGCGACAACGCAAACGCTGCCCCCGCTGTTACCGTCACGGCCTGCCGCAGGTCCCAGCCCCAGCTGTTCGCCTTGCCCGCATCTGGACGCATTGCAATCAGCAGAATTCCAAGAAAACCAAGCCATTGCGGATCGTTTTCAAAGTTTTGATAGGTCACGTAAAAGAACGCAGGTGCCAGCAACAGCAGCACCAGCCCCTCGGTCTCGCGCCCTGCTTGGCGCATCAACACGACACCTGCCAGCGCGGTGAGTGTGCCCGCCAGATAAGCCGGCGCGCTCAGGATATCGCTGAATGTATCGCCCGGCGCCGGGCGTAGATCAGAACCCATGACCGCCAGCAAATCGACCAGATACATCAACCAATATTGCACGCCGTAGACGACAGTGAAGGCCACTGTCAGGACCAGGCCCGTCACAAAAGCGGTGCCCAGAATCCGCGCGCGCCCCGTCTTGATCAAAGCGACCAGAATGGCCGGTAGAAATGCTGCGAAATAGGTCATCTTCGTCATCAAAAGCGCGAACATCAGCGACCCGATCAATACACCATCCAACGTCAGGCGCGGTGTGGTTCGGCTTGGCAAAGCGGCCAGCAAGATAGCCAGAAAGGCCATCACCCAGCTCCACCGGTTATAATGCATCGACAGGGAGGCGACGTTGTCCGTACCTCCGTGGATCAACGCGAGGATCAGGATAAGCGCAAAGAAACCAAAAACATAAGCCAAAACAGGCGATAGCCGCGAATGGGCCACCCACCAGATCGCAGGCACCAACAAGACCGCGACCAGAACCTGGCTCAGCAAAAAGGCCAGACCGACGCCAAAACCCTGCTGCACCAGCAAGGCGACCGGCGCAAACGCCAACGCGCCAATTGGCGTCATAAAGTCCACATGCGGCACCTCGCCCGCGGCCATCCGCATCACGATCTGCACAAAGTGAAATGTATCGCCTTCGTGTTGGCCCACATGGAACGCACCGGGCATCAGCCCGAGCCCGCCGAACACAAGCACTGTTGCGACCAACAGCCCCAACAATTTCACTGGATTTGCCTTAACCATGCCCGACCCTCAGTCTTTCAAATTGTCGCCTTTTCAGCGTTTGATCCCTCAGTAATCGGGCATTTTGTCTATGTTTTGGCAACACCTCCCTAATATCGCCACAAAGGCCCGCTACGCCTGCAAAAAATGAGCAGCAGCAGGTTTTTGAGCCATGAATATGCAGACCACTGGCGTGATGTCGCCCCCCGCCCCCCGCACACTTCAGGAAATGAAGCTGGGTCAGGTGACGATGCGCGACATTCTGTTGAAAACAATGTTCCGTATGAACCTTGATATGGTGACTGAGCTGTCACGCGCGATCTGTCTTCCGGTGCCGGTCACCCAAGAACTGATCGACCTCGCCCGCGAGCAGAAGCTGGTTGAGGCGACAGGTACGCTGCACGCAAACTCCGGCGGAGAGATGGGATATCAGCTGACCGATGCAGGTAAGTCCCGCGCCCTCGCCGCGCTCTCGCAGTCCGAATATTATGGCGCGATGCCGGTCCCGCTTGATGTTTACCGCGAACAGGTCAAACGCCAGTCGATCCGCAATATCCAGATCACACGCGATCAGTTGACCAACGCGATGGGCCATCTGGTGCTGCCCAACGAATTGCTCGATCACCTTGGACCTGCGGTCTCTGCTGGTCGCTCGATCCTGATGTATGGCCCCCCGGGCAACGGTAAATCGTCCATCTCGAACGGTATTCGCGACGCTCTTGGTGACAAGATTTATGTCCCCCGCGCGATTGAATACTCCGGTCAGGTCATCACCGTTTACGACCCGATTGTGCATTCGGCCGCCGAAGAGCAGGCCGATGATCCCAACTGCCTGCGCCGCACCGGCAACCGCTATGACACACGCTATGTGCGGTGCGAACGACCCACCGTCGTGACCGGTGGTGAGCTGTCGCTTTCGATGCTTGATCTAGTCTATAACCCCACCGCGCGCACGTATCAGGCGCCACTGCAACTTAAATCCACCGGCGGCATCTTCATCGTCGACGACCTTGGCCGTCAGGAAGAACCACCACAGGCGCTGGTCAACCGCTGGATCGTTCCACTTGAGGAATCAAAGGATATCCTCGCGCTGCAATCGGGTGAAAAGTTTGAGGTGCCGTTCGATACGCTGGTGATCTTCTCCACCAACTTCCACCCCAACGAGATTTTCGACAAAGCCGCGCTGCGCCGGATCTTCTTCAAGATCAAGATCGACGGGCCGGAACAACAGGATTTCCTGAAAATTTTCTCGCTGGTTGCGCGGAAAAAGAAAGTGCCGCTGGACGAAGCGACGCTGATCCACTTGTTGAAGGTCAAATACCCGACCATCGACAATATCTACGCCAACTACCAACCTGTCTTCCTGATTGATCAAATGATCGCCATCTGCGAGTTTGAGGGCATACCCTATCAAATGACCCCGGACCTGATTGACCGCGCTTGGGCCAACATGTTCGTCAAACAAGAAGAGATCGTTCATTAGCATAACGCTTGCAGGATGCGGCCGCATGGGCCACCCGATGCTCGCCGCCATGGTCGCGGCGGGCCTTCCCGCGCGCGGCTACGATTTGGCCGAAAAAGACAGTAATCTGCCCATCACCACCTCACCGACCGAGGCGGCGGATGGGATCAGCACGCTCATCTCGGTGGTCCGCGATGACGCGCAAACCGACGATATTCTATTTGGGCGTGGCAACTTCACAGCCTCTCCCACCCTGCGAACAATCGTGATTTCTTCGACGCTTTCACCAAAGTACATCCGATCCTTGCGTGAACGCGTCCCAGATCACATAAACCTTGTCGACGCTCCGATGTCCGGTGCCGTGATCGCCGCACAGGAAGCCCGCCTGTCGTTCATGCTGGGCGGCGACGACGCAACGCTGGACCAACTGCAACCGCTTTTTGACGCCATGGGCGCACACCAACACCGCATGGGAAAGTTCGGCAATGGCGCGCAAGCCAAAGTGCTCAATAACCTGCTCGCCGCAGGCTCCACCGCCATGACGCGGCTTGTAATGGCATGGGCGCAAGAGGCTGATCTTGATGCGGAAAAACTACTGCACCTAATCGAAACCAGCTCAGGCCAGAACTGGCTTGCCTCGGGATGGAACAGCATCGAATTTGCACAACACGGGTTCGAGGAAGACAACTCTATCGGTATCCTCGTCAAGGACATCAACGCCGCCCTGGATGCGCTGCCGGACGACGCCGATACGACCCTCCCCGAAGCCGTCCGCACTGTCATTGCCAATCTGAAACCCGCCCCTTCCACTTGGTAAAAATATCCGCGCCGCAGGCAAATCCCACATTCGCCCTATATGCTCAGTCATGGACTTGAACCCCCTCTTCCCTGACTGGTTTGCTTCGAAAGGCTGGTCGATCCATCCCCACCAACAACAGATGGTGGAACAGGCCAACGCACCGTCCCTGCTCCTGATTGCACCCACGGGCGGTGGTAAGACACTGGCTGGATTTCTGCCAACTCTCAACGACTTAGCCGACGGTACGCACGAGGGCCTGCATACGCTTTACGTCTCGCCGCTCAAGGCGCTGGCCGCCGATATCAAGCGTAACCTGCGCACGCCTGTGGACGAGATGGACCTGCCCATTCGCATCGACGACCGCACCGGCGACACCACTGCGACCCGCAAGAAACGCCAGCGGGCGGACCCGCCACATATCCTTCTGACGACGCCCGAAAGCCTCGCGCTTCTGACCTCGTATGAAGACGCCCCGCGGATGTTCAAAGGGCTCAAGCGGATCATTGTCGATGAAATCCACGCCCTGTCAGAATCCAAGCGTGGTGATCAGTTGATGCTCGCCCTTGCACGGCTGCAAACGCTGTGCCCCAATCTCAAACGCGTCGGTCTGTCGGCGACGGTCGAGGACCCGGATGCCATCGCGCGCTTTCTCGCAAAACACCCCGACCCCACGCAGATCATCCATGCCGATCCCGGCCCCGCGCCCAACATTCAAATGCTGACCATAGACGAGCCGCCCCCTTGGGCGGGCGGTGGTGCAAGATACGCGATCCCCGCGGTGCTCGAGCAGGTCCGCCAGCACAACACCACCCTCATCTTCCACAACACCCGCGCGCAGGCCGAGCTGTTTTTTCACAACCTCTGGCTCGCCAACGAAGACGGACTGCCCATCGGTATCCACCACGGATCGCTGGCGCGCGTGCAGCGCGAGAAGGTGGAACAAGCGATGGTCGATGGAAGCCTCAAAGCCATCGTCTGCACAGGTAGCCTCGATCTGGGCATCGACTGGGGCGACGTCGATCTGGTGATCCAGATCGGTGCGCCCAAGAACGTCAAGCGCCTCGTGCAACGCATCGGACGCGCGAACCACCGCTACAATGCGCCTTCCAAGGCGCTGCTTGTCCCTGCCAACCGTTTTGAGGTTGTCGAATGTATCGCCGCGCTCAACGCGGTGAAAGAAGCCGATCTGGACGGCGATCCCCGCGGTCGTGGCCCGCGCGATGTGCTTTGCCAGCATGTCCTTGTCACTGCCGCCGCCGGCCCGTTTGAGGCGGACGCGCTTTATGCCGAGGTTATCACCGCAGGCGCTTACGCCACCCTCACCCGTCCTGAGTTTGACGATTGTCTGAACTTCTGCGCCACTGGCGGTTACGCCTTGCGCGCTTATGATCGCTGGCAGCGGCTCATGCAGCGCGCCGACGGCCAGTGGCAGCTGCGCGACCCCCGCGCGGCCCAACGCATCCGCGCCAATATCGGCACCATTCAGGACACTGACACGTTGAAAGTGCGCTTGAAAAACCGGGGGGGCGGCAAGCCCTTGGGCGAGGTGGAGGAAGGCTTTGCCGCGACCCTCACGCCCGGTGATACGTTCCTGATCGGCGGTCAGGTCGTGCGCTACGAAGGCCTGCGCGAAATGACGGTCGAGGTGACGCGCCGCCGCTCTGACAAGCCCAAGATCGCAACCTTTCTGGGCACGAAGTTCGCCACTTCGACGCAACTTAGCAACCGCATCATGCGGATGTTTCAACAGGATAGCTGGCCCGAACTGCCCGCTCACACCGCCGACTGGCTTGCCCTTCAACGCGAGGTCAGCCAACTGCCCAAACCCAACCGTCTGCTTATCGAAAGTTTCGATTTGGACAGCCGCCCGCACACTGTCGTCTACGGCTTTGCAGGTCGTAATGCGATGCAAACACTGGGACTTTTGGTCACAAAGCGCATGGAGGAAATGGGCCTGAACCCCCTTGGTTTCGTCGCGACGGACTACGCCACAATGATCTGGGGGTTAGACCCGCTCACCGATCCAGCACCACTTTTTGACCGGGACGCGTTACGCGACGGGCTTGATACATGGCTTGCCGGAAACGCCGTGATGAAACGCACCTTCAAGGCCAGCGCGCATATCGCCGGACTGCTCGAACGCAACTCGCTCGGGCAGCGTAAATCCGGGCGGCAGGCGACATTTTCCAGTGATATCCTATATGACACGTTGCACAAATACGACCCCGACCACCTGATGCTCCAGATCACCCGCGAAGAGGCCACCCGCGGCCTCGTCGATTTCGGGCGCATCGAAGAAATGGTCGCGCGGGTTGAAAACCGTATCGACCACAGGCGCTTGCCGCGTCTGACGCCCTTGGCCGCCCCGCTTTTGCTTGAACCGGGGCGCGTTCCTGTAAAGGGCCTTGCCGAAGAACGGCTTTTGGCCGAAGAGGCGGAACGCCTTATGGCCCTCGCAATGACGGGAAACACGCCAGAGCCACAAAAACCGCAATGGCGTGTACCATACTAAATCCTTGAAATCAGACGTCGTTCAAGGCATTGAACAAACCATGAACAGTTGCGAATTCTTTCTGTCGGGCTCGCGCCTCGTCGCGCTTGGTACCGGTGCCTTGCACTGGCCTGACCGCGAAATGCTGATTGTATCAGACCTGCATCTGGGCAAATCCGAACGGATCGCCCGGCGCGGCGGCGCTATGCTGCCCCCTTACGAGACGCGCGATACCCTCTCAAGACTGGAAAGCGATATCATCGCAACCGGCGCACGGAGTGTTGTCTGTCTGGGTGACAGCTTTGATGATCTGAGCGCCGCCCAAAGTCTGTCGGAAGACGAACGGCTGTGGATCACCCGCCTGCAAGCTGGGCGCCGCTGGGTCTGGATCGAAGGTAACCACGATCCCGGCCCGGTTGAATTCGGCGGGACACATCTGGCCGAACTGCCGCTGGCCCCGCTCGTGCTGCGCCATATCGCCAAACCCGGTGCCTCGGGCGAAGTGTCGGGGCATTATCATCCCAAAGTCACGCTGCCGACGCGCGGACGCGTGATCTCGCGGCCTGCGTTCTTGTTCGACACATCGCGGCTGATCCTGCCCTCTTATGGCACCTATACTGGTGGCTTGCGCGCCGATGATCCGGTGTTTGCGCGGCTGTTTGAGCCGGATGCGCAGGCGATCCTGCTGGGTCCGACGCCCCAGCGCATTCCGTTGCCCCGATCAGGACGCCCTTAGCGCCCGGGGCTTGCCCTCAACCGGGACAAGACCCATCGCTTCGGCCTGGTTTTGATACGTGCGGCTGACAGGGATTTCCGCACCATCCGACATCCGCAAAACAGGTCGGTTACTTTTGTAAATGCACTCTGTCACATGAGCCCGCGCCACCCAATGCGAGCGATGCACACAACCGCCGGCGACGCCGTCCATCTCGTTCGCAGCATCGGCAAACCGTGACCGGATGCGATGCACGTCCCGGGTTGTGTGGATCCAAACGAAATGGCCTTCGCTGGAAAGCCGTACAATGTCCGCCTGTTCGGCCTCCGGCAAACGCCGCCAGATACGCGGCCCGTGCTCAGGCGCCAGCTGCGGTTTAAGGTGCTTTTCAATCTGATAGACCAAACCGCCGACCGCTGCCGTAATCACCAGGACCTGTAGCGTCAGGTGCAACGTACTGGGCAGATCGGACGGCCGACTTTGCAGCATCGCGTCTGTGAACCAGGTCAGAAACGGCACGAACGTGGCTGTAAACAGCAGGGTCGATATGGTTGTCGCAAGAATGTTGCGCGACTTGAACGAGACCCGCACGACACTGGACAGCAAAATCCCCTGAAAGGCTGCCCAAAAGATCCCGCCGCCCCAATAAAGCAGCATCGTGACGGGATTGCTGTTTCCGTACGTCCCGAACGGGCCGATCACGGTAACGACCAAAGTTGCGCAAAAACAAATGGAATACGGGATCGGACTGCCAAAGCGATTTGACAGGTCTGCCCGAAGACGATCCAGATAGGGCTGGGGCTGGCGAAAGGGCTGTATTGTTACATGCCTCGTAACTGACGGGATTAACGATTTATCATGCACTTCTGAGCGTGTTATCGGTCTTACACAATAAATGCATACGTGATCAATGAGGCAATTTGAGATGATCAAAATAGCGCGCAGCAAGATCACAAGCAGCTTTGCAAAACAGTCGATGATGCAGACTTTCGGCGCCGTCATCGACGAGATGTCGGACGGGGCCATCGTGCTGTCCGCCCCAATTCGGCCGATTGCGCTGCAACAGCACGGCTTCGTGCATGCGGGGCTGACCTTTGCTTTGGGTGACAGTGCGGCGGGCTATGCTGCGCTGACGATGATGGCTGATGAGTCCGAAGTGATGACCGCTGAGATGAAGATCAATCTGCTGGCCCCCGCCCAGGGCGAGCGTCTTGTGGCACGCGGGCGCGTGATCAAGCCGGGGCGGCGTTTGTTTGTCACGGCAGCGGATGTCTATGCCGTCAAGGATGGGGTCGAGACCCATGTCGCCATATTGCAAGGCACCATGGTTCCCGTTTAAGCGTCTGCCCGTGCGTCTGCGTGATACCTCCAAACCGGCTGATCGGGCACATGCAGCCGCAACACATCGCCGACGCAAAGTGGGCCTTCCCGCTCCACCCAGGCCGTCACGCCGCGCTTGCCCTTGGCAGCTGCTTTGAACGCTTTGCCGAACCCCGGCGCATCCTCGTCAATGACCTTGGCGGGCAAGTGGCAGGGCCGGTTCTCCATATCCACCACAAGCGTGGTTCCCGCTTCTGATTGAAGCCGCGAGGACGGGGGCAAATGTGTGAAATCCGGCAGGCCTTCGATCACCATAGAAGCGCCGACCCAAGTGGGGTCAAATGTGTCCAACCCCATGTTGGCGACAACGGCCGCCATCTCCTCGGCCGAGACGATGGCGAATTGGCGCACGTTGCGAATATTGGTCCCGCGCGGATGCTGCGAGGTAACCCGACCGCAAGACAACCGCGTGAACCCGCTATGATCCTCACCCTCAACACCCGCATATGTGGCGTGGACCTCGTTCAAAGGCTCCGAGCGTAAGCTGGCATCGCGATCTGGAACGCGGCCCAGAAAGGTGATCTTGGCGCGGAACGATGTAGGTTTGAGTGCGGGCATCCGGGTCTCTCCTGTGCGTGACACAGATGTGCCTGCTCAACCAGCAAAGCGCAATCCGATCCTTGCGCCTACACACCGGATCTCGACATGCAAAAGGCAAAGCATTTGACTTAGGTTATGCGCGACGCTTCCACTTGGTCAAAATATCCTCGCCGAAGGCACCCGCAGACAGCAAAACGCCCCGTCCAATCGAACGGGGCGCTTGCATCTGTCATGTCACCTCTGCTTAGGCGGTGGGTTCAGGCTCCAGCCCACCATCCGGCGCGCGCGGCTTTTTCGGCTTGGTCTTCGGGATCGCCGTGATCGAGGGCGCGTTGCCCGTGTCAGAGCCATCCTCATCGTCGCCTGCGTTGGGTGGCTCGCCCGCGATCACGCGTTTGATTTCATCCCCCGTCAGGGTCTCGTACTCCAGCAGACCGTTGGCAAGACGCTCGAACTCTTCGTAATTGTCCTCGAGGATCTGCTTGGCTTGAACATAAGCCTCGTCGATCATGCGCTTGACCTCTTCCTCGATCAGCTCTTTCGTCGCCGCCGAGATAGAGAAACCACCCGCCCCGTTGCCCATGTAGCCTTCGTGGGCCTGCTGGTAATCAATGTTGCCGACCTTGTCGGACATGCCCCAACGCAGCACCATCGCACGCGCCAGACCAGAGGCCTGTTGAATGTCGCCGGACGGACCGTTCGACACTTCTTCCTCACCGTATTTGAGGATTTCAGCCGCTTTACCCGCCATCGTCATCGCGAGCTTTTGCTCACATTCCGACTTGTGCCAGTTCAGGCGATCAATCTCGGGCAAGGACACAACCATACCCAGCGCACCACCGCGCGGAATGATGGTCGCCTTATAGACCGGATCGCACTTGGGCAGTTTCAGACCCACAATCGCATGGCCCGCTTCGTGCCAGGCGGTCTTTTCCTTCTGCTCAGGCGTCAGGACCATCGACCGACGCTCTGCGCCCATCATGACCTTGTCCTTTGCGTTCTCGAAATCGTCCATCGCCACAAAGCGACGCCCGACACGCGCTGCCATCAAGGCGGCCTCGTTCACAAGGTTGGCCAGATCAGCGCCTGAGAACCCGGGCGTACCGCGGGCGATCAACCGCAAGTCCACATCGGGGCCTAGCGGCGTCTTGCGCGCGTGCACACCAAGGATCTTCTCGCGACCCTTGATATCGGGGTTGCCGACGGTGACCTGACGGTCGAAACGACCCGGACGCAGCAAGGCAGGGTCCAGAACGTCTTTACGGTTGGTAGCTGCAAGAATGATGACGCCTTCGTTGGCTTCAAAGCCGTCCATCTCGACGAGCAACTGGTTCAACGTCTGCTCACGCTCATCGTTACCACCGCCGTAACCTGCACCACGGTGGCGCCCCACGGCGTCAATCTCGTCGATGAAAACGAAACAAGGCGCGTATT
>ERZ1740067.809-NODE-809-length-23554-cov-6.825950_pt1 | contig 23554 bp, 30 predicted proteins | sample MGYA00581736_ERZ1740067 | MGnify/ENA primary metagenome ERZ1740067 (study PRJEB43018, sample SAMN04849236) | marine metagenome | isolation source: floating plastic debris | place: Pacific Ocean | collected 2008-08-27 | study: EMG produced TPA metagenomics assembly... | reverse complement strand
GACGCAGAAGCATCTCTTCGGACATGCTGTCCTCTTCGGGCTTGTCCTGTTCGGCCCCCATGAGAAGCGCCATGGCGTCCTCTTCGGCCTCGTCAACCTCGATCTGGGTCTGGTTGCTTTCGATCAGACGCTCGCGCAGTTCCTCGGCGCTCTGCGTCTCGTCGGCAATCTCGCGCAGGGACACGACCGGGTTCTTGTCGTTGTCGCGATCCACGGTGATCGGCGCACCCGAAGAGATTTCGCGCGCCCGGTGGGCCGCAAGCATCACAAGCTCGAACCGGTTGGGTACTTTGTCAACGCAGTCTTCGACGGTCACACGGGCCATAAGGCACTCCTTGGGCGGAAAGCGGGAAGGTGAGGTCGCGTATGTAGGCGCGATTCACCCAAATGGCAAGGACGCAATGGGCCTAATCCCAGCCCCCAGCGATCACCGTGACGGCGTCGCGATCCGCTTGTGGCAGCGCATCCCGCAGGTCCGTGGCCGAGCGGCGCAACACCGGGTGCATCCAGTCTGGCGCGATCTCGGCCAGCGGAATGAGTACGAAGGCGCGTTCGTGCATCCGCGGATGCGGCAGCACGAGTTGCGCGGGCGCCTTTTCCTTTTGCTGATCAAGCGGCAGGTCCATCCACAGACGCGCGGTGGCCATGTCGGGGCGGATATCCTCGCCGATGGCGATCAGGTCGAGGTCGATATGACGCTCTTCCCACCGGTTCTTGCGGCGGCGGCCCATCTGCGCCTCGATCTCGTGCAGCTTGGTGATGGCCTCGCGCGCGTTCCAACGTGCCTCGATCTCGACCACCGCGTTGGCATAGTCGGGCCCCGATCCGGCCGGAAAGGCCGGTGTGCGATAAACCGCGCTTCGTGAGCGAATCACCGCTCCCTCCAAAACGAGGTTTGTAACAGCCGTTTGAAGCGCTTCCGTAAGGGAAACTTGGTCAGATTCCTGATTTGACCCTAGGGCAACAAGCAGATTTGTCCGATTTTGAGTCAGCATTTCGCTTATTTCACCTTCATTCGAGGCTTGCGGCAAATGCCAAAGTACCTATTTTCCTGCGCAAGCTACCAGATATTTTTTCCGCCACTCACTCACGGATTTGGTAGCGCCGAATTTTCGGAAGGACATTTTATGTTTTACAAGGACGAACGGCTGGCGCTGTTCATCGACGGATCGAACCTTTATGCCGCAGCCAAAGCGCTTGGGTTCGATATAGACTATAAACTTCTGCGTCAGGAATTCATGCGGCGCGGCAAATTGCTCCGGGCGTTTTACTATACCGCTTTGCTGGAAAACGACGAATACTCGCCGATCCGGCCACTTGTGGACTGGTTGAATTACAACGGGTTCACGATGGTGACGAAACCGGCAAAGGAATACACGGATTCCATGGGCCGGCGCAAAGTCAAAGGCAACATGGATATAGAATTGGCCGTCGATGCAATGGAATTGGCCCCGCGGGTCGATCACATTGTTCTTTTCTCCGGCGATGGCGATTTCCGGCCTTTGGTAGAAAGCTTGCAACGCCAGGGCGTGCGCGTGTCGGTCGTGTCGACCATCCGCAGCCAGCCGCCCATGATCTCGGACGATCTGCGCCGCCAGGCCGACAACTTCATCGAGCTCGATGAGCTCAAGGATGTGATCGGCCGCCCCCCGCGCGAACCAATGCCCGAGCGTGAAGAGCGCGTGCAAGCCCAAAGTTGAGCTAGGCGGCGACCGCGAGCCGGACCGTTACAGGCATCTTGTGGGGCACCGATGCAGCGGAGCCGCGCAAAACCAGCGCGGCTTCCTTGCGTGTCAGGCACGGGCGCGCTGATTGGCGCGCCCGGCTGCCCGGCACTTGCATCATGTCGTCATCCAACAGGCTCTCGGACCAACGTCCGTCGACCAGGATCACCTCGTGCCTCTCGAAGGCGAGGTGATGGTACCGGACCCCTGTCACCGGGATGTACTGCCGCGCGCACCCCACATCGACGAAGGCCATCGCGGGCAAAAGCGCTTCGGTCGTACCGAAATACAACTCAACCGCCGGATCGCGCCACCACAGGCGGTGCTGCGGCGACAGCAGGCACCTGTCGGCAGCATCGGCGCTCGCAAAGGCCACCGGGCGCAGCATCGGTTTGGCCAGCATCGCCTCGACAGTGACATCGCGGGTTCCGGTCCAGGTGACAGGCTGTGCGCCCCGATCTCGCGTGATCACTGTATCGCCTACGCGCACATGTTCAATGCGCACCAATCCGCGCGACGTGGCGACCATCGCGCCCTGAGTGAAACAGGCGATGTTGTCGACGGACGTATCGCCGGTCGGGTTTCCGCCGGTATGTGTGCCCAGTTCCGTATTCGGCGGTGGTGCGGATGCATTGCCGGCTGGATCGAAAAACGTATAGCCCGCTGTCACCAGCCCGCCAGTCGCATTCGGATCCTCAAAGCGAAGTGCTATGACCTGAAATCCGTTGGAAAATGTCTGGGTGAACTCAGCCTGAATCTGCGTGCCCGCGGGAAAGGTCGCAGTTACGATGCTGCCGCCTTGCGCGTATGTCAGGGTGACCGCCTCGGCCAGGAACTGCTGCGCGCCTGTTCCATCGTCAAACACCGAGTCGCGATCGGACGTCCCGCCATCGGGGTCGTTGTCGGTGATTGTCAGAATGCTGCCAATCTCAGAGCCGGTGGTGAACGTTCCGCTGGGGCTGGCCGGTCCGTTGGTGTCCGTCGACCCGAAACTCTGCTCACCGCTTGCGTTCAAAAGGTTTTGTGCGCTGAAAGCGCGAATTTCATAAGTTGCCATAGTGGTTCGACTGCAAACGGCTAAGGTTTCGTTCGCATTTGCGCGCGGATCTGGGCGCCGTCATGAAGCAAATCGGTCATTGGCGCGGCTTTGCGGTGTTTACGCCATGACCACTGCATCCCGCCATCTTTACGCAAGCGCATTCAAGACTTAGGTGTGGTGCAAAGACGGAGCGCGCAATGACCAATCCCCCCCTGACTCTTTACCTCGCTGCCCCGCGCGGGTTTTGCGCCGGCGTGGACCGCGCGATCAAGATCGTGGAAATGGCGCTCGAGAAATGGGGGGCACCCGTCTATGTCCGCCACGAGATCGTGCATAACAAATTCGTGGTCGACGGTCTGCGCGACAAGGGTGCGGTGTTTGTCGAAGAGCTGAGCGAATGCCCGGACGACCGGCCCGTCATCTTTTCCGCGCATGGCGTGCCCAAATCCGTGCCGCAGGCGGCGCAAGCGCGCGAGATGATCTATGTCGACGCCACCTGCCCCCTGGTGAGCAAAGTGCATATCGAGGCGCAGCGCCATTCCGACAACGGCCTGCAGATGATCATGATCGGCCACGCGGGCCATCCCGAAACCGTCGGCACCATGGGGCAATTGCCCGAAGGTGAGGTGCTGCTGGTCGAAACCGTCGAAGACGTGGCCGAGGTCACGGTGCGCGATCCGCAGCGTCTGGCCTTTGTCACGCAGACGACTCTATCGGTTGACGACACGGCCGACATCGTCGCTGCCTTGCAGGCCCGTTTCCCGTCGATCGTCGGCCCGCACAAGGAAGACATCTGTTACGCCACCACCAACCGCCAGGAGGCGGTCAAGGCGATGGCACCGCGCTGCGGCGCGATGCTGGTGGTTGGCGCGCCGCACTCGTCCCACTCCACACGGCTGGTCGAGGTTGGCGCCCGCGCCGGATGCGCCTATGCCCAACTGGTGCAACGCGCGACGGATATCGACTGGCGCAGCCTCGAAGGGATTGCATCGGTGGGCATCACCGCAGGTGCGTCGGCCCCCGAAGTGCTGATCAACGAGGTCATCGACGCCTTCCGTGCCCGGTTCGACGTCACGGTCGAGATGGTCGAGACGGCCGTGGAGAATGTCGAATTCAAGGTGCCCCGCGTCCTGCGCGAACCGGCCTGATCGTTGAGCGCGCGGGCGATAAAACATGTCCGACCCGTCCAATGGATACGACACATTGTCAGACGACTTCATCAGGGCGCGATCACAGGTCGGGCGTGACGTCGTTGCACAATGGGCCGATGGCCTGCCGGACGGCTCGGCGGTGATCGACTTCGGTGCCGGGGATGGCGCGCCCGTGACACAAGCCCTCGTGGACGCCGCGTTGCAGGTCTGGGCCGTGGATGCCTCGCCCCGGATGGTTGCTGCGTTCCAAAAGAACCTGCCGAATGTGCCGGTCGCCTGTGAGACGGTCGAGAGCGGCCGCTTCTATGAGCGCCATTATGACGGCGCGGTGGCGCTCGGGCTGATGTTCCTGCTGCCCGAGGACGCGCAGGTGCACCTGATCCGCCGTGTTGCCGACATCCTCGTGCCCGGTGGTCAGTTCCTGTTCACCGCGCCGCAAGACGCGGTGACATGGGACGATGCGTTGACGGGCCAGCCATCCCTGTCCCTTGGCGACAGACGCTATCGCACCCTTCTCGCGGATGCAAAGTTCGACTATGTGGCAACGTGCGTGGATGCGGGCGGCAATCACTACTATGCGGCCCGAAATGCGGGCACGTGAACGCCCCGGCCCTTTACCAAGATGGCGACAGGACATAGCCTCGCACAGTTGAACCCGAGGATCTCATGCTGTCATTACAATTCCTGCTCACCGCTTTCGTCGTCGTCATCGCCCCAGGCACGGGCGTGATCTACACCCTTGCTCTGGGTCTTGGACAAGGGCGGCGGGCATCGTGGTGGGCGGCGTTGGGCTGCACGTTCGGGATCGTGCCGCACCTGCTCGCCGCGACGCTCGGGCTCGCGGCCATCCTCCACACCTCCGCGCTGCTCTTCAACATCGTGAAATTCGCGGGCGTCGCGTACCTGCTGTACCTGGCGTGGGGCGCGCTGAAATCCGATGGCGCTCTGGCGATCAAGGCCGAGACCAGCCGCGACACCGGCTGGCGCATCGCGCGCCGGGGCGCGCTGATCAACATCCTGAACCCAAAACTGTCGATCTTCTTTCTGGCGCTCCTGCCCCCGTTCCTCAGCGGCAATCCGGCCACCGCCTCGCTCGAGATGACGGGCATGGGCCTCGTCTTCATGCTGATGACGTTCCTTGTCTTTCTGGCCTATGGCAGCTTTGCCGCCGTCGCCCGGCGCTGGATCCTCGGGTCGGAGGTGGTCATGCGCTGGCTTTCGCGCAGCTTTGCCGCGATCTTTGCCGCCCTTGCGGGCCGCCTCGCGCTCGAACGTGCATGACAGATTGGATCACGTTCGAGGCACGGATCGAACCGATGGAATGGGGCAAGAACACCTACACCATCGTCCGGCTGCCCGACGAGGCCACCGCCGCCCTACCCGCGGGGACCAAGCGCATCGAGGGTGAATTCAGCGACTTCCCCGTGAACCTCGCGCTGACAAAGGCGCCGGTGATCGACGGCACGTTCGTATACACCGGCAAGACGTTTCTGCGCGACAGTGGCCTCACACCCGGTGCGGTGTTCGACGCCCGGATCAGGCCCGCCGATCCGAGCGATGTCGAAACCCCCGACGATGTTGCCGCCGCCTTGCGCGCGGCAGGGCGCAGTGCGGATTGGGCCGCACTCACACCGGGCAAGCAACGCGGGCTTTTGCATCTTGTCAACACGGCCAAAAGGGCCGACACCCGCGCCAAACGCATCGCCAAGCTGATATCGGAGCTATGACACCCATCCCTCGCGCCCCCTTGCTGCTGGGCCTCGCTGGCCTCATCCCCTTTGTCTGGGGCGCGCTCACGCTGTTTGTGCCGGGCCTGGCCGAGTTTGGGGCCAGCAGATTGGGCCCCCGCTTTGTCGGGCCCTATGTGCAGCTGTTCTACGGCTCGGTCATCCTCAGCTTCATGTCCGGCGTGTTGTGGGGGTTTGCGACTAAGACCCAAGGCGCGCAGGCGGCCACGGGCTATGCCCTGTCGGTGCTGCCCGCACTCTGGGCGTTTTTCATGACCGGTGGCGGCCCGGTGGGTGCGGCAACCAATCTGATCTTTGGCTTTGTCGGGCTGTTGATGCTTGATTTCGCCTTCTACCGCTGGGGCCTCACCCCGCCCTGGTGGATGCAGTTGCGACTGCTGCTGACGGGCATCGTCGTGGCCTGCCTTGGCGCAACGGTGATCTGAGATGAGCGACCGCGAAACCCTGTCCGTCTACGCCGCGCGCGCCGCGGAATACGACACCTTGGTCCAGTCCGACGGCCCTAGCGCCGATATGCAACGCTTCATCGACGCGGTGACCCCGGGCGGCCGCGTGCTCGACATCGGGTGCGGGCCGGGGGCGGCTGCGGGCCATTTCGCAGCGGCCGGCTTGCAGGCCGAGGCGTGGGATCCGGTGCCCGAGATGCTCGCCATGGCCAGGGCGCGCCCCGGCGTGACCGCCCGGGCGGCCAGCTACAGCGATCTGGTGGAGGAGGCCGTATACGATGGCATCTGGGCCAACTTCTCGATGCTGCACACGCCGCTGGCGGATTGGCCCGCGCAGTTCGCAGCCGTGCGGCGCGCGCTCAAATCCGGCGGGCTGTTCCATTTCGGCACCAAGCTGGGCACGGGCATGCATCGCGACAGCATCGGGCGGCTCTACTCCTACATGGAGGATGCCGCGCTGAAAGCGCTGCTTGCCGACACCGGCTTTACCCTCGTCTTTGAACGCACGGGCGAAGAGGCGGGGCTGTCCGGCGAGATTGCACCCTTTATCATCTTGCAGGCCCATGCCTGAGCTTGTCGCCTATACCGATGGGGCCTGTTCCGGCAATCCCGGCCCAGGCGGCTGGGGCGTGTTGTTGCAGGCCAAAGATGGCGCGACGGTCGTCAAGGAACGCGAGTTGCAGGGCGGCGCCCCCGCCACGACCAACAACCAGATGGAGCTGATGGCGGCGATCACCGCGCTCGAAACGCTCGAACGCGCGTCGACCCTGACCATCGTGACCGACAGCAACTACGTCAAAAACGGGATCACATCCTGGATCCACGGCTGGAAGCGGAACGGCTGGAAGAACGCGGCCAAGAAACCCGTCGCCAATGCCGAACTGTGGCAACGGCTGGAGGCCGCGCAGGCGCGCCACGACGTGACGTGGACATGGGTCAAAGGGCATGCGGGCCACCCCGAGAACGAACGGGCCGACGCGTTGGCGCGTGCGGGCATGGCCCCGTTCAAACCGAAATGAGGCAGGTCGCCTGCCCCGTGGCCCTGCATCCTGACGGCAGTGTCCGGCGCATCCCGGCCTTTGCCCACCCGCACGCCGGTCTGCAACTCGTCAAGGGCGGCGTGAGACCGGGCGAAGCGCCGGAAGCGGCAGCAGCCCGCGAACTGTACGAAGAGGCGGGGTTGGAGACACGCGCCGCACTCTCGCTTGGAATGTCCGACGATATCGTGGATGGCGAATGCTGGCACTTTGCCCTTTGCCGTCTTGTCCCGCCTGTGCGGGACCGCTGGCAGCATGTCTGCGCGGATGACGGCGGCCACCTGTTTCGATTCTTCTGGCTGGCGCTGGATGATGATGCACCTGACGGATTTGACCCCCGATACTTACGGGCGCGTAACTGGATCCGGGCGACACTCTAGCCAAATGCGCCTGTTCAGGCTTTGAAAGCACCTGAATTGGGGGCCTCTTCACGCGAATTGTTACACGGTGCGCGTGCGGTATCTTACTGTTTTTGCTCGGACTTCACCCTGACAGTCAGGATATCCTGACCCGTAAACGCTGGACCGGGTTGAGCGTTTGTGACCGGTTGGTCCCTTATTGTTACAACCCTTCTGGGCTACCTTACTCCCAAGACAACACACCGCGACACACCCGCCGCACCACATGTTCAAGGAGATACGACAATGACTTTCAAGTTCTCGAAATCCGCCCTGCTGGTCGCCGCCATGGCCACTGCCGTGACGCTCACATCCTTTGACCCCGCAAGCGCCAAATCCTACTGGATCAGCGCCGAGGCCGAGAGCGCGGAGGTGGTGCAGGCCAACTTCAAGTTCAAAGTCAAAAAGCATCATGGCTTCAAAAAGCATCGTAGCTTCAAGAAGCATGGCTACAAACACCACGGCGCCAAGCATCACGGCTTCAAAAAGAAAAAGCACGTCTCGAGCCGCGGCAAGGCCAAGAAACTGGTCATCAAAAAGCTGTTCTGACCCCCACTCACGGACCCCCAAGAACAGCCGAGCGGCCCGACGTCACCCCGCGTCGGGCCGAGACTATTTGCGCCAGTGGGTGGGGATGATGATTAGCGCGCCGACCGAGGCCAGGATCGCATTGAGCCCCGGACTGCCAAAGCCGATGCGAAACATCAGCGTGACGAAAAAGAACAGGAACGCGCCACCCACGCAGATGATGATCGACGGAATGACACCGTTATGGGTAAACCCCGATCTTTCTGAGCCATCGCCGACGATACCGGCAATCACGACGGTGCCAAAGAGGCTGAGGAACATGCGCTATTCTCCTATCCGGGTGCCGGGCGGCAGCGGTGTGCCGCGCAGAAACTCTGCCGCGTCCTGCACCCCTTTGCCAGCCTTTTGCAGGCGGGTCAGGCGCACCGCACCCTCGCCGCACGCCACTGTCAAACCGGCATCGAGTACGGTGCCCGGTGCGCCGTCGCCCCGAGCCCGCTCGGACCCGAGCACCTTAATCCGGGTCGTGTCCTGCGCGAACCACGCGCCGGGAAAGGGCGACAGCCCCCGGATCTGCCGATCCACGACGGCGGCAGGTTGCGCCCAGTCAATCGCGGCTTCGGCCTTGTCGATTTTGTGGGCGTAGGTCACGCCTGCCTCGGGCTGCGCCACAGCCGTCAGCGTGTCCAGGCCGGCAACGGTGTGCACGATCAGCCGCCCCCCCATCTCGGCCAGCCGGTCATGCAGGTCTGCCGTGGTCTCGGTCGCGCCAATTGCCGTCGCCTCGCGCATCAGCACGGGGCCGGTGTCCAGCCCCGCCTCCATCTGCATGATGCACACGCCCGTCTCGGCATCCCCGGCCATCACGGCCCGGTGGATGGGTGCGGCTCCGCGCCAGCGCGGCAAGAGGCTCGCATGGATGTTCAGGCAGCCCCGCGCGGGTGCATCGAGGATCGCTTGCGGCAGGATCAGCCCGTAGGCGACAACCACCGCCAGCTCGGCCTCGAGCGCGGCAAAGGCGGCCTGCGCGTCCGCGGATTTCAGCGACACCGGGTGGCGCACCGGCAGGCCGAGCGCGTCAGCCGCGGCGTGAACGGCGGTCGGGCGCTCCTTCTTGCCACGGCCCGCGGGGCGCGGCGGCTGGGTGTAGACGCATGCGATTTCGTGGCCCACCGCGTGCAAGGCATGCAGTGCGGGCACCGAAAACTCCGGCGTACCCATAAAGATCAGACGCATGGATCAATCCCGATGTTTGGCCGCCTTGCGCAACAGCATGTCGCGTTTGACCGGGCGCAAATTGTCAAAATACATGCGCCCCGTCAGGTGGTCGATCTGGTGCTGGACAGACCGCGCCTCGAGCCCTTCGAAATCGCGCCGGTCAACCATGCCGTCGGCGTTCAGATAGCGCACCGTGACGGCCTTGGGCCGCATGACCTCGGCCGAGACACCGGGCATGCAGGGGCTGGCTTCGGTGCCCCGCTCCATCTCGTCGCTGGCGCTCAGCACGGATGGGTTGGCCAGCAGGATCCGGCGCGAACGGTCCGGCGTCACGTCGACAACGGCCAGTTCCAGCATCACACCGATCTGCGGTGCCGCCAGCCCCACGCCCTGCCCCGGCATCGCGTCCATCGTTGCGACCATGTCATCCCATGTGCTGCGGATCCTGTCGGTGATCGCCTCGACCGGGGCCGCCGCGGCACGCAGCCGCTTGTCGGGCCATTGCAGGATGGGGCGCACGGGCATCAGGCTTTTTCCCGCGCTTTTTCCTTCTTCAACTTCACGGCCTTGCGGGTGATCAATTGCCGCTTCATCGGGCCGAGATAGTCAATGAAGAGCTTGCCATCGAGGTGATCGATTTCGTGCTGCACACAGGTGGCCCAGAGGCCGTCCATTTCCTGGGTCTGTTCGGTGCCGTCCCTGTCGATCCAGCGCACCTGCACCATCTTGGGCCGGGTCACATCCGCAAATTGCTCGGGGATGGACAGGCAGCCTTCCTCATAGGTGTTCATCTCGTCCGAGGCGGCAACGATCTCGGGGTTGAACATTGCCATGGGCCGGGGCGCCTCGCCCTCTTCCTTGACGCAGTCGAGCACGATCAGACGGCTCATGACGCCGACCTGCGGCGCGGCCAGCCCAATGCCCGGCGCGTCGTACATCGTCGATAGCATGTCGTCGGCCAGCGTGCGCAGCTCATCGGTCAGGTCCGCCACAGGGGCGGAGACCTTTTTCAGGCGCGGATCGGGGTGCAACAGGATAGGCCGTTTCATAAACCCGATTTAGGCCAAGTGCGGTGGGGGCGCAATGTGCACTTGCGCTCGGGCCTTGGCACGCTAGCGTACCCGGGCAAGAGAACCGGAGACGCCCCCATGAGCTTTGACGATATCATCGACCGCCGCGGCAGCCATTGTGTGAAGTGGGACATGATGGAAAAGCTCTATGGTGTGCCCCAGGATCGCGGGCTGGCCATGTGGGTCGCCGACATGGATTTTCGGCCGCCGCAATGCGTGCTGGATGCGATCACGGCACAGGTCGATCACGGGATCATCGGGTATTTCGGAGATGACAGCAAATACAAGGCCGCAATCCAATGGTGGATGGACACGCGCCACGGCTGGCGGGTCGACCCCGATCACATCTTTACCACCCATGGCCTCGTCAACGGCACCGCCATGTGTGTCGAAACGTTCTCGCAGCCCGGCGACGGCGTGGTGCTGTTCACGCCGGTCTATCACGCCTTTGCCAAGGTCATCAAAGCGGCGGGCCGCCGCGTCGTCGAATGCGAGATGAGCCAGGTCAATGGCCGCTACGAGATGGATTTTGACGCCTACGACGCCCAGATGGACGGATCCGAGCGGATGGTCATCCTGTGCTCGCCCCACAATCCCGGTGGCACCGTCTGGTCGCGGGGCGAACTGGCCGCCGTCGCAGCCTTTGCCAAGCGGCACAACCTGATCCTGGTGTCGGACGAGATCCACCATGACCTTGTCATGCCCGGCCACACCCACATCCCCATGGCGCATATCGAGGGGATCGAAGACCGGCTGATCATGATGACCGCCACGACCAAGACGTTCAACATCGCAGGCTCGCATTCGGGCAACGTCATCATCGCCGACCCGGATCTGCGCGCGCAGTTTGCGCAGCGGATGATGGGCCTGGGTCTCTCGCCCAACTCCTTTGGTCTGTTCATGGCAACCGCCGCCTATTCGCCCGAAGGGGCGGCATGGGTGGACGAGCTGGTGCACTATCTGGACGGCAACCGCCGCCTGTTCGACGAGGGGGTCAACGCGATCCCGGGCCTGCAGAGCATGGCGCTCGAGGCAACCTATCTGGCTTGGGTCAACTTCGAAGGCACGGGCATGGACCGCACAGAGTTCACGCGCCGGGTCGAACAGGACGCCTGCATCGCCGTCAACCACGGCCCCACATTCGGCACCGGCGGGGACAGCTGGCTGCGCTTCAACATCGCCACCCCCCGCGCCCGTGTGCAGGAGGCGGTCGAACGCCTCGCCACCGCCTTCGGCGATCTGCAGTAAGGGGAGCCCCGCGATGTTCACCATCGAACATGAGTTCGACAGTACGGTCATCACACTGGTCGATGACGGCGAGGCCCCGTTGCAAGAGGATGTGATCGTCAACAGCTTTGCCGAGGTCATCACAGTCGAACAATTTGATCCGCGCACTGAAACGACGATGCGCGTGAGCCTCTCGCCCGAACAGGTCCGCGATCTGGCGGCCGCACTGGACCTGCCCGAAGGCGTCTACCAGCTGCAAAAAGGCGGCTAAGCGCGTTTGCACCCGTTGTGATGTCGGCGTCCGCTGGCTACCCTCGCGGCAACACGGTCAGGGGGGACATCATGTATACCAAAGCGCTCAAGGCTGGCGGCAACGCTGTTGTGACCGGGGCAGCCAGCGGCGTGGGCCTTGTGGCCGCCACCCGATTTGCCCAAGCGGGGCTGGGCGTCATCCTCGCCGATCTGCCGGGCGACGCGCTCGACGCGGCGGCGCAAACGGTCCGGGGCGCGGCGCGGGATGGCGCCACGATCATCGCGCACCCCACGGACGTCACGCGGGATTCGGATCTTGCAGCCCTCGCCGACGCCGCCTTTGCCGCAGGGCCTGTGGCCGTGCTGATGAACAATGCGGGCATTGGTGGCCTCTCCAACAGCACCTGGACCGAGATGGCGCATTGGGATCGCCTGCTTGACGTTAACTTTCGCGGCGTGCTGCGCGGCTTGCATGCCTTTGTCCCCGGGATGATCGAAGCGGACCGGCCCGCGGCCATCATCAACACCGGCTCTAAACAGGGGATCACGACGCCGCCCGGCAACCCTGCCTACAACGTCTCCAAGGCCGCGGTGCGCATCGTGACCGAACAGCTCGCGCACGAACTGCGCGAGGCGGGCGCACCGATCACCGCCCACCTGTTCGTGCCGGGCTTTACCTATACCGGCATGATTGCCAGCGTCATGCCGGAAAAGCCGGCCTCGGCCTGGACCAGCGCACAAACCGTCGACCACTTCATCGCGCGGCTTGCGGCGGGTGACTTCTACATTCTCTGCCCCGACAACGACGTGGACGCCACCCGCGACCAGCGCCGCATCGCCTGGAGCGCCGAGGACATCGCACAAAACCGCCCCGCCCTGTCGCGCTGGCCTCCCGACCATGCTGAGGCCTTCGCCCGGTTCGAAACGTTCGAAGAGCGGTAAACGAGGCTGGCGTTCTGATCCGTCTCTGCTAGCGTTGCCCGAACACGGGGGAGGAAGGCACAGCATGGCCGTCGGCAAGAACATCCGCACCTATTTTAACGGCACCTGGCACGACAGCGATGTGGCCATCATGCAGGCCGCCGACCATGGCAGCTGGCTCGGCTCAAACGTGTTTGACGGGGCGCGCTATTTCGATGGCCACGCCCCCGATCTCGAGGCGCATTGCGCCCGCGTGAACCGATCGGCAGCGGCACTGATGATCACGCCCACCGTCAGCACCGCGGACATGGTGGCCCTGGTCCACGAGGGGCTGAAGCTCTATCCGGCAGGCGCCACCGTCTATATCCGGCCAATGTATTGGGGCATCCACGGCGACGCCACCGGGATCGTGCCCCTGCCCGATGAAACCGGCTTTGCCATCTGCCTCGAAGAGATCCCGATGGCGCCCCCTACCGCCTCCACCACGCTGGGCCGCACACGCTTTCGCCGCCCCGTGCTCGAGGACAATGTGGTCAACGCCAAGGCGGGCTGCCTCTATCCCAACAACGCGCGCATGCTGGCCGAGGTGCGCCAACGCGGCTTTGGCAACGCGCTGGTGACAGACGCCATGGGCAATGTCGCCGAAAGCGCCACCGCCAACGTGTTCATGGTGCGCGACGGCACCGTGTTCACCCCCATCCCCAACGGCACGTTCCTGGCCGGGATCACCCGCGCGCGCCACATCACCAACATGCGCGCCGACGGGCTGGAGGTCGTGGAAACCGTGCTTGGCTTTGACGATTTCGAGGCCGCGGACGAAGTGTTTCTGTCGGGCAACATGATGAAGGTGACCCCCGTGACAGGGTTCGAGGATACCTCTTACCAGATCGGTCCGGTCACCCGCCGCGTGCGCGACATGTACTGGGACTGGGCCGCCAGCACCTGAGCCCTAGGGCGCACGCCCGCACCGTCTTTGTCCCCCAAAAATCCTCCCCGAAGGATCGGCTTGCCTGCTGCCCCGCGGCCCGGTCACTTTCCAATTGCCAGCATCGCGCCGCCCCGTCATGATCAGGCGAACGACCAAAAGGACATGACACATGCGCAAGTTTCTTGTGGTGCTGGATGACAGCCGCGAGTGTCTGAACGCGATGCGGTTTGCTGCGATGCGGGCCGCGCATACGGGCGGCGGTGTCGCGATCCTGTCGATCATTCCCCCCGATGAGTTCAACCACTGGATCGGCGTCGGCAATGTCATGCGCGAAGAGGCGCGCGAGCGCATCCACGCCCATTTCGAGGTGTTCGCCAAGTGGATGCGCGACAAGCAGGGGATTGACCCCGAGCTGGTGATCCGCGAAGGCCAGCCCATGGACGAGATCATGGCGCACGTGCATGAGGACCCGGAGATCGGGGTGCTCGTCCTGGGCGCCGGGACGGACAAGAAAGGTCCCGGACCGCTGGTCACCCAGCTCAGCCGCAGCGCCGGAAACCTGCCGATCCCCGTCACCATCGTGCCCGGCGATCTGAGCAAGGAAAAGCTCGAAGCGATCACCTGAGCACGCCGGCACCCGCCGTCGAGGCGGCACAGCATCCATTCGGCGCGCCACCGTTCGTGCACGGCACCGGCACTTTAGAACCATTCCAAACCTTGACACGGCACGCCGCGACCCGCATATCCAAAGCAACCTCAGGAGATGTGCCGATGTTCATTCAGACGGAATCGACCCCGAACCCCGCCACCTTGAAATTCCTGCCCGGTCAAACCGTGCTCGAGGCCGGAACGGCGGATTTTCCGACCCCCGATACGGCAAGTGCCTCGCCCTTGGCGCAGCGGCTCTTTGCGGTCGAGGGTGTGACGGGCGTGTTCTTCGGCACCGACTTTGTCACGATCACCAAGGCTGACGCGGTTGAATGGGATCATATCAAACCCGGCCTTCTCGGCGCCATCATGGAGCATTTTCAGTCCGGCCAGCCGGTGATGGCCGAGGGCCACGCACCCGCATCCGGTCACGCCGAACATACCGGCGAGGATGGCGTCGTCGTCGGCCAGATCAAAGAGCTGCTTGACACCCGCGTGCGCCCGGCCGTGGCACAGGATGGCGGCGACATCACATTTCACGGCTTTGACCGCGGCGTGGTCTACCTGCACATGCAAGGGGCCTGCGCCGGCTGCCCCTCCTCCACCCTGACGCTGAAGATGGGGATCGAGAACCTGCTGCGCCACTACATCCCCGAAGTGACCGAGGTGCGCCCTGTCGCCGTCTGACCCGGCGGTCACCGCGCGCTGCTACTGCGGCGCGGTCACCCTGGCCCTCTCCGACCCGCCACAAACGGTCGCCTATTGCCATTGTAGCGATTGTCGCCGCTGGACGGGCGCGCCCGTCGCGGCCTTTGCTGCCTTTGACCGCAGTGCCCTAGCGGCGACGCCCGCCTTGGGCGCACCGACTGTGCACACGGCAGGGGTCGAGCGTTGGAACTGCGCCGCCTGCGGTTCGCCACTGGCGGCCCGGTTCGACTACCTGCCGCGCCAAGTCTATGTTCCCTTGGGCCTTCTCGACCAGATCGCGACGATTGCGCCGCAGATGCACTGCCACGCCGAAAGCGCACCGCCCTGGCTGCACATCGCGGATGATCTGCCGCGCGAGACGGGCTCGGCCCGCGACAGTTTGAACGACGCCGCACAATGACGGCGCCACTGATCCTTGGCTTTGACACGTCCGCCGCCCATTGCGCCGCAGCGCTTGTGCAGGGGCCAGACCTGCGCGCCACAGGCGGTGAGGAGATGGCCCGCGGCCAGGCCGAACGCCTGATGGGCATGCTCGAAGAGGTGCTGGCAGAGGCGTCCGTGGGATGGGGTGATCTGTCGGCGCTGGCCGTCGGCATCGGCCCCGGCAATTTCACCGGCATCCGCATCGGCGTGTCGGCCGCGCGCGGCTTGGCCCTGGGCCTGGGCGTGCCGGCTTACGGTATCAATGGGTTCGACGCCCGCGCGCGGACAGCGCGCGAAGGCACCCGCATCATGATCCCCGCGCCGCGTGACATGGCCTATGTCCTGCAGGATGGTGCACCGGCTCTCTTGCCGATCCAAGACATTGCGCACCCGGCGCCCCAGCCATCGGCCAGCGATCTGGCGCAATCCATCGCACTTGCAGCGCTTGCCCGTTGGCCCGCTGCGACCAGCGCGCCGGTCCCGCTCTATATCAAGGCTCCGGATGCAGCGCCCGCGCGTGACGCGCCACCGGTCCTCCTGCCATGACACCGGACGACATGGCGCGCCTGCACGCCGCCGCATTCGACACCGAACGGCCCTGGTCGTCGGACGAATTCGCAGCCCTCTGCGCCCATGCCACCACGTCGGTCGCGCACGCCGCGCAGGGCTTTGCACTGTGGCGCACAACCGCGGGCGAGGCCGAATTGCTCACAATCGCCGTGCACCCCGCGCATCAGGGTCGGGGGTTGGGTCAGGCCTTGATGCGGGACTGGATGGCGGATGCCGCCCGCCAGGCAGAGATCGCGTTCCTCGAGGTGGCCGCCGACAATGCGGCGGCCTGCGCGCTCTATGCCAAATGCGGGTTCGACGAGGTGGCCCGACGCACGGACTACTACACTCGGGCAGGCGGCAATGCCGCTGCGCTGATCCTGCGGGCCGCCCTTGACCGGCCCGCCCCCTGAACATCGCCCATCCCGTCAGCTTATCGCAAGGTCAGCCCGTCACGCGGGTTGCACATGGTCAAAAACCGGTTGACCCCACTCGAGCGCTGCGGCCTAATCCCGCATGATCAACTTGATCCCGGGCTTGGCGGAGCTGCTGCCCCTGCCCCAACCATGATAATTGGGAGAGACGACCACATGACCTTCATGCAGAAATTCCTCGGCGCAACAGCTGCCATGGCCCTGTCCGCGGGCGCCGCATTGGCCGAACCTGCGTTGATTTTCGACCTTGGCGGCAAGTTCGACAAGTCGTTCAACGAGGCGGCCTTCAACGGCGCGCAACGCTGGGCGGACGAGACCGGCAACACCTTCCGCGAGATCGAACTGCAATCCGAAGCTCAACGCGAGCAAGCCCTGCGCCGCTTTGCCGAAGCCGGCGCCAACCCGATCGTCATGGCGGGCTTTGCCTTTGCCGACGCGTTGGGCCAGGTCGCCGCCGATTACCCCGACACCAAGTTCACCATCATCGACATGGTCGTGGACGCGCCCAACGTGCGCTCCGTCGTGTTCAACGAGCATGAAGGCTCGTACCTGGTGGGCATGATGGCCGCCAAGGCGTCAGAGAGCGGCACGGTCGGCTTTATCGGCGGCATGGACATCCCGCTGATCCGCAAATTCGCCTGCGGCTACGCCCAGGGCGTCAAGGCCGTGAACCCGGATGCCACCGTCATCGCCAACATGACGGGCACGACGCCTGCCGCGTGGAACGACCCGGTCAAAGGCTCCGAGTTGACCAAGGCGCAGATCTCGCAAGGGGCCGATGTGGTCTATGCCGCCGCGGGCGGCACCGGTGTGGGCGTGCTGCAAACCGCAGCCGATGAGGACATCCTGTCCATCGGCGTGGACAGCAACCAGAACTACCTGCACCCCGGCAAGGTCCTGACCTCGATGATGAAACGCGTCGATAACGCTGTGTTCCAAGCCTTCACCGATGGTGCCGACATGGAAACCGGTTTCAACGTCATGGGCCTGGCCAATGGCGGCGTGGGCTATGCGCTGGACGACAACAACGCCGCGCTGGTCTCGGACGAGATGAAGGCCGCCGTGGACGAGGCATCCGACGCCATCGCGTCCGGCACGCTGGCCGTGCATGACTACATGTCCGACGACAGCTGCCCCGCTCTGAGCTTCTGATCGGCGCGCAATACTTTCCTGGGCCGCGCAGGATGATCCCAGCGCGGCCCAGATTTTTGGAAAAATCTGAGCAAATTTTGCAAAATTTGCCACCGCTCCACGGACAGTGCCCATGACCGCCCCCGCCATCGAGCTCAAAGGCATATCCAAGGCCTTCGGCCCCGTGCAGGCCAACAAGGACATTTCGATCCGCGTCATGCCCGGCACCATCCACGGCATAATCGGCGAGAACGGCGCTGGAAAATCCACGTTGATGTCGATCCTGTATGGCTTTTACAAGGCCGACGCTGGCGAGATCTTCATTTCCGGCAACCGGACCGACATCCCCGACAGCCAGGCCGCCATTGCCGCCGGGATCGGTATGGTGTTCCAGCATTTCAAGCTGGTTGAAAACTTCACGGTTCTTGAAAACATCATCCTGGGCGCCGAGGATGGCGGGCTGTTGCGCCCGTCCCTGGCCAAGGCGCGCAAGTCCTTGCTGGACCTGGAACAGGAATACGACCTCAAGGTCGACCCCGACGCGATTATCGAAGAGATCGGCGTTGGCATGCAGCAGCGTGTCGAGATCCTCAAGGCCCTTTACCGGCAGGCCAATATCCTCATCCTCGACGAACCCACGGGCGTGCTGACCCCCGCAGAGGCCGATCAGCTTTTCCGCATCCTGGGGCGACTCAAGGAAGAAGGCAAAACGATCATCCTGATCACCCACAAGCTGCGCGAGATCATGGACATCACCGACACGGTGAGCGTGATGCGCCGGGGGGAGATGACGGCAACCGTCAAAACGGCGGACACCAGCCCGGAGCAGCTTGCCGAGCTGATGGTGGGCCGCAAGGTGCTGTTGCGCGTCGACAAGGTGCCTGCGACGCCAGGGGACGTGGTGCTCGACATCGCAAACCTGCGCGTCACCGATGACCAGGGCGTCGAACGGCTCAAGGGCATCGACCTTCAGGTGCGCGCGGGCGAGATCCTCGGCATCGCAGGCGTTGCCGGCAACGGCCAGTCCGAGCTGCTGGAAGTGTTGGGCGGCTACGCCACCGGTACCGGCACCATCACGCTCAACGGTCAACCCATTGATCTGACGGGCAAAGGCTCCGATGGCAGGTCGCGCCGTGCCAACGGCATCGCCCATGTGCCCGAAGACCGCCAGCGCGAAGGGCTGATCATGGACTTTGCCGCGTGGGAGAACACAGCCTTTGGCTACCACCACGACACCCGATACCTGTCGGGCCTTCTGACAAACAACGCAGCCATCAAGTCCGACACGCAAGGCAAGATGGACCGGTTCGACGTCCGCCCGCCGCACCCACACCTGGCCGCCAAGAACTTTTCCGGCGGCAACCAACAAAAGATCGTCCTGGCCCGCGAGATCGAGCGCAACCCCGACCTCCTGCTTGTCGGTCAACCCACCCGGGGCGTCGACATCGGCGCCATCGAATTCATCCATCAACAAATCGTCGCGCTGCGGGATCAGGGCAAGGCGGTGCTGCTGGTGTCGGTCGAGCTCGAGGAAATCCTCGGCCTCGCGGACCGCGTTGCGGTCATGTTCGACGGCCAGATCATGGGCACGCGCCCGGCCACCGAAACCGACGAGAAAGAGCTTGGCCTACTGATGGCGGTGGTTGCCGCATGACCGCGTCTTTGTCCCTGAACATCCTGGGGGAGTCCCAAAGGGGCGGGGGCAAAGCCCCCTCAAGAAAATGGCGTGTGCGCAGCACTCAATTTGGTAACGGAGCGGCACGATGGACGTGATGCCCAAATGGGCCGAGGTCATCCTCGTCCCGCTGATTTCCCTCATCCTCGCTGCGATCCTGTCGGCGCTGGTCATTCTCGCCATCGGCGAGGACCCGGTGGCGGCCGTGCAATTGATGATCACCGGCGCGCTCGGCTCCACCTATGGGTGGGGGTATACGCTATATTACGCGACGAATTTCATGTTCACCGGGCTCGCCGTGGCCATCGCCTTTCATGCGGGCCTGTTCAACATCGGGGGTGAGGGTCAGGCGATGCTGGGCGGCCTCGGGGTCGCACTTGTCTGCCTTTTCATCCCGTGGCCGCACTGGTCCATGGCGCTGATTGCGGCGATGGTCGGGTCGGCGCTCTTCGGCGCGCTCTGGGCGGCGATCCCGGCCTATCTGCAGGCCAGCCGCGGTAGCCATATCGTCATCACCACGATCATGTTCAACTTCATCGCCGCTGCCGTGCTGAACTACATGCTTGTGAACGTCCTGCGTCCCGCAGGTGCGATGGATCCGGCCACCGCGCGGTTCCCCGAGGCCGTGCACCTGCCCTCGCTGCACGACATTCTGGCCCCGATCGGCATCGACTTCTCGCGGGCTGCCCCGGCCAATGTCTCCCTTCTGGTGGCCCTTGTGGCCTGTTTTCTTGTGTGGCTTTTGATCTGGCGCACGCCGCTGGGGCTCGAAATCCGGTCCTTCGGGAAATCGCACCGCGCCGCAAAATACGCAGGCATCGGCGCTGTGCGCATCACCATGATCGCGATGCTGATCTCGGGCGGGCTAGCGGGCATGATGGCGATCAACAACGTCATGGGCGAGGCCGAGCGCCTTGTGCTCAACGCCGTCGAAGGGGCGGGCTTTATCGGGATCGCCGTCGCTCTGATGGGCCGCAGTCACCCGTTCGGCGTGTTCCTCGCCGCGATCCTCTTTGGCTTTCTCTACCAGGGCGGGGCCGAGCTTGCCCTGTGGACGTCGATCCCGCGCGAACTGATCGTCGTGATCCAAGCTCTGGTGATCCTGTTCACGGGCGCGCTGGACAATATGGTACGGATGCCGCTGGAACGGATTTTCCTCGCCTTGCGCCGCAAACCAAACGTGCAGCCGGGTTAGTAAGACATGGATTTCCTGACCCTCATCCAGATCCTCGACAGCACTGTGCGGCTGGCCACCCCGCTTTTGCTGGCCTGTCTGGCCGGCCTGTTTTCCGAACGCGCGGGCATCTTTGACATCGGGCTTGAAGGCAAGATGCTGGCCGCTGCCATGTTTTCGGCGGCCACGGCTGCGATCACGGGCAACGTCTGGTTGGGTTTGCTCGCCGGTATCGGCGCGTCGATGTTCCTGTCGCTGATCCACGGCCTCGCCTCCATCACGTTTCGCGGCAACCAGCTGATTTCGGGTGTCGCGATCAACTTTCTGGCAGCGGGGATCACCGTTCTGGTGGCGCAGGACTGGTTCAGCCAGGGCGGTCGGACGCCCCAATTGCAAGGTGCTGCGCGGTTCGAAGGGTTCGAGCTGCCCTTTGCCGATAGCCTCGGTGCGATCCCAATCTTTGGCCCCACCTATGAAGAGCTGGTTTCGGGCCACTCCATCCTCGTCTACCTGGCGTTCCTGGCCGTACCCGCTACGTGGTATGTCCTCTTCCGGACGCGCTTTGGCCTGCGGCTGCGCGCCGTGGGCGAAAACCCGGCCGCTGTCGATACGGCAGGCGTGTCCGTGGTGGGCTTGCGCTATGCTGCCGTGATGATCTGCGGTGTGCTCTGCGGCATCGCGGGCGCGTATCTGGCCACCGCGCTGCAGGCCGGCTTTGTCAAGGACATGACGGCAGGCCGCGGTTTCATCGCGCTTGCGGCGCTGATCTTTGCCAAGTGGAAACCGTGGGCCGCACTCTGGACCTGTCTGCTCTTTGGCTTTCTGCAGGCCATCGCGCTGCGCTTTCAGAACATCGATCTGGGTGTTGTGACGGTGCCGGTGCAGTTGATGGACGCCCTGCCCTACATACTCGTGGTTGTGATCCTCGCCGGTGTCGGTGGCAAGGCGATCCCACCGCGCGCGGGTGGTGAGCCCTACGTCAAGGAACGGTGAGTGCAAACGAGCACATAAGGCCAGTTGCCTTATTTTCCCCGGCCAGTTCGCTGCGGGGCGGCAAGACCCCTTGATTTCTGCAAAGCCCCGGGACTAACAGGGTCCATGCAAATCTACCTGCCCATCGCCGAGGTATCGGTAAACGCCTTCCTGCTTTTGGGACTGGGCGGAATGGTGGGCATCCTTTCGGGCATGTTCGGGGTTGGCGGCGGCTTTTTGATGACGCCGCTGCTATTCTTTATCGGCATCCCACCGGCTGTGGCCGTGGCGACAGAGGCCAATCAGATCGTCGCGTCGTCCTTTTCCGGCGTCTTGGCGCATCTCAGGCGGAAAACGGTAGACCTCAGGATGGGAACGGTGCTGCTGATCGGCGGCCTGATTGGTGCCGCGCTCGGGGTGCTGGTCTTCAACTACCTGAAATCTCTGGGCCAGGTCGATCTGCTGGTCCGCCTGTGCTACGTCGTCTTTCTCGGCGTGATCGGTGGGCTGATGTTCATCGAAAGCCTGAACGCCATCCGCAAGACTACCCGCGGCACCGGCACCCCCAAGCGCAAGAAACACGGGCTGCTCCACAAGCTGCCGTTCAAGATGCGGTTCCGTGTCTCGGGGCTCTACATCTCGGTCATTCCGCCGCTTCTGGTGGGCCTCAGCGTCGGCGTGCTGGCGGCGATCATGGGCGTCGGCGGTGGCTTTATCATGGTGCCCGCGATGATCTATCTGCTGGGCATGCCGACCAAGGTGGTTGTGGGCACGTCGCTGTTCCAGATCATCTTTGTCACCGCGTTCACCACCATGCTGCACGCCACGACCAACTATACCGTGGACGTGGTGCTGGCCGTGCTCTTGCTGGTAGGCGGGGTGATCGGCGCACAGATCGGCACCCGCATCGGCGTGCGGATGAAGGCCGAGCAGCTGCGCATCCTCCTGGCGCTGATGGTGTTGGCAGTATGTGGCAAGCTGGCCTTTGACCTTCTTGTAACACCTGCCGAGCTGTTCAGCATCGGTGCGGTTGGGGGGCATTGATGCGCTGGTTGCTTGCCCTGTGCCTCATGGTCCTGCCCGCCACGGCGGAGGAGGTGGTGCTGGGCCTCAGCCAGGACGAGGTTGCGATCACCACCAGCTTTGACGGCTCCGAGATCCTGATCTTTGGAGCCATCAAGCGCGATGCACCGCCCCCCGATGGCGCCCTAGGCGTGCTTGTCACGATTGCAGGCCCGCCCGAGCCGGTATCCGTGCGCCGCAAGGAGCGGCGCTATGGCATCTGGGTCAACACCGATGAGGTCGCGCTGGACGGCGCGCCCAGCTATTACGCCGTCGCGACGAACGCACCGCTCGACGACATCCTGAGCATCCGCGACAATCTTGAACACCGGGTCACCGTGCCTAGCCTCCTGCGTGGCCTGACCGTGCCCAACACGGTGCTGGATGCCAGCGCCTATGTCGCCGCCCTCATCCGTGTGCGCGAAGCCGCCGGCATCTATCAAGAGCTTGAGGGCCAGGTGGTCGTGGACCAGCAATCGCTATTTCGCACGCGCATCGCCCTACCCGCCGCACTGACCGAAGGCGCGTATCAGACCCGCATCCTGCTGACGCGCGACGGTGCGGTCGTCTCCCGGTATGAAACGACGATCGAGGTGCGCAAGGTCGGGTTGGAGCGGTGGCTTTATGCGCTCAGCCGGGAAAACCCGTTCTGGTACGGGATCATGTCGCTTGCCATAGCCATCGCTGCGGGTTGGGGCGCGTCTGCCGCGTTTTCGCTGATCCGTAACTGAGTGCACGGGCGGTTCCGGGCTATTCCTCGACGGGCTCGCTCAGGGTCAGTGGCGCGGCAGGCGTGCTGCGCAGATCATCGACGGTTAGCGGGTTCGAAGGCTTGGCAAGACGATTGCGGACAACCCAGATCAGCTCTTCCTGCGCCCGGGTGATGGCCACGTAAGCCAGACGCTTCCACAAGGGTTGGCCTGCCTCTGACCGCCCCATCCGGGCAGCTGTGTAAAGGTCGGGGGCAAAGACCTGCACTGTTTTCCACTGGCTGCCTTGCGCCTTGTGGATGGTGACCGCCGCACCGTGGAGAAAAGTGGCGCCCATGCGGGCCGCGTAGGGGATAAACGGCTCTTCCTCATCGGGTTTTT
>ERZ1740067.808-NODE-808-length-23557-cov-11.977279_pt1 | contig 23557 bp, 24 predicted proteins | sample MGYA00581736_ERZ1740067 | MGnify/ENA primary metagenome ERZ1740067 (study PRJEB43018, sample SAMN04849236) | marine metagenome | isolation source: floating plastic debris | place: Pacific Ocean | collected 2008-08-27 | study: EMG produced TPA metagenomics... | reverse complement strand
GCCTGCAAAAAACGCTGCACTTCGGCCACGGTGGTTGTCAGTACATCGTCAATATCCAAAGATTGACGAATTTGCTGTGCAATTTGAACCATCAGACGCTCGCGCTCCGTCTTCTGCCGAAGCACCGTTTCAATCAGCCTACGCCGCTTCACCTCTTGGATGTAGTACCAAAAAATAGCCCCCAAAAAGAGGGTGCCTGAACTACTCAAGATGAGCGCAAGATTTGTCACAATAGCAATCGCTTGCAGTAAAAACAGCTGAACATCAAAACAACAAAACGTCTGATGCTGCCTAAAACATCCAGACGTTTGCTGCTCTGAGTGAGGCTTAATCTCGAGTCTTAATCTATGGCTAATTTACAGCTACAGCTAATCTAGCAGGATTAAAACCCTAACGGTCTAAAGTCCTAATAGCGTAGAGAGCAGTAGTAACACAATCACCCCCATGCCCATATAGAAAAGACCTACCCAAGTGGTTTCTAATGCCTTGGGCGGATTCTTTTGCCAATCCCATCGTAGATAGGCCAGATTACTCGCACCTGGGCCGCCAACAGGCATGGGTTCAGGTAACCTATCGCGATAATCGGTGCCATAGCGTGCCATGTGCTCAAAGGTGACTTCTCCGTGTGCATGCTGGGGCAAAATTCGCCGCCGCTGATAAGGCACAATGCTCTCACCAAAGTTGCTCAAATAGTCATCGCTGCTCAATAGCTGATCGACAAAGCCTTGAATGCCTTGGGTGGCTAGCACAATAGACCAGGACAGTTTTTCGCGATCGCTATACACCTGTCGTCCTAGCACCCGCTGAATGCACAGCTCGACAAAGCGATAGTTGTTGTTGCTATCAAACGTCAACCGTCGAAAAGAATCGGATAACAATAGCCCTCGAATAAAGTCACGCACTGTAATTTGGCCCGCTCTAATCTGAGACTCCAATGCTTTTTCCCGGTGGTGCTCAAGCATTTGCTGCTCGTGATAAATCTGGCGGTAAGCCGCTGTTATCAGCACATCCATCTCTGAGGGTGCGAGCAAATTCTCAGTATCAAAAATTCGAGGTTGTTCATCCCCAAACACTTCAAATCCGTTCACCCGTTGGTTCTGAGAGACGGGCGAGTACGTTAACAGAGAAAGGGCCATATCTATACATAGTCTCCAAAAAAGGTGCTGTTAGAAGGTGTTGTTAGAAGGTGCTGTTAAAGCCGTAAATTTTTCGATTTCAATGGCAGCTAAACATCAAACAGGTGTGATGCTGGCAATGGTGCCGCCGTCTCGATGAATCTTTTGATAGGTGGCTGATAGCGCTGAAAATGGCACTAAATAGACCCGATTGCTGCGGCGGAAGCGAGACGTTTTTCTCACACTGTTGGCCCGATAGCTGGTCACTTCAATGCGATAGGTTTTACCATTTTCATCTGCCCCTGACCCGAGTCGAGTGCGAGCAGCACCTGCGGGCGGCTGGAAGGTTGCGCCCGCGCTGGCAGGTGAAATCACAGCTGTCGGAATGCCTTGGATAACCAAGCTGTTGAGCTTGGGTCTGGGGCCAGCTACGTTACCTTTTAAGCTGCTGCTAGATGCGCCCCGCACCAGTTCAAAGGTGTGGGTAAACTGCACCATGCTCTGACAGGCGGCTGTTTGGTAGCCGCGAATGTAAGGGACAATGTTTTCGCCAAAGGTGTCTTGATATTCGTCGCTGTCCAAATACGAATCGATATCAGCTTCAAAGCCTTCGGTATCTAGCCAGGTGCTGTGCGATCGCATCTCTTCCAAGTCCAAGGGTGGGCGACCCAGCAGATGCCGAAAATTTAGCTCAATAGCCCGGTAGCGTGCACAGCTCGTAAAGAAGCGATCGCGATAGAGTGCTGATTTTGCCACCGCCCGAACAAACTCACGAACACTGAGCTCACCCCGCCTAAACTGCGACTCGGGCACCGTCAGTCGCTCGCTCTCCATTACATACGCGTTGCCAAGCACCTGACGATAAACAGCCAAAATGATGGCTTCAACGTCATCAGAGGAGAGCCCCAAGACCCATTCAACCGGAGGCGTTTCATCGAATAAGCTGACACCTAATTGTGAAGCAGGTCCAAAAGGCATGGGTTGTTATTAAACTCTAGACAACAAAGAATTACAAGCTTTTTTCTAGAAGACTGATACACCAGGTATCTCAACTAGGTATTTCACTTAAGCTTGTTACGCTAGAGCATGGCACAGCGACCGGAAAGAAACCGGTAAGGGAATCGGAAAGAAAACGGAAAGAATGCACGAGCGAAACAAAACTTTCAATAGCGTTACATTGTCGTGATATTCGTTGACAAAATAGACTTTCTCAACATCCTTTAATTATTTCTTTATGTTAAAAAGGCTGGAATTCAATCTGCTATGAGAGTTATAGGATGGCAGGATGAAAGGATGAATCCTCGATGCTTTAGGCGGGCATGCCATGCAGTAAGGTTCTTGAGCTTTTTTGCCTAGCCGCTTTGGACTTATGAGAATCCTGTTAGTTGAAGATGATGTCCGCCTTGCTGAAACGCTGGCTGAAGCACTCAATGACCAACGATACATTGTGGATATTGCGGCTGATGGAGAGACCGGCTGGCATCAAGCGAAGACGCTAGAGTACGACCTGCTCCTATTAGATGTGATGCTGCCAGAATTAGATGGTATTAGTCTATGTGCCCGACTGCGATCGCATGGCTACACACTGCCTATTCTGATGCTCACAGCCTGTGACACCGTGAACGATGAAGTCAATGGACTAGATGCGGGTGCCGATGACTACGTGATCAAGCCGGTTGATTTACAAAAACTCTTTGCGCGGGTGCGGGCCTTACTCCGCCGAGGCAGCGGCACGTCATCCCCTATTCTCGAATGGGGCGATCTGCAACTCGATCCGAGCACGTACGAAGCCAGCTATGGGCTAAATCCTATTCGCTTGACACCCAAAGAATACGCGCTGCTGGAGCTGCTGTTGCGCAACGGTCGGCGGGTACTCAGCCGCAGTGCCATGATTGAACACGCCTGGTCTTTAGACTCTCCCCCAGAGGAGCACACCGTCAAAGTTCATATCCGAGGACTGCGCCAAAAATTGAAAGCGGCTGGCGCTGCAACCGATCTAATTGAAACGGTTCATGGCATGGGTTACCGGCTCAATGCCCTCAACAGACAAGTAGAATAAGTGACGAGTTCTCGACAGGTAAGCAAGGAATCATGGGCCTGCTGAGCGATCGCAAGGTGCTACAGCTGATTGTAGAAGGCTTGAACAATACTGACATTGGTCAAAGGCTCTACCTCAGCCCCAACACCATCAAGACCTACGTCAAGGGAATTATGAACAAGCTGGTGGTCAGCGATCGCGTCCAGGCCGCTGTTGCTGCCGTCCGTCGCGGCTTAGTTGATTGACGAGCTTGTACTCTGATATTTTTGCCTCTGGCAGGCTAGTACAAATTGTCTCTAAATTCGCGATTCTCTCTTCCAACGCTTTGGCCGCCAGGAGATTCTCTCTTCGGTGCTGTTCGGGCGCTAGCCAAACTGCGACAGTGCCACCAGTTGCGCCCAGCATCACGAGAATCGGAAGTATTGGGCCACTGTTTGTCGCTGCGCTCAGAGGGATACATAGGGCAAAAAGGCCCACAGTCGCCCCCCAAATCGAAGCAGTTGCTCGATTTTTAAAATTGCTTTTGAGAGATTGACGTTTCATATTTGTCCTCCTCATATTTATCTTCAAAGGTCAGAGAGTCAAAAGAGTCAAAACACTGCTTTAAGCATAAGGCCGATTTAGCACCTTGACATCCTACAAGTGGGCTTACCGAGTTGGGTGACGGCTTCAAAGCTTAGAACTGCTGGTGGCAGACGCGCTCAGACAAGATTTTTTAATCCAAATATTGTTGGAGATAACTCCACGTCAGCAGCTTAGTCTCTGCCACCAGATCTTGTCGTAAGGCTTGATCGCCGCTGAGGGAAAGCCAGAGCAGTTCGCCCGTTGTTTTGGTGATAATCATGGCCATCTGCTCGCATTTTTCCATCGGCAAACTTGACTGACGCGCCTGAAAAAAGCCGGCTAGTTCATCAATGACTTGGTATTCAAAGTCATCGATTTTTTCAATTTTGGACCAGGTAATAGTATTGAGTAACTGTTCAAAAATTGCCTGGGAACCCGGATAGTCGGTATAGAACTGGTCGAACACATCAATCATGTTGTCAACATAGCTGCGTAACGGCAGCTTGACCGCAGCGGGGGTATGCAGATCGAGAAATCGCTGATACTGCGCTTGCATATACTGAATAGCCAAAGCTTTGAGAATCGCTTCTTTATCCGGAAAAAACTGATAAAGCGACCCAACTGAAACGCCAGCCTGGGCCGCGATCGCTCGGGTTGTCGTAGAGTCATATCCCGTTTTTACAAAGAGCTGCTCAGCTACATCCAGAATTTGCTGGACCCGCTCTTGGCTGCGGGCCTGCTGAGGCTGTCGCCGCATCTGCTTGAGGTTGGGTGAGCTAGAAGGCTTCGGTTCGGGCATCGATTTCGAGGATGGGTTGACAAAATCTGAACACTGTTCGTATTTTTGAAAATGTGAACAGTGTTCAGATTTTACCGCCTCTTGGCAGGTCCTTGGCTTATGCAACTGCTTACTCGGCGTTCGGTGCTAGAAGCCCGCGATCCCTATGTGCGAATGGCTTACTCCTATGTGCCGGTCAATGGTGTGGGGTGGCGATCACAGTTAGCACAGCCCGTTGATCGCGCTCTATTTTTTGCAGAGGCTACTCAAGAAATTCTATCTACACACGCCTCGCGGGCCATTTAGTTATTCTGTCTGGTCAACCCATTCGCAGCAGGATTGGGCCGCTGATCTGCTGATTTTTCGAGCAACACTCCAAAAACGCTGTCAATTCTCGCGCGCTACCGACGTCTGGTTTGAAAATTCTATTTTTTAACACAATTTGGAGAGGGACTCAGCCATGAATCGAAAAATAAAATTGGCCCTAGACATCATCGTAGGAGCGGTGATTCCCATTCTGATCTTAAACAACTTAAATGAACAGCTGGGCACAGTCCCCGCCTACATCGTGGCGGCACTGGTGCCCGTCGCTTGGGTTGTCCTCGACACTTGCTTCATCACCCGAAGATTTAATTTCATCACCAGCTATGTGGGCGCGTTTGCACTCGTGCGCGGCCTCCTCGCGTTTTGGTTTGTCGATGGTATCCAGTTTGCGCTCAAAGACAGCATCGGCTCTATTTTTACGGTGGTGGTGTTTGGAATTTCAATCAGGGTGGGAAAGCCCATCATGTTCTATTTCCTGATGCAGGGAATGAACCCTGAGTCACCCGCTCAGGAAAAGGCATTAAAAGCATTACTGGCTGAGTCCAAAGTGTATGGGGCACTTGTCAAGAGCACAAAAATTTTACAGATAGTAAACCTTGGAATCAGCATTGCTAACTTTCTCCTGAATCTGCAGATTGTGGTGGCCGATTTTGGGACGGTGGCGTTCAATCAACAGGTAGCCCAGGTGAATGCGATGACTCAAATTACGTTCACCCTCTTGGAGTTTGTGGCCGCCGGGATGGCCGCTGTGTTGATCCGCCGGGCGATGTTTTACTATCTGCCCCAAGAGCCGGATAAAGCACAGGATGAAAGTGATTTTTGGGATCTCTTAAACCTCCGCGATCGCCAACGGCTTGCAGCCAGCAGCGATCGCGACTCCGGGTAGTCTCACTCGCTCACACAGTGCTATCACTCCAGACGGGGGATAGTACCGCTAACAGCCGCAAATGCGCCTCCCGTTTGTCCACCGACTCACATGAGGAAAGCCCGGCCATTCAGGTCACCCAACTGGGTCACGACTTTTCCCCAGTCGGCTACCCAGCTGTAGGTAGAGCCGCCCCATCATCCCCGCGTACATTGAAGGGCATCGATGACTCGAATTTCCTCGACAGTCTCTACCCAACTGTTTCCACTTTGTCGGACCCTGTATCGATCTTCTGACATTGCCTGCGGTCAACAGGAACAGAACACGGCAAGCACACAAATCCTATGAACATTATTTTTCTCTTTTTGATCCTGCCAATTCTCCTAATGACTCTCATTGGAATTTTAGCTGTGTATCGGAACAGAAAAAGTCACCCCCCATCTCGTTACAGCGAAGTTTGTGGCCGTTCAAAATCAATCTAATTCTGTTGGCCGTTTGTGAAACCATTGCTGCCGCAACAACCTACACTCTCACAGCGACCCTGTACGACTCTGGCTACCCCAACGTTCCCGAAGATGTGCAAACACCCGAAGATATGCAAACAATAGAGCGTACTTCTCATACTCTTATATACTTCTGAGGGACTGATTAAAATGCGTCTCCCTCAGCATTGGGCGGGCGATCGCTCACAATCATAACGCTGTCCACATCGAGGGGCACAATATTTAAGTAATGAACAATCTCACCTTGCACCACCTCATACACCGGGCCATCGGCAAACTCGCCATACTCTCGAACTTCGAAGCCCTCCTGATTCATTAGCTCGGGGTTCACTATGTCTTCAAACACTTGCTCTGGCGTTTTATCTTCTAGTAAGTAATGGGTAACCACAGAAACGATCGCCTCATCCTGGGCATCAAAAAACAAATCTTTTTGCCATGGCTGACCAAACACACTCAAAATTTGCAGAAGATTCGATTCTCTTAATCCGCCTTGCACGCTCCCCAAAAAACCTTCCCAAACGGCGGCCATAGCAGCCACTTCAGCCTCACTGAACTGAGACTGAAGTGGCTCGTCGCCCTCATTCCCAATTGCCCCATTCTCATCCGACATCCCCCCATTCGGCGCATTTTCAACGCTCATATCACTGCCCATATCACTGCTCATATCAGTGGGCGGCTCCACAGGTAGCGGCTCAGACGTAGGCTCGACAGGGAGAACAGGCTGAGGGATAACAATTTGAGGAGCCGGTTGAGGCTCGATAGCCTGAGGAGGCGCAATTGGCTGAGCATCCGCACTGTCTGGTACAGCAACATCTGACAGTGCGGGCAGTCGGGTAACGGTGATTGGCGGAGGCAATTCTAAAACAGCCTGTTCGGGAAGTTCTGGCGCTTCTCTTACAGGAAAAAGGGCGATCGCACTATGCAAAACCACAGACAGCAATATCATCAACCCGCTGGAGCGGCCCAGCGAGCTGCGAAAAAAACTGGTTTGGCTCAATCTGTGTTTCAACAATCTGTGTTTCAATAAGCTACCGGAGCAAGGTGTTCAATAGACCCTCAAGCAAGGCTTTCCTTCGTTTCCTAACATTCATTTCATAACATTCATTTCCTAACATTGTGAACAAATTCAAAGCGCTTCTGGGCGGGCATAGACATCATACTCATCAGTGCGGATAAGCGTGTCTGTCTTTACGCTTACCAACGGTTACCATAAAGGAGATCGGCGATACTTTATATCGTTAGCAATACAGTGATATGAGCTTATTTGATCCGTCTCCAAACAAAATATCTTCAGCCGAACTGCGTCAGCTGAAAAATTGGGTATACGAGATACTGACCTTAGACCGAGATGTGCCTATTTCAATCAGTCAGCTAAAATGCACTGAGCCGGGCTGCCCACCGTTAGAGACCGTTATTGCGGTGATGAGTCAGCCGCCGCAAACTTACAAAATTCATCGGCCCACTACAGAGATAGACCGAGGCGATGTGATTCAGGCGATAGATGCTGATTGAGCGATGTATGGCAAACATCCTAAGCAACTTGACAGATGCTATGGCCTAATGAGCTGGGACTCTAGCCACACTCTCAGCCAATAGGCTCAAACAACAGGCTCGAATCTTTACAAACCGATAGGCCATTTTGTTCGCAGCGAACTTTTTATGGGTATGTCAGTTTTTCATAATATTGTTCAAAGCCTCCATCCTCTCAGTGACAGACAAGCAGGAGATAAGCTAGGCAACAATCATAAGAAGACTTTGACCCTATGACTACAGAAACTCTGCCAGCAGCCGTCCCTGTAACGGTTCTCACTGGATACTTAGGCGCGGGAAAAACAACCCTACTCAACAAAATTCTAACCCACGAGCATGGCAAGAAAGTCGCTGTTATCGTCAATGAATTTGGAGAAGTGGGCATAGACAATCAGTTAGTCATTGATGCTGATGAAGAAATTTTTGAGATGAACAACGGGTGTATCTGCTGCACCGTGAGAGGCGATCTGATTCGCATCATTGGTAACCTGATGCGGCGGCGCGATAAGTTTGACCATTTGGTGATTGAAACAACCGGGCTAGCCGATCCGGCCCCGGTCATTCAGACCTTCTTTGTCGATGAAGATATTCAGTCGCAGCTGTTGTTAGATGCCGTCGTGACAGTCGTTGATGCCAAGCATATTCATCAGCACTGGGACAGTGACGAGGCGCAGGAGCAAATTGCCTTTGCCGATGTAATTTTACTCAACAAGGTGGATTTGGTTACCGCAGACGAGCTAGATGCGCTAGAGGCCAAAATCAAAGAGATGAATGCCTTAGTGAAGCTTTACCGGACTCAAAATGCTGAGCTGGAGATGGACGCCATTTTGGGCGTTAGGGCGTTTGATTTGGACAAGGCGCTGGCCATAGATCCTGACATTTTGAATGAAGATGCTCACGAGCATGACGAGTCGGTATATTCTTTGGCGTTTGTGGAAGGCGGCTCACTCGATAAAAACAAGCTAAATACCTGGATGTCGAATCTGTTGCAAACTAAGGGACCAGATATTTTCCGAATGAAGGGGATTTTGAACATTGAAGGACAAGATGAACGCTATGTTTTTCAGGGCGTGCATATGATTTTTGATGGTAGGGCTGAGCGGCCTTGGAAGTCGGCAGAAGCGAGAAAAAATGAGCTGGTGTTTATTGGTCGCGATCTGGATGAAGCCGAGCTGAGATCAGGGTTTAGGGCTTGCTTGGTATGACAGCAAGCATGCAGGGAAAGACGTCAGGGCGATCGCGTGGCAAAAAGCAACGTCATCAACAACAAACTGCGCAAGACTTTGATACGCGTTGGAAAGGCTCGCTCGAAGACTATGTGACGGCTTTAGCCTGGTCTGTTGATGGCGATATTTTAGCAGCGGGTGCCGCGAGCGGAGAGGTGTTGTTGTGGGTTGAGGGACAATCACGCCTTTTACGCTCAGCAGCCAGCGAGCAAGCAATAGGTGCGCTTGGGTTCTCCGCCAACGGACAGTATTTAGCGGCGGCAGGGCAGCAGGGTTTAGTCTTCATCTGGGATCTCACCACGCTAGATCTGACTGCACCCAGTCAGCCTACAGTGCCTCAGCCCACCATAACTCTAGAAAATCCTCATTGCTGGATCGACCGATTAGCCTGGCATCCGAGCCAGTCCTGGCTAGCGTTTGGTGCAGGCGCTCAGGTCAAAGTATGGGAGATTTCGCAGGAGAAAGTGTTAAGCGATCACAACTTTTCATCCTCTTCAGTCCTAGACCTAGCTTGGCACCCAAACGGACAGCAGCTTGCCGCTGGTGGTCATACAGGCATCAAGGTTTGGAGCGCTGACAACTGGTCTGCACCACCAGAACTTATCGAAGTGCCGGGGGCTAGTTTGAGCGTAGCCTGGTCAGCAGACGGACAGTACTTGGCCTCTGGAAACTTAGATAGAACGTTAACCGTCACGAGCTGGGGCAATCCGCCACCGTGGCTAATGCAGGGCTTTCCCGGCAAAGTGCGGCAGGTAGACTGGGCTCCTGGCACAGGAAAACCCGGCACAGGAAAACCCGGCACAGGCAATAAGATTCCAGCAGTTGCAGCCGCTTGCATGGAAGGCGTAACAGTTTGGCGGCGGCAAGGAAAGAACTGGCAGAGCAAAGTGCTGAGCAAGCACAAGGGAACAGTAGAGGCGATCGCCTTTCACCCCACTCAGCCATTACTGGCCTCAGCCGCGCAAGATGGGCGGCTTTGCCTGTGGAAAAAGGCAGTAGCTTTGCAACAGACGCTGCGGGGGGTAAAAGACGGGTTTAGTGCGATCGCCTGGCATCCCCAGGGCCGCTACCTAGCCGCTGGCGGCAGTCAGGGTGAGCTAATTATATGGTCACCTTCAAATAGAGGAACTGGGTTTCAAAGTTAAAATCGAGTTGCTGTGCATAGTCATAGTGCACACAGACACTCGACTACTTTCACAAAGTCTTCTACCTGTAACCTGGAATAGCTAATCCAAGTCTCAAACTGATCCGACCCTCAAACTGGTGAATTAATGAGTCCCGGATGATCGTCCGGGCGAGGACCCGGCACAGGCCAATGAAACCGACGATCTTCCTCTTTAATCGGCATATCGTTAATACTGGCCTCGCGCCGCCGCATCAGTCCTTCTTCATCAAACTCCCAGTTCTCATTACCATAGGCCCGATACCACTGGCCAGCGTCATCACGCCACTCATACTGAAAGCGCACAGCAATCCGATTCTCACCAAAAGCCCACATCTCTTTGGTCAGCCGATAGTCCAGCTCCTTGTTCCATTTTCGAGTTAAAAACTCACGAATATTGTCGCGCCCTTGAAACACCTCAGCTCGGTTGCGCCAGTGGCTATCCACAGAATAAGCCATGGAAACGCGCTCCGCATCTCGACTATTCCAAGCATTTTCAGCCATGCGTACTTTTTGCGCAGCCGTTTCGGCAGTAAAAGGAGGAACCAGTTTTGGAGGAGCCATAAAAAAAGATCTCGAAGACAATACTTTAGCTAACCTAGGTTTGATTTAGCCTTTATTCACTTATACCGGCTACAGCTTCATCCCATGTAGGACGATCTTTTGAACTAAATAGGACTTTTCCAAGAATAGAATCAGGCCAAAGGCGATCGCGGCAGTATCACTCTAAAGACGGTACCAACGCCTAGCTCGCTCTCAACTTGAATCTCCCCTCGCTGCAATTCTACAAACTGTTTGACAATACTCAGCCCCAGCCCTGTCCCTGGAATGTTGCTCACATTTTTTCCCCGGTGAAAGGGCTCAAACAAATGAGGCCGATCCTCTGGCAAGATACCAACGCCTTGATCGGTCACTTGAAAAATAACCCGCTGCTTGCGCCGAGAGAGAGAAAGCTGAATATCACTATCAGCCGGAGAGTAGCGAATGGCATTCGATAAAATGTTGATCAAAATAGAGCGCAGCAAGGTTTGATCAAGTTCTGCGGTTAGCGACTTGTGACGCCCCACAAACCTCAAAGCCCTATGTTGAGGCTGGTGTTGAGGCTGGGGCTGTGGTTGCAACTCGGTTAAAAGGTTCTGACAAAACTCGACCAAATCAACTGGCTCTGGTTCTAAATAAAGCCGCTTTGCTTCTAGCTTGCCAAGCACCAAAATATCATCAATCATTTGCGTCATGCGCTCCACATTGGCCGCAACGCTCTGCAAATACTGGTTTTTTTGCGCCACTGAAAGCTTTTCGTCGTAGCGGCCCAACGCAGACACCGAAAGCGCAATGTTATTCAGCGGATTGCGGAATTCGTGACAAACCATCGCCACAAAGCGAGACTTGAGCGCACTGAGTTCTCGGAGGCGCTCGTTAGCCTCATATAGCGCTGCCGCACGCTCTCTTACTTTTGTTTCCAAATCTTCATTTGCCTGCTGCAAGACAGCCTCTGCCCACTTTTGCTGAGTAATGTCCCGAAAAGTAATCACTGCTCCAATTATCCGGCCCTGCTCGTCTTGCATCGGCGTACTAATGTATTCAACCGGGAAGCTAGTGCCGTCTTTTCGCCAAAACACCTCATCGGTAATACGGCGAGTGCTGCCATCTCGAAAAGCGGCATAAATGGGACAGCATTCTCTGGGGTAATGGCTGCCATCTGGGTGAGAATGGTGCAGCACCTGATGCATTGACTGGCCAATAAGATCTGCCATTTCCCAATTGATCATGCTAGCCGCTGCTGGGTTCACAAAAGTAACGTTGCCCTGCAAGTCCAACCCATACACGCCTTCGCCCATCGCGTTGAGAATAAGCTGATGCTGGCGACGTAGCGTTTCCAGCGATAGATGATCAGGAACTAAGCGACTGGTCTCGTTCGCTATTTCGTGAGATTCCATACGTGTCGTTTTGTGAATGCGATCAAATAATAGGCAGAGACTGTAGTGAATTACACCACAGACTATTCTCGAACGCTTAAGTATGAAGTTAGGGAAGTCATATCAATCATAAACGAAAGGCCCAAAAGATAGGAAAGTGGAAACTCTTTGGAACTTATGCCGAAAAAGATTCTCGTCATCGAAGATGAAACCGAAACGAGAAACATCTTTTTAAGCTGTTTAGCATTTGAAAGTTTTGATGCAATTGGCGCTCAAAATGGGACAGCCGGTATCTCAATGGCTAGGCAGCACCGTCCTGATTTGGTCGTCTGCGACATTATGATGCCAGATATAGATGGCTATGGTGTCCTTGCAGCCCTGCGATCGCAGCCCGCAACCCGTGCCATTCCCTTCATCTTTTTAACCGCCAAAGCAACCATGCAGGAATTACGAGCAGGTATGGTACTCGGTGCCGACGACTATTTGACCAAACCCTGTACGGTAGAACAGTTTTTAGATGCGATCACTGCTCGTTTCACCCGTCAGGATGCGCTCAAGCATGACTACGCTCAATCAGGTCTTGCTCGATCAGACCTTGCCCAATCAGTTTTGGCCAAGTCTGCACAACCACCAGCCGATCCAAAAGTCTCCACAATTTTCCCCGACTGCCCCAAGCTAGAAACAGTCTTCAAATTCATCGAAGATTACTACCAGCAGCCCATTCATCTCAGCGATGTTGCCAAAGCAGCAGGCTATTCTCCTGCCTACTTAACCAATCTTTCTCAGAGCTACACAGGGCGAACCATTAAAAGTTGGATTATCGAGCGGCGCATGATGCAGGCTAGGCATCTCCTAAAAGAAACGGCTCAGTCTATCAAGAAAATCGCTGAAACCTCAGGCTATGCAGACGCTGGATACTTTACCCGACAGTTCAGGCAGCTGCATGGCATGACGCCCAAAAAGTGGCGTGGCAAATCTAGCCTGGGCAAAAACAACAAAAACGGTAACAACGACAACAAAACAAAGCCATGAGTAGGAGAGTTCTGATAAAAAGTCCTAGTTTCTCGAAAGATAGTCCAATTTAATCCTTCTCTCGCCTGGTACATTAATAAAAATTGCCTTCCGATACGCATTTTTCCATAAGCTTTAGGTAAGCAACACATGGCTTCAACATCGTCAACAGCTCAACCGGGTGGTTCTCCGGGTAGTTCAAATTGGAACAACCTAACGAGTGATCGAGGTAACCTCTCCGATTTCGAGATGGCCTGCATCATTTGTGGCGGCGCTCACCTCAGCCGCGACCACTGGGAATTTCTTCAGACGATGCCCCAGGAACCAGAAGACATGGTCGGTGATCTGGTACGCATGGGCCTTTATAAAGACCAGCAGATGCTTGCGGGTGACAAGGTTAATGCCTACGAACTCAGAAAGGCGTTGATGCTAAAGGCCGCAGGCAAAGGCGACCCTAAGCGAGAGAAATTGGTTCTAGCCCTAGCCAGAGAAGCAGGCGGATTGGAAAACGCGTTTGCCGCTGCCTTTGGTCCTCAGGCCGGTGCGTTTTTTGCAGACACCAGACGCCACAGCGCCTTTAGCCGCCGAGAGTTTTTGCGGAACCTAGCCATTGGGGCCGCTATGGTAACACTCACCAACTGCGGACCAAAAGACGACCCTGCCGCCACAGAAGATGCGGGTGCGCCAGTCGATGTTTCTGGCTTAGAAAAAACAGATTTAAAGATTGGGTTTATTCCTATCACCTGCGCGTCGCCCATCATTATGTCGGAGCCATTAGGCTTCTATAAGAAGTATGGCTTCAACGCGGAAGTGGTGAAAATGCCCAGCTGGGGCGCGGTGAGAGATAGTGCGATCGCCGGAGAACTCGACGCTTACCACATGTTGGCCCCCATGCCGATTGCCATGACCCTAGGTCTAGGCTCAGCTTCCTTTGGTGTCAAGCTCGCCAGCGTAGAGAATATCAACGGTCAGGCCATCACCGTCGCCAACAAGTACCTCGGACAGATCAACGGCCCCGCCGACTTCAAGGGCTTCACCATCGGCGTGCCATTCCCCTACTCCATGCACAATCTGTTGCTGCGTTACTACTTGGCAACCGGCGGCATCGATCCAGATGTAGACGTTAAAATCCGCCCTGTTCCACCCCCAGACAGTATCGCTCAACTCGTCGCTGGAGATATTGACGCCTACCTCATGCCCGACCCGTTCAACCAGCGGGCCGTGTACGAAGAAGCTGGATTTATCTTCAAGCTGACTAAGGACCTATGGCCAGGTCATCCCTGCTGCGCATTTGCCGCCAGCGACCAGTGGATTGACGCCAATCCAAATACCTTTAGAGCCCTAAACAAATCCATTGTTGAAGCGGCGGGCTATGCCAGTGACCCAGCTAATCGCGCAGAAATCGCCGAGGCGATCTCTGAAAGAGCATTCCTCAATCAGCCAGTTGAGGTTGTTGAAGCCGTTCTCACGGGTAACTTTGATGACGGTCAAGGCAACACCTTGAACGTGCCCGACCGAATCGACTTTGACCCCTATCCTTGGCAGAGCTTTGCTAACTGGATTTCTTCGCAGCTGGTGCGTTGGGACTTGCAGGGCGATGGCAAAGCCGCTGAAGAGATTACCGATGAGAGCTACGACACGGTAGGTAAGGACATTTTCTTGACTGACCTAGCCAGAGAGCTTGCTGAAGAAGTGGGCCTCAATCCACCTTCAGATATTTATCGGGAAGAAACGCTGGAGTTCGACACGTTCGACCCACAAAATCCAGGGGCCTATGTCCAAGAACAGATTGATAAGTATGGTGTATAGCGCTTGAGGTTTGAGGTCGATGGTAGTCAGTAAATCAAGTATGAGTAGCGTCGGCACGCAGGAGGAAAAGCCGCCTTTGCTGAATGAGAACACGAAGGCGATCGCACTTTTTCTCCTATCCCTCATCCTATTCTTAGGCTTCTGGGAAATCGGTGCCAACCTCAAGCTATTTGCCAAGGGAATGCCAACCGCTTCGACCACGCTCAAAGAACTCTGGTGGTGGTCTACTCATCCCTTCTTTGACAACGGTCCTAATGATTTGGGCATTGGCTGGAATCTGTTGATTAGCTTGCGTAGAGTTGCCATTGGCTACACGCTAGCCTCGTTAATCGCTATACCGCTGGGCATTCTCATTGGCATTTCACCCATTGCGTACAAAGCGTTCAATCCGTATGTGCAAATCCTCAAGCCGGTCTCTCCTTTAGCCTGGCTACCGCTCGGTCTCTATATCTTTAGAGACTCTGAGCAAACGGGCGTGTTCATCATCATGATCTCCAGCATTTGGCCGACGCTGACGAATACGGCCTTTGGGGTCGCAAATGTTGATCCTCAGTTTTTAGATGTCTCTAAAACACTGGGTGCTTCTAGGTTGAGAACTATTCTCAAGGTAATTATTCCAGCGGCGCTACCGAATATTGTTTCAGGGATGCGCATCAGTATGGGCATCGCTTGGCTGGTAATCGTAGCCGCTGAAATGCTTTTGGGTTCAGGGGTTGGCTACTTTATTTGGAATGAATGGAACAACCTTTACATTCCAAATATTTTAGTTGCTATCTTTATCATTGGCCTGATGGGATTGGTTTTGGATAATATCTTTGCTGCTCTAGAAAAGTTTGTTGAATTTGGTCGTAAAACGTGAGTATTGCCGCTGTGAATCCCGTAAATACAGACTCAGTGGATGAGTCTATGCTGCCGCTAGCTCAGCTGTCTATTCGCAACGTGACGAAAGTCTTTTCGGGGAAAAAAGACTTGTTCAGCAAGCTAACTAAAAAGACCAGTCGCGATTTCACAGCGATTGAAGACATTACTTTCGACATTCAGCCCAATACGTTTGTCTCCATTATTGGTCCGTCAGGCTGTGGCAAGTCCACATTGCTGAACATGATTGCAGGACTCTCCGATATTTCGGGCGGAGAGATATTGCTCAATGACCAGCCGATTGTAGGGCCTGGGCCGGATCGGGGCATGGTGTTTCAAAACTACGCTCTCATGCCCTGGATGACAGTAGAGGAGAACATTCGCTTTGCCGTAGAGACGGTATATCCGAAGCTTGCACCCAAGCAAATGACACGGACTATCAAAGAACAGATTCAGCTGGTGGGGCTAGAAGGCGCTGAGAAGAAACATCCCCACGAACTCTCTGGCGGCATGCGGCAGAGAGTTGGCATCGCCCGCGCACTGGCAATCAACCCGCAAATTTTGCTCATGGACGAACCGTTTGGCGCGCTAGATGCGTTAACTAGGGGCTTCTTGCAGAGCGAGGTTGAGCGCATTTGGGAGCAGCAGCGTAAGACCGTGATTATGATTACGCATAGTATTGAAGAGGCTCTGTTGCTTTCTGACCGGATTGTGATGATGACGAGGGGACCAGCGGCGCGGGTCGATGAGATTCTGGAGGTGCCGTTTGAGCGGCCTCGTAATCGCGAGACGATTGATCAGCATCCGGCTTATCACCAACTAAAGGCTGAGATGGAAAGTCACCTGTTCCGGGAGACTCAGGCGGTGGAGGCATCTCGGTTGCGTTAACTTTTGGTGTCCACGACGTGGCTGTGGGACGTCGGTTTGTGCCTACGTTGTCGACCCACCCCGTCACTGCGTGCCACCCCTCCCGAGAGGGGATCTACTTCAGGAGATGAGGATAGAGAGGGCGGTCACTAAAAAACACAGCCGAGACAAATCTCCTCCTCGGAGCGGTAGGACCCTGCGTCGCTTTGCGGCGCTAAGGAATGCCTACCAAGACAGGAGTGCCCACAGGGCGAGGTGGGTCGGTAACTGTGGACATAAGTCGTTATCTCAGACTTATATGTACATGGTAGCCACAGAGAGAATCTAGATTTTTCATTTCAAACTATCTTTTCACTGAGGAATTTGTAATATGACTATGTCAGAAATCACGTCTAAACTGTTGGCTGCGAAGAAAGAGAAAGGCCTGAGCTTTGCTGATCTAGAAGAGAAGCTCGGTTTTGATGAAGTCTGGATTGCTTCTGTGTTTTACCGGCAGGCCAGCGCTTCTGAAGAAGAGGCAAAAAAAATGGTAGAACTCATCGGACTCGGACCAGAGTACGCTGAGGCGCTGACAGAGTGTCCGGTGAAGGGTGGCCTCGATCCGCTGGTGCCAACAGATCCGCTAATCTATCGCTTTTACGAGATTATGCAGGTGTACGGTATGCCCGTGAAAGCAGTAGTGCATGAGAAGTTTGGCGATGGCATTATGAGCGCGATTGATTTCTCGATTGATGTGGAAAGAGAAGAAGATCCGAAGGGCGATCGCGTAAAAGTAATCATGTGTGGCAAGTTCTTACCCTACAAAAAGTGGTAAGCATCATCAGCATTTGAGCGATATCCGCAGCTTTGGCATGTGCCTACAGCTAGCGCTTGCCGAATCAAACACCAGCTCAATGGTTCTGTAAGAATAGTGCTGTAAGAAATGTCCTTGGCATCGCCTGCCAAGGACATTTCTGTTGTATCTGCGTAACGTCTTGGGTTTTCTATTGCAGGCATTCACTGACATTACAGAAACAAAATTAACCGGATTAGGCGTGGTTTGTACGGTATTATATCTCAAAGAATGATAATCATTATCAAAACCAAATGCCCATGAACCTGTCATCCTCGCGCCTTTTTATCAAGCTGTCTGCGCTCTCCTTTGCATTGAGTCTCGTCAGCCATACCCAGGCAAGCCACGCGCAAAGCAATCCTCAAGTAGTTGCAACCTACAGCGTGCTTTGCGATTTGACGGAGCAAATCGCTGAGTCTACCGTAGACGTCGACTGTCTGATTGGTGCAGGCGAAGATCCTCATGTGTACAGTGCCACTCCTGCGGACCGGCGAGCCATAGAAGATGCGGACTTGGTCTTATACGGTGGCTACAATTTTGAACCTGCAATTATTCAGATGATTGAAGCTACTGAGACTGATGCGCCCAAAGTCGCTGTCTCAGAAGTTGCTGTCCCAGAGCCGCTAGAAGGCGGACATCATGATCATGGCCACGAAGATCATGACGAGCACGGCGATGAAGACCATGATGATCATGGCCACGAAGATCATGACGAACACGGCGACGAAGACCATGACGAACATGGTGATGAAGACCATGATGATCATGACCATGAGCAAAGCAAAGCAGGTCACGAAGGAGGCCATGATCACGACGAGCACGGCGACGAAGATCATGACGAGCATGGCGACGAAGACCATGATGAACACGGTGACGAAGACCATGATGAGCATGGCGATGAAGAAGACATGGAGGCAGATCCTCACGTTTGGCACGATGCTGAAAACGGCATCGCCATGGTGAAAGAGATTCAAACTCAGCTCAGCGCAGTTTCTCCAGAGAATGCAGCCCTGTATGCAACCAATGCTGAAGCCTTGGTTGCTCAGCTAGAACAGCTAGATACCTGGATTCAGACGCAAATAGATACGGTGCCCGCTGATAGCCGTACGCTCATTAGCACCCACGACGCACTGGGCTACTATGCCGACGCCTATGGCATTGAGATTGAGCCCGCGCTCGATAGCTTTAGCACCGAGGCCCGGCCTTCAGCCGCCGCTATTCGAGAGCTTGTAGAGGTCGTTAAAGAAACCGGCGTGCAAAGCATTTTTGTCGAATCGACTAGCAATCCAGGTCTGATTGAAGCGGTTGCGAGAGAGACAGATATTGCCGTCTCAGAAGATCCGATTTATGCCGATAGCCTAGGTGAAGAGGGTACAGTGGCTGCGAGCTACCAAGGTATGCTTATGGCCAACACTTGCACTATTGTTGATGGTTTGGGTGGTACCTGTGACGAGGCTACGGTGCTGGCAATTTTGGAATAGCCTTAACAGGTTAGTGCGGTGTCAACACATATTTTTGGGTTTGACGCTGCACGTGTGTATTCCCCCTTCATATCTTCAGAGCAAGACAACAGAAAAGTATGGATTGGCTGTTAGATCCGTTTAACTACGAGTTCATGCGTCAGGCACTAATGGCCGGTGTACTCATCGGCATTTTGTGTCCGGTCATTGGCACGTATCTCATTGTGCAGCGAATGGCACTGCTGGGCGACGTTGTGGCCCACGCGGTGCTGCCGGGGTTGGCTGTCGCCAACTTCCTCAATATTCCCTTGCTGACCGGGGCCTTTGTCTCCGGGATGTTTAGCACCTTCGTCACCGATTGGATTCGTTCGCAATCCAAGGTCAAAGTCGATACGGCCATGGCCATTACCTTCTCTAGCTTTTTCTCCTTGGGCGTTGCGTTGCTCACCGGTTTGCGCAGCCGGTTAGATCTAGAAGAATTGCTCTTTGGCAACATCTTGAGCATTACACCCGCTGATGTGAGAGAAATCGGGCTGATTACGATCGCTGTTTTACTCGCGATTAAAGTGTTTTACAAGGAGCTGTTGTTCTTTACGTTTGACAGGTTGGGAGCAGAAGCTGTTGGGTTGCCAGTCATTGCCATTAATACTGGTCTGATGGCTGCAATTACGCTGACAATTGTGGCCAGCATCAAAACGGTCGGGGTGATTTTGGTGATAGCGCTAATGGTGAGTCCGGCAGCGGCGGCTTATTTGCTTACCAAAGAGCTGCACTGGATGATGCTCGTCGGCTCAGGGATAGGTGTGCTTTCTTGCATGATTGGCATGTACATTAGCTACTATTTCAACACGCCTTCTGGGCCTGCGATCGCACTTACCCTATTCACCTGCTTTCTGTTGACGCTGTTGTTCAGTCCCAGTCAGGGAATTTTGACCCGCGATTTGAGAAGGCGCGATAGTAAGGCTACACCTGCGGAGTATCGTTCACCCAGCCGCTAAGCCTGTCATTCAAAATTGCTTAAAACCTGCCTTGCAGAACCTTCAGAAGCTACGGGCGGGTTACGTATAGATTTGCCGCAGCTATCTTGGCCAGCGCAACATTTCTAGGGATTCACCTAGAACCTACGCTAGCAAACAAAGGGTATCGACGCACCGCCGTTTAGCACCGACTGAATATTGGCCCCGTAGGCTTGCTGAATATTCTCCATGGTCATTACCGCTTGGGGCGTATCGTTGGCTAATACACGACGATTGAGTAATAAGAGGCGGTGATAGCGAAGCAGCGCATCGCCCCACTCATGGCTGCAAACTAACAGCGTTTTGCCCTGCTCGCTGAGGTCAGCGAAAATGCTCATTATAATTGCTTCGGTCTTTTTATCAATGCCGCTAAAAGGCTCATCTAGCAAGAATAAATTTGGGTCTTGAGCCAGCGCACGGGCCAAAAAAATCCGCTGCTGCTGCCCACCCGAGAGCTGACCAATTTGTCGGTGTCGCAGCGGCAACATTTCTACTCGGTCTAGCGCTGCGCTGACCCGCTTCTTGGCTTTGGCATCTGGGGAGCGCCCCCAGCCCAATGTCGCAGTCTGCGCCATCATCACCACATTCCAGGCGGTAACCGGATAGTCCCAGTCGATTTGCGATCGCTGCGGCACATAAGCTACCTGCCGCCGCTGTCGCTTTAGCGTTGTTCCATCTAGTAAAATCTGTCCTTTGTAGGGTACCAGACTCAAAATCGCTTTTACCAACGTGCTTTTTCCCGCACCGTTAGGGCCGATGAGTCCAACCCATTCACCAGGATTCAAAGTCAATGAAACCCCGGTCAGGGCTTCGATACCTCGATAGCTAACCGATAAATCGTGAACATCTAACATCTTGAAATGATAATCATTATCAGAACCTATGGGCAAGCATAGCAGATTTTTTTGACGCTGTCGGATAGCCAGTGCACAGTCTGTGAAAGGAGCCGCAAACGACCGGAAATGTGATATAAGAATGATAATCATTATCATTTTTTTGGCGTTTGCTTATGCCAGCTTCAAAAGTCGACCGGACAGTTCCCTCCTATGCTGAGGCCAGTACTGAAGACGGTGTGGCAGCGCTGCCTAAGCAAGGGATGCCGGTCACTATTATTACTGGCTTTTTGGGCAGTGGTAAAACCACGCTGCTCAACCACATTTTGAATAACGCTCAAGGGCTGAAAGTGGCGGTGCTGGTGAATGAGTTTGGCGATATCAATATCGACACTCAGCTTTTGGTTTCGGCCGATCAAACGATGGTGGAGCTGAGCAATGGCTGCATTTGCTGCACCATCAACGAGAGCTTGGTCGATGCGGTGTATCAGGTGCTAGAGCGAGAAGAGAAAATTGATTACCTAGTGATAGAGACCACCGGACTGGCCGATCCGCTGCCGATTATGATGACGTTTGTAGGGACCGCGCTAAAAGATTTGACCCGGTTAGATTCTGTGTTGGGTGTGGTCGACGCTGAGACGTTTGGCCCCGAGCTGTTGAAGCACTCAGTGTATGGCAATCAGCTGACTTATAGCGATGTGATTTTGCTGAACAAAACCGACTTGGTGGATGCCGATAAACTCGACAATATTGAACGAGAGATTGGTCTGTTGAAATCTGACGCGCGGATTTTGAGCTGTAGTCTAGAAAGTACGTCTGACTTACCGCTATCGGCAATTTTAGATGTCGGCCTAGCGGATACTGAGACCTATGCGCTTTCAGAACGAGAACTCTCTGACCACTTAGTAGCTGATCGCTTCGTCTCGATTCCTTTTCGTAGCGATCGCCCCTTCGACCTCACCAAGTTTGAACACTTTCTCATGCAGCAGCTTTCTGAAAATATCTTCAGGGCCAAAGGCATTCTCTGGTTTGAAGGACAGCCACAGCGCTATATTTTTCAGCTGGCAGGCAAGCGATGTAGCTTATTACCCGACCCTAAAACCCGACCGAGTGAAAACCAGCTCGTGTTTATTGGTCACCAGCTAAACCCGCTACAGCTCCACCAGCAGATCAACAATTGTTTGACGGGTCAACCCGTTTCTTTGCTATGCACTTGATTTTTAGCTGAGCCTAAGAGTTTCTTTTCGATATTTTTTCATACACCTTTCCCTTTAAAGTAGGCCATTCCATGACTGCATTGACCGCATCTAGTTCTGTTGCTTTAGATCCTTTGTCTCCATCCATTTCTGAAAGCGAATCCGCTGTGCACAAACCCAGCGTTTCAGATGCAGAAATGCGGCAGGCTGTACGAACCTTACTCATTGGGCTAGGCGAAGATCCTGACAGAGAAGGTCTTGTGGATACACCCAAACGGGTAGTCAACGCACTTAAATTTTTGACCTCTGGCTACGATCAGTCTTTAGAAGAATTACTCAATGGTGCCATTTTCCACGAAGATGCTCATGAAATGGTGATGGTCAAAGACATTGACCTGTTTAGTTCCTGCGAACACCATATATTGCCTATTTTAGGAAAAGTGCATGTCGCATATATTCCCGATGGCAAGGTGATAGGGCTGTCTAAAATCGCTCGTATTTGCGAAATGTATGGCCGCCGCCTACAGGTTCAAGAACGGCTGACGGCTGATATTGCCAAAGCGATTGAAGAGGTGCTTCAGCCTAAAGGCGTGGCCGTGGTTGTAGAGGGTTCTCACATGTGTATGGTTATGCGCGGCGTCCAAAAGCCCGGCTCTTGGACGGTCACTAGCTCAATGCGGGGCGTATTTGAAAGCGACGCCAGCATTCGTCAGGAGTTTATGAGTCTCCTGTCTCATCAGGCGACTTTTAGCTGAATACCTGCTTACGCCTGAGAACCTTACACCTGAGAAATACTTGCCTGCTCGTCCTCGAACTAATTTGTTTTGCCTATCTATAGAAAACGAGAAACAGCGATTTTTTGTAGATAGGCTTTTATGGGAGAAAGTAAGATGACCACACATTCAAGCACACCGTCTTCGTCACAAGTCCTTTCAGATGAAGCAGCGCTAATGTCTGTTGATGACAAACGATTGCCGGTCACGATTGTCACGGGTTTTTTGGGTAGTGGTAAAACCACTTTGCTCAACCACGTTTTAGAGACTTTTGAAGACTTTAAGGTGGCGGTCCTGGTAAATGAATTTGGCGATATTAATATCGATAGCCAGTTTATCGTCCAGCTCGACCAAGACATGATTGAGCTGACCAACGGCTGCATCTGTTGCAGCATTAACGACGACCTGCGCAATGCGGTATACCGGGTGCTAGATCGCCGCGACCAAATTGACTACTTAGTAGTAGAAACCACAGGCGTTGCCGACCCGCTGCCGATTACGCTCACTTTTTTGGGCACAGAACTGCGAGATATGACGCGGCTCGACTCAATTTTGACCCTGGTAGATGCAGAGACGTTTGCCCCAGACGTTTTTGACTCCCAGGCGGCCTACAGCCAGATAGCTTATGGCGATATTATTGTGCTCAATAAAACAGATCTGGTGAGCGATGAGCGCTTAGAAGAGCTAGAGGAAGGTATTCGTAGCATCAAGACCGGTGCCAGAATTTTGCGGGCGGAGCAAGGGAAAGTGCCGCTGCCGCTGATTATTGATGTCAAAGTAGGAGAAGCCGGAGCCTATCAGGAAAAAGCGACTGAGGCGCTTGCAGATCAGGTCGATGACGCTCACCATCATGATCACTCAGGGCACGATCACTCAGGGCA
>ERZ1740067.807-NODE-807-length-23584-cov-7.656849_pt1 | contig 23584 bp, 23 predicted proteins | sample MGYA00581736_ERZ1740067 | MGnify/ENA primary metagenome ERZ1740067 (study PRJEB43018, sample SAMN04849236) | marine metagenome | isolation source: floating plastic debris | place: Pacific Ocean | collected 2008-08-27 | study: EMG produced TPA metagenomics assembly... | reverse complement strand
TGGCGAAGACTGTACTTTATCCAGCGGTGATGCGCCACTTGAGTGAAAGTGCAGGCGCGATCGCAAACCTCAGCGACATCGGCATCAGTGTTGACAAAGCACCGATTGAAAAAGTTGCTGGCCTCGCCAAAGCACTGCTCGATGGTGCCAATGAACTGGAAGTTGCTTGCAGCAAGCACGACTTTGGCTCCACCGAAGAGCACATGCAGTTCTGCGCAGGCAGCATCCGCGACCTCATGGGCAAGATCCGTGACGCAGCCGACACCCTAGAAGGTGAAATTGCTGACGACCTGTGGCCCCTACCTACCTATGAAGAGATGCTCTTTATTAAATAGAAGAGGCGCGGTTGCTGACTGCTCACTATTTGGTGAAGCAGTTCGATAACCGAGGCCTGAGCGTAGTCGAAGGCCGTCACCATAGGAACATTGCCACAAAAAGCTGCCCTATATAGGGCAGCTTTTTGCGTCAAAGCCTATATTTTTCAGAGCAAACGTCCACATTTTTCGTAACATTCTTTTACAATGCAAATAATTCATTGATGCAGAAATAACGCTCAGCTTACGTAAGTTCTATGCCAGAAACGCTCACACCCGACATCACAAAACTTGCCTATCAAACGTTCCAGCAAAGCAAACAAGCCTTTGGCTTTGCTCATAAAACGCTGAGCACAAGATTTCTCAACACATTTGCAGGCGCTAAGCGCGAAGAGCCAAATCCACCTGATCCCAAAATGCTTCAGCTGCTGCAAAGCAGGATCGCAACACTTCTCGAAGCCGACTGGGCAGACGCCGAACAAAACGTGTATCCCAAATCCACCCTCTTCGAGAACCGCTGGGATGACTTCTTCCGCTTTTATCCTAAGCTCTGGCTCGATCTCCCTAAGATTTGGGACCGCGCTAGCAACAAGCGCCATCAAGAATTTAGTGAAGACATCGACACCACGGGTTATCCCGCTTACTACGTTCAAAATTTTCACCACCAAACTGATGGCTACTTCAGCAAAATCTCTGCTGATATGTACGACCTCCAAGTAGAAGTTCTCTTCAATGGCACTGCTGCCCCCATGCGCCGCCGCATTCTCGCACCGCTCAAGCAGCACCTCATGTCTATGCCCGTTGAAACCGAAACCACACCCCAACCACGCAAGGTGCTAGACATTGCTTGCGGGACTGGCAATAGCCTGACGTGGATAAATCAGGCCATGCCAGAGGTTTCACTCTATGGCGTTGATCTCTCTCCCGCCTATATCCGCAAAGCCAACGAAAACTTAGCCAATATTCAAGGCAATATGCCTGCTCAGCTGATTCAGGCAAACGCAGAATCACTTCCATTTGTAGATGAGTTCTTCGAGGCGACTACCAGCACATTTCTCTTCCACGAGCTCCCGGCTGACGCACGCCAAAACGTTATAAACCAAGCCTACCGCGTCACTAAGCCCGGCGGTGTGTTTGTTATCTGTGATTCGGTTCAGGCAATCGACTCCCCCGAATTTGAACCACTCATGGAAAACTTCCCTGCGATGTTCCATGAGCCTTACTATCGTCATTACACCACTGACGACTTAGTCGCACGCCTCGAAACAGCTGGGTTCAAAGAGGTAGAAACCTATAACTACTTCATGAGCAAGTACTGGGTTGCACAAAAGCCAGCTGCGTAATGAGCTTTGGCAGCTAATTTGGCTTCACTTGAGTATTGTGAGGCCGACAGCTCCAAATATCAGCACACTATTTCGGCATGCTTCACTTGCTCGAATAGCTGACGGACCTTCTGTAGATCCTTGACTCCTGGTGACCTCTCTACTCCACTAGAGAGGTCAATTCCGCTTGGGGATAACTGCGAGAGTGCGTCACAAATATTGTCGGGACTCAGCCCACCAGCTAAAAACCAAGGACAACCTGGAGAAAAGGCTCGCAGTGCCTGCCAATCGAGCGTTTTACCTGTGCCGCCCAGCTGATCGGGATGGTATGCGTCGAGTAAGAGCGCATCGACATAGGGTTCGTAGCGTTTAGTTTCATTCAAAGCGGAAGCGTCACGAATGCGTAGAGCTTTGACGATTTTGAGATCCGGGAACCCTGATGTTTTCAAAGTATTGCGCAGCTGCTGACAGCGCTCAGGGGTTTCATTGCCATGCAGCTGAAGCGTTGTGAGGTTTGCTGTACGAGTGATCTGGACCATGCGCTCCACACTTTCATCCGCGAATACCCCAAAATGCTGCACATTTGGACATTCATCAGCGACCGCAGCTGTAATCGGGGCAATCTGCTCAGGCGTGACATAGCGAGGAGACTTGGCAACGCAGATATAACCCAGAGCAGTTGAGCCAAGGTGAGCGATCGCACTCCCTTGCTCCACCTGTGTAATTCCACAAATCTTGACCTGTAGCATGCGCTCACCTTTCAGAAGTACACCGCTGCTTGCAGCTATCCTGGCTCAGACCATAGCATAGTCGGTTATCCGCAAAAGCGCTTACCCAGCCCAATTCTCTCAATTCAGTACAATAGAAAGACATCAAAATAACAGCAAAGTAAGGCAACCTTCAGCCTTCAGTAACCAAAGGTAGCAATATGCAAAGTGGTTGGCGAGTGGGCTCCCTTTTTAACATCCCACTATTTATTGACAATTCGTGGTTCTTTATCGTTCTGCTAATTGCCTTTTCCTATGGCAACGACCCTAGCGTCATTGATCTAATTGGCACTGGCGGTGCTTGGGCCTTCGGCTTTGCCTATGCCCTAGGGCTGTTCGCCTCTGTACTGCTTCACGAGCTTGGCCATAGCCTAGTCGCCCAGTCCCAAGGCATTACCGTCAACTCCATTAAGCTCTTTTTGTTTGGGGGCGTCGCCTCGATTGAGCGCGAATCGAAAACGCCAGAAGGTGCCTTTAAAGTTGCGATCGCAGGCCCAGCCGTCAGCATTGTCCTCTTCGCGCTCTTCTTGCTCATTGGTCGGTCGCTTGAGCTACCTGCCGCTGTCGCTTTGATGATTAGCCAGCTATCCACCATTAACCTCGTCCTGGCACTGTTTAACCTCATTCCAGGTTTGCCACTGGACGGTGGGCAGATTCTCAAGGCCGCTGTGTGGAAGGCGACCAATAGCCGGAGTGCAGGTGTGCGCTGGGCGGCGAGGTCAGGGCAATTCTTTGGCTGGGGTGCGATCGCCCTTGGACTCATGCTTTCACTCAATCCTGAGCTAGGTCTCTTGGCTGGTCTCTGGCCAGCTCTCATTGGTCTATTCATCCTCCGCAATGCCAGTGCCTACAAGCGTGTCAACACCCTGCAAGAAGAACTCACCAAAATCAAAACCTCAGACGCTGCCATTCGCGACTTTCGCGTGCTTGATGCCAACATGAGCCTGCGACAGTTTGCCGATGAGTATCTCCTTAATGCCGAAGCGCTAGAGAGCCTCAGCAGCGAAGGTCAGCCAAAAGCGAAAAAGCCGACCCCTGTCTACTTCGCTTCCTCCAACGGTCGCTATCGAGGCTTAGTTTCTGTAGATAGCCTACGACAAGTAGAACGCAGCGAATGGGAGCATCTCACTCTAGAAAGCATTGCTCGTCCGCTGCTTGAAGTTCCCCACGTGAGAGAAAGCACCCCCCTGACTGAAGCCATCCAGCTGATGGAAGAGCAAAAAATTCCTCGACTAACCGTACTCACGCCAGCTGATTCCGTGGCAGGCACGCTCGATCGCGGTGATGTCGTCCGAGCGCTAGCCAAGAAGCTTAAGTTCCCCGTCACCGAAGCCATCATTCAAAGAATCAAGGAAGAGGGCGCCTACCCCGCAGGACTCCAGCTAGGGGCAATTGTCCAATCAATCGAAAAAGCATAGCCTTTGGGATAAGACATTGCGATGACAGTCACAATGCAAAAGTTCACCCTTAGGGAATATCTCACCTACAAAGACGGTACGAATACTCGCTACAAATTGGAGACTAGAGAGCTTGTACCTATGGGCGTAAGAACTGGAATGCACGCTCTCATTATTTATTGATTTTCTAGCAGAGCAGATTAAGGCTGTACCGATTAATTTGGGAAAGCCCTCTATCAATCACTCTCTGGGAGTATTGGAGTCTAGTCACCTAGGGGAGAGCGTCCCAGCAGATTTAGTAGCTTTATTGACTCAGTTCAAGTTGACGGCATCTCAGACTTTGTCAACCAGTGTGTTATGGACTCTTTAACTGCCGCAACCGTCATTGCTTGGGATTCAAATTCAACACCAAAGCTTCTCTGTGCGGCGGCTGTAAGTGCTAATACGATTTTGTTAAGCCCTTCTGTAGACGTTAAACCAGTAGAAGCCAAACTAGGCGGTATTTTGGGTTGTGTAATTCTTTCTCCAAACACCTTTAAATATAAGTTGCTGTCTGGACGTAATCGTATTGAACCGTGCTGCAATACACAACGCTCTCGATATACTTGGGCACTACCAATCAACTTATAACCATCGCGCATTACCAAGTCAGCTGTTGTTGCAGTACCAAAGCAATTTGGGTTCTTAATATAACCTCGCCCTGCTAAACCAAACCCAAGTTCGATACCTAGCATTTTCCAGGCTTCTATCAAGAACTGACACAGCCGCTCATAAACTGCTCGTCGGGAGCCCGACACACCGGAAGTGACTAGTGCATATGTCAAATCACCCTGATGCAATACCGCCCGCCCGCCGGTAGGTCTACGGACAAGCGCCACAGACTCACCTTGGTAGCTCAAATTGTTCCAATGTTCTGGAAATTGGCGCTGATGATAGCCCAAAGAAATTGTTGGCTGCGACCAAGTGTAAAATCGCAAAGTCGGAGGCTGAAGACCTCTCACATGCTGATCTAAAAGCCAGCTATCAATTGCCATTTGCTCAGTTCCTGCACCCTGAGACAATGGAATGACTCGCCAAGTACTACGCATCTTGGGAAACATCTTCAGAATCGTGAGCCGTTGCGTTAGCACGCTTAACGAAAGAACTCACCAGCCAAATAAACAACCCCGCCTCTACAACGTTACTACCTAAGCCAACAAACAGAGCAACGCTGCCATAATCGGCAGGTGAGAGCGTATACGCCATAACCACAGGTAGTAATGCACTAACCCACAAAAAAGCCAAATATACCAAGGCAGAAAGATTGCGGAGACGAACAAACGCCCAAACCAAGCACAGCGACTTCGCTGCCAGAACGGCCAACGACGAAACGCCCACAACGATAGTTGCTACATCAAAGAAATTCATAGAAAAGATTGTAGCCGGTAGAACTAGGCAGCTGGATAGTCCTTCAGCAGAGCTTCGTCATTCTCATCGGCAATAGAAGCCACAATCGTAATCAACCTCGAAATTTCACTGGGGTTGATGTCCTTAAGCGTTCGCGTTGCAAAGACCATGATGCTCTTGTCAATCAAGCCAAAGCAAGCTTCAAACGTGCTACCACAGTTCATCTCTAGCAGCTTACGCATCAGAGCAGGCTCATTTTGCACTGGTAGCTTATGCACAGGGGACCAAGTGGTGAACATATCATCTTCCGTTTCTCCCGAAAGCTGAACATACACCTCTACAGAACCATACTGAAACTTCCAAGTATGCCCTTCTTCAGAATGGTTCACCATCGCAGAGCCTTCCTGCTCCATGCTAGAGATGACGGTCTCAATCACATCGATATAGCTTGTTGCCTCGTCATCAGCATCGCCTTGAAAAGTTGGAAGTGCTTCAACAGAAGGTGCAGTAGTCATAATAAAAACTTTCACATAGTAATCAGCAGAATACCCCCAACTCTATCGCTGGTGATACCCAAAAGGAAAGATTCCTACAGAAAGAAATTCACAAGCAATCTCCATATTTCCCAAGCATCGTCAAAGCTTTGGGGATCTAGTAATTGGCAAATCCTGGCTGATGACGAATCAAACTCAAAAACTCCTCGCGAGTCTTGGCATCTTGTTGAAAGACGCCAACCATAGCACTGGTGACCGTCCAAGAACCGGGCTTTTGAACGCCACGCATGGCCATACACATATGACTTGCTTCCATCACCACAGCTACACCTAATGGCTCAAGCACTTCCTGTACTGCTTCAGCGATCTGACGGTTCAAGCGCTCTTGTACCTGTAAGCGTCGGGCGTACATCTCTACAATGCGAGCAAGCTTGCTGAGGCCAACCACTCGCTGATTAGGAATGTAGGCAACGTGGGCACGTCCCATAAAGGGCAACATATGGTGCTCACACAGGCTGAAGAAATTAATGTCGCGAACCAACACCATTTCGTTGTGGCCTTCATCAAAAATGGCATTGTTCACGATGGTTTCTAAGGACTGAGAATAGCCCTGGGTCAAAAAACGCATGGCTTCGGCCACACGGTGAGGCGTTTTTAACAATCCTTCGCGCTCGGGGTCTTCGCCCACCGAAAGCAGCATTGTCCGCACGGCATCCATCATCGGGCCATTGTCTTTAGTAGGATCAATAGTCGACAGCTGACATGACGGCGCTTTTGGCCTGATCGACTGTCGGTCAGGTCTGACCTGACGCTCACCAATTTTCCCATTGCCAGAGCCATTGCCGGAACCATTTGTGGATGGACTACTATCACCACCCATGACCGCATCACTCCAATCGCGACTACTACTGTCTGAAATCCCGTCCGAAATAGTCATAAGAACCTACATTTTCTAAGAAATAACTGCGTACGATCAAAGCTAATTACATGCTTTTTGCCTGACCTGATGCCCTTGCCCAATTCACCAAGTGTCTTCTCCAGTCCCCTCACAAAGCCCCTTTACTGGGCGTTAGCGTTAGGTGAGGAATAACAGCCTCCGGTGGTAGTGTCGCAATATGGAGGAGGGTTTGAGCAACGGTTTCGGGGTTGAGCATCGCGCTTCGATCCAAGTCGGCATGGACGGTGTCTGTATCCCAAATAGGTGTATTGACAGCACCTGGAGATAGGGTGACAACGCGAATGCCGTAACCTACTTCTTCAGCAGAAATCGCATTCGAAAGCGCCACTAAGCCTGCTTTACTGACCCCATAAGCCCCCCACTCAGGAAAAGCCTGCTGCGCAGCAATCGAGGCAATATTCACAATTACCCCGCCCGTTGGCAACGCTCGCATTCCGGGCAACACCGCCTGTACAACCTGAAACACACTTGTTACGTTCAGATTCATCACTCGCTGCCAGTCAGCCAACGGCATATCGCCCAGCAAACCGGTGTAGCCCATCCCCGCGCTGTTCACCAGCACATCAATGTTGCCAAAAGCAGCGATCACAGCCTCAACCTGCTCTTTCACCTGCTCTACCTCAGCCAAATCAATCACAAAGGCTTTGGCCCGGCTACCTAAAGCTGTCAGTTCATCTGCCAGTTTATCTAGCGATGACTGCGACCTTGCAACCAGCGCAACTTCAAACCCAGCTGTTGCAAACGCCCGCGCCGTCGCCTCACCAATGCCAGAACTAGCACCCGTAATTAACGCTCGCCGCACACCCTACTCCGAAAACACGCCAATCTGACGGAACTTTTCGTAGCGCTGAGCGCGGCGCTGTTCGGCACTCATTTCCAGCAGAACATTGAGATTCTGAGTTAGTGCCTGCTGCAACGTATCAGCAGCCTCAATGGGGTCTGCATGAGCGCCACCAATAGGCTCTGGCAGTAGCTGATCTAGAATGCCTAGATTCTTTAAGTCCCACGCTGTAACCTTCAGAGCTTCAGCAGCTTGAGCTGAGCGGGAAGCATCTTTCCACAAAATTGAGGCACAGGCTTCAGGGCTCGCTACGTAGTACACCGAGTGCTCAAACATCATCAGGCGATCGCCCACACCAATACCAAGGGCACCACCAGAGCCGCCTTCACCAATCACGGTGCAAATAATGGGCACATCTAGGCGGAACATTTCGCGGAGGTTGTATGCGATCGCCTCCCCTTGGCCCATCTCTTCAGCCTCAAACCCTGGCCAAGCACCCGGCGTATCAATAAAGCTAAAAATTGGCATTCCAAACCGATTCGCATGCTCCATCAGCCGCATTGCCTTCCGATAGCCACCGGGTACTGGCATCCCAAAGTTACGCGCTACATTGTCCTTAGTATCGCGTCCTTTTTGGTGACCCAGCATCATCACCGGACGACCTTGGAAGCGAGCAATCCCACCGACCAAAGCAAGATCGTCTTTGCCCGATCGGCGGTCACCATGCAGCTCTACCCACTCATCGCTAATTGCCTGAATATAGTCGAGCGTGCTAGGCCGGCGTGGGTGGCGAGCCACCTGAATACGTTGGGACGGCGACAGGCTCGTAAAAATTTCCTGGCGAAGCTGCTGCGCTCGCGACTCCAATTGATGAATCTGAGCAGAGACATCGACATCATTATCTTCAGCCAGCTCACGGATCTGAATAATTCGAGACTCCAACTCAGCCAGCGGCTTCTCAAAATCCAGCAAGATTGGCCTACGTTCAGTCGTTGCCATGGGGGGTTAATAAAAATTTCACAAGTTGCGTTTATCTAGCCTACCGCAATTAATGCGCCCAATGCTGAATGCGGGGATCGCTAACTGTATCGACTCACCTACGTCAGCAGAGGCCTAAATCCATGACGCTTGGAGGCTTCACCAATCAAATCCATCTTCTCTAACGTGATCTGGTTACGGCCCCAAGAGAAATTCGTATGCAGTTTCTCAAACTCCAATAGCATTGACTCCGCAAAGCAGGCAAACATCTGACGGCCCGGCACATCCATATTCACAATATTCATAATGTGCCAGTCAATATCAAGCGAATGCTCAACAATTCCCCCTTTCAGCACATGCACTCCCGGCGCATCAAAGGTCACATCTAAATTTTTTGGATAGCCACCATCCACCATCAAACATGGAGTCTTCAGCGAATCCAAATCGACCTCTACACCCTTCGGCATACTCGCCACCCAAACCACCACATCCGCCTGGGGCAAGGCTTCCTCCAATGTGGCAACTCGGCCAAAATTGAGTTCCTCTTTCAGATTGCTCAGTCGCTCTTGATTGCGGGCCACCCGCAGCAAGTCTTTCACGCCTGTCCGTGCAATTAGCCAGCGCCAAACCGCACTGCCTAAGAAACAAGTTGCCCAGCTGACAGCGACCGTCGCATCAGTTAGGTCAATGCCCAAGCTAGGAGCGGCTTCTTCTACCTGCTTACAAATAATGTACGCCGTGTGAGTGTTGCCAGTCGTAAACTTTTGAAAGTCAAGCTCCAGATTGCGAACGCGCTTGATTTGCTCCAGTTTAAAATTTTCGAAAATGATGGAGGAAAATCCACCAAGGGCCGTAATGTTAATACCGTTCTTTTGAGCATGCGCCATCGCATTTAGCACTTTACGAGTAGCGGCTTTGATCCGACGATTAGCCAGCATCTCTGGCAAAAAACAAGACTCAACATACTTGCCTTCAATTGTTTGGCCGGTTGCGCTTACGACTTTGAACTGATCCACAATCTGGGGCGGCGCACTACACCAAAAATCTAATCCCTGATCGGCATACTCGGCATATCCCAGATGGCGAGCAACCGATTTAGCGTGTTCTAGACTGGTGAGGTGACCGATTAAACCAAACATTAATGAAGTACTAACGCCTAAGGCGCTGAAAGAATAGGAGAGTTAACGAACGCTCGCCCAACTGATCAAGCAAGCGTTAAAAAATCGCATCGATAGATTCGACGCACTATTTAACGGAGCCTCTCTAGGGCATGCACACAAAACGAACATCCCGAGAAAGACTCCGTCAGCTACGCGCTTTATACGCTTGCTAAGCCCTGAGCCGACAGCTTCATCACCTCACGAGGCGTAAAGCCAATGTTTGCGAGCGCTTCACCGTAAGTGATCATGAAGTCTTCCACAAGGGCATCTTTTTCCATGCCAAGAACCGCAGCGTCTTCTGCAACCTGATTAAGCATATTCCACACCAGGGGCAAGTTGGCACGGTTAGCCTCCTCTAGCTCAGCTTTTGCCGCGTCAAAGTTGGCCTTGAGCCACTCTTCACCAAAGTTGAGGTGCATATACTCGTCTTTCACGACACCTTCTGTAATCTTGCGGGCAAAGTCATCTGCGACCGGGATGTAGATGTTGTATGCAGAGATAGCAAACGTCTCAATGATCAAAGATTGGATCAGCAAACAAGTGACAATCTTGCCCTCGGCATAGGCCGTCTGGAAGTTTTCATGTAACTGGGAGAAAAACTCCTTAGCGAACGGCATATTAGGCGTCACGCTTAGGTTCTTGCCACACGCCTGAAAGCCTTTCATGTGCCGCTTTTCCATACGGGCTAGCTTGACCAGTTCGTCTTTATGCCCACTGAGATGCTCTGCTAGCTGATTGTAGTTATCATGTGCTTCCATCTCACCTTCAATGACGATCGCATTGATGCGACTGTAGGCGTCCTTGTAGGTTTCACTCTGGAAGTCCATCACTGGGCTGGCTTCAAGGGTTGGCATGATTGTTTTATCCTGAGTTAAGTTAAATCGGCTTTCCTGCTTAGAGCTCTTGTGACAATCCCTCAAGAGTTCTTAATAGTTCTTACCAATTAATGTTTCTAATAGCCTATCAGAATCACTCTAAGAACGGTGCAGCTCAATGAACAAATCAACCAGGTTCCTAGCGATTGGCACCCATATCATCTGATTTGCATATCGTAACTATGCAGACCAATATTCTGAGGCTATCTGAAGCGAGCACTCACTATGCCAAATCTGAATGGACCATCTGAATGGAGCAATGGGCAAGCGCTTAGAAGGAATCGTTACCCTTCTCTTCAACAGCGGAAGTCTCTATTGCCTCCATATCATCCGTGAGCATTTTCAAACGAACTTGCCTAGAGGCTGCACTGTCAGCGTCTCCTAATTGCACTTCAATCAGCTCACTGCACAGCGGCGTTAGGGCACCTAAAAGCGATCGCAAATTAGGCGTACTCTCACCGCTATCCACATACACCCGATCAGAAAGCTTATTCATCCGCTTCCACGCGGTATACAGCTTCACAGCCGCCTGCTCTAGCAATGTCGCCTGATTCACCAAGTCAGCTGCCGAGTTCAGACAACCCACTCGGAGAGCTTCGTCCAGTGCTAGTTCAAGATCTACATTCTCGGTATCGAGCGTTTGCACTTGGCTCGCAGCTTCAATGTATCGCGATAGATATTTGGCTTCAGCAGTCACCTGTTTCAGCGTATCCACATCTGGATTTTCATCTACTTCGTTTTTTAGCGTCTGCTGATGGGTCGGCGGCAGCTTCTCCATTTCGCGCACCATAGGCGTAAGGTAGCGCGTGGGAATCGTGTTATCAGATACCTTAGCCCGCACAGACTCTGGCACCAAATCAGAGGTCATCGCGGTCCATTCATCAGTCAGATTCTTTACTTCCTTACGCGTGATCTGATCGCCTCGCCGAGCGGCCTCACTGACGATTTGCTGCACCTCGGGTGAAGCTTGCGCAGTCTCCATAAAGGCTCGTTTGCTAAAGCGATTCACATCTTGAGTTTCAATCAAGCCATCCTCTAGCATTTGGTCAGCACTATTAGCCAAATCAATCAGCACATACGCTTGACTCTTACTGATGTCCTTATCTTTGAGCCAGTTGAGAAACCCTACGCCTACAGATTTATCGTCAGAAGCTTTAGCCGCGGTGCCATTGTTATCGTTATTCTTTGGCTTGCCGCCGCTGCGCTTTTCTCGGTCTCGGACGGCTCGTAGGATTCTGCCACGCCAGATATCGGTTTGCAGATCGAAGCGATCGCACACTTGCCAGGCCAGCTCTACCCGCTGATGAAAGTCATAATCCGATAAATCGCTCTCGGCATCCGGCACCGCAATCCCGATATCTACTATCTGATCAGAAGGAGAGATATCAACGGTAAATTGCTCAGCTGTCATGAATTAATTTAGCGGTAGAGCGCAGACGATAGGGCCGAATCATTATGCCATAGCTGCCACAGTCAAAGCGTCAGCGATTAAGCCGAGTGCAACAGCACCCAAACCTGAGACACTGACCACACAGACAGTGCTGCCACTCCCATCACTAGCGCAATGAGCGCCACAATCACCACAATTGCGAACAGTTTATCAGCCGCTCGACTCGGCTCTGGCGCAGCGATATGCTTCTCCAGCAGCTTCACATTCTGACTATTTGCCTTCCAAGTCACATCAAACAAGTCACCTAGCACTGGCACCGTTCCTGTCAGCACATCTAGCAATATATTCATGCCCATCCGACCCAACGTCGCTGCAGGAACACCCATGCGGGCCCCTTCAAACACGATATATACCGACAGCAGTCCGGTCAGCACATCGCCACCGCCCGGCAGCAACCCTACAATTGGGTCGAGACCGACTCGCACCTTCGTACCAGGCACTGGAATTGCGTTGTCTAGCACATGACTTATTTGTCTTAGTCGCTTGAATGCAAGAGGTGCCGTTGCCCTAGGAGTATTTAGATTAGTGCGAGGCATAACAGTAGCCCATACGTACTAAATAGTTTTGCTCTGGAATATTACGTTATGCGGTTGTAGTATTGCCCAAGAGGCAGTAAATCCAAGAGCTAACTCTAACTAGGACGATAACGCAAGATCACCTACAACAGGAATCAGTCTAGAAAGACCGGCCAAGGCAGATCTAAGGAAGAACACACATGATATAAGGTTCTTAAATAATGGCTCGGCGTACATTTGATACGCTAAGTCTTTAACATTCCAAACTTTATTGTTCTATTCATACTAAACACCATGGCAGACCCTACCGCCCAAACATGCCCTATTTGCAGTGTACAAATTGTGCCTGGTGGTGCAGACGGTGATCGCATCATATTTTCCACAGGGCCTCAGGGCACCCGTGCGAAGCTTTGGGCACGTGTCTGCCAGTACACCAAACAATCCGGGTGCATTAACGAGCAGGGAAAAGACGAAACCATCGATGCAGATGATTACTACAAAGATGCACCTGCTACAGACTTATCTTCATAAATCAAGTCAAAAAGAAATAAGTCAAAGCAGGGCACTATAAGGTGTCTCTATCTGCAACTCTGCTCCGAGCGATTAAGCCTGTTTCGCAGCAGTCTACCTAAAAGTAAAGTTAGGACAAGATCTTCCATCATCCTTACTCATTCACTGCTTCAAAAGCTATCTTTTGACCACCTTTTCTATGTACGTTTTTGCAGCAATCCTATTAACGTCCTACTCCTTCTAAAATTCTATGAAACCCACCAAATTTCTTGCGCTTGCCGTTCCCGCTATCTTGGTAACCACAGGTCTCACTGCTGGCAGGGCCTCAGCTCAGCTGTACAATCCACCCACTCTAGGCAGCGAAGAAGTTAGCGACACTCTCACCATTTCAGACATTCCCACTGGCTTCGGTGGCTTTGCCAAAGACTACATCGTCAATCTCGAAGCTGGCGACCAAATTACCATTGACGCAATCTCCAACGACTTCGACACCCTCGTCACCCTCATGGATGAAAATGGTGTCACTGTCAGCGAAAACGACGATGGCCCCGATGGCAGCACCAACTCACTGCTCTTCGCTCGCATCAGCGAGGGCGGCAAATATACTATCCGTGTCCGCTCCTATGCAGGAGAAGGCTCTGGCCCCTTCACCATCAAGCTGGCTCGCCTCCGTCCTATCGAATAGACCACACCGAAGCAAACTAGGCATTGCTAGATTCGCCTAAGCTAGGTTGACAATAAAGTCACTTTGAGGTGTGTCACCAAACACAAAAACCGTGTTGCTGGTGACACATTTTTCTTTTGGAGATCTTCTCAAAACGCCTTGCTACCGTACCCCTATTTTGTTACTTTAATTAGGCGCAAATCGCGCAAGCCGGGATAGCTCAGCTGGTAGAGCAGTGGATTGAAAATCCTCGTGTCGGCGGTTCAAGTCCGCCTCCTGGCATTCAACTAGTTAGCGCAGGCCCCTGAACTTTAGGTTTAGGGCTTTGTTTTAAGTGCTCACAATCACCTAGAAAACATCTTCACCTTCTAAATCTCAATAAGAGGCTCTTCAGATCTTGAAGTTCTGGAGAGTCTCTACACGTGTCACCAATTAACAGCTGTTGGGAAATCTCGTAATTTTTATCATCCCGCTGCAAAATTTCCAATCGCCATCAAAAAATTGCAGATAGTTACAGATTCTGTCTGAAGCTTACGCATCGGAAACTCCCCTCAAATACTCACAGGCCTCCCGATAGCCAACGAAAGATTTTTTTCTTCGTTCTTTTGTAGTGAGTGTAGCGAGAAATATAAGGTATGGATAAAGCCCCCTATCAGCGATCAAAACAAGCTCTATCAACGCCTGAACCATACCAATAAAAGCATATAACCTTGAAAATTCACACGCAAAACACAGTCCATCGTGACGCATCGTATGCTACATTTTATAAGCTGCAAATGCGTGCGGGGGTCAGTGCCCGAGTGGTTAATGGGGGCGGACTGTAAATCCGCTAGCTATGCTTACGCTGGTTCGAATCCAGCCTGGCCCACCACCATTGCAGCCTTGCCCATGTGGCTCAGTGGTAGAGCACACCCTTGGTAAGGGTGAGGTCACGAGTTCAATCCTCGTCATGGGCTTCACAACAGGCAAGAGTCCAAAAAGACAGGCGAGTACGGCCAAAGCTAAACATAGCCGTCACGCTTTGTATTTCAGTACAGCCTGACTTTAAATAAGCCCCTTCGACTCATCTCATTCGAAGGGGCTTATCTATTACCTATGTGGACAACTACCTATGTGGACAACTATTACACGCGTCCTCTTATACCGCTCCGTTGATTACCAAACGCCCATCTCAATCAACAACTCGTAGCTGCCCAGCATTCAAGGCATCGTAGATTTTATTGATTAGCACTTCATCGTCAGCGCTAATCTTACCGCTGGCAAACACAGACATCAAAAACGTCTGGTCTTTTCGAGTAATTCGACGCGTGGCAAATATTTTAGAAACTCTCTTTTCAACAGACGGCATATACGCTTGAAGGCAGTCGTACTGACAACCTAATGAGAAGGCTTACACCTATCAGAATGCCCGAAATACACAGGCTAAGCACGTGGACACTACAGGTACTGTCTGAACAAAAAATGTCCTGATCACCCAAAAAGCCGTATTATCTAGGGCATGACAGCACCAAAAAACACGGCTCTCTATCAAAAGTCAAAGAAATTTGAGGCAATTCCCTACACAGCGGCTAGCTCAGGACGCTTACTGTTACGAATATCGCGAATCGCTGTTGCATAGTCGTCCGCTTTAAACACAGCTGAACCTGCCACAACCGCATTCGCGCCAGCATCTAACACCTGCCAAGTATTGTGTGACTTCAAGCCACCATCCACTTCAATCCATGGGTCCAAACCACGCTCATCGCACATCGCTCTGAGCTTTTGAATCTTGGGAACTACACCAGGAATAAAGCTCTGACCGCCAAAGCCAGGATTCACACTCATAATCAAAATCAAGTCACACAGATCGAGACAGTACTCAATCATATCTAGGCTTGTACCAGGATTGAGTACCACACCAGCTTGCTTACCCAGCTCCTTGATTTGGCCTAAAGTGCGGTGTAAGTGTGGAGAAGCATTGTGCTCACAGTGCACTGAAATAATATCGGCACCCGCTTTAGCAAAGTCCTCTACATATTTCTCTGGCTCAACAATCATCAGATGAACATCAAGAGGCTTGTCTGTATGAGGACGCACCGCATCGACAATCAACGGCCCAATTGTGATGTTAGGAACGAAGCGACCATCCATCACATCAACATGAATCCAGTCCGCGCCTGCTTTATCAACAGCGCGAATTTCCTCACCTAGGCGACTAAAGTCAGCCGATAGGATCGACGGAGAAATAACAGTGGACTTATTAGATTGCGTCTTTGCCATCGGGAAGTAGCCTCTCTAACGGATATATCTACAGACCAACATCTCTATAGATCAGGCTCTATAAAGTGTGTAGCTATTGTAACAAAACATTTCACCCATGCGACGTACCTACAAATAACCGCGTTCATACAGGCTACGGAATTCCAAGAATTAAAATTGACATATTACCTACAGCTTTTCCCACTTACCGCCGCCGGTTAATTAAGCTAAAGTTGCTCTGTTGTCTCTTATTCCTTGTGACTTCAATGGCGAATTCTGTAGATAAGACTCCTATTAGTGAGGAACAGCAAAGACGCGAAGTAGCAAAGACCTCTACACGCCATAAAAGCAGTTGTAACAGACTTAGACTCAACCTCAATAAACTAGGATTAAGGGCACTTCTTCCACTGAGTGGACTGGCTGTCACTATTAGTATTCCTGCGTTTGCTCTCTCTACCTCCGTTAATAGCGATGGCATCGACGCTCGCCGCCTGCATGCAGCCCCGTACAATATCACAGGCAAAAAAATCGCTATTGGCCAAGTCGAAATCGGGAGACCCAGCCAGTTCGGGATTGACAAACTCGCTACTGAAGACACACCTGTTCGAGTCGGCAGAACGTTTGAAATTGATGGGCCTGCGATCGCAGACGAATCTGTCGATGCCCATGCTGCCAACGTGGCCAGCGTCATGATCAGTAACGACAAAACCCTCAGAGGCGTAGCCCCCGACGCATTTCTATACGCAGCAGCCATTGGCACCCTTACCGAATTCACCGGTCAGCAGGAAGAATGCCTCGCCTCCCAACACGTTGCCCTGCAAAACAGCGGCGACGTTCGCGCCACTAATTTCAGCTTTGGCGAACCCCTCAGCCGCGACGAGCGACCAAACGCTGTCCTCGATGGCAATGCCCTCCTCACGCAGTGCATCGACTGGTCATCGCGGATTCACAAGTTGCTATATGTCATTGCAGGCAACCAAGGCAGGGGTGGCATCCCTATACCCACAGACAACTTTAACGGTATCAACGTTGCCTACTCACGCCGTGTGAATGGACAATTTGTCCGCCTAGACACTGCCAATCTCACTAGTGAACCACCAGCAAGCGCCACGCGGGGCCCTGGCGTTGAGTCCAATGTAGGCGCACGTCGATCCATTAACCTCGTCGCTCCCGGCAGAGAAATTGAAATGTTCGACCCTAACGGCAGCCGAACAGTTAGCAGCGGCACTAGTTTCGCTGCCCCCCATGTCGTTGCCACCGTTGCACTTCTCCAAGAATTTGGTGATCGCCAGCTACGCAACGGTACCAGCAACTGGAGCCTAGACTCCAGAGAGCCACTAGTCATGAAATCAGTCATTCTTAACGCTGCCGACAAACTAGAAGATCCTGGCGACGGTTCTTTTTTGGGTATGGCACGCACGCTACTTGACGAAGGCGGCAAAACCTGGACCGAGTCAGACGCCTATGACAATCAAAGCATCCCACTTCATGCAGAACTTGGTACAGGTCATCTGAATGCATTTCGTGCTTACGAACAGCTCGCTGGCGGACAATGGGCACCAGGAGGTGTGCCCATCATAGGCTGGAGCTACAGCGCCCTCACTGAAGGCAGCAGCGAAGACTACGTCTTTGAGCAGCCTCTCAAAGGTGGAAGCTACATCAGTTCAACGCTCTCGTGGGAACGCATCGTAGAGCTAAATTCTGACGACGAATACTTCGATGCAGGAGAAAGCTTTACTGGCCAACAGCTGAGCAACTTTGACCTTTACCTCATGCCTGCTGACAGCGACGATATTTCACAAAGTGTCTGGTCTTCAATCAGCACAGAAGACAGCCTAGAACATATCTTTATCCCCATCCCTACCACCGGCAATTACAAGCTCAGAGTTGTCCAAACACAAGGCAGCGCTACAGCCGAGCCCTATGCCCTCGCTTGGTGGACCCAATCCGCACAATCACAGTCGCAGCCTGTCATACCAATGCAAGACGTAAACTAAACTAACTAGACAAATCGGCACAGGCTATGGGACACAAACCATCTTTTGTTAAAAGTGTCACCCCCGCAAATCTACTTAAACAATGCCTGCTGTATAGGTTAAGTAGCAGATGAATACTTGGCTAACACATGAGCATTTTGAGTAACCTTCTCTAATATCTCCAAGGGTTGATGACAAGCTTGGTGTGTTTTTTTGCAACGTTTACGTTCAGACGCCCGTTGTAGCGGTTCAGATTGAGGAACTCGCATTTACAACAGCACGTCATAATAAAAATATTCAGCACATGTGAAAGCATCTTCACATGCTGGTGTAAGTTTCCGCTCCACATTATGTGCTGATTCGTTCAAATACTTAATGCTTAAGGTTGTGCGCAGGTCTTTCAGATTCGATAGACAAGGGTTGAGGGAGAACCCGTCAGTGCCTGATGCTACAACATCTGTCCTGCACTGCTAGATTTGTATTCCTGACGTTTGGAAGCACTTTGTCCGGAAATGCGAAGAGGTTGAACGAAATAAGTCCTGAATGCTGTCATAGGTTCTGAGCCACTGCTTCTACTGAGTCTGACTTTTATAATCCTTCGTATATAGAAGGATTTGAGCTGACATCTTTGAGGTCTCAAAGTATTTCAGTCACACAGGAGTGTTTTGAGAGATAGTAGCTGTAATATTTGTTACTACACACCAGAACTTTAAATAATCGTGAATATAAAGAGTGTCATGCCCGTCTGTCTTGATGTGGCTGTGGCCTACCGAATAGAGTGTGCGTAATCTCCACTAGCTATGAGACCTTGGCTGGCTGAGAAACCGGGGTAGCTTCGTATATGTATTGTCAAATGATCTTTTTGAAGAAATGAACGTTCATCGAGCTGTTTCCATAGCGTCGAAATCTATGTTTTCGTTTTCTTCACGAGCGGTAAGGATATCTTCTCTATCTGTCGCTAGTGGACTTTTTTTAATGAATTCCGTGGCGGCGAGCGATTTACCTGAGCTGTCTGAACAGGTATCTTCAGACAGCGTTGCTCAGGTTGAGCCGAACTCAAATGCAGGGTTATCGGGGACCAGTGTTCCCATTCCCAGCGCCAATTTATCCTCTGGGTCTTCGGAGTACGGCTCTGAGTATGTTGGTGCGTTAGGCAGCATCGGTTACGGAGCTCCCCTGCCACTATCTCCAGGAGATCGGTTGCAGCTCACAATTCCAGGAATTGGTGGAGAAGAATTTAGCGGCGTTTACGAAGTCAACCTCAATGGCGACCTAGAGGTTCCATACATCCCGCCTCTGCGGGCCGCTGGATTTGTCCCCGAAGCATTAGAGCAACAGATTGGCGCTAAGCTTGTAGAAAGACAATTGTTTCGACCAGAACTTTTACAGCTCAGCGTTCAAGTTCTCGACTACTCGCCCATACAGGTCTCTGTGACAGGTGCTGTCTTCGATCCAGGCCGTCTGCTTGTAGCTCAAGAAACGGAAACAGGCGCAGCAGGGATTAATAATGGAAGCACACAGTTTCCAGGCGATTATCCTGTCGAGCGCTACTTAACTTCGACATTGCTTTCAGCTGGTGGTGTGCAGCCCAACGCTGATATCAGTCGGGTGCAGGTATTACGAGGAACGCAATCAACAGTAGTCGATCTCTCTGGAATCATTACGGGAGATATCGTAGACGATTTTCCGCTCATTGCAGGCGATCAAGTCATCGTCCCAGATAAAGGGGTTTTTCAAGAAAAGCTAGTCAGACCAACTCAGATAACGCCTGATACTGTAGAACTTTATGTCTCTAATATCACTGCACCAACTAACGGCAGAAATTTAGAAGGGGATGGCGATATCAACGTTGCTAGTTTTGAGTATGGCACTAACTTACTACAGGCGCTAGTTGCCGCTCAATGCATTGGTGGAACGCGCTCTACCAATGCCAATAGAAGGGCACTGTTAATTCAAACTGATGCGGTCTCAGGTGAATTAAGCACTTCAGAATACTTGGTGCAAGATCTCATCGCACAGGTTACAGAGAACCCAAACAACGCACCGTTATTGATGCCTAACGATGCGATCGCTTGTTATGACTCTGGTGTTGTTAACGCCAGAAGCCTCTTTGATACCGTTGGCGATTTCCTCAATCCCCTGAACCTCCTACGAAGTATCTTCCGATGACTGACGTTTTAGCCAAAATTAAACCTCAAAAACCTTCTCAACGGTGGACCATTCCCGGATTCAACTACTTGTTCTTGGGTGTACTACTCAACGCAGCCGTTTGGGGAGGTACGCTGTTCTATCTGAGAACAGCTGCGCCAACTTATGCTAGCAAGTGGGGCGTCATCGTTCTCGGAGAAGATGCGAATGTCGATGTGTCTTTACCCGATAGTGGTCGCGCATCAACGTCTTCAGGGGATAGTCGCGCACAGGCATTTGAAGACCCTCGAAGCGATTATCTCTACATCGCAACGAGTTCTTCAGTGCTTGAAGAAGCAGCCAACCAAGTCGGCATAGATAGCGATGAGTTTGGAGAACCTGATATTACAACCGACGAAGACAGCGCCATTATGTCTTTTGTTGTCGAAGGGGAAACGCCCGATTTAGCCCAGCGCAAGTCCAGAGCACTCTATGTAGTCCTTAATCAGCACATTGAGAAGCTTAGACAAAACGAGCTCGCACGCCGAGAGCAGGAAAATCAGATTACTTTAGAAGAAGCTCGACTCAGAGTGGAAACTGCCCAGGATGAACTGGCGCAGTATCAAGCGACGTCCGAGTTTGGCTCAGACCAACAGCTACAAGGGTTGGCCACTGGTATTGAAGAGCTTCGCAGATTACGCTCTGAGTATTCTGCACAGGCAGATGGTCTAGGTGGACGCATTGCCCAAATTAACAGCGATGTAGACTTTGCGTCACAGGATGTATCAGACGCATATAGCTTACAAAGTGATCCTGTCTATCAGCAGCAGTTTGCTGAGTATGGTCGAGTCAGTGCCGAGTTCTCCGAGATTTCTTCACAGCTAGGAGCACAGCATCCTCAGGTTGTTGCTAAGCGGGCAGAAATGCAAGGCTTGCAGGCAGCCGTTCAACAAAGGGGAACCTTCCTTTTGGGCAGACCGGTTAACCAAGAAACGCTTACCCGAATCGCACCCCTTAGTCTCGACCCTCAGGTAGGCGTTGTTAGAGGCGAACTGTTTAGAGAATCTATTGTTAACCAAGCTGACCGAGAAGGATTACTCTCTCAAAATCAAACCCTAGCAGCTGAAATCAATCAGATGGAGAGCCGTTTGAATGCACTTTCTCAAGAGAAGTTCACCATCGATCGACTTAGAAGGAATCTTCAAGTTGCCGAAACAATCTTTGCATCCACACTCGCTAAGCTTGATCTCAATAAAAATGATATCTATGCAATTTACCCACCCATTCAGTTAGTCACAGAGCCAACTCTCCCTGATGAAGGTGATCCCATATCCCCGAATAAGAAGATTATTTTCTTGGCAGGTCTAGCAGGCTCTTTTGTAGTCACTTTTGGGCTGTTACTGCTTTGGTATGAAAACCGTGAACCCCGTCAACGAACTCAAGTAGATAAGCAGCTACCGTCGTGGCTATCGTCCTAATCAGAAAGAGTTCGTTACGGTATGAAGCGTTTGGTTGAGCGGGCCGCCGGGACCTTGGGTCTAAGGGTGTTTTACACCCTAGTGACCTTTATCACAAGTGTTATGCTCGCACGATTGTTGGGAGCAGATGGCTTTGGAACCTATGCCTATGCAACATCTTGGACCTATCTCTTAGCCATTCCAGCGACTGTGGGGTTTGACGGGCTGCTTGGTCGCGAATTAGCTATCTATGAGACCAAGTTTGCGTGGAATCATATGCGAGGGCTCCTTCGGTGGGCAAATCTGCTCGCGCTGAGCATTTCTACGGTCATCGCAGCTTGTGCAGCCGTTACGTGGTACATCACCAAGGCTAATGATGATCCACAGCTAGTTGTATGCTTTGCCCTGGCGATGTGTGCACTGCCACTTATGGCTCTTCGAAACATTCGTCGGGGCGCTATGAGAGGACTGCATAAAATTGTGTACGGGCTCATGCCAGAGATGTTGGTAGCGCCATCACTGCTACTAGTTCTCATTGGCTGTACGTCTTTCTGGCTACAGAAAGAGTTAAATGCACCCTGGGCCGTTGGCGCTTACGCGTTAGCCACTGCTGTCTCACTTTTCTTGAGTGCTGTTTTCCTAGAGCGTTTTTTGCCGTTTAACGTAACGCGAGCTTTTCCGTATTACTACCGCTTGAGCTGGATTAAGCAAGCATGGCCGTTTATGTTCATAGAGAGCATTCACGTGATTAATGCCAGAGCGGATATCTTGATGATAGGCTCACTGAGCGGAGTTGAGGCTGCTGGCATCTACGCACCGGTCAATCGAGGCGCACAACTGATCGTATTTGTGTTGATGGCTTTCAATGGACCATTGTCACCAACGATTGCAAGTCTTTACGCTGATGGAAAAACAGAAGAGCTTCAACGCATTCTGAACCGCTCGGTGCGAATTTGCTTACTTGTTTCTGGTGTGGCTACGGCCTTATTGTTAAGTTTTGGTCGCCAGTACTTACTGATATTTGGGCCTGAATTTGTTATCGGACTCAATGCGCTTACCGTCCTTTGTGTGGGACGAGTACTTTATGTTTTTGTAGGACTCTCTTCGGCATTATTAAGTATGACCGGCCAAGCACAATTTACAGCCATTAGTGGTTTTCTTGGAGCGATGATCAATGTTGGGCTAAATGCACTGCTAATACCGCAATTCGGCGTGAGTGGAGCTGCGATCGCTACCACATCTGGTGTATTGGTTGCAGGAATTATCAACACTGGCTGGGCGTATAGAAAGCTAGGCATATATCCAAACATTTTTGGAAAAACCTAAGCGAACACAGTAACACTAGACCCCATTACCATTCTCGAATGAATTCCAACAGGTAAATCATCCAAAAACTATTGGTCCCAAAAACTAGGTCTCCCAAAACCCCAAAAAGTATGCAGTTAGCCTTTCATGAGGAATTACCCGTGAGCACATCTACTAAACTCAAGTATCAGTATTTGATTATTGGTGGCACCACTAAAGCTGCAACAACTTCGTTGTACTACTACCTAGCAGACCATCCCGAAGTATCTGTATCAACGCTTAAAGAAACGCGTTTTTTTATTGATGAGGACTATCCTGTTGTACCAGTTTCCGCCAAGTGGAACGCGGGGTCACAAGACTTCTCTACATTCTTCAAAGACTCAGATACAAAGTGCCGAGTAGAAGCGACTCCTGACTATCTCTATTCTGCAGGAACACCAGAAAGGATCAAAAGCATGCTCCCTGGAGCCAAACTAGTTTTTCTGCTGCGCAACCCTATCACTAGGCTCGTATCCTGGTACAAATACGCACGGCAGCGTGCAGATATTCCAACCGCCATGAGCTTCACAGAATATGTCGAAACCCAACTAGAGCGTGGCTACTTCGAAGAAGCAAAGGAAAACAGACTCAAAATGGATCAAGGTCAAGATGCTGCGTCCATGTTAGGCCAAAGAAATATTCCCTCGGCTTACTTTCTGAGTGCTTTAGAACACGGGAAATATGCAACATATCTTCAGACGTACTATGAAACGTTTGGAGCAGAAAACATAAAGGTCTACTTTTACGAAAACCTCTGTGCTAGTCCAGCCGATATCCTTACAGACCTTTGTGAGTTTGCCGGTATTTCACCAGAAGTCTACGCCGACTACGACTTCAAAGTATTCAATCGTAGTACCTCTATGAAAAGTGC
>ERZ1740067.806-NODE-806-length-23605-cov-12.621104_pt1 | contig 23605 bp, 18 predicted proteins | sample MGYA00581736_ERZ1740067 | MGnify/ENA primary metagenome ERZ1740067 (study PRJEB43018, sample SAMN04849236) | marine metagenome | isolation source: floating plastic debris | place: Pacific Ocean | collected 2008-08-27 | study: EMG produced TPA metagenomics... | reverse complement strand
TGTCAGCACGGATGCAACGTTTGCACGGGCACCGGCGGGGGCGCGGACGGTTGCTACACCGCTTGCCGCGTATGAACTACAGGGTACGTTACAAGCCTCTGACCCGACCAAGATGTACCGCATCATGTTTGATCGTCAGGTTCAGCACTTCTTTCATCAGGCTCAGGGCCTGTTACGCCCACGGTCAGGTTACAAGAACATCTACTGGTGCGCCTCGCCCGGCTCAGGCACGCCCGAGAAACTCTTCTGTGCCAATTCCGGCACCGCTGGTTTTCTGGAGGACGAGACAGCGCGCAGCAGTCCGGGCAAGCGCACTGACATTGTCTTTTACGGCCTTAACCTTGATGGCCATTACGATACTAGGACAGGCACGATTGGTGGTCCAAATTCATCTGGTCAGGCTGAGGGACAGGCGTTCTACAACACGTTCAACCAGGGTTTTGCCACATACATCCTGTTCAATAATGTGGTTGCCAATGGGTTCAACACCCTCGTCACACGCAACCAGCGGCATCAGGACGGCCCAGAAATTGTCGATCTCACCTTTAACAATACAATCGTCGACAGCTGGGCAAATTTCGCCGTATTTGAGGATCAACAAGGCTTTACATCTTACACCGGGTGCCGTTTTCGACAGAACCCGCAGGCATTGTCCGGCGGTGTCAAAAACGGTGCAGGCAACAATACGCACGGGCCAATCCGTATCGAGCGCGGTGGTAAGTGTGTGATGCACTCCTGCGACATTTTCAGCCGGTCGGGCTGGACGGAGTTTCCCGGTGGCCGAGGCGTTCACGTCTCGCAGCCATGCGTGCGCTGGAACCAGATTGGCGACCCGCGCGGCAAGCTGAACATGCAAGGCTGCGCGTTGGAGAGTGCTGGACGTGCAATCGAGATGGACCTGGGAGGTCCAAGCGAACGGACAATCAACAATGTTATCCTGGACAAGACGGCAATGGTGAGTGGGGTCTACACCGCTGATCCTGTTCGTGTTGAGCACTCCGGTTTTACAATGCGCAATTGCCTTCTGGTTCAGGCTGGAGACAGAACGCTCTATGGGACGGCTGGAGTGGCATCGCCCATCAGTCTTGCAGCCTTTGTGCCGACAGGTGCTGCGTTCACAGCGCAAGAGTATCTCGATGCGCCAATCAAGATTTACAGCAACACAATTCTGAACCAAGTATCGGACGCGGAGGTGATAGGTGGCGATGCCAGAGTCACTGCGTTTTCTAACGCACAGTCACCAGCATTTGGGAATGTGACGTTCGAGAACAACGTTTATCACCAGCCCAACTTGACTGTGCCGGACGCTCCCAACGCCCCAATCGGCACGACACCGTTGTGGGCACCGCGATATGATGGGCGGCGCGATCTGGGTTATCTGAGCAACAGTTTCACGCTGACAGCTGATGTCCCCAACGGGCAGACGGTTCTGGTGCCGTACAGTTCCTGGCCGGGTAACCGTGTCAGGAGTGACTTCGACCCCAGCCCCGTCACAAATGCTGCACATGAGGTCTTTATCGACAACACTGCCAGTGCGGCGTCGCTCTTGTTCGGAGAGACGGGTGTCACTGTCTCCAACAACACCGGCAGCACCTGGCTGACCGGGGAAGAGGTTCGTCTAAACCTTGCCGCGTCCGGAGCGCCAGATTTCCGCTCCGACTACGGGACAGCAAGTCACATCGTGTGGAATGCCGTGCCGCAAACCGGTTCAAACGCACTCGGAGGTGCACTGTCAGGGCTGACGGCCCTGGATGACTTTTATGGGTTCGCCAGATCACAATATCCGTCGATCGGCGCATTTGAAGCCATATCCTAGGGTTTGCATCAAGACCCGGTAAGGTATCAAATCCAGGTCCGGCTTTTGCCGAGGTAGACTTGATTCCGACATGCGCACCGTTCTTTGCCGGCGTTACGGGTACATGACCAGCTTGACCGCTTAGATGCAGTGCTCTGGCAACCCAAGAGAGAACACAGAAAAGCTCTTCCATGACGCCCTGCATCTTTTCTCGGGCCTCAAGGCAGAAGCCCTCCCAAGATGGCACGTATGGAAGCTGCGTGACAAAAAGGCCGGTCTGGGATAGGCGCCACCCATGCTGTCTACCATAAAACTTCTGTAATAAATGCTGTTTAATTCAACATATTTTCTGATTTTTCTTGCTTTAGTAGTTTTTATTAATTTTATAATTAATACGGAATATCGTCGTTATTTCTTGCTTGTTGCGAGCTATATTTTCTACTGGTTCTGGGACATAGAACTTTCCCTATTATTGGTTGGGTCTACATTTGTAGATTATGTAGCAGCTCGTGTTATTTCGGGTGCCCCCGCGGGACACTGGCTAAGGCGGATTGCTCTTTTTGCCTCATTACTTTTTAACCTTGGCATTTTGATACTGTTTAAGTATGCGGATTTCTTCTCCTCGACAATTTCCGAGATGGCTGGAGTGGCGCCTTGGCCAATGCTGGATCTTATCCTGCCGCTTGGAATAAGTTTTTATACCTTTCAAACAATGAGTTATACAATCGATGTGTACCGTGGAAAGCTGGCGGCGTTTCGCGATCCGGTGGATGTGGCGCTTTATGTATCGTTCTTTCCCCAGCTTGTAGCCGGCCCTATTATTCGCGCTGATGTGCTGGTGCCACAAATCCATAAGGCGCATAGCCTTCAGCCTGCTCTTATTCGGGCCGGTATCGCACTGGTTGTTTGGGGGCTTTGCAAAAAAGTCTTTTTTGCAGATGCGATGGCGCCAATCGTAAACGAAGCGTATGCCAACCCGGAGATGATGTCTGGTCTGGCGCTGCTTGCGGCAACATATGCCTTTGCAGCGCAAATCTATTTTGATTTCTCTGGCTACACCGATATTGCCATCGGGAGTGCATTGATGTTGGGGATCACTTTGCCGCGCAACTTTGACACGCCATATTTATCGCTCTCCATCGCTGAATTCTGGCGACGCTGGCACATCAGCCTGTCCACCTGGTTGCGGGATTATCTCTATGTCAGCCTGGGTGGGAACCGAAAAGGATCCGCGCGCACATATTTCAACCTGCTCATTACCATGGTGCTGGGGGGGTTGTGGCATGGCGCGGGCTGGAACTGGGTGGTCTGGGGGGTCTTTCATGGCGCCATCCTGTCCTTGGAACGCATGATCGGGTTGGCGCATCATCGGCCAAGATCAATTCCGGCAACGGCCTTGCGGTGGTTCGTGACGTTTCACCTGGTGTGTATATCCTGGATCTTGTTCCGTGCGACGGATCTCGAGACGGCGGTCACGATCATGCAGCGTATTCTGTTTTGGTCAGAGGGGCTCGCGTTTGCCCCCGGCTGGCCCGTCTTTGTCGTTGCACTTTTGCTTGTGGTCGAATTGACGGGATTGCGCGCCCGCTGGATTGCCGTGATCAAAGCCTCGCCGCGTCTGGCGCTGTTGGTGACGTTGGCGGCCTGTACGCTCTTTCCGCTTGTCTTCCGGGGTACGGTCAATGTTGAGTTCATCTATTTCCAGTTCTAGGCCGGTTTATGACATTGCGCGAAACACCTGACCCAAGCGAAAACGGCACCGGTTTTTCCGGTGCCCGTGCGATGCGGCGCCTACTTTGGGATCTGCTGCGGCGCGAAAAGTGGACCATGGTGGCATTGTGCATCGGCCTCGTGCTGGCAGAGCTGGGCTTGCGTCTGTTCTGGCCCAACCTTGCCGGACTGGTCTATGCGCCTGACATGACCGGCGGGCACAAGATTGTTTTGACCGAGAAAGCCTATCGCATCCCCGACGGCACAGAGACGGCAGAGCCGCCGCAGATTCTAGCCCTGGGCGATTCAACGACATTCGGCACAGGCGTCGGAGCCGAAGACACGTGGCCGCTGCAGCTGAACACCCATCTCGCGGCCCCCGTCGTCGTGCGCAATGCCGGGGTCGAAGGCGGTGAGCCCCGTCAGATGTTGCGCGGGCTGGATACGCTTTGGTCCGACCCGGTCCCGCCACCGGTGATTGTTCTGATGGTGACGGCCAATATGGTCAGCTTCACGGAGTTTCGCAAAGACACAGCCGTGGGCGACCCGGCAGCACGGGCAAGGGCGTTGCGCGCTCAGGGCCCAGAGCCCGCGCGCAGTGTGAAGACGCGTCTTGCGCACGTTGTGCAGTCTTCGGCCCTGTGGAAGGCGGTTTCGCTGAATGTGGAGTTTGGAAAATACGGGTTGGGCCTGCTGGGGCATCGGGTTTCGCTGGATGCGCCGCTATCGCCACTTCTGGCCTATGGATGGCGGCAGCCTGATCTGTCCCCTGCGTTTGGTCCACGGATGTGGGCGGAATTCGAGAGCGCGCTGCTGGATCTGAAGACCAGAACCCGGTTGCTGGGCAGCTGCCTCATCATAGGCTATCTGCCACCGCGGTTCGAGATTGGCGACACGCGGTTCGACAATCTGAAATTCGTGCCGAAAGCGCGCCTCACACGGGATGCAGAAGAAGAGCTTGCGCGCATGGCTGCAGCATTTGACCTGCCGTTTGTCTCCGTTGGTGCCGCGCTGCGGCAGGGGCGGCAGGACCATGGCCCCCTCTCGAAGCCGTATTACATCCCGGGAGACTATACCCATCTTGATGCGGATGGTCATAGCCTGGCCGCGCAAAGCCTCGCGCAGGTGATCGCGCCTGTTCTGGCGCGCCCGGCCTCCTGTCATCATCAAGGCCGTCCATGAAACGGTGTGTCTTCCCGGGTTGCGTTCAGTCATGTTCGCCATAGGCTGCGGCACATGACATTTACACGGGTCCGGATTGACGCTAGCTCGACGATGTTCTGGTGCGCGATAGGCGATGGGGTGCGTGTCATGCAATCGCTGATGATCTTTACCACAAAGAGAGATGTGCCACGTGAATGATGCCGGATCCTTTCGGTGGGCAATTCTGGGCACAGGTGAGGTGTCGCGGAAATTTGTGCTGGATCTCCGCCATGCCGGGGCGTCAGCCCATGTGGTTGCATCTCGGCAGGCCGAGAATGCGACACGTTTTGCCCGCAGCCTGGGCATTCCGCATGTAGCCCAAGACTATGACGAAGCGGTGCTCCTGGACGTTGACGCTGTCTATATCGCGACGCCTCCTGCAGTGCATGAAGCGCATGCGCTCATGGCGATATCCGCCGGCAAGCCCGTCCTGATCGAAAAACCAATTGCGCTCAACGTCGGTGCGGCAAAGCGGATTGTCGCAGCTGCCCGTGAAGCGGACGTGCCCTGCATCGAGGCGCTCTGGACCCGGTTTCAACCCTTTGCCGGTGCCGTGCAGGATATGCTGCAATCGGGACGTTTGGGCGAGATCCGTGCCTTTGATGCGCGCTTTATGGTGTCCAATGTACCGGCTGAGGGTGTCAGCCTTTTTGACCCTGGGGTGGGCGGCGGATCGCTGTTGCACCGGGGGATCTATCCCCTGTCCTTGGCCCGCCATTTTCTGGGACCCGTCCGTGAGATGAACACGCTGGGCCAGATCGGCACCACTGGTGTCGACGAAGAGGCTGTGCTGGTCTTGCGGCACGAGAGCGGTGCGATTTCCACCATCCGCTCCAGCCTGCGCAGTACGGGCCGCGAAGGCGCGACCCTGTCGGGCACGCGCGGCACGCTGCATCTTGAGGGCCCGATTTATCGCCCGCTCGGTGCATATGTGACCCCAATCACACCGGCGCACGTCGGAGGCCGTGCGTCCCCGCGCAAGCTCGAACGGTTCCGGGAAAGCCATACGGGCCTGAAAATCGGGCAGATGCTGGGGCGTTTGCGCGCCACCAGATCCCGGCAGACCCTGCCGGTTGCGTTTGCCGGCAACGGGTATCACTACCAGGCCAAAGCGATGATGGACTGTGTGCGCACCGGCCAGATCGAGGCCGAGGCGATGCCGCTGGATCAGAGCGTGGAGGTCATGGACCTCATCGACCGTGCCCGCAGCGCATGGGGGATGCCCGTATGAAAATCGGTGTGATCGGCTGCGGTTATGTCTTTGACCATTACATGACCACGTTTGACCAGCATGCCGGGCTCGAAATTGCTGGTGTCTTTGATCGAAACGCGACCCGCGCCCGTCAGGTTGGCGCGTTCTACGACCTGCTCGTCTATGACAGCTTGGAGGCGTTGCTGGCCGATGACACGATTTCCATCGTGGCGAATTTTACCTCGATCGAAAGCCATGTGGATATCAGCAGGGCGGCCCTTCTGGCGGGCAAGCACGTCTATTCCGAAAAACCGATGGCAATGGATCTGGCCTCGGCCCAGATGCTGGTCGATTTGGCCCAGGCGCAAAACCTGTGCCTGTCTGTAGCCCCGTCCAATGCGCTGTCAGCTACGGCGCTCACGCTCTGGAAGGCGGTGGAAGACGGGGCGGTTGGCGATGTGCGGATGGTCTATGCCGAATTTGACGACAACCCCGTCTATCTGCTGAAACCTGAAACCTGGCGCTCGCGCTCCGGGGCACCCTGGCCATACCTGCACGAATACGAGATGGGCTGCACGTGGGAGCATGTGGGCTACCACCTGTCGTGGATGTGTACGATCTTTGGCCCCGTGCGCCGGGTGACATCGTTTTCCAAGGCGACACTGCCGGACAAGACGGATGAGACACTTGATCCTGCGGATACACCGGATTTCTCGGTCGCCTGTCTGGATTTCCAGAGCGGCGTCGTCGGTCGCATCACCTGCTCGATTGCCGCCCCTACGGACCACCAGATGCGGATCATTGGCAATAAGGGCGTGCTGAGTGCGGACACCTATCGTGATTACCGCTGCCCTGTGCGGCTGGAACGGTTCGACCCCGTGCCGCTCAAGGCGCGCAATCTGCGCGTGGTGCGGGAAAACACATTCCTGCAGCGGCTGACCGGTGTCGGTGGCGGCCGTATTCCTCTGGCCGAAGCCCCGCCGCCCGGCAGCACCGAGATCGTGCGTCCTGCCGGAGGGGTCTTTACAAGATGGAAGGCCGCACAACGCGGCTGGCAGGACAAATCCATCGGTCTGGCCGAACTGGCCGACGCCATCCAGGCGGATCGCCCGCATTTTCCGGGGCCTGACTTTCACCTGCATCTGGCGGAACTGACGTTGTTGATTCAGGGGGCGGGTCCCGACGGGGCCTGCCATACGCCAACCACGACCTTTGACCGCCTTGCCCTGCCCGAGCGTGTACGCAAGGCCGGGCCGGATTATGGCGGGCTGAAGCCCTGGGCGCTGGTGCCTTGGCTACGCAAGCTGTTGAAAAGAGCATGATGGACGCACGCACGGCACAAGACTCCGGACCAAAGCGGGCACCGCGCATTGCCTATCTGACGGGCAATTTCCCCGAGGTGTCTCTGACCTTTATTCTGCGCGAGATCGAGGCACTGCGCGATCTGGGGGCTGATGTCAGGACCTGTGCCATCCGCCAGACACCTGTCGAACAGCATCCCGGACCGTCGGAAAAACAGGCCGCGGCCACGACGTTCTATGTGCTCAGGGCGGCGCGCAATCCTCTGCGACTGCTGGCCTGTCAGGCACGGCTGTTTCATGCGCCGGGGCGCTATTTCGGCGCCTTGCGGCTGGCTTTTGCCACCCGTGCGCCCGGGGCGGCAGGGCTCATGCGGCAGATGGTATATTTTCTCGAGGCGACGGTGCTGGCGCGACATCTCGAACGCGAAAGGGTTGATTGCATCCACAATCATTTCATCGCGGGGTCTGCGACAGTGTCGATGCTGACCTCTGAAATGACGGGCATTCCGTTCAGCTTTACCTTGCATGGCCCTGCGGACTTGTTTGAACCGGTCAAGTGGGCGCTGAGAGAGAAAACCAAACGTGCCAGCTTCGTGTCGACCATCAGCCACTTCGCACGTAGCCAGATCATGTTCCATTCGGACCCGTCCGATTGGAGCAAGATCAAGATCATCCATTGCGGCATCAATCCGTCGGCCTATTCACCGCGGACGGCACCGCGGGATGACGATGAAACACGGCTCTTGTTTGTGGGCCGTCTTGCCCCGGTCAAGGGGATCGACATGCTGCTCGAGGCGCTTGGCACGTTGGTCCACGAACTCCCGAACCTCAGACTGACAATCGTCGGTGACGGGCCGGAACGCAAAAGGCTGGAAGTGGTGGCAGCCCCGCTTGGGAAACATGTGTCCTTTGTGGGTTATAAATCCCAGGCTGAGGTGGCTGAGCTGATGCATGCCACAGATATCTTCGTGCTCCCTTCCTTTGCCGAGGGCGTGCCGGTTGTCCTCATGGAGGCCATGGCCAGCGAAGTGCCTGTGATCGCCACAACTGTTGCAGGTGTGGGGGAGCTGGTGGAGGACGGGGTGCATGGGCATCTCGTTCACCCAGGCGACGCGGCTCCACTGGCCGAGAAGATTGCCGCGTTGGCCACAGACCCGGCCACACGCCAGCGCATGGGCAAAGCGGGCCGGGCCAAGGTCGCGGTCGCGTTCAACATCCACACCGAAGCGGACCGCTTGCTGAAGCTATTTGCGAAGGTGGCCGAACACTAGACTATGCCGCCTCTCTGGCCCAGGCGGGCCGCAAGCGCGGGCGCAGCCGCATGAACCAGGTTTCGTAGGTGCGAAAGCTGATCTCGGATGCGATGACTGTGAGTGCAAAGTAGAAAAAGAACAGTGCGGGCGGTGAATAGAGACCAAGGGCATTCAGGATCTCGAATCCGACGGTCAGAAACATCAGGTGATACAGATACATCCCATAGCTGATCTGACCGATGCGCGCGATCATGGGATGTCCCAGCACCGCCCTCAGCGCGTGATCCTCGCGCATGACAGACGCCATCAGCACCAGACACATGGCGCAGTGGATGAGAAAGGCAGGCCAGCCCAGCACCCGCCCTGGCAAGAAGATCAGTGCCAGAAGCAGCAGCGCAAAGCTGATGACGACAGCGCGACGCCGAGTCAGAAGTGGCTCCAACAAAGCGAAACCGCGGGGGTCGTGCAAAACGAGAGCAGCCACAGACCCCATCAGAATGGGCGCATAAGGCGGCAGATGCAGCGTCATGGGCCCGAAGGTCATGCGGGTGATACCGGTCCAATCCAGCCAGCCCATATGACCCAGCACATTGACCGTGATCAGCCCAAGCAGAACCGGCAGGATCCAGCGCCGCGGGATGAGCATCAGCAGCACGGGCCAGATGAGATAGTATTGTTCTTCCACGGCCAACGACCAGGTGATCGACAGGTTTGGAACATGCTCTGTCAGGAAATTCGAGACAAACAGGAGGTAGTAGGGCAGCAGGGTCAGCTTCTCGGGCTGTCCCTGGACAAACACAGCAAAGCACGTGTTGATACCCACCACCAAAAAATAGACCGGTACGATCCGTAGCAGCCTGCGCCAGTAAAAATGGCGCAAGTCAAAATAGCCATGGGTTTGCTCTTCGCGCAGCAGCAGCGTGGTGATCAGAAAGCCACTGATGACAAAGAAGAAATCCACCCCCAAGAACCCGCGCGCAAGCAACAGAAACTCGGATCCAAGCTCTGCGCCCCATGCACTGTGATGCCAGATCACTGCGGTGATGCAGATAAAGCGTAATCCGTCGAGACTGCCGAAATGTCGCTTGGCCTGGTACTGCTGAAAGAGGGCAGTGCTCATCTGACGGCGCCTTTGAAAATAACCTGCGTTCCTATCCTCACCGCGCACATGCGGCGTCGCCTGTCTGTAACGTCAAAAGAAAGCCGTTGCGATAGGTCCGTGGCAGAAGAGAGTGTAATGTGCCTGGAACGCGCCACGAAACAGCAGGTGCATGACCGCAACATACGCCTTGGCAGAAAACAGGGCACCAGTTTCTCTCGACCTTTGCGAACAAGTATGGTTGAAGCCAGTCCGGCGTCGCTTTGCAAGGTTGGTGTATCATGGGCTTTGCCGCCAGACTGGCAAAACTGAGACCAACCGAAGGGTCTTTGAAAGCACGGGCTCTGGACGCCACAGGCTGGAACATGGTCACGGTGGGCACCGAGTTCGTCTTCCGGCTGGGCAGCAACCTCATCATGACGCGGCTCTTGGTGCCGGAGGCCTTTGGTCTTCTGGCCTTTGCGATGGTGTTTGCAAGCGCTGTGGCGCTCTTGGCAGATATCGGCGTCTATCAAAGCATCGTGCGGGAGAAAGACCGGATGGGGCCACGCTTCCTGCGGGTGGCCTGGACCGTCAATGTGATCCGCTCGATCCTGATTGCGCTGATTGTCGTGGCCCTGGCGGTTGTCTTTGCCTTCGTGGGCCCGGACTTTGCGGCTCCCGGTTCGGCCATGGCGGCACCCGAAATGCCGCTTCTGATTGCGCTGACAGCCCTGGTCCCCTTTGGTCAGGGTCTGGTGTCGACCAATTGGCAGGCTGCGATGCGCCGGATGGACTTCAAACGGATCGCCCTGCTTGAGTTTGTTACCATGATCCTGCGTCTTGCGTGCCAGATCGGCTTTGCCCTGATCAGCCCGACCGTGTGGGCGCTTTTGGTGGGCGGCACCGTGGGGCACTTTGTCAAGGCGATCCTGTCGCATCTCTACATGCCGGGGCCGCGCATGCGCTTTCTCTGGGACCGCGAGATCGCGAACCGTATGTGGGATTACGGCAAGTGGATCATGGCCTCGTCAGGGGTGACGTTTATCATCCGCAACACCGACAAGGTCATCTTTGGGGCGCTGATCTCGAGCGTCACCATGGGTCTTTATGCGATTGCCTTTATCTGGATTTCCGCAGCCGAGAAGTTTCTGGATGTCTTTTCGCGGGCGGTGGGCTTTTCTATTGTCTCCGAGATGTTGCGCGACCGCCCTGATGAGGCGCGCCGGTTAATGCGCAAATACCAATGGGGCATTGATGGTATTTGCATCGCGGCCTGCGCTGCTCTGGTTTTCGGAGGGCAGCTCTTGGTTGATGTGCTCTATACCGATGACTATGCGGATGCAGGCCGGGTCATCCAATTGCTGGCTCCGCTGGTGTTGGCCTTTCGCTTCAATCAACTGGGCAATCTGCTGCTGGTGCAGGGTGACACGCGCACGGTTTTTCTGCTGGCGGTGACAATCGCAATTGCAACACTTGTGCTGCTGAGTGTTGGCTACAGCCTCTTTGGGTTTGCAGGCGGTGTGGTTGGGATGGTGATTGCGCGCTTTGCCTCGGTGCCTGTGCTACTGGCCAGGACACGTCTCTTTTTCGGCACACGCGAAACGCTTTATGATGCCGCTTTTGGTGTGGGCTGTGTGGCGCTTGCGGTGCTGATCTATGTGCTGACCGGCACAGCCTGATCCAGCAGCCCCGCTGGCCGGTCAGCGCGCTGACCAGCCACCCAGGCGTAGATATCGCGCATGTGCCTTGCCCGTGCCTCCCAGCTCAGATGCGCCATGGCGCGGGCCCGGGACGCTGCGCCCATCCGGCGGCAGGCGGCAGGATCCTGAGCCAGCTGCTCCATGGCGGCGCGGAACCCGGCCACATGATCCTCGCGTGTGCCCAGGGGAATACGAATACCGCTGGCCGCGTCCAGCAAATGCGCGCCGGGCCCGTAATCCACCACGACAGACGCAATGCCCGACATCATCGCCTCGACGATCACGCCTGCGCCCGCATCCCGAATGGAAGGAAAGACGAAGACATCCGAGGATTGCATATAGTCGGCCACCACCTGCTTTTCGGCCCAGCCCAGAAACGTCACGCAGTGGTCCAGACCATGTTCGGACACCAGCGCCTCCAGCATCGCGCGCTCGGGCCCGTCCCCGGCGATGATCAGGCGATGCTGGCGCAGGATCTCACTGCCTGCAAAGGCCCGGATGGCCACATCCGCGCATTTGAACGGCACAAGGCGTCCGGCAAAGAAGAAATCCACGCGGGCCCCTTTGTCCTGCCGAGGCTCTGTTTTCGCTGCAAACAGCGCCGGATCCGCGCCCACTTCGGGGAAATCGAAGGTCCGGTCGTCATTGCCGGGCGGGAGCGTTTCTATCGTATGGTCGAAAGCGGCAAGGATCGCCGCCGCCTTGGAATAGGTGGAGGTTGCATAGGGCAGCAGCCTGTAGGCGCCCCGCACATGGCGCAGCCACTCCCCTTCACGCCGTATCAGGCCCTGAAAGGCCGGCGGATAGGCCAGCCCCCCGTTCACAGGACCAATGACCACAGGTACGGGCGACCAACTGGTCAGAGGGCTGGGCAGGGCCGAGCTGATCGGGCCCAGGCGGTGCAGGATGTCGAACCGGCCGGCCTTCAGATCCGGACCGAACCGCTTCCACAACGCGCGCTCAAAGGCGATCTGCACCGGATACTTGATGGCCGCCAGATTGGCGGTGTTGAGCCGCAGGGCGCTGGAGATTTTCCATATTGGCCGGGCGATATATTCAGTGTCGAGATAGACCACCTCTGCCTTGCCCATACCGACCTTGTCGATGGCGTCCTTGTTGCGGATCTGGGTGACGACCACCGCCGCGTCAAGCTGGTCCACAAGCGCGCGTGCGGTGTGGAACGTTACCCCGGGCTCCGAGGCGTGCTCGGGGTTCATGGCATCGGCATAAAGCAGGGCGCGCATCAGGGTCCTGGTCTCAGGCTTGTGCCGTCCAGGCCGAGGCCTGGGCTGCTTCGATTTCGGCGGCAGCCTGCGCCTTACCCACCCGCAAGGCGCGCCACTGATAGGCGCGGATAAAGGCGCGCAGATCAGGATCGGCGTGCTGGGGCGCGCGGCGCAGCATCGCCCCAAAATAGCCCTGCAGGATGGCCAGGCCGCCCGTGATCAGCGGCGGCTGGCGCATCTTGTTGATCGCCGAGGCGACCAGATAGACGGGCGAGGTGCCCATGTAATACTGCCCAAAGCCATGGCGGCGGCGGCCCACATGGATGTTCTGCTGGCTCGAGCCCATGGGGCGCAGATGCTCGAACGCCAGCTCCGGCGCATCCCAGCTGCCTGCTTTCCATCCCAGTTGCCGCGCCTTGTGGCAATCCAGCCCGTCCCACATGACCTCGCGGGCAAAGCCGCCGATCTGTTCGAAACAGGCCACACGCATGAACTTGGTCATGCCCACTGACATCTCGTCGCCGATCCCTTCGGAGATCTTCTGGCCCTGCGGCCCCGTATACCACGGCTTGCCCGAGGCGCTGCCCACACGCGGATCGGCCTCCATCCGGTTCATGAGACCCGCGAAATAAGTGGGCGGCAGGTCAAGATCGAGGTCCAGCTTGCACACGTAGCTGTAATCCGACAGCGACACCGTCTCCAACCCCGCGTAAAACGCCTCGATCACGCCGGGGCCGACCGCACGATGCCCGCGATCCGGCTTTTGCACCACCCGGATCCAGTCGTGGGCGGCAGCATATTCAGCCAGGATCTGCGGGCTTTCATCGGTCGACCCGTCGTCGACGATGACCCAAAGGGCGGGCCTCTCACTTTGCGCCACCATGCTGTCGAGGGTGCGACGCATGAACCTGGCCTCGTTTCGGCCAGGCGCAATGACCACATAGGCGCGCGGATCAGGCATTGGCAAAAGACCCTCAAAAAATACGTCATGCACCTTTTGCATGACTGGTCGTCCAGCGTGCAAGCCTGCGCGCGCATCCCACATCACAATTTTGCGGCGCACGCCGGGGATGTTGTCACCTGGCCGCGGGTTTGAAACAAGGCATTCAAATCTGATGCCTCCCTTACGGTAAAAAGGCCCCAAGATCACATGTCGCTCAAAGATCGCATTTCGGACTATTCGGCCCGCGTGGGTGTGATTGGCCTGGGCTATGTCGGGCTGCCGCTCGCGGTGACAGCGGCACGGCAAGGCTTTGCGGTGACGGGTTTCGACATCGACGCCTCCAAGATGGACCGGCTGGACGCGGGCCAAAGCTATATCGGGGCGGTCAGCGATGCCGAGCTGACGGCGGTTCGGGGCCGTTTTGACTGGACCACGGATTTCAGCCAGCTGTCGGATTGCCAGGCCATCCTGATCTGCGTGCCCACCCCACTGACCAAACAGCGCGAGCCGGACCTGTCCTTTGTCGAACAGACCACGCGCAAGATCGCCGACCATATCCGGCCCGGCACCATCGTGGTGCTGGAATCCACCACCTATCCCGGCACCACCGAAGAGGTGCTGGCCCCGATCCTGGAGACTTCGGGGCTGACACTGGGCGAGGACATCTTTCTGGGGTTTTCACCCGAGCGCGAAGACCCCGGCAATGCCCATCACAACACCCGCTCCATCCCCAAGATCGTGGCAGGTATGGGGGAGACGGCAGGCGACCTCATTGAGGCGCTCTATGCGCGCATCGTCGATACGGTGGTGCGGGTGCCGACACCGGCCACGGCCGAGGCGGTGAAGATCACCGAAAACATCTTTCGCGCCGTCAACATCGCGCTCGTGAACGAGCTCAAGCTGATCTACGACAAGATGGGCATCGATGTGTGGGAGGTGATCGACGGGGCGGCCACCAAGCCCTTTGGCTACATGCCGTTCTATCCCGGCCCCGGCTTGGGCGGCCACTGTATCCCGATTGACCCGTTTTACCTGACCTGGAAGGCGCGCGAGCACGAAGTGCCCACGCGGTTCATCGAACTGGCCGGCGAGATCAACACCGATATGCCGCATCACGTGGTGGACCGTCTGCGCGAGATCGTGGACCGGTCCTGTGGCAAGGGGTTGAGTACGGCGCGCATCCTGCTGGTGGGGGTGGCCTACAAGAAAAACGTCTCTGACATGCGCGAAAGCCCCGCGATGAAGCTTTTGGAACTGCTGGATGCGGCGGGCAGCGCGGTGGAGTATATCGACCCGCACGTGCCCGAAATCCCGCCGATGCGTGAATACAAACAGTTCCTGGCCCGGCCTGCCGCGGACCCTGCAACACTGGCCTCCGGTCAGTTCGACGCGGTACTGATCGCGACGGACCATGATGCGATTGACTACGCACAACTGCTGACGCTGGACTGCCCCGTGGTCGACACCCGCAACGCCATTGCGCGGCGGGGGTTGGCGATGGCGGGAGTTGTCAAGGTGTAGGCGCCTTGCTCCGGTCCGGAGAATTTTCCCGGCTCCCTTAAACATGCATTAACCAAAACGGCGCATCTCTGAGGCTGTTCGCGCGTCAGAGTGCAACAGGCCCACGCCCCGACATCTGGCGCATCACGTCATGGCTGGATGAGGTGTCGCCTTGAACTATCGTGCCGAGATTGATGGGCTGCGGGCTGTGGCTGTGGCGCCGGTCATTCTGTTTCACGCGGGCTTTCCCGCCTTTGGCGGCGGGTTTGCCGGGGTCGACGTGTTCTTTGTCATCAGCGGCTATCTGATCACCGCGCTCCTGATCAAGGACATCGAGGCCGGGCGGTTCAGCCTGCTGACCTTTTACGAACGGCGCGCGCGGCGGCTGTTGCCGGCGCTCTTTGTCATGCTTGCCGTGGCCACGGCCATCGCCTGGGTCACGCTGATGCCCAAGGACATGGAAGACTTTTCTCAAAGCCTGCTGGCCACATCCCTGTTTTCCTCCAACATCCTGTTCTGGCGCGAGGCGGGCTATTTCGACACCGCCTCCGAGCTCAAACCGCTGCTGCACACCTGGAGCCTCGCGGTGGAAGAGCAGTTCTATATCCTCTTTCCGCCCGTTCTCTATGCACTCTGGCGGTGGGGGCGCGTCCCGATGCTGGCCGTGCTGGGCCTGGGCTTTGTGGTGAGCCTGGCACTGGCGCAATGGGGCGCCTATCACAAGCCAAGCTCGGCCTTTTTCCTGCTGCCGACGCGGGCGTGGGAGCTGCTTCTGGGCAGCTTTTGCGCCCTGTACCTGCACAACCGGGCATGCCCCACGGGCCGGGTGCCCGGGGCGCTTGCGATGCTGGGGCTGGCCGGGATCGTGGCGGCCTTTTTCCTCTACGACACCACAACCCCCTTCCCCAGTCTCTACACCCTGTTGCCGACGGGTGGGGCGGCGCTTGTCATTCTCTGCGCGCGCCCGGGCACCTGGGCCCATGCGGTGCTGAGCCTGCGCGGGTGTGTCGGGCTGGGGCTGATCAGCTATTCGGCCTATCTGTGGCATCAGCCGCTTTTTGTCTTTGCCCGGTATCGCCATATCACCCCGCCATCCGAAGCGGTCATGCTGCTTTTGTGCGGGGTGGTGCTGGCGCTGGCCTATCTGAGCTGGCGCTATGTGGAGCAGCCCTTTCGCACGCCCAGGCGGATCGGGCGGCGTGCGGTCTTTCGGTTTGGGGCCCTCGGGCTGGCCGCCTGCGCCACTGTCGGGCTGCTCGGCGACCGCACAGGCGGGTTCCCCGCGCCGCGCATTCCGGCCGACGTTGCGACCCTGGCGGCCTACCAGCACGACGACAATCCATTTCGCAAAGACTGCTTTTCAGGCCCGGGTCAGTATGTGACCCCGGATGCTGCCTGTGTTCTGGGGGCCGCGGATAATGTCCGTGGCGTTCTGATGGGGGACAGCCACTCCGACGCCATCGCCTACCCGCTGCATGAGGCGCTGGCCGTCCGCGGTCTGGGCCTGCGGCACGTGTGGTACAATGGCTGCCCGCCGGTGCAGGGCCTGCATGTGCTGACCCATGGGTCGGATTACGAGTGCGGGCGCTTCAACAGCGACGCCTTTGCCATGGTCTATGACGACCCGACGATCGAATATGTGGTGCTGTCGGGCCGGTTCACCATGTATTTTCACGGGGACGGGTATGACAATGGCGAAGGCGGGGTGGAGCATGACGGCCCCTATCCCGCAGGTCTGGTGCAGCGGGGCGCGCGTCCCTACTCCGAGGCTGAGCGGCGGGCGGATGTGCTGCGGCTTTACACGCAGCAGGTTCAGGATCTGCTGGCGGCGGGCAAGCGGGTGATCCTGCTCTACCCGGTGCCCGAGCAAGGCTGGAACGTGCCGCTGGTTCTGGCCAAGACACGGTTTTTCTCGGGCAAGGAGGTCGATCTGTCGGTGAGCCATGCGAGCTTCAGGGCGCGCAACGCGCAGGTGATTGCGGCTTTTGACGCGCTGCCGGATCATCCTGGCCTCTATCGGGTCGAACCCGAAGCGGTGCTTTGCGACACTTTCGTGCCGGGGCGCTGTGTGGGTTCGATGGACCAAAAGGCGCTTTATTACGACGATGATCACCTGTCGAATTACGGCGCATCCTACATCGTGCCCGAGGTGGTCCAGCATATGGCCCCGGCCCCGGCGCGCTCGGCCGCGCTCTCAGGCGAAGGGGTCGCGGTACCAGCCCAGCCGTTGCTTGAGGACCGCCCAGAGGAACGGCGGCTCGTGCACGACATATCGATGGAAGCGCGCCCGCGGTTCCTTCGCTAGGCGGTAGAGCCACTCGAACCCCCATTCGGTGATCCATTTGGGCGGGCGCTGGAAGGTGCCGCTTTCGTAATCGATGGTGCCCCCCAGGGGCAGCCACAACTTGATGCCGGGCATACGGTCGCGGTAGCGGATGATGAACTTTTCCTGACGCCCCCCGCCCAGGCCCACCAGCAGCGCCGTGGCCCCCGAGGCGTTGACCGCATCGATCATCGCGTCGATCTCACCGGGGGTGTTTTCAAAGTCGAACGACGGGGCGTATGTCCCTACGATGAACTCCCGCCCGACCTTGGCGTTGACGTTCTTTTGTGCCAGCTCTGCAATGCCCGGCTTGCCCCCCAGCATGAACACGGTCATGTCGGGGTTGTCCTTGTGGTGCATGTAGAAGCGCGGAAAGTAATCCGACCCCGACACCCGTTCCTGCACCGGCGTGCCGAGGAATTTGGTGGCGAAATACATGATCTGACTGTCGCAGGTGATCACGTCGAACTGGTCGATGATGGCGTGAAACTCCGGGTCCTGCTGCAGTTTCATGGCCATGTCCACGTGCAGCGTCAGCAAGAGACCTTCGTCAAAGTCGCGCACCAGCTCGTCCATCGAGATGTCATGCACATAGGCATTGAGCATCGGTACCTGTTTGTAAGGAACGCGTGCACGTGTTTCGGCCTGAGCAGGGGGGCGGGTCATCTGGTTCATTTCAACGCGGTCATTAGGCATCAATCATGGCAGGGTGATGACAGGGACAACTTACACATAACGTAGTTTAGGCTATCTGCGTCTGCACAGGCTTGGATTGTGACTTAGTTACGCGGCCCTGAGCAATCTTTCCAGAGCTGACCTTCCCTCTTGATCAGGGCCGGTTTGATCTGAAGTCTTCTGGTTGGGTTTGAGTGTTGAGCGGCAATGCCAAGACCGCAATATTGCTCTTGCTCGACGCCCCAAAGACAATCGATGACAGGTCTGCAATCCATTCGAGCGTAGACGGGTTTTATCCGCAATCAATCCCAACCCGTCAGCGACAGCTGACGCTCTGGCCCGAAGCGATAAAGCTGCATGTTCAAAATCACTGTTTCGCTCTCAGGTAGATCGATCTCGTCTGGCAGTTCATAGATCGAATAACCTTTGATCATTTGTATGGGCTTACCGAGACTGTTTAGCCAAGCTTGCCCCGCATCATTCAGCTGTGAGAACCGGTGCGTGATAATGTAGTCAGGTTGCGCATTGATTTCTCCGCCCATCAAATGGAAGTCATGAACGACGCGGTTCGTTAACAGGCTGATCTCTAAGGCGCTATGCTCCCGTGGGAGCGTCAGTGTACCAAAAACAGCATCAGCGGGTGTGTCTTTCATGTACTGGACTAACTGAACCTCTTCTTGCTGGAGATACAGGGGCGTAAATTGGTTCTGAAGTGTCTCGTGGCCGGCTGTGTTCACTTGGGTTGCAGCTCCAATTGCCAGGACCCGAACAGCAATAACGATTTGTGCAAAGATCAAAGTGATTGGCACCAAAAGAGATGTGTGAACAAGAGCGGGCACTCCTGCATTCCTCGCACGGCTGTAAAGCATGGCAAATCCAAAGCCCGCCAGCAGCGCCACTAGAAAATATACAGGCCAGATATAGCGCAGTAACAGTGCAGGCGACCTGATGATAAACGCAACGACAATCAACAGTGCCATCCCCAAAATGACAATTGCAAAGCGACGTGCCCCGGATTTCGGGTCAAGGAAAGCGCAAGTGATCACTCCAACCGCCAATAGCGAGACTGGGAATACCGTCATTAATGAAGTCACGCGGCTTAGTAATCGAGGGGGGGACGGTAATGCTGTTGAGATCCCTGCGGCTTGAGCGCCTGCGGCTAAACTTGCGTTCGCGCCCGATGAGTCAGCAACCCCCTGCACCAGCAATTGCAAACCAACGCATACTGCAAAACAGGCAACTGCGGTCGACCCAGCGACAAGTGCGGCTTTGACGTTCGCCGCCCTGTGTTCGGGATAACCCAATATTAACAACAGGATGCCAGGCAATGCAGGCAGCAACGGCCAACGCGTTGCAACTGCAAGTCCGATCAGCAGGCCGCCGATCACCGCGTGAGCGATAGATGTGCGCTCGTGAAACGTCAGAACAAGCAAGCCAGCTATCAAAAGGAGTACGGCAAGTGGAATACCAAACCCGAGCCCGGCCAGCATGATCGTGCCAGGTGCGGCAAAGCACGTGGCAATGACAATCAATCGCTCAGCAAAAGACGTGAACCACCGGCCAATATGCACGTACAACAAACCGATCAACAGGATTGCACTGGCAAAGGAAAGGCTACGCGCCACAAGCAGCGGATCCAGATCAACGGCAGCTGTCAATCCAACCAGCCAGAAATAGAGACCACCCGTTGTCAAAACAGGTGGCACCTGTGGGTGGGTTGCGTCAGAAAAAGCCTGTCGTGCAGAGGCGATGATCCAAGCCTCATCATATTCTGCCGTGATCAGGAAAATATGAGCTGCTGACAAAAAGATCGAGATCAATACAAGCCCAAGCAATATTGAGCGGTACAGAAAATGAAATCGCAACACGCACCTTCCGTTCGGGATCTCTGCCGGAATGCCTGAGGGTCGTTCCCCAAACCTTGGATACACGTACCGAACGACAGGAAATCAGTCTACCGATTATATGTTTCGCCCTGTTGTTGCGATCATCCGCCAGCGCGTCGGTGCACGTTCCAACCACTTGTTCTGATATCAGCGGTGGCCGCGGCAAAACAAAGGCTGTCAGTTTCAGTTCTGAGTGCTTTATGCATGGGTGACCGAAGTGCGACTGCAGCCCTCGGATACTGCACTCCCGCCCCTTTTGGCTAAGGGTTGCTTAGCACCGCTGCGCGCAGACGCTGCTCTGTCAGGCGGATTCCGGTATCCTGTGCAGTCTGGCGCCAACCGGGTGGCTGCGTGGCGGGCCGAAAGCTCATATGCAAGGCATTGGTTGGTTTGGTATCGTAGCGCAACAGCAAAGGCGATTGTAGAATATCCTCAACGCGCGCAATGATTTCAAACATCGGACTTGGCCTACCACTGGCCAGCACAAAGGTTTTTGTAGGGTCCGGTTCTGGGGCCGATATCTGTTGTTGAACAAACCGCCCGATATCGTCAGCAAAAACGTAGTCCCGTAAGGTATCCGGCCGACCAAAGATGGACGTGGTGCGCCCGGCAAGCCCGTTGAGGATCAACGTCCCGATCAGCCCGAGTCTCGCGCCTGGGCTTGCGCCATATACAGAGCTTGGCCGATAAATCCGACACCGAGTGTGTCGCACGCCTGCCTGCAGCAAAGCTTCTTGCGCCAGCTTTCCTTCCCCGTACGGGCGCAGTGGGTTTGGTTGAGACGTGGCAGTGATGAAATTCTGCCCTTCAAATAACCCTCCTGCGGAGCTGAACAGGTGCCGCACGTGTTGTGCATCGCTGAACCTGGCTTCCAGTGTTCTGGCAAGATCCAGCACTTCTGAAAACAGTTCTGTTTCCAGCTGCATTTGTGCACTGTCAGACGCAAAGCCGCTGCGCCCTGCCGCCCAGATGACATCACATTGCAGTGGGATGTCAGGCGAACCGCCAGCGCGCGCCCATGTTGTCGCTGCCGCCAGCAAGGCTTCCGTCTGCTGTGACCTCGCGACCGGATCATTCCAATCGTAGGGGAAGATATCCTTCCGCGCATCCGGAGCATTCCGAAGCAAGGCCTGCTGGATCGCAGCACCTATGAGACCACTGCCGAACAAGAACACTATGTGCCGACGTGCTGGTACCGCCTCTGCCCAACACATCAGTTTCATAGAGTGGGTTGATTAAACCAGGTTGCCAGATCTGCGTCTGCAGACCGATCCACCACAAAGAAAGTGGGCTTGCCATGCGATTTGAGGATCATGGTGGACAGATATTGCAACGCGATACCAAGCATCAGTACAGACAACCCCCCAAAGAACATGATGGACAGGATCAAAGAGGTCCAGCCCTGCACCTGAACCGCGTCGGGATACAGCAATTCCTGCGCCAGCAGCAGTATCGTACCCAGCACGGAAATGCCCAACACGATAAAGCCAATCATCGCCCCCAGCCGCAGCACCTTAATATGGCTGGAAAACAGCATGCGCCAGGCATGGGCCAACAAGGAACGGAAACTGTAGCTGCTCTTGCCGGTCTGGATGTAACGTTCGTCTTTCAACTCCATCCATTCCACTTCAATGCGTTGCGTATACCAACTGAGGTTCACGTCGAAGTAAGTGTCATGGCTGCAAACGCTCGATACAGCCCGCCCGATTGACCCCCGCATCAACCGGAAGGAATTGAAGTATTTCAGCTTGGGATTGCCGGTTAGCCACTGCATGAAGCGCTTGAAACCGCGTGATGTCAGGTCGCGGATTGCGGCATCATGCACACCACTTTTCGCATTGGCATAGACCACGTCTGCCCCGGTGCTGATGGCCCGGCAAAGCATATCCAGTACGCGTTCAGGTGGGTGCTGCAGATCTTCGTCCAGCGTGGCCACCCAGTCTCCAGAGCTGTGCAAGATACCGGCGACCGTGGCTGCGTGTTGCCCGAAATTGCGCGACAGAAACAGCGGCACCACCCAAGGCGTGTCTTTGGCCAATCGCTGCAGCACCTTGTCCGAGCCATCCTTCGAGGCGTCATCCACAAAGATCACCTCTGCCAGCCGGACGGGAGCTGTCTGGGCGTCCAGATCCGTTTTGAACTTGCGGATCTCTTCCATGAGAGCTTCGAGGTGATCAGCCCCTGCATAGACGGGCACGACGATGCTGAGTGTTGTTGCGGTCATGACCCTGGCTCCTTTGGGTGTATAACGCCTGGCTTTGCGGGGCGCGCACCAGACTATGCGGCAGATTTCACAAGTTCAGCAGTTATGACAAGCCGGGCAACCGTGCCTACTGCGACTACGTTCTTCAGGCTACTGGATTGGATCAGCACAGGGGCACCTCAGGATGACGTTTGGACACCGCCAGAGGTGGGCCTCTTGGGTCATAGTGGCGCTAGGGTATACGCTGAGTAAAAATGACAAACCTTTGCAGTGAATAGAAAAAAACCACCGCAATCACCTGTCCAACCGGAACTAGGATGACGTGCGGAATGCTGAGCTGAAGCCCCACATAAAGTGTTGTCGATTGCAGCAGAAAACTCGCACTATATCCTGTGCAAAACTGTAGAAACGCTCGACCTAAAGGGACTTGTGAACGGAAAGACCAATTACGGCTGAGTAGAAACGAGATCGGCAATATACAGGCGTTGGCTGTCATAAACGCCGGATGCGGTGGCCACTCAAGTCCAAGCGACAGCGCATAATACACAACAAGCACCAACCCATTGCCGAGCACGCCAGCCGCCAGGTAACGCAAAACCGTTTGTGTTTCATCGCGTCGTACTCCCATGATCAGATATCCCTTGATCTCAGATGCTGCATCTCTGCCTCTGTCTGTGACGACAACGAAGTTTGTACACACAGAAAAAGATAGAAACGCAGACTGTACTCGCGCAACATGACTTTCATTAAACCCTCAAGGTAACTGGAAACAGCGGTGATACATGGCAGCAGACCAACAAGAAAAAACCGCAAAAACATTCGACGCCTACCAAAGCTCTTACTCGGATACTGTCAATGATGCGGTTTCCTTTACCGGGCTTGACGTGGACTTTTTCACACGGGTCAAAGCAGGATACATTCAGGACATTGTGCGATCCGTTTTTGGCGGTACCAGCGTGGTCGACGCGTTGGACCTTGGGTGTGGTGTCGGAAATCTCCACAGCCTGTTACAGGCTGACTTCAACTCCCTGACGGGTGTGGATGTCTCTCAGGCGAGTATCGCAAGAGCTCGTAAAAACCATCCCGATGTCACCTACGACATCTATGATGGTACCCAGTTGCCCTATGAAAACGGGCGCTTTGACCTCGCCTTCACAATTTGTGTCATGCATCATGTTCCACCTGACAATTGGCCACTCTTCGTAGCGGAAATGAAGCGGGTTCTGAAACCCGGCGGCCTTGCCTTGGTGTTTGAGCACAACCCGCGAAACCCCTTAACAATGCGCGCTGTCAACACCTGCCCCTTTGACGAAGATGCCGTCTTGCTGCGTAGCCATGAAACAGAAGCCTTGTTTTTGTCTGCCGGGTTTTCCGCAGTCCAAACGCGGTTTATCCTCTCAGTCCCTTCGGCCACTGAAACGCTGCGCAAGGTTGACCGGCTTTTTTCACGCCTCCCCTTAGGTGCACAGTACTATGTGTCAGCGCGCAATCCGTGACACGCGCTGGTTTGCCCAGTTCCTATTTGTTGTATGGCTTGAGACATCGTTCTCTAACCCGCCCCCGGCATATGCTGCGCCACCAGGTCCCGCGTGCCGATGATATTCCCCTTGCTTG
>ERZ1740067.805-NODE-805-length-23650-cov-6.436745_pt1 | contig 23650 bp, 14 predicted proteins | sample MGYA00581736_ERZ1740067 | MGnify/ENA primary metagenome ERZ1740067 (study PRJEB43018, sample SAMN04849236) | marine metagenome | isolation source: floating plastic debris | place: Pacific Ocean | collected 2008-08-27 | study: EMG produced TPA metagenomics assembly... | reverse complement strand
TATTGGGCCATACAACCTTCCACTGGCTATCCAATCTGCGTACATCAAATTTTTAGGGCCATATATGGAGGTGAAAGAGGCATTTGTTCCAACAGTTTGTTCACGAAACTTTTTAAAGTGTGCTTCTAAATTCATATGCTTTTATTTTTATTTAAAAACGGGCCACTTTTCAAGTGGCCCGTTGGCTATCTCTTGTCCGTTTCCGATAGCTAACCCAAATAATCTTAAAACAGGACAATATGTGTTTTTAGAGATAGATGATACTAAGATTTCTATTTCATAGGTTGGCCATCCTCGGTCAAAGACCCTGATTTTACGATTACCAATCTATCCAAATCAATGTATTTTTTAATGGCATCGTTCACCTGTCCAAGGGTCACCGATGCTATTTCTTTCGAAAATTGCTCAATATATTCAGGGGTTTCCCCTCTTTGTACAAGGCTTAAAAGGGTGTTGGCCAATGCGTCACTTTTAGAGAGACCGACCTTGAAAACTCCTTGTAGGTTCGATTTAATGTCTTCGAGTTCTTGTTGCGTAACACCTTTATCGTACCATATTTTAAGCTGTTCCATAGTGGCATCCAAACCTTGTTGGAAAAGCTCGGGACCAAATGAGGCATAGACCGTCCAATGGCCTCCTGAAAAGGTGTGTCCGGAATGGTATGAACCAATGCCATAGGTCAACCCCTGTTCATCTCGTACGGTACGCATCAACCTTCCAGAAAAACCGCCACCAAAAGCTTGGTTGGCGATATAGAACGGAAGGTAATCGGCGTCGGAACGTTTCAAACCCGTGTACTGCCCTATATACAGCTGCGCACTCGATTTTTCAGGGATGGCTACCAATTGGGACCCTTTCACGGTAGCGTCTGGGGTTTCAATGTCAACTTTTTCAACATTTCCGCCGCCCCAGCTTTTGAAGCTCGCTTCCAATTCTCTGTAAAGCATTTCACTATCAACATCGCCAACCGCTACCAGATGCATTCCAGCCGTACCAAAATACTTTTTGTGAAAGGCCTTGATATCCGATACGGTAACATTTTTTATATCTTCTATAGTTTTTTCAATGGTCTTGGAGTAATTCGGATGATTCTTTGGATACAGCGCTTGTGCAAAGGCAATGTTGCCCCTTTGTGAAGGGTCAGTAATACCCTGGCTTATGTAGCCTATCCATTGTTCCTTCAAAAGTTCAAGCTCATTGGCATCAAATAAGGGGTAACGTAATTCTTCCGCTAGTAGACCTATGACCTCTGGAATATCCTTGGTCAGGCATTTAAAACCAATATTTATATTGTAGGCATCTGCGCCGACTGAGATTCCAACACCCAATGTTTCCAATTGTTCTGAAAATTCATATTTATCCCTTTTTTGGGTGCCTTTGCTCAAAAGTCCAGTAGTCAAAGATGAAAGCATACTATTATCAGAGGTATTCATTAGACCGCTGACCGGAAAACTGGCAGCAACGGATACGAAATCCTCGACCCCTGTTTTAACGGTGATGACATCGATTCCCGCAACAGTTGCCCTTTTTCTTTGTTTTGATGCCACAACTGTAGTAGGGAAATGTGTTTCTTCGTTTGTTGGAACAATGGAGCCATTATTTTTCTCAGCGACTTCAATGGCCATCTTAGGGTTACGGTAGTAATATTTTCCACCAGCCGCGCTTCTTTTATAACCATCCGACGATCCTACTTCGCCGCTGCCCCCAGATGTTTCCGGAATAAAATATCCCGTAGTACTCTGATCGATGTCCAAATAGGTGTTGGCTACACGTTTTATATCAGCGGCCGTTACGCTCTTTAGATTTTCGTAGCGGGTAAAATATTCGGTCCAATCCCCACCGGCAATGGTTTCGGCCAATTCTGCGGAAATCACGCCACTGCCATCACGATAGAGAATGGCCTCGGCATTGTTTTTGGCAACGACCCTATCAATGTCCTTTTGTTCCACACCTTCCGTTTTCACTTTTTCCAGCAGTGCAGATACCTTTGTCCTTAAGGAATCATGGCTCATCTCTGGAGAAAATACCATGACTACGGAGAAAAGATTGGCATCTTTAAATGCACTTGCACTTGCACCTGCAGAGAACGCATCTCCTGTATCCAAGAATGTTTTGCTGAGTGGCGATGACACTCCTGTTCCCAATACTTCTGCCAACACTTGTATTGCCGGGGTGTCTTTGTGGGCATAAGCTGGGGTCTTAAAACTCATATTCAAAAAACCGGCGTCTCCGGGTTTCTTGACAGTTACCTGCCTTGGTCCATATTGTATGGGTTCTTGGGTGTAGGGTTGCGCCATGGGTTTTGGCGCCTTTCCTATTTTACCAAAATAGGTATCCACCATTTTGAAAAGTGATTCTTTTTCGAAATCACCTATGACGGTAAGGGTGGCATTGTTTGGCCAGTAGTACGTATTGTAAAAGTCGCGCAACACTTCTATGGGCATGTTTTCAATGTCGGAACGCCAACCAATGGTGGAATGATGGTATGGATGCGCCATGTAGGCAGTTGCCCAAATTTCTTTGTTCAGTAATTCATAGGGATTGTTCTCACCTTGTTCAAATTCATTGCGAACCACGGTCATTTCAGCTTCTTTATCTTCTTCCAGGAGCAACGAATTGCGCATTCTATCCGCTTCTATCTCAATGGCCAGTTCTATTTGGTCGCTTGGTAGTGTATGATAATAGTTGGTCCTGTCGTTCCAGGTCGTCGCGTTGGATATGGCACCAACTCGGTTCAGTTTGCTATCTATCGATGTTCCCTTACGCTTATTGAATTTTTCGGTACCCTTGAACATCAAGTGTTCCAATAAGTGGGTGGAACCGGTGTTTCCCGTAACCTCATGTTTTGATCCGACACGGTAAACGATCTGTACCGTTACCACGGGAACGCTGTTATCTTGCATCAGCAGTACGTTCAAACCATTGGGGGTATAATTGTACTCTTCAACACCGTTCAGTTCCTTTACTTTTTCAAATTTGGAATCAATACGTTGCGCATTTACGGTTGCTATTGCCAACACAAAGCTGACCAGACCTAAAAAAAGATTACTTTTCATTTTCTTCTGTATTATTATCAAGTAGTTATTAGACGTAAAATTTTATAAAACCCTTATTGTGCATCATTATTAATTCTTTTACTCCTCGATTAAATGCTTCGGATTTATATGGTAATTTCCATTTATTAAATGCACTTATTCCTTTTATCAACCATCAATAATATTCATTGGCGTCGGGGGTGTAGGCTACCGCAATTATAAGATTCTGTTCTTGATGGTCCATCAACACGTAAAATGGTTGTGAGTTTGCCTTATAGTTTATGGTTTGTAACTCACTCCATTTTTGGCATGCAACTAAAAAATTCCATCCGTTAAAAACAAAAAAATGCTAGGTAGGCAAGCTTGGTACGATAAATCTCTATAATGAAATAGATTTTATACCAACATTCACAGTGTAACGCTAAAATCAAAGAAAAACTATCATTTCTTGTGCTTCCTCCAATACTTCTTAAAGACGCTTACTCATGTCACAACTTGTCAATGCCCTAGAAAAACATTGATACTTTCATCATATCAACTAATTATCCACTATTTCACTTTTTCGAGGTCAGGAATGCTTCTCTAATGGACAATTGCTGGTTCTGCTTGATTTACTTAATCTTTAAAATCAACAAATGTTATACCAAATACCTCCCCGATATACGCATGATTTACGGGAGATACGAACTTAAATTCTTGTCTAGATTTTGACATTTCTTTTAAAAGCACATCCTAAATCAATCATTGATACCGTTTTGTATACGCCTGGTATTTTATCGATTTTGTCATAAAGAAGACGCCTCAAATCATCACTATCTTTTGCAACAACCCGAACAAAAAAAGCATAATCCCCTGCAATAAAATAACATTCCGTGATTTCCGGGATTTTCCTCAGCGCCTCGATGACATCACCATGCACATAATCTTTTTCTAATGATATTCCCGTAAAACAACCTAAGTCATATCCTATTTTCTTCTCATTTAAAATTGGTCGTATTGACGTGATGATTTTATTTTCAATCAATTTAGCAACTCGTTGATGTGCCATTGTGTTAGAAATACCCAATTCATTGGCAATGCTCAAGAAAGATATTCTACCATCTTTATTTAAAATATCTATGATTTCCTTGTCGAACTTATCTATTGTCTGCATTTCGTCAATTTTTATGATACAAACGTAACCCTTTGTTATATCAAATAAAATTTAACTCTTATAGGCCTGATAAACTAAAAAATTTAGCAGTAAACGATATTTAAAGTCAATTATGACTTTTAACACCTCAGTACCCATCTTTGCATGTAGCGGATAGTTATAGTGTTCAAATTTTCGTGAATGCCTATGTAATGATTTGGATATTAATTATTTAAACAGTTTGGAGTATGCGGAGGGCCATACCGTTCTTTTTGTTTAATAAACAGTTACCAAAGGGCCTACTTTACCTCAACCCAACGTGAGAATTTTTTCCTCTATTTAAAATGTACTTATTTTCTCTTTGTTTGACTTGTAAATGTGCTTTCAAAAATTTTGTCTGCGTTTGCCGTTTCAAAACCTTCTCGCCTATGCTCTCTTTGTATTTTATTTTTAGGTAAAGCTGTAAATTCTGGAAGTACCTTACGTTCAGCAAACTCCACATAACTACCTGAGATTTTCATCGTATCATTGTCAGCAAATGTTGCTTCACATAATTGCGATACCGAAGCGCTCTGCAACAATAATCCATCCTTGCTCGATTTAATAACACCTCCTGCATCACTTAAAACAACACCAATAGATTCGAGGAAGGTATTAAACTCTGTGAGCGTATTGTATCCTTTAGGTAATTCATTCACACTAATTGTATAATGATTAAGGTAATATCTATTGTAAATTACCCATCCTGCATATTCGCTTGCCTCCAATAATTTGCTATAATCGTCTAAAGTGGGAATCCTCCAGAGTGGCCGTTGTAAAAATGAGCTTACTTCTTCAGCATTGTTTAAATCAAGATTGTCTACTGGGTCTTTCGTAACTTCATTGGTATAAGATGTTATAATAGCACCAATTTCCTCAGATAAATCAGAAACGCAGAGTTCACTAAGAAATATACGGGGAAACTCAGGACTTGGAGGAGCATACCAATAGGCCTTTACTTTTTTACGTTCAAAGAAAAATGAATCCTTTTTGGTATATCCATAGTGCAAAAATATTTTCTCGAAAGAGGCAATGCCCAAATTAGGGACTCCCATTGTTCTAAAGGCAATATGATCGTTCTCTATATCCTCTTGTTTCTCAATTACCCCTTTTTCTATTAAAGCCTGTGTAATTTTTAAAACATCGGGCACCCGTTCTATATACCTAGTCATTAAGCTATGTAATACTTGTTCTAGCACTTTCATGATCAATGAATTTTATTATTGGTTAAGTAAAACGCCAACCAAAACAATTTTATACCAGCAAATTTATTTTATCTGAACTAAAAAATCAAAATATTCATTTAATTAAGTTCAAAAAAGTCATATTTAATATTATTTAATTTTTTTTATAAAATATGACTTTTTAGATGGTGGTTTTGATTCGCTCATCACATTCGATGGAGATTGCACAATTGACAACCTTAATTTGGTAAAGAAAGGGCTATCTAGTGCTATCACAACATTTTCATTTAATCTTAAACTTTGGATGTCGCCCTTGAATATGGTTGGGAATCTCAATGAAATTATGAATACGGAATGCGAGTTTATAGGTCTTGTTTAAGACAATAAGGCTATTCTTCAGGCCAGGGGAAAATCGAGTTCTTGAACAAGAAAAGTTTCTTTCTTTACTTGCGATATAGAAACGGTCAAAACATCACAAATAAGGAACATCTCAATGAATCACTTTTATAATAACTCAAATCATAGGAAAAACACAGGTCTTGAATTGTAGATGAAAACAATTAAAATTCTAAACTTCAATAATTTTAATAAGGATATACTTATCTAAATTTTTAATTGGCAATCCTAAAAACGGCAAACAATGGCAGAAAAACACCTCTTTTTGTACCTATTATCTTACTAAAAACCCAGTAAAAAAGGCCTCTGACCACTATATCAATTTTTTGACTTATTTTAGTTCTTACACGGTCTAGAGGTTCAAATATCATCAAACTTCAAGTGTAATTTCTTTTGATACTGCATAGCAGGCTCTCAAGATAATATCCTCTTCGTGGTGTACTATAAAAATGAAGCATGAGATAGCTACATATGTTGATAGGGAAGCTGAAATCATCTCCGATTTCGTCATGGGCAACAAAAACGCTTTCGCTAAAATATATAAGTATTATTTTGAACCTTTATGCCGCTATTGTCTCTCATTGACCCGAGATAAATCTAAGGCAGAAGACATTGTACAAGATGTGTTTATGACGCTTTGGAATAAACGCGAAAGCATCAAAAACAAAGACACGTTAAAAAGCTATCTATATCGCTGTGTTTATAATGCCTTTATCGATCAACATCGAAAAAATGCCAAAAAAATCAATGCGCTGGAGGAGATTCGGATGGAAGTCATCATGCACGTGAACCATAACCCTGAAACCAACCGCGACAAGCAACTTGCTATGTTAATGCGCTTTATCGAAGAACTGCCCGAGAAAAGAAAGGAAGTTTTTATGTTGAACAAGCTACAAAACTATAAATACCGGGAAATCGCAGACCAACTTGATATTTCAGAAAGAACGGTGGAAGGTCAAATAAGGAAGGCCTTGATCAATCTGCGGGAACGCTTTTCCAATTGGAAACAAAAAAATTATTTCTTTTCCCTGTTGCTACTTTTGATTATTAAATAGCACTAAGCAACGGAGATGCGAAATGAGGATTTTGGCTAAAAATTATTAAAATTATAGCTAAAGCCGAGCATAAAAAATTGCTGTAGCACGGTACCTTGAAAATCTTGAATAAACGATGTGCCAGTGGTTCTTCGGCTATTGATATTCTGGTTCAACACATCAAACGCCAATACGTTTACGGTACCTTTTCCCTTCAAAATTTTCAGGCCCAAACTCATATTCCAGAAATAGGCATCCCTATTAAAACCTGGGCCAACATCACTATTAAAGGTATAGGTCAGGTTATTCCTCCAAACTATATTTTTCGGCCACAAAAGTTCGGTACGTAACGACGCATTCTGTGTATTGAACTCAATATTCTCCGAGGCATCTAAACTGAAATCGGTCGTTGTGTATAAAAAGTTATAGGCTAACTCAATACTAAACAAGTCATTGAGCAAAAATGTAGTGCTAAAGTTAGGATTAATATCCAGCGTTTTTGCCACCAATGATTGGCCGTTTACAAAACGTTTGTCATTGCTAAACGTAAGGTTTGAATTGATGTCAAAGAACAGAACAAAAGTACTGTCCCTTTCAATCTCTTTACTATATCCTAAATTTCCATTGACAGCATAGTTTCCATCTACATTGACATAGGTAGTTGATGTTAAAAAATTCTCATCGGTAGCCGTAACTTCGGTGACGGCATCCTCCACTACTGTAAGGCTGCCCTCTATGAAAAGGTTACTCAGATTATCGTAATTGTAGGTTTCATAATTCAATACGACCTCATGGTTCACCGTAGGATTTAAGTTGGGGTTCCCTATCAATACGTTCAAAGGGTCATCTAGATTGGAAACGGGCCGTAATTGGGCAATGTCTGGAATGGTCAAACCACTGGTATAGGACAAGCCTAAATTGTTATCTTCATTCGCTCGGTAATTTATAGCGGCACTCAACAATACGTTACTATATTTTTCTGCAAATTGGGTTTCTTGCAATACATCGATATTATTGATTTCTGTCCAATTTTGTCTCGCCGTAACATTGATATCCAATTTCTCTCCACTTTTTTGAAGCCTCAAATAGGGAACATGCCGCCTATCCTTAAAAATAAAATCTGAACTTAAGGTCTTATCAAAAGCCGGAAATTTCGATGCAGATGGCATGGTATTGTCAAAAAACAACCTTCTACTTTTTAACCTCCCGTTTTGATAATCGTACCCTATATCGATAAAAAAACCTTCAGCAATAGATTGACGGTACCTCGCGCCAACTTCGTAAAAATCATTATTGGTATCCGCATCGGTAAACTGATTGAAGGCGGTTGCCTGGGCGCCCTCTTCGAACACCGTACGCTGCCCGGCGATATCGCTCTTGCTCAAGGTAGCTATATTACTGTTTCTAAAGGATACCCTCATAAATTTACCAACCGTGTCCAACTTTTTCAATAACACAAACCTGTTGGAGAAATTGCGGAAGTTTGTTTTGGTCAGGGTGCTTTGTTCGTTGCTGTTAATAGTAGCACCCATTTCATTCGTAGAGCTGGTACTTGTGGTATTTGTGGTGTTAGAATTGCGCGCCACCATATTGGGCTCCACATTGATCTGTACTGTTTTGTTTATATTGTATTGAAAATTAGTTCTTACCCTATGGTTATTTGTATTTCCGGTTGTTCTTGTCTTGGATGCTGTGGAAAAACGGCGATCCGGTAAGATGTTCGCTCTATTGATTTGCTCTTCGTTAAAAGACGTATTGTTTGAAAAAAGGTAGTTCAACCCAAATTTATGGTCATCTTTTGCATTGGCAATACTTGCTCCTCCTGAGGAAGAGGTAACAATACCTTGCCCAGAGGCACCACCTGGATTAACCGAAAAATCTTCCAATGAGCCACCTTCTCGGTTAACATTATTGGAACCTCCCAATATACTGGCCCGTTGTTTTTTATTAAACCTATTTAAAAAAAGATTGGTAAAATTGCGGTAATTACTTCCATAAGCGGCTCTCGAATTTCCAAAATACCTACCGTTCTTTTTCTCTTCTATAACGAGGTTGATAGTTTTGGCATTATCGTCGCCTCGGTCTCCGATAAATGCCTCTTCTTCAGTTTTGGTGTTGGTAACCTGTACCTTGGCTACCACATCTTTGGGAAGATTCTTAGTGGCAATTTTGGGGTCATCGCTAAAAAACGTTTCCCCGTTGACGAGCAACCGATCAACATCCTTACCCTTCACCTTTATGGTACCGTCTGCTGAAACCTGAATGCCTGGCAACACTTTCAAAAGGTCTTCAACAGTGGCCCCTTCTATGGTTTTAAAAGACGCCACGTTGTATTCCAAGGTATCTTTTTTTTGTTTGATCGGAGGTGTTTTACCTACAACGGTAACACCTTCCAAGCGCTCAGGGGATTCTTTTAAGCGAATGGTACCCATGGCTATTAAAGCTTGAGGTACCAATTCAAATACCAAGGTTTGATAGCCATTAAAGGAGATATAGAGGGTCAATTCTTCCTGCAATGTCTCCCCTTCCAATTCAAAGTAACCTTTGCTATCCGATATGCCGAAAACAAGGGGACCCTTGTTTTGTGAAGTCTTTACATAAACGTCGGCACCTTCCAATGGCATTTGATTCTCACTGGCAACGACCTTTCCCGTAATTTTAAACCCTTGTGCACACAACAGCTGGCTGAAAAAAATACCTATCAATAATAAAAATATCCTTTTCATAATATGAGCTATAAAAGCGCTACATCTTCCATGCCCAATGTAACCTTGATAGGCTTAAGTAGATTTTCCATTGCCTTGTCAGTTACCCCTAAGTTTTTGCCCTAAACGCGCCTTATAGGTTTTATAAATCTCCTGTAAGGGCATCCAACTTAATCTGCGATGGGGGTAAAACATTAGCACCAACGATATTACCTGATGGATCAATTAAGATATATCTTGGAACGGCGGTTACGCGATAAGCATTGTAAAAATTCCTATCGTTTCCTGCAAATAGTTGAACGCCTGGCAACTCTTTATTAGCTACCATCTCTTCCACACTTTCTTTAAACCTAGGTTCATCAATGGAAATACTAACAAAGGCAATATTTTTATTGTGATATTCTTTTTCGAGTTTTTTTAGATAAGGAATTTCCGCAATGCAGGGTGCGCACCAGGTAGCCCAAAAATCGATATACACGTATTTCCCCTTAAAATCGGAAAGTGATGAAGTACCGCCTGAGAAATTTTCGTAATTGTTGAATACTGGAGATGGTTTACCTTTAGCCAAATTCGCTTTGATGTATTCATTGGCAGCGTATTCCTCTTTTATACTGTTCAGTAATTCTTGATAACGTTCTGTTTGCTCCGTGATAAAAAGGTTATCCGATTGGTCAACAACATTTAATTTATCGTTGAGTCGTTTTTCGGCAAGTTCTATTTTTAATTCGAAATTTTTTGAACTCAATGCCAGTGTTTCGTCTACAAAAGAAAAATTATCTTGTAATTTTTGAAATTCTGCCAAGTAATCGTTTCGTTCTTTACCCTCACCTTCAATATCAATGGACCAATCACTGCGATTCGCATTATAATTTAACTTTAAATTGTCGCCATTCTTAAGATGTAACTCTATCATGTTTATTCCATCAAAAAGAATAAAATATTCTGGAGATGTTTCTAATGCGTATTCAAAATTTCCTTTTTTGTCAACGGCAATTTTATCAACGAATTGATCGTCCCAACGATGACCTATAGTCAATGAATCCAACTCGAAATTTTCAATAGTTCCCGAGATACGGACACTATTTTTTAGTTCTGTTTCTTGCGCTAGGGTAATTTGAAATATACTGAACGCAACCGCAAATACTGTGGCTAATTTATTTGTCATTGTATTACATTTTAAATTTTTTAATTCCTTTTTGTAACCATTTTAGGTATTCTTCGGCGTTTGGGGTATAGGCCACGGGATTAAGAAGATTATCTTCATTATGATCCATCAAAACATAAAAGGGTTGTGTGTTCGCTTTATATTTAAGGGTCTGTAATTCGCTCCATTTTTGACCTATATAGCGCAGTTTTCTGCCTGGCCGTAACTGTGATTCTACAACTTCATCCGCTTCCAATTTTCTTCTATCATCAACGTACAGGGAAACCAATACCACCTCATTCTTTAAGATTTTCAATATGTCAGGTCTTGGCCAAACGTTCTGTTCCATCTTTCTACAGTTGACACAGGCATGCCCAGTGAAATCAAGCATTACCGGTTTCCCCACCTTTTTAGCATAGGCAAGGCCGGTATCATAATCTTTAAAATGGACAATATCATGGGGAGCCATTAATTCTGCCCCTTCAGGAACCTCCTGTACAGATGTGCTGGCTTGGTTCCCATTTGATTTGGCGTATCCAACACCATAGGGTGACTCGCTGTACTCTTGTGGAGGTGGAAAGGCGCTTATCAGGTTCAAGGGGGCACCCCAGAGCCCTGGAATCATATAAATAGTGAACGAAAGGGTTACTAATCCTAAGAACAACCTTCCTACAGAAATATGGTTTAATGGGGAATCATGTGGTAGTTTGATCTTACCTAAAAGATACAGTGTCAAGGTGCCAAAAATCGCGATCCATACGGCTAGAAAGACCTCTCGCTCGAGCCAATGTGCTTGTAGCACAAGATCTGCATTGGATAAAAACTTAAAGGCAAAGGCCAACTCAATAAATCCCAAAACCACTTTTACGGTATTTAACCAGCCTCCGGATTTTGGAAGGGAATTCAGCCATCCAGGAAAAGCAGCAAATAAGGCAAAAGGCAACGCTATGGCCAATGAGAATCCGAACATTCCGACGATAGGGCCAATACCACCTTGGGCAGAGCCCGCTCCTATGATACTTCCTACAAAAGGCCCTGTACATGAAAACGAAACGATGGCCAGGGCCAAGGCCATAAAAAATATACCTAAATAACCCCCTTGGTTTGATTTTGCGTCAATTTTGTTTGCCCATGAATTGGGTAGCATGATTTCAAACGCTCCTAAAAAAGACGCAGCGAAGAGAATGAGTATCAAGGCAAAAATAAGGTTGAACCAAACATTTGTCGCCAGTGCATTAAGGGAGCTCGCTCCAAATATGGTAACCACAACGGTACCTAAGAGCACATAAATGATAATGATCGAAATACCGTATACTATGGCATTCTTGATTCCCTCTGATTTTGATTTGCTCTGTTTGGTAAAAAAACTGACCGTCATCGGAATCAATGGGAAGACACAAGGGGTAAAAATGGCAACAAAACCTGCTACCATACCCAATAGGAAGATGGTCAGCAGTCCCTGACTATCCTTGGATTCGTCTTCTTGTTCTTGCTCAGCGGTTACGGCAGTTTGTGGCCCTTTGAGCACCGAAGCTTCTTGGTCAATGAAAACTGTCTGCACCGATTCCTTCCCTAAGGATTCGATAGTTGTTTGCGAAAAGCTTGTTTGACCAAAACAGGCAACCGACATGCCCAAGAAAAAAAGAAAGGAAATCAGGAGTGATTTAATCATTATTTTTGAATTTCTTGTATGGTACCCTTAGCATTATAATTCAAATGCTAGGTCAACTTCGGTGGGAGGTAGACATCTGGAATTATCACAGGCCATAAACTCTACAAAACCTTCAATTTTTTTCAAGTTTTTGTCTGTCACTCGAACTAACTGCTCAAACCGCGCGGAATCTTCGAAATAAGTAATGGTCATTTTAAAAACAGGGTCGTTTACGGTATGTCCTTCCTCCTCTTTGGTCGCCTCAATCAATTCAAATCCCTCCCCTATTCCATTGTATTCGAACAATGTGGGTACGGGACCTTTTTTCGGTACTGTCTGGGAATATAAATGCCAACCCGAATCGATACTCGCAGTGGATACCAACTTATAGGTACTGTCATCCAATTTCTCTACTGCAGTGCTCCAGGTAACAGGGGTAAGTATTTGTCCAAAACTTGAAAAACTGGCACAAAGGACTAAAAATAAAATAACTTGATTTTTCATTTTTTTGTTTTTAAGAATAGGGCCTGCATAGCAATACAGGACCCTATTTCATTAATCAACTAACTAACTCAAATAAAGATTTTTCGGTATGGGACGTTTATTATTTTGTACCCAATAAAGCTTCAATTTCTTTCTCCAATTGGTCCCCACGAAGATTTCTAGCCACAATTTTACCGGTGCTATCCACTAAGTAGTTCACAGGAATGGATTGAATTCCATATTGTTCGGCAATGGGACTGTCATAACCTTGAATATCACTAATATTTACCCAAGGAATTTCGTCTTCTTTAGATGCACTTACCCAATCTTCCTTATCCTCATCTATACTGAAGGCGACGATGTTAAAGCCTTTATCTTTGTAGGCATTGTATACTTTCTTCATCTTTGGGTTTTCTTGTCGACATGGCCCACACCAACTCGCCCAAAAATCTACCAATACATAACTACTTTTTTCAATTTCTTCGTTTAAATTGATTTCTTTATCATCAATCGTTTTTGCAGTGAAGTCTTTTATAGTGTTACCGTCTTGTAGTTCACCGGCAATGGATCGTGCATTATCCATTCGCTTTGTGAAATTTTTGATATACGTAATGGCCGGAATTTCACCCAAACCGATTTCATCTTGTAAAGCATCTATTTCTTTTTCGACACTTTCTGCTCCATTGTCATAAATATCGTTCGGTAGGTTAGACCAGTACATGGCTAAAAGTCTGGCCATTGGATCATCACCATTCTTTCTGATATCATCGAAACTATCAGTCCTTAATTTCATAAAATCTTCAACGATGTCATTAAGCGCATACAACTTCACCGTATCTTGTTCGAACATCATACGTGCTTCAGCGTTGCTTGATGCTCTACTAGCGTTGAGCATTTTAGGATTTTGTTCCACTTTTGCAGTGACCTTCTGATTATATTCTCCGCCATCAATATATAAATCCCCATAGTCGTCGTTCCAGGTTAAGGTTACTTTTCCTGGTTCTGCTATAAGATATTTTACATACAATGGACCTTCTTCATCCCTAACACTTAACAGCACATGTCTTGGCGCTTGGATTTTTCCTGTTAAAGCAAACTTTCCGTCTTTAATAGTATCAGTGGAGATACGTACCCAACCATCTGGGTCTTCTAGGTCAAAAGTATGCAGCCGTATTCCATTACCTTCCAAATGTGACATTCCGCTTCCGGTATATTCAAAAGACTGTTCCTCTTTAAATCTGGAAAAATCAAAGCTGGTCTGTTGTTGGGCAAAAATCCCAATCGTGCTAAGAAGAATGAAGTTTGTAATTATCCTTTTCATTTGTATTGTTTTTAAATTATAAATCATTTTTTAGGATACGCGCTATGTCATCTATGGTAAGGTTTCGGCCTACAAGGTTTCCTTTGTTATCAATCAGGTAATTGGTGGGTACGTTTTCGATATCATATAACTGCCATACGGCGGTATCATTGGTTCCTTTATTGTCCATAAAGACGGGCTCCCAAGGCAGTTTTAAATTGTTATGGGTTTCAAGCCAAATATTCTGTTCATAATTGTCATGAATGCTTAGTACTGTTAAGTCTTGCCCTTGATTGGTTTCATACAATTGCTTCAGCTCAGGTAGGCTTTCGAGGCAGGGAGCACACCAATAGGCCCAAAATTCCAACAAGACATAGTTCCCTTTCAAATCAGAAAGCGAGGTGCTGGGTTGATTGGCATAATGAAAGGCAAAATTGGGTGCCTGCTGCCCTGGTATCAATTGTATTGCCCTTTCCAATTTTTCCTGGCATAGCTGGTAGTACGGGTTGTTGTCAAGGGAAACATCCAAAGTATTGAAAAGCATTTGTAGTTCTTCAATGGTATAGGCATCTTGGTTAAATCCCAAACCCTCATTGAACAATATGTATGGCGCTAAAGGCGAAGCATTGTTTTGAAGGACAAAATTCTTTCGTAATCCATTTATTGCATCATCAATGCTATCTTGCAACTTGGTCATTTTACGGGATAACTGTAAATAGCTTTTGGCGTTGGTCTGGACTACCGTATCTTCCATTTGCCACAATTCCCATGCGAGCTCATCCATTTTCAAGTAAGCCTCACTGGACTCGATGGTTTTGAGTTCTTTCTGAAACCCTTGATACAATTCATTGCCTGGCGTACCTTCCAATATAAAATCAGATAGAAAATATCCTTCAAAATCGCTTTCCTTAACAAGATTTATGGACACCTTGGTATTTCCTTCTTCCAAAAACAAAGATGATAGGGGTATGCTATCGTTTAAGGTCAAAACGGCGGGCGTAAGACCATTGGCCATTCCGTTAAAGGTAAAGCGACCCGCTTTTACAGTGGTGCTGTCCAAAGGCACATAAGAATAATCGGGCGTAATGCTGTAGAGCGCAATTTTAGCACCGTGAACACCATCAAGAATTCCTTCAATATTGTAATGATAAGGCGTTGAAGTTCCAATAGCCTGAACGGTCAGGGGACTACCTTCATTTTTGTTCATACAGGAACTCGTCCCCAACAGCACACTGACTAAAGCAAAGTATCGCAATACGTGGTGCAAACGAAACCAAAAGGGCCTTTTATCGATATGTCTGTTTCTGACGAAATTCATTGGATCACGATAGTGTTTTCCTCCACTGCATATGAAAAGGCAGTATTCTTTTGAAAGGCCTCCAAAATATCTTCGAGATTTTCATTGTCAAACTTTGCCCTGAACATTGTATTGGCAATCTCAGCTTTGTGATTATCGATGGTTACATTGTAAATACGCTCTAGGGTTATGAGGATATTTTTAAAAGGCGTGCCTTCAAAAATCAATTTTCCTGACACCCAGGCAGTGTGATTATAGGTATTCACAGAAGCAACGTGTATACGTTTCAATGCCTTGTTGTAGCTCATGCGTTGCCCCGGTAGCAGTATTCTTTCATTCATTGGAAATGGAGCATCCTTTGCTCCCCCAACCTTAATAACCCCTTTTACGAGCACAACGTCGGTCGTTTGGGTTTCGGGATAGGCCGCCATATTAAACTGTGTACCCGTGACTTCGGCAGTCGTATTTTGCGTGTGTACTAAAAACTTATCTGCGCCTTGTTCAGTAACATCAAAGTATGCTTGACCTTTTAAGGTAACTTCCCGTGTTTCCCCTGCTACAAAACTTGATGGATAGGATAAAGAAGAGCCTGAATCGCAATGTACCTTCGTGCCATCAGCTAGCAACACCGTTATTCGATTACCGTTAGGCACTTTCAAATGGTGCATTGTTGGCGATGTTCCTTCAGGGGAATAAACCAACCTATTATTTCCTTTCATGGCGGCCACTTGCCCATATTCGTCGTTGATGGTGAAGGTGGTGCCTTTTGGAACTTCAATCACCTCGCCATCAATGGTCAGCGTCGCTAAATCAGCGCCAAACTCTATGGGGTTGTTCTGGGCATCATTATCCAATTGCAATTTCAACGCCACGCCCAGACCCACTGTTACAATAAATGCTGCGGCATAGCGCCACCAGCTGTTTCGTGTTGAAGGTATTTTTTTGGTTGGTACGATTTCTACGTCTTCAATTCTAGACGCTATTTTTTCCCAAGCCAAATCTGTATTTAGGGATTTCATTTTCAGAATATCCTCCCGTATCCTGTTCTGAGAAACATTTCTTGATGTAGGAACTTCATTCTCCCCTTCCACGAAGAATGTTCTTTCAACCTTTAGGTCTGTCGAAAACCATGTTTCCAAAAGTCTTTTTGCAGAATTGAAGGGGTTCATTGATACTTTTTTCTTTGAAACAATTCAAAAATCAAAAAGTACCATCGAGAATTAAAAAAAATTAAGAAAGTGTACTAAAAAATTGAAAATCAGTTTATTATAAATAAAATGATACGATAGTGGCATTACATTTTATGAGAAGATTCAGGGTATTCCTTAATTAAAAATGAAAAAATATATCGAAACGATAAGGGATTTTCAAAAAACTGCGTCTAGGGTATAAATAAAATGAATAATCAATGTCTAAAGACGCGTTCTTTTCTTTATTACAGAAGTACGTTAATAATACGATATCAGAAGACGAGCTTTCTGTTTTGGAGTCATTTCTTGACCAGAAAAAGTATCAACTTTTAGCCACGGAATTTTTATACAAGGATTACCACAACATTTCCGAAGGAATTTCTTTTGACGCCCGCAAAGGATTTCAAAAATTGGAAAACCGTTTGGGGTTGAACCGCAAGGGTAAAATAGTTGGTATGTCATATGTTTACAGATATGCAGCTGCCCTTATAGTTCTTATAGGAATTGGCGTCTTTGTCAAACTGCAACTTGACGCACCTTCAGAAGTCATTGGCGGAAAAAATGTAGTGGTAGACAATGAAATACGGCTCATCACCGATGATGGCAACGACATCGTACTTAGTCCTGAAAAAAACGATAGTATCAAAAACGCCCAAAATCAGCTTTTGGGAACGGTGAACAAAGGGGTTCTGGAATATGAGGCGAACAACGCTGCAGGAAGGGTAAGTTACAATACTTTAAAGGTACCGTTTGGGAAGCGCTTTGCAATACGCTTGGCAGACGGTTCCAGCGTAGAAATGAATGCCGGCAGTTCATTGCGGTACCCCACTAGTTTTTCGAATAGTTCAAATCGCGAGGTGTATCTGGAAGGTGAGGCCTATTTCGATATTGCCAAAAACACGGAAAAACCCTTCATTGTCAATGCCGCTGAAATAGATATTGAGGTTTTGGGTACCCGTTTCAATGTGAGTGCCTATGACGACGAAAATGGTATCAAGACCACTTTGGAAGAAGGTACGGTAAAGGTATTCCATGAAAAGGACACCTCAGTAACCGCCCATATTTTAAAGCCCAATCAGCAAGCCGTTTGGAACGCCAAAGATAACAGTCATGAAAAGTACGATGTGGATGTAGAAGAGTTCTTAGCATGGCGAAACGGGATTTTGGTTTTCAAAAAATTACCGTTCGCTGCAATTCAAAAAACCTTGGAGCGTCATTACAATATTCAAATCAACAATAGCAATACCACCTTGCAAAATAGGAGGTTTACGGCCAGATTGGAAGGAAAAAGTGTGGAGCAGGTCATGACGTACCTCAACAATATTGTAGCATTTGAATACGAGATAAAAGACCGGGAGATAATGATAAAATAAAACAAGGGATGCGGCAACATCCCTTGTCAATAAAGTATTGGAAATCGATAGCTATTAACGATTACACTATTAAATTAATGAAAAAATTTGAACACCCAACAGATAACAGCATTTTCAAAAAAAACCTGTGCATAAATACATGGGCGAAATGGGCTCTGATAACGGTCTTCATCGCTTTAGTCCACCTTCCTGAAACAGGTTTTGCACAAACCGGAGGACTTACCCTTAATTACCAAGACAGTTCATTGGAAAATGTGCTTAGGGAAATTGAGCGAAAAACGTCTTATGAATTCATCTACAGTCCTGATGACTTTAATCTAGGTCGTAAAATTACCTTACAATCCAATGACGAATCCATTGAGAGCATACTGGACAAAATTTTTAAGGGCACCGATGTTACCTATGTCATCTTGGACGACCAAATCGTTTTAAAAAAAAACGGAGAGGGGACATCGGTTGGTCCAAGAAAGGCACTTCAACGGAATATTAAGGGATCGATAAAAGATGAAGCAGGTTTGCCTTTAAGTGGAGTAGCGATAATCGTAACGGGTGAAGAGCGTGGCACTTTCTCAGATTTTGATGGAAATTTCGAAATTCAGGCCAAAGAGGGAGATATTTTACTCTTCAAATATTTGGGGTTTGGAGACGTAGAAATCGTTGTCACCGAAGAAGATACCTACGAGGTAACTTTAAAGGAAAGTAGTTTTCAACTTCAGGGCGTAGAGCTGGTATCCAACGGTTACCAACAAATATCGAAGGAGCGTGTCACGGGATCTTTTGAGAAGGTAGACGAGAAAATACTGGGGGCTAAAGTGGCCCAAGATGTACTCTCAAAAATTGAGGGAGAAGTTGCAGGACTTTTATTTGATGGTAGTGGTTTTCGAAACGGGGGTAATGAAACAAGGATTACTATTAGGGGTTCCAATACATTTCAAGGCGATCAGGCACCTCTTATTGTTGTAGACGGCTTTCCTTTAGAAGGGGAACCTACACGAGGTCCTGATGAACCTGATTTCGGATTTATCAATACAAGCACAGTAAACCCCAATGACATTGAAAGTATCAGTGTTTTAAGGGACGCCGCTGCAGCATCCATCTGGGGTATACGGGCGGCCAATGGTGTTATCGTTATCACAACAAAAAAAGGGCGCAAAAATCAGAAGTTGACCACACGGGCCTCCTTTAATATCTCCATTACCAACGAAGTGGATTATACTTCTTCCCCATTTCCCGGTTCAAGGGACCAGATTGATGTTATTCGTGAAATTTTGGAGGTTACGGGCAATGACCGTTTTGGCGTAGCCAATCTTCCGGACGGCACCTTTAGGGAAGGTAATTTGCGTGAACTCAACCCTGCAGTGGAAGTGCTCCTTTTACAACGAAGGGGAGATATCTCAGCGGTGGAGGCAGCATCGAGATTGGAAGCACTTGAGTCAAGGGATTTTAGGAGAGAGGTTCGGCTTTTGACAAGGCCCCAAATCTTTAACCAATACAACTTTGGAATATCCGGAGGCGGTGAAAATTATTCGTTCAATACGTCCCTCCTATACAATACCAACGCCAATACGGTCATAGGGGATGATGCCACCCAAATTGTGATCAATACGGGAGGTATTTTTAATTTTTCAGACAAGCTCAAGGTGCGTTCCAACATTAATTACACCCGTAGCAAGGCCAATATTGGATTTGCAGGTGCAGATGCCGCAACCCTAATCAACCAGGAATCACTTTTAAGCAGAATAGTGGACGATAACGGGAATAGGGTGCCCATGCAAGGCCTTGCCGGGGTACAAGCGTTGGCGCCCGCTTCGCAGGTAGGTTCTGATTTGGCATTGGCCCAAGGCTTTCCATACCCGCTCACCTTCAATACCTTGGATGAAATAGATAACAACAACAATGTCAACCGAAGTAATAATATCAGGCTGCAAGCAGCTCTTGATTATAACATTTCAGAAGATTTGACCGCAACAGCGAGCTACCAATACGAAATGAACCAAGCAAGAAACCAACAGGTCTTCAACGAAAATACCTTCGTAGTCCGCAGTTTGGTCACCCAATTTGCGCAACTCGACGAAACTACAGGAAGACCCACAGATTTTGCCATACCCCTCGGTGGGTTTTTAGATGTTAATACCCAAGAGTCTAGATCTTTCACAGGACGGTTACAGTTAAACTATGATAAAACCTTTAAAGATGGCCTGCATTCACTCACGGCATTGGCAGGTTATGAAATACGAAGGACGGTACTTGAAAGCAATACAGTGAATAGGGTGTTCGGTTTTGATGAGCGAACCCTTTTGGGTATTCCCGTAGACCTGACCACTACTTTTCCTTTGGCCATAGATGATAATGGTGGTTCAGAACTCATCCCCAACAGATCACCCAATGGCTCGGGCCTACTATTTGAGGAAAACCGCTTCTTGTCCTACTACGCCAATGCGGCCTACACCTTCAATAATACCTATACACTTACGGGAAGCATCCGCTTGGACGATACCAACCTTTTTGGGGCTTCCGATGAATTTAGAAATATTCCGCTGTTCTCTGTGGGCGCTAGATGGAATTTGCTTCAAGACTTTTTTTATGACAGTGGTGTCGTCAACGGTTTAAACTTAAGCGCGTCTTTTGGAAGAACGGGTAATGTAGCACGCGGCTCAACCCCATTTTTGGTAGGAAACATTGCCCAAGAAATGAATCTTTTTAACAATCGGTCCGCTGTAATTGCAAGCCCTCCAAATCCATTTTTACGCCTGGAGCGCACCAGCAGCTTTAATTTAGGGTTGGATTTTGATTTTTTTACCTCCAATAGGGTTTCAGGTTCTGTAGAGTATTATCGCAATGAGAGTACCGATCTGTTGGCCAATTTAGCGGTCAATAGTACCCTAGGGATCAACAACAATACCCAAAACGTTGGGGCACTCACCAATGAAGGGGTCAACGCCGTGTTAAGTGTTGTGGCCATCGACACTGAGGATTTTAAATATACGACCACAGGAAATTTTAGTTTTAACGTCAATACGGTCACGAAATCTGACGTAAATCCGAATGATGTCAATAACCTGTTAGGGGGCGGAATTTTAGAGGGTTTTGATAGAAATACCATCTTTAGTCTGAATTACGCGGGTTTGGATTTTGAAGGAGCTCCACAATACGTTGCCGCGGACAATACGATTACCGATTTTACCGATAGACCGTTACAAGCGGAAGACTTAATTGATTCAGGAACCACGGTTCCTCGATTTTTTGGCTCTTGGATCAATGAATTTTCGTATAAGAACCTGACGCTGCGTACTTTGACCACTTTTAGGGCAGATTATGTGTTTCGGGCCGATCCCGAAAGTGGCTTGATATTTGATCCTGGTACCGTAGTGCAATCGCCTACACTAAATGCTGGTAGGGGGGCGGCACAACGTTGGCGTAGACCCGGTGACGAAAACCTTACCCGAGTACCCAGAATACCCACATTGGAAGAAGTTTTTGAGGATAGATTTAACCTATTCCCTTTTGCTGACGACCATATTGCCAGGGCAGACCATATTCGACTGAACCAAGTGATACTGAGTTATGCCTTTCCGGAAAAATTTCTGAAAAACACCGGCCTGCAAAGCTTAAATATTGGACTACAAGCGGATAACGTGGCGGTTTGGAATTTTAATCGGTTTGATGTTGATCCCGAAGCTTTTATTGAGCGCCCATTGACCCTTTCACTACAGATTTCAACCTCTTTTTAATGATTTAATGACAATGATGCTAACGACAAAAACATCTCGGTTCTTACTGCTTATTTGCATGGGGATGCTCATGTCTTGTTCCCGTGAGAATTTTTTGGATATCCAGCCCCTGGGCCGTTTTATTCCCAACACCGTGGAAGACTATCGACTTTTGCTCGATAATGTTAATGGACAACCTGTAGATGGTCAAACCATAACCCAAGGGTTTAATGAAAAGCATCTCTTGCCCTTTTTGGTTACCGACAATATTGGAATCTTCGAGGGCCAACCAGTAGATGCGAATCTGCGGAGCGCCTATTTGTTTGCGCCACAATTGTATGGCCCACAACAGGAAGACCGTGCTTGGCAATTGTATTACCAACAGATTTTTTTGGCCAATGTTATTTTAGACGGTCTAAATAGTGTTACCAATGGAACGACCGAAGAAATTGAACAGCTTCGGGCAGAGGCCAGATTGCATCGGGCCTTCGCCTACTTCCAATTGGTGAATATTTATGGGGTGCATTATGACCCAAGTTCAGCCAATAGTGACCTGGGGGTACCCTTACGGCTAGGTATTGAATTGGAAAACGTTGACTTGACCCGAAATTCCGTCCAGGAAGTTTACGACTTTGTTACAGAAGAAATTTTGAGCAGCATCGAGGCCCTACCGAATACCGTAAGTCCCAACTTTTCATTTAGGCCTTCAAAAGCCGCTGCCTGGGGACTTATGTCAAAGGTATATTTGTTCCAGGCACAGTTTGATCTCGCGCTGAGTGCCGTAAGCAATGCACTTAACCTTACCGATGGCCTTACGGACTTTAACCAAATAGACGCAGTAGATGGCGTAAGAAATTTCCCCCCTGTACCCCAAGACCAGGAAATTGTTTGGTTCAAAGACAGTCCCTCCGATGCTATATTATTTGAACTCACCTTGACGGATGAATTATTAAGTCTGTTTGATAACGATGACTTAAGAAACGAATGGTTGACCTTGCTGACCATCAGTGATGACATTGGGGAACGCCCCATTTACAATGCGGGAGAAGACAATCAAAATTTTTCTGATGGCATCAACACGCCAGACCTCTACCTCATACGAGCAGAATGCCATGCAAGGCTAAACAATATCCAACAAGCAAATGACAATTTGAATCGTTTGAGGATCAACAGATTTGCCACAGATGGTTACGCACCGGTAGCCATCAACAATGCCGCCGCACTTCTAAATTTTATCAAAGAAGAGCGAAGACGTGAGCTCTTTAAAAGTAGCGACCGAATGTTCGACATTAAGCGGTACAACCGTTTTGACAATGACAACATTACCTTGACCCATGAAATTGGTGGAGATGAGGCAACCTTGGCCCCCAATAGCCCCAATTGGGCCTTTCCCATAGGGCAATTGTACATCAATCAGAATCCTGAGATTATCCAAAACCCTCGAGAATAAAATAATTACTAACGCTTAAAATTTATAACAATGCAGAAACTCAAACATTTATCGCTTTTCCTTTTACTATTGATCTCCGCAGCTTGCGACAGCGATGACGCCCCTGAAACGGAGGCTGTAACGGTCACCACCACAGATTTGAACTTCAACGTTGCAGAAGGAACGGCGGCCAATACGGTTATTGGGGCCTTGGTAGGTGCTTCAAGCTCCGGAGCGGTTACCTTTTCAATAGCTTCCCAGACCCCGTCCGGTGCAGTGGCCATTGGCGGCGATAACAACACCAGCCTCGTTGTGGCAGATGCCTCGCTTTTTGATTTTGATCAAAATCCACAGATAACGATAGTTGTTGATGTAAGTAGTGGGGATGTTACCGAACAATCAACTGTGACCATTACCGTAACCCAAACTGCGGAGGGCATTGAAGCCGATGATTTTGTTGGGGATCGCAACATTCAATTGGGCGCTAATGATGTTCTTGATACGGCCTTGGGAACCCGATTTGTCGGTGCTTTGGACGACAATGGTTT
>ERZ1740067.804-NODE-804-length-23692-cov-7.564116_pt1 | contig 23692 bp, 17 predicted proteins | sample MGYA00581736_ERZ1740067 | MGnify/ENA primary metagenome ERZ1740067 (study PRJEB43018, sample SAMN04849236) | marine metagenome | isolation source: floating plastic debris | place: Pacific Ocean | collected 2008-08-27 | study: EMG produced TPA metagenomics assembly... | reverse complement strand
ATTCTTCGAGATCCGCGCAAAATGATGCGCTCGTTCAAAAATTTGCCCCGAGTCAAGACAAACGGCAATCAGGATGGAGAGTCGCGCCAGTATCACCCGGCTGTGTATTCTCTCTACTGGAAGAATGCCTATGAAAAAGTGCAAGCCTTTCAGCAAAAGGGAAGTGCAGCCGTAGAAGTGGTCAAGTTTGAGGATTTGGTGCGATCGCCCCAAGCTGTCGCTGAACGCCTCGCCCAATTCCTCGATACTCACGTTAGCGGTGATGTCACAGCTGAAAAGTCCAACTCTTCTATCAAACATGGTGCTCCCAAAGAGCTAACCAATACCGAAGTCGCCATCTGCGAGAAAATTGCGGGCCCAGCAATGCGTTCAGCTGGCTACCCGCTTCATGCCCCGACACCGCGTCCTTTCGATATCATCGATCTCATCAAAACATCGGTCACCTTTACCCATTACCAGCTAGAGCGCATCGCGACTAACAAAAAAGCCCGTACCTCCATCATTGCCTTTATCAAAAGCATTTTTCAGTAATCCCCTTCCTTATCCTCCCTATGGCCCCCTCTTTACCCTCTCCCGTTTTTCTAGTTGGCTCCGAGCGTTCAGGCACCACACTTCTGCGCCTCATGCTCAATGCGCATCCAGAAATCACCTGGCTAAACGAGTTTGAGTACGCTGTCACCATGATGACTGACGAAGGCGATTACCCTAATCTCTCAGACTATTACGCTTGGCTCGATACCCATCGCATTTTTCGCATGAGCAAAATGACGATTGATCGCAGTCTCACCTATCCAGAGCTGGTCAACAGCTTTTTGCAGCAGCGGATGGATACTTTCAACAAACCCATCATTGGTGCAACTGTACATCACCACTTCGAGCGCCTGCTGAAGATTTGGCCAGATGCCAAGTTTATTCATGTGGTGCGCGACCCACGAGCCGTTAGCCGTTCCTGCGTCGTCAAAGGATGGGCCGGTAACGTTTGGGTGGGCCTTAATCGTTGGATTGAAGCAGAGAACATCTGGGAGAGGCTAGCGCCCAGAATTGCAACAGAAAATAAGCTAGAGCTGCGCTATAGCGATCTTGTTGAAAGTAACCATGCTGTGCTCACCAAGGCGTGTGACTTTATTGGGGTCGCGTATAGCGAGAAAATGCTGGAGTATGTGCACACTACTGACTACGGCCTACCTGACCCGAACTTAGTACAGAGCTGGAAGCAAAAGCTGACGAAGAGAGAGATTCAGCTTGTAGAAGCGCGGGTAGGGCGCAAGATGGTGGAAAGAGGATTTGCGCGCAGTGGATACGCGCCGATTCAGCTATCTTTGCTAGATAAGTTTTATCTAAAGGCACAAAGCTGGGCTGCAGGAATTGTCTTTCGAATTCAGCGCTATGGCATTGGCCTTGTCATTGGAGATCTTGTGACACGTAAGCTAGGTTCGCGTAGGCTTAACCGCAGCTTTAAGCTGAAGATGAATCAGATACAGCTAAGTCAGCTAAAGAAGTCTTGGTAGCTGTTGTTATCCGGCCAGGTTTTGACGCTGCTCAGCCCTCAGGTTTAGTAATTGTCGCTGAGTGAGTAGAGAAACTTGCTCGCGGAGCTTTGCTGTGAGTGTTGGCCACAGCTTAACGACTGATTGACTTAAGAAACGTTAACCCAATTTTCTACAGGCCCCGATGATTTTCATGCTTCGCTACGACGTGATGACTTGCTGTTCTACGGGCTAATGTTCTACTGGGCGGAGTATGCAGCTTAGCTAGCGGCTTCTTCCTGCTAAAACAACTTCCTCATACGTGCCTGACTGCTGCAACTGGCCATTCTCCAATCGGTAAACGCGATCGCAATGTTCAATCGTTGATACCCGATGCGCAATAATAATCAGCGTCTTTTCCCCTGCCAGGCTATTAATCGCGTCGCTCACCAGCTTCTCTGTCTCTGAGTCCAGCGCTGAAGTGGCTTCATCAAGTACCAAAATTTCTCGCCCGTAATACAGCGCTCGCGCAATGCCGACTCGCTGTCTTTGTCCACCAGAAATTCGCATGCCCCGCTCGCCTACCATGGTCTCTAGCCCCTCAGGCAGCTGTTCAATCAAGTCTTCTAACTGAGCTGCTTTCACGGCCATAGCTACCCGATCATAATCAATCTCATCAGCCGGGATGCCAAAGGCGATGTTCTGAGCAATGCTTTCATCCGTGAGGAAAATTGACTGTGGAATGTAGCCTAGTAGGTTTTGCCACGCTCGTAAGTCTTTGTACACCGACTGGCCATCTAACAAAATATCACCCGCAGACGGCTGCAACAGTCCCAGGATGATATCGACAAGCGTTGTCTTCCCCGAACCCGACTTGCCCACCAGTGCAATTGACTCACCTTTGCGAATGTCGATTGAGAGATTCGAAATCGCAGGCTCATCTGTCCTTGGATAAAAGAAAGTGATGTCTTTCAGTCTCACAGACTGCTCAAATTGACTGGCTAGCTGTTGGGTCGATTGTGCCTCCACGCTGGGCAACAGCCGTTCGGCCTGCATGTTGTAGGATTCAATCTCTTTGAGATCTTTGTAGAGCATGTCTAGGGCATAGCTCATGGCCCGCATCCGCCCTACTGAATTCAAAATTTGGCTAGAGGCTGGAATCATTCGAATAGAGGCTACGGCAAAGACACCCATCACTGCCGTTAGCTCTTCTAATGTGCGTCCCAGCACTAGCTGAGAGAGCAACACAAACAGAATGAGAAAGACGACCAATACTGTTTCAATGGCCACCTTGGGCGTCAGCTGTAGACTATCAACAAGGGTGGAGGCTTCGCTAAACTGCCTAGAATAGTCTCGCAAATCGCGTTCAAAATATTCCTCACAGCCCAGCACCTTTGTTTCCTTGAGTCCACCCAGTCCATGATTGATTGAGCGAATCATGCCAGCTTGCGAATTTGACTTGATCTGTCCCCAGCCTCGAATTCGGCGACTCACTCGGGCAAAAATCAAGAAAATTGGCAGCAGCACGCCCAGTGCCATGAGGACCAATGACAAATCTGTGATGGCTAGAAGGCACAGTAATAAAATGACTACTAGCGTATTAGCAGTAATCTCCAAGAGTGGAATCAAGCAGTTGACGGTGAACTGAATCGACTCAAATGCCAAATTTTTGATCAGCGTGGCACTGTTGCGATTGAGATGGAACAGATAGGAAATATGGAGATAGGTATGAACCAGCCGAGCTTCTAACTCTTGCTTTTGTCGATAGCCAAAGCGATAGATGTATACCTTGCACAGGAAGTAGGCGAGCGATTTGAAGCAAAACATCCCCAGTACTGCGACTGCGCTGACCAGGATAATTTGTCGATCACTCTCAATCCCAAAAGCCGAAACCAGCGGACCCAGAAGGGGCTTGTCCTTAACAATAGATGGATCGCTAACAATGCTCAGAAAAGGGCCAATCAATCCAATGCCCAACGCTTCTAGGATCGAAACAAACACAAACACCAGCAGCATGACTGCGAGCTGTCTGCGCTTCCCAGAAAGAACATATAAAACCTTGGATAAATACTGGCGCATAAGCTATCGCGTCTTAAAAATAAAAGCTTAAAAACAGTGCAGCCACAGTCAAACTCTTTCTTGCAACCTGTCAGACTGTTTGCGCTTACACGGGTTAAAACTGGCGTAAAACGACTGAAACGACGTAGTTACAAGTTTATTCAGTTGCACGGTTATTTAGATAGCTTTTCTAAACGAAAAGTTCCACTTTTGATCTATCATCGCAATAGATTCGGCACTTTTGAAAGCGTCTATTTTAGCTGAGGTTTTTAGCTGAGTTGACGCTACAACGTCAGGAAAGTTTTGCCATGAGAGTCCTACGCTTTGGCCATCTTCCTAGCACCGCTAGTGCTGGTTTTTTGTATGGCGTTGAATTTAGATCTGCTCTCAATACTGTGCCTACTCTACTGTGTGCACGTTAGGATTCTGAGCCTAAAGCTTGCAGCTCGGTTCGCTGTGGCCATAGGCGAATGGACAGGAATATCACCATATACAGCACCCAATAGAGGCTCACTCTGTTCATTAGGACTGTTTCTGTCATGTTGCTCATGGCCAATAAGGTTAAAAACCCAAATGGCCAAAGATCTTCGGGTGCTTGCGCTTTGTATGCGCGGCGAATGGCGACGAGATAGGTCAGCAGAAGACCCAGGAGGAACACGCCCAGGCCCAGCAGCCCGAGATCAATGGCAACATCAATAAAGCCATTGTGTGCGTGAGCTGGAACAAAGCCAATACTGTCGGCGAGCAAGCCGACTTCAAAGGCAGGTTTGCTGTCGGGTACCCAAAAAGCCGCGCGTCCGTATCCCAGCAGTGGCTGGTCCATAATCTTATCGATCGCACCTGTCCAGATGTAGGTGCGAGCCGATAGGGTTGGATCTCTACCCAGGCTAATGACAATATCTTGCCAGGTAACCGATAGGCCTGCGATCGCACACAACCCCCCCAGCCCAGCTAAGTCCAGCACCAGTACGCTTCGCCGCCCACGCCAGCGAAACATCAGGGTGAGTACCATGATCACCATCAGCGTCAAAAAAATCAGCAGCCCCGACTTTGAGGTCGACAGCACAATCATCGCGATTGAAAATGCTAGCCCAATCCTGGCTAACGTGCGCTCGATGCCAGGCCGATTGACCACCCCCAGCACAAAATAGAGCAAGATGGTTAGCGTCATTGTGGTCGAAAACCTATTCTTTTGGGAATAAATCCCTTTCCAGGCCCCGTCGAACTTATCGCCCACATGTCGCCCCACAGAGGGAATCGCCATCGCATAGAAAAACGAGAGAAATGCGCCGATTCCCAGTGCGATCGCGAGTATCCGTAACTGCTCACGCATATTAAATCGAGACGCAAAATAGATAGCAAATGCCGTCATCGGCAGCACCTCTCCGCGGATGCTGTCCATGGTGTAGCTCGGTGTCATCGACCAGCCAAGCGACAGCACCATCATCCCCACAAGCACCCACAGCAAGCCGCCTTTGGAAATCGCCCAAACCGTTCGCTTCCATCTCGCAGACAGCAGTAATACTGCCAGTAGAAAAATGCCGTATCTCATCGGCTTGAGCAGCGTTTCACTATCGTTCAAAACGGTGCCTACCCCGTTCGAGAAGAACAGCCAGGCAAACACGCTAAAGCCCTTTTCTATCAGCTCAAGTCGCGCCTGTTTTGGGGGCGTTTGGGGCCGAGCATCTTCAGTCAACAGCATTATGTCAACACATCTCCAAAAGGATCTCGTTCTACGCTTGTCAGCTGATAGCGACCAGACGACAGTGCAAAATCGCGCAGTCTCTGCCGATCGTAGGGACTATTGGTCATCCACAGCTCAATCAGCGCTGCCCAGCGAGCAGGCACTTTAATTTTATCGAGTGTGATTTGGGACGAGTCAGATAGCTGAGCGTAGAGCGATGGCTGCCCCATTACCCGCTCAATACGATGAACCATCGATTCAGGACTTCCCGTCGGAAAAATAATGGCATTGGCTCCATGGTACAAGTGCGCGGACAGCTCTTTATGGTCGCAGGCAACAAGCGGCGTGCGCGTGGCCATCGCCACCGCCACGCCCAAAGGTAGGGTGGGATGGTGCTTGGGCGAGGTGGTTCCTGGCTGTGGAATGACTGCAATATCAGCGTCTCTGACGCGCTCCAGTATCTGTTCAGGGGCCAGTCCAGTCCACACCGTCACAGCATGGTCTAACTCCATTGCCCTCACCCGATTTTCGAGCCAAGCGGTTTCTTCTGATGCGATAGGGGCAGTGTCATTGAGCGTGTCGCGAATGAGCTGCAAGGTCACCGTGTATCCACTGCGCTGTAGCAGCAGCGTCCCTTTGAGTAAATCGCCCATGCCCGCTTCGGCATTGAGCGAGCCGACATAGACAAGCTTTACAGAAGCCGTATCTGGCCGAAGTGTTTTGGGTTCGTACTGGTTGAGCAGCTGCGGCTGAGACCATTCCCACGGAATCACTTTGGCCGAGTCTACGCCGCTAGCGTCCATGATTTTACAAGCCAGTATGCCTTGGCCACCGACCCAGCTCACTCGCGGCTCGTTCAGCAGCTGAATAAATTTGGCATGCCGTCGCCGCTCCGCCCAGCCTAACGGCTCGTACCAATCAGAAAACAGAGCCACACTGGGAATCCTGTTGCGAATAGCCCATGTCAAAAGCGCCCGCGATCGCGTACACATCACCACATGCGTAGGGCAAAAGTCGGCTACCTGTCGGACCAGCTGGCGTTCTTCGGCGTTACTTCGTCGGGCGCGAGTCTTTGCCTTTTTACCGGATGCTTTTTCATCTTTTTTTGGCAGTGGAATGCCGCTGCCCATCACTCGAATCTTGAGATAGGTGAGATCGCTGTAGGCCACCTCAGAGTGGCAGGAAAAAATAGCGACTTCCTGTGCCTCCATGCTCCAGCGTACCGCCGCCGTCACAATATGGATATCTACCGGGCTGAGGCGGTCAGAGAGCTGTTCATAAAGCCGCTCGGGCATAAAAATATTTGAAAGTGCTGCCTGATAATCGGCACTTTCAACCACAATCAGCAGGCGGACATTGCCTAGGCCCATGTCTGTTGTCTTCTTTGGCTAAAACTATGTAAACAGAGATGATCTCGTGTGGAACTATTTTTTCATCTGGGTCTTCTGTTTATATACAGCACCACTGGCATACCTGTGTATGTGAATCTTCATGGCAACCGCGCTAAAATCAGCCGTTATTGGAACAGGCGTCATCTCAAAACAGCATCTCTCATTTTTACAGGGGAGTGAGCAGGCTAATCTGGTCGGCGTTTGTGACCTGTCTCCTGCTGCGGCTAACTACGCCGCAAGCACATTTGGCGCTAGCACCGCCTACACCAGCTACAGCGAAATGCTGGAAAAATCTCAGCCGGATGTTGTTCATATTCTCACCCCACCTAAAACCCACTTTCCTATTGCCACTGACTGTTTGCGCGCGGGTGCTCATGTGATTTGCGAGAAGCCCGTCGCACCGAGCTACGAGGAATTTACGCAGCTGTGGCAAATTGCGAAAGACTGCGATCGCACCCTAATTGAAGACCACAACTACCGTTTCAATGGCCCCGTTCGAGCCATCAAGGATAAAGTGGCGGCCGGTGAACTCGGTGAGATTCAAGATGTGGAAATCCGCATTGCCCTGAATCTGCGAAACGGGGGCCGCTACGCCGATCCAAACTTGCCCAGCCCGAGCCACAAAATGCCTGCGGGTGTGATTCACGATTTCATTACTCACCTGAGCTACCTGCTGCTGGAGTTCCTGCCCGATGTCGACTTTGATCGTATTTCTGCTGCTTGGAGCAACCATGGCAGAGATGACCTCTTCAAGTACGACGATTTAGATGCTCTGGTCATCAGCGACAAAGCCCATGGCCGCATTCGTTTTAGCTGTTACACCGCGCCAGAGTGCTTTTCGCTGACTGTTCGTGGCACTCAGGGTTACGCTGAGACTGACCTGTTTCAGCCCTATTTGCGCTGTGTTAAACCTCGTCAGGGCGGCCAGCAGCTTTCACCGCTAGTCAATCACTTTGTTAACGGTTGTTCCCTAGTAGGCTCTAGCATCCGCAACTTCCGCAACAAGGTTATGCAGAAGACCCCCTATGAGGGTTTGCACTATCTGCTCGGAGAGACTTACACCGCTTTGCTCGCTGGGCAGGTTGCGCCTGTTGATTTTCAAGATATGGCCCGTACCAGCCAGCTAGTAGAAGCCCTACTCGCTGAGCAGAACCGATTTTGATGGTTGCTGCGCACCTAGCCAGTAATGACACCGACGCTGCTGCCTCTGTCGCCAGCGTCGGTGTCGTGACGATTGGGCGTAATGAAGGCGATCGCCTGGTTCGCTGTCTTGAGTCGCTGCGCACCCATTTACCGGGACATATCCCCATCGTTTATGTCGATTCGGGCTCTTCCGATGACAGCGTTTATGAAGCTAGGCGCCGGAATGCAGACGTTGTGAGCTTGGATATGAGTGTGCCGTTTACGGCGGCTCGGGCACGAAATGCAGGATTTGAAAGATTGATGGCGATCGCGCCTCAAACGCAGTATGTTCAGTTCATAGACGGTGACTGTGAACTGCTACCTGGCTGGATGAATGCCGCCACCGAATATTTAGCACATCATCCCGAAACGGCCATCGTCTTTGGGCGTCTGCGTGAGCGCTTTCCCCATGCCTCCACTTACAACCAGCTTGCTGACATGGAATGGAATGTCCCAGTTGGACAAGTCTTGGCCTGCGGTGGCATTTCCCTTATGCGTACTGCCGTTCTTAAGGCGGCTAACGGATTTAATCCGCAGCTCATCTGTGGCGAAGAACCCGAGCTATGCATTCGCATTAAGCGAGCAGGCTGGAACATTCAGTGCATTGACAGTGAGATGGCCATGCACGATATGGATATGCACCGGTTTGGCCAGTGGTGGAAGCGTTCTGTTCGCGGTGGATGGGCTGTCGCCCAAGGTTGTGACATGTACGGCAGAGCTGCCGAACGCTACAAATTTAAAGCGCATATCAGCGGCTGGGTTTGGGGGGCAGTTTTACCGCTAATCGCGCTCCTCACCGCTGGCATTACCTACGGCCTTAGCTTAGTTTTGTGTCTTGTTCTCTACGCCCTACAGATCTTCAGAATATGTAGGTGCAGACAGCAGCGTGGTGATACTGCCCAACAATCTCTGCAATATGCCTACTTCTGTGTGCTCTCAAAACTTCCTCAGGCCATTGGTCAAGGTAAATATTGGCTGAATCGTTGGCAAAACGAACCTGCTCAGCTCATCGAATACAAGAAGAATCGCAAAGGGAAAACGTCCTAGACAGAGCAAGCTCTTTCCAATATCAGCATCAAGACATCGGTTTATACATTGGCCTCTGTTGTTTCTAGTTTGTTTATCTGTTTGAGAACTGCATCTGGCTCGTCTTGCTGTGCCTGCTTCAGGTAATTCCGCTTGACGGTTTCTAGGATGTTTATAACCAGTGACTGTATTTCTGTTGTAGTCGCTTCCTGCTGTAGGGCTTTCACTAGTGTGAGTCGACAGTCATCGCTAGGCTAATCTATCAGCTGGCGTCCTTCTATATCCATTATCAGGTTGATTAATATAACGAAGGCAGTCAGTTGCTGCTAACGGCGATGCTAGAAGTGATTCACAGAAACGAACAGGACGCGCAAGAACTGGAGCTTAATCAAGCTATCAGCTGAATACGGCGTTAGCAGAATTCTTGAAGGGTAGCTTTGGCTCTATGAGAGAGTGCCTCTGTTGCACTTTAGTAAGAGATTGAGCTGGCCTCTAGTTAGTAAGAGATTGAGCTTACGCTAATTGTCAGTAGACACGGGAACTTGCAAACTGCCCCATTCACAGGAGATAGCCGTGCCAATTAACCTGCCTTCCTCCCAGGTCCCCGATTGTACCGAGCCGTTTGCAAAGATGAAGCTGCCCTGGCCGCTGCACTGGTTATTTTCAAACTCGCCAATATAGCGCTCGTCATTCTTCAAAATCCAAGTGCCCAGTCCGTCAAACTTATCCGCTCTAAACTGCCCTACATAGCGGCGACCGTCGCTGAAATAAAATGTGCCGCAGCCCTCACGTCGCCCTTGCAGGTAGCTGCCCGTGTATCGGTTGCCAGTAGAGTAAGTCATGGTGCCTTCGCCATCAGCAGGTTGTCCATTGACAACCTCGCCGTAATACACAGAGCCGTCCTGATACCGATAACCGGCTGAGGTTTCTATATTGGTCGGATTGGTGACTGGGCAAGGCAAAGATAGCGATGCCATGTCAACGCTGGGAGCAGTGGTTGGGTTTGATGTGGCTGAGAGTGGTGTGGCTGCGATCGCAGCTGACGTTTCGGGTGCACTCAGGTCTGTAGAAAGAGAAGCGGCAGTAGATTCTACGGCAATCTCTGAAGAGACAGCCGAAGACGAGACAGGCGCAGAAGAGAGTTGTGAACGAACAGTGCTGCGCGTAAACGGATAGAGAACAACAGCGAGAATGGCAACGCCTCCGCCTAGCATGATGGGCACTGAACTGCGTCGATATTCTTGTTTCAGATCTGCCAGGACTAGCTGCGCGTACTTAGAGCGTTTGAGATATCGAAGTAATGTCTGGACCGCGCGGTGAAAATAAGCCTCGACGACTAAACCCGCTGCATACAGATGTGCACTTAGCCTAAAAGTTTCAGTTTGCAACCACTGGCTGCTTTGTAAAAAGGTTAATCGCAGCCGCTGCTGGCCGACGGTTAACTGCTGCTGGAAGCGTCCGTTCCCCTGAATGAATCCAGCCCAATGGTTGCTCAGCTGTGAGCGCCACGTTTTGAGCGAACCCCATTGCCTTGCGTGTAAGTGCACCAAGTACTTTGCGGTCAGTACACCGATACCCCGCAGCCGAGTCTCAGCTATCAGACCCGCCGCATATAGATATGCGCTCTGGCTAAAAGCCTGATTTTGCAGCCATTGGCTGGCTCGGTCAAAAGCAGCTTGAAGATGCTGGTGGCCCGCTGTCAATTGACGCTGTGAACGACGATTACCCTGCACAAAGTCAGCCCAACCTAATCTGAGAGTGGTCAGCCCAGCCCTAGTGTGTATCTTCACCTGAGCTAACAGTTTTCGTAGCTGTCGCAAGGTGCGAATTTGTCCGTATCGACAGCTGCGCCAAAGTAGCCTCAGCATGCGACGACTGAGGCTATTCGCATTGAGCAAATTGCAAGCCGGGAGGATATCGGTCTGCAAATATTGATAGGCCTGCTGAGCGATCGGGCCTAGCTGTTTTCTCAGTTTGCGCCATTGGATTTTGCTAAGGGCCCACAGTTGCATAGTTGCAATCCGTAGCTGACGCCATCGGTATCGTCTTGGGACTGGTTTAGAAGAAACGACCCTTCCGATACCCCCAGAGAATCGCTGTTGAAGAAACTGGGCAAGCTCACCTGGCTGACAGGCACCCACCAAGGGATAGCGCTCGGCAGGCGGCAAATTGAGGTAGACATACTCGCCCTGCGCTTCGCTAAAAGACGTCGCATGATTTGCTCTTAGCGCTGCTAGGCAACTGCCCGTCAAGTTGGCCCCGCCAAATTCCGTACCTTCTACACTCGCCGCTGATAGATCAGCACCGCTAAAATCTGCGCCTCGAAAATTGCCCTGCGTCAAGATGGCCCCCGTTAGGGTGGCCTCGCTCAAGATGCTGTCACTGGCATAGGCTGACTGCAAACAGGCACCGCTCAAATTGGCATCTTGCAAGTTAGCACCAATCAAACAGGCCCGTTCTAGATTGGCATTGCTGAGGTCGAACCCGCTGAGGTCATAGCCATAGAGATAGGTCCGACTCAGGTCTGGTTGCACGGTAGGGTGGTCTGTCCGCCACTGATTCCAGGCATCTGCGCCTTCCTCAATCAGGGCGGAAAAGTCAATAGCTGTCATGGGCTGTCAATACGTCACCAAAGTTCCGAACATGTGTTGCGGATGCACCCGCTTTGCGATCGGTGAACTAAATTAACGCTGGATTTTCTCAGGCTTCGCGCTCACATCACGCGCATTAAATAATTGCAGACTTGGATATGGAACCTCCTGCAACTATGGTTTTACGCATTTGAACGCAAGAATTTTGTTCAATCTCTTAGCTAAGGGTTAATGTAGTTGGCGCTGTAAAAACTGTTACCTGCCTATAGTCTAGAAGAAGTCGTGAAATAGGACTATCTTTCTCTGAGTCATAAAGGTGTGATTAGGTGGCTAAATCACGACATAGCAGCGTTCATATTCTGTGAGTACTTAGCTTTGCTTAAAAGCCAAACAGGCGGAAAACATTCAGTGGATTCAAGACTCGGCCAATGCCATCAATGACAGAAAGGTAGCCACGCTTGGACACGACAATCACGTCGCCCTCTTGAATTTGGTACGAATCAACTAAGTTGCTCAGGTCAACATCCTCTTGCAGGATTTGACCTGTTTCGTCTTGGCGCACCAGGCTGACATTGCTGAGCTGGGCATCTTCCGTGGGTCCGCCTGCGATCGCAACCGCGCTCGAAATTGAGCTATCTGGTGGTACCTCTACTTCTCCAGGGCGAACCACTTCACCGACCACCTTCACCCGTACCGTACTGGGTGCCAGGCTGGAGTTAGCCACCGTTCTCCGGTCGATTGCGTCGCCGATTAGCGTGGGGATAAAGATAGAGTCGCCATCTCGAAGCGACAAATCGGCTAAGCCTACCTCTGATGCGATCGCCTCCCATAGGTTAAACGTGAGCACCTGCATTTGCCCGTTTGGCAGTGGCCTGCGCACCACAACCTCCCGAATATCTGCATCGCGAGTCACCCCACCGGCCAGCAGTAGCGCTGAACTGAGTGTCGGCACGGCTGGCTGTGTTGTCAGCCGTGAATTGGTACTGCTTTCAGTAACGTTGTTGCCGTTAATAGTGGTGGTGTTGCTGTTCGACAGCCCGCTGAGCTGTAGTGGCCCCGGTCGGTGCACTTCTCCCGACACCGTCACGACCACCGGCCTCATTACAGCTAGGCTCACACTGACCACCGGATCAACCAAGTAAGCCTTCATCTGCTCGGTAAGCACACCCGTTAGCTGATTTGGCGTTAGCCCAGCAGCGCGCACAGGTCCTATCAGCGGTAACGTTACGGTTCCATCTGGCAGTACTGCTGTGGTCCCCGTAAATTCTGGATAGCCAATCACAGAAAGAGAAATTTGATCGCCTGCTCCCAAAATGTAGCCTGACAGGTTTGCGGCTGATAGGCCCACATTGCCATTGACGGGCCTATTGATGACGGAACTATTGGCCGCTGGATTAACCATGTTCGAGGGAGAATTAGCTGGCTGAGAGAATCCAGGTCCGGTCGGCTGTCCTGTGATTTGAGCCTGAGCAGGCGCACAAACATCCACGAGCTGACTACCCAGTAGCACGGTGCTCACAACTGTCATCGTCTTAAGCCAAGCGGAAGTGCGCATAGTGAAAAAATCTAGTAGTGAAACTCAAGCGAGAATAAAAAATTGAGGGCACAGGAGATGACAAGCCAGCCCTACCGCAAAAAAATGACAGACAAAGTTGGCTATAGAAAAACTTGAGGATCTTTTTCGGACCCGTTGCGCGCTGCTGCCACAGGTTCCTTCTCGCTGAGATCCTGTGAGGCTGATGCCGTAGGGCTGGTCGTCTCCGTTAGCTCACTGGCATCGTAAGCATACTCACCAAAGTCGTTCTTACTGTCTACGCCATTAGCAATCATTCCTAGGACCCGAGCACCTGAGCGCGCCAACAGTGTCTTAGCTGCCAGCGCCCGGTCGTAAGGTACATGACGGGGACGCATCACCATCAAAATGCCATCGGTGAGATTTCCCAGTACCGCCGCATCGGCGGTCCCTGCTAGGGAAGGCGTGTCGAAAATGATGTAGTCAAACTGTTCGCGGAAGCGCTCAATCAGTGTCGCCATCCGCTCGGAATCCAGTAATGCCATTGGATTAGGGGGAACAACACCTGCTGTGAGTACCGTTAGGTTGCTGTTCACCGGCTGAAGCGCTTGCTGCAAGCTGCCTTCACCCACGAGCACATGGCTGAGTCCAACTGCATTCATGAGGTTCCAGAGATGATGTTGGCTGGGCGATCGCATATCAGCATCTACCAGCAGTACCTGTCGATTAGTTTGAGCGACTGCCGCCGCTAAGTTCGCGCAGACCTCCGATTTCCCTTCCCCAGCTACAGAGCTGGTCATCACCAGTGTCTTCAGCTTGGTGTCGGAGCTGATAAATCGCAGATTGGCCTGGAGCATTTGGTAAGCGCCAGACAGTACAGGATATTCACCTGTGAGTGTCACAATTCGGTGCGAGGGCAGACCATCCTCTGCGGCCATCGCTTCGAGCATTTCATTTTGCTCCAGCTCAAAGCGAGGAATCACGCCGAGCAACACATAGCCAAAGATTTTTTCCCCATCTTTGACCGTCTTCAAAGATCGGTCAATCAGGTCCAAAAAGAACGCTGTTGCAATTCCGAGGAAGGTGCCCACCACAGCACCCGCCATCAGATACTTCGACTTGCCTTCTACCGTTGCAGATGTCGGCGGCACCGCTTCTTCAATCACCCTTGCACTGCCGACATAGCGATTTTCAGCCAGTTGGATTTCATTTAGGCGCAAACGCAAATTGTCCAGAGCCGTTTGCGCCGCATCCCGCCGCTGCACCAGCTCTGTTTGCGCTTGCTTCAATCTAGGAAAAGCTTCCCCCTGTTGCTGAAAGGCATCTCTTGTCGCCACCAGGGTAGAAAGTTGGTTGTATGCACTGGCCCGATTGAGCTCAGCTTGCACCAGCTGCTCGGCTAGGCCCTGATCGATATCGCTCATATTTAAGAGGCCCAGAGAGACACTGGGTCCCACAATTTCAGACACTCGGTTACTCAAAACATTAATGGCAGCCTGCTCTTGTCGTCTCAAGGCCCTAATTGAAGGATGCCTCGGCGTGTAGCGAGTAAGCGCCGTTGCGAGCTCAGCTCTGACAGTCTGTAGCTGATTTAGCGCGGCTTGCACCGCCGGAGACTGGGTTACAGTTGCTAGTCCACGAGCCTCCTGAGAACTCATTCCCAACCTGCCAGAAAGCTCTTGGGAGCGACTCTCAGCCTCTACTAGGCTCACCTGAATCTGGCTGATTTGATTGTCTAGTGTTGCAATGGCACTAACCGTCGCCCCAGCCTCCTCTGGCAGCGAAATAATGCCATTGCTTTCATTAAACAGCTTGAGTGCTTCGCTGAGATTGTTAGCTTCCTGCTGTGCTCTTGGCAGCTCGTCTTCCAAAAATTCACGAGCAGCTTTAACCTCAGAGCGCTGAGCCGCCACGTTTGCCGCTACGTAAGAGTTCATAATTTGGTTGACGACGGCCGCTGACAGCTCAGCATCGCCCGAACGATAAGAGATCGCAATCAGGTCTGTGCCATCAAGGGGGCTAACCGATAAGTCACTTGCGAGCTGAGCTGGCTTAATCATCTCGCCCTCCGCATCACGCAAATTCAGCGCTGAAATAGTTGCTTCCAGAATCGGGGTTGAGAAAATGATCTCTGCCTGTGTGGCTAGTGGATCACTCTTCACGTTGAGTGTACTTAGGTCACCCAATTCCTGAGCAATGCCTGTGAGCTCGGCAGTTTGATCATTGCGCAGCAGGAGCTTTGCTGTCGCTACCCACAATGGTTTTTGTGACGTCGCCGCAGACAGCGAAGCCAACACAGTCGCTGCAAAAACGACTGCTGCAGGGCGCCAACGACGCTTGAGCACTAACCAGTAGCGCTGGAGATCAATCTCCTCTATCCGCTCTTCGTAGATCATAAATTTCCAAACGTCCCAATCATCCTGTGGCACCTACGCAGAACGTCTCGTTGCGCCACCACTTGCTGGGTTACTACTTGTTGAGTCACTGTGAGTCGAGTGAATATGAGTTGAGTCACTACGCGTTTGAAACCTTTTACTCTCAGATCAACTCAGATGTATTAGACGAATGGAAAACGTTAAAGTTTCCGAAAGATTACGGAGATTATAGATTTGCCAGGTGTTAATTCTTGCCAATCCCCATCATTCTTTCAGTAAATGAGGCGCAGTAGATAAATCTAACTATACTGCAGGAATATTTGCGGTCGTGTAGCCTTTCATTGGCCTAGGCTTTATCGGTTTGCAGGGTGTTCCCAGACACACTTGCTCAGGCGGCATAGAACTCATCACCGTACTGCGAGCTGCAATCACCGCGTTTGCACCAATCCGTACAGAGGCCGCTACAAAACAATCCGCTGCAACCCATACGCCGTTCTCAATCACGATTTCACCTGTGATTAGAGCAAAACGAGAATCGCTAATGTCGTGACTCCCTGTACATAGGTAGCTCTCTTGGGAAATCACACAGTGCTGCCCCACTCGAATTGGTGCCAGGCTGTAGAACACGACATCGTCACCTACCCAGCTGTAATCACCAATTTCGACGTTCCACGGATAGGTAAACCGAGCCGTTGGGCGAATGCGCACGCCCGTCCCGATATCAGCCCCAAAGCGCTTGAGCAACCAGCAGCGAAAGCCATGGCCAAAATGAGACGATAGCGGAAAGCATACTGCTTGTACCAGCCACCAGATCAACATGGCAAGTCGCGAGCCGCCTGCGTCGTAGCCTGGCTCATGATAGGTCCGCAGGTCTACAAACGGTGGGGCACCAAAGTCACCAGAGGGGGCAAACTCATGGCTTGCGGACTCATGGCTTGTAGACTCATGGCTTGCAGATGCAGTGGAATGGGTTTCCTCTGGGGAGGCTTTGCGATCGCCCATCTCAGCTCACTTGCTCCACAGGCTTTACTGCTGCCTGTTCATCTACTACCCGTTTATTGAGCCGTCCGCCAAACTTCAGCTCATACAGCTTCACGCCAATCTGATACTCATACTGGCTCAGCAGCCGACCATACACGTAGCCCGCATAGCCATCTAGAAAGCCCAGCTGGATAAAATAGAACAAAACAAAGCGCAAAAACGGCTTAAAGGGCAGCCGTACCCAAATCTTTTTCAAAAAGCGTTTTCTTTGCACCGCATCGCCGAATAGGTTGGCCCCAATGGTGCCATCGTCGCCCATGCCATTAAGCATGTTGTAGTGCACCCGCGCTTCCCAATTGGAGTAGCGGTTGTGGCGGGCAAGCCAGTGGTATAAATCCCTGAAGTCCTCGTGGAGCATGTCCTCTTCCAGATAGCCCACCTTTTCTTGAGGGATCATGACGTGCTCGTGCACTTCGTTGTCGCCTGTGTTTTGAATATCTTCGGTATGGAGATTTTCGTAGCGGCCTTTAGCATGGCGAAACAGACGCAGGTTCCAATCGGGATACTTGCCACCGTGGCGGATCCACTTGCCTAAGAAAAATACTCGGCGGTTAATGTAGTAGCCGTCTAGGTCTGGATTTTTGATTTTCTCAGCGATATCAGCCCAAGACTCAGCGCAGAAACGCTCGTCGCAGTCTACAATCAGCACACACTCGTTACGAAAGGGCAGGTTGTCTAGCGACCAGTTTTTCTTTTTGGGCCAGCGACCGTTGAAATCAAACTGTACGACTTTGGCTCCCAGGCTTTCCGCAATCTCGACGGAGCGATCCTCGCTGTGTGAGTCCACGACAAAGACTTCATCGGCCTGTTTCAGGCTAGCGAGACACGCCGGTAAATTTTCTTCCTCATTTTTTGCAGGGATGAGGACGGAAACAGGAATGGATGCGGTCATGGATTTGCGGCGATGGTTGGGAGAATGGCGGACTAAATCGATGGTTGAGGATGGGACGGGCGGCGAAGGCGCTGGCCAATCAAATGGCGGGTAACGCTACCTAAATAGGCAATCTGTCCATAAGCATAGGCGAAGTTTTCAAACCGCTGGGCGGGTGAGTGACTATATTTAATGGTTTTGTAGAGGCCGCGAATGAGCCTTTCTCCGCCGCTTCGCAGCTGCCATAGCCCAGTGGTGCCGTTTACTTGTTCGCGATAGCTTTCGCTGATGCCTTGCCACCAGCTACGGCTGAGAAACCAGCCGGGTTTCATGCGAGCAGGGGCCACGTTATGGGCGGCCAAGGCTTGGGGTACATAGGCCACTTGATAATCTCCACTGAGCGCGAGCTGGGTGAGCTGCTGCTCTTCGTTAGAGAGCAGATTTTTGCCAACGCGGCCCAGGTGTGTGTCAAATCCCCCGACTTCGTTGAGGAATGATTTGCGTACGGCGTAGTTGAGTCCGCGAGGGGTGAGCGCAGGCTGCTGAATATAGGTGAGTTCGTTGCCCAGATCGTAGAGGCCGAGGCCGCTGGCAAGATCGTCCGAGAGCCAGCGAGGAGGGTGGGCATTGGTTGGCCAGATGAGGGTGACTTTTCCACCTGCGATCGCAACCCTTTCATTCTCCTCAAACACCTTTATCAATGCCGCCAGCCAGCCCTCACTCGCTTCCGCATCATCGTCAAGATACGCCACAACTTCGCCTTTGGCCGCCTCAGCTCCACAGTTTCTCGCGACGGAGAGTCCCAGCGTCGGCTCATGAATGTAGTGCACTTTAGGATCGCCTAGGCGTGCTTTGGCAATGGCTGCTGTCCCATCGGTCGATGCATTGTCGACCACAATAATTTCGTAATTATCCAGCGTTTGCTCCAGCAAACTATCGATTGCTGCGCCTAGGTACTGCTCACGGTTATGCGTGCAAATAATTGCCGAGATGCGCGGTGTAGCCATAGCGAACAAACGCGGGATAAAAAACGTGGAAGCAATACTTGAATGTGATATCTGGATGTAATATCGGGGCCTACAGACTTTTTTAGCTGGCTTCCGGTAGATATCAGCAACACATCAAGATTGCCCTATATCAGAGGCACTTTCCCTTAAAGTCAGAGATAATCAACAGAAGCTGGCATTCCTTGGCATGCTTTTCTTTACATATAGATGACCATAAAGTTTTCAAACGTCAAGGTTCAGTAATCTCATGTAAATGCACCATAAAAACTTGATATATTCACTCCTCTGAACTTGATATATTCACTCCTCTGACTTCGAGATGTATGCGTAACGAGTCTGCACTAGATACCGACCTAGCTCCCTTTATCGACCACACCTTGCTGGCTCCTGCTGCTACTGCGGAGCACATACGCCATCTGTGTGACCAAGCGGACACCTATCGTTTTGCGGCGGTATGTGTGTATCCAGCCTATGTGCCTTTAACGGTGGAGCTATTGCACGGTAAGCGCCCTAAAGTGTGCACTGTAATCGGCTTTCCTAGTGGCATGGCAACGACAAAAACAAAGTTGTACGAAGCGCAAGAAGCTGCGGAAAATGGTGCGGCAGAGCTAGATGTCGTCATTAATCTTGGCTGGCTCAAAATGGGAGAAACCAATCTGCTCCACAAGGAGATTGCCTCCATCGTAGAACTCACCGGACTGTCCGTAAAAGCCATTTTAGAAACCACGATCTTGAGCGCAGCTGAGAAGCGATTGGCGGCGGAAGTTTGTTTGGATGCAGGGGTGAAGTTTTTGAAAACCAGTACGGGTTGGCAGGGCGGAGCAACAGTGGAAGATGTCAAGCTGCTGAGACAAATCGCAGGTGATCGCATCGGTATCAAAGCCTCTGGTGGCATCCGCACCCCAGATCAGGCATTCGCGCTGATAGAGGCAGGGGCCAATCGGCTCGGCACCTCGCGTGGGCCAGATATTCTAAAGCAGCAGGCCGAGTCCTCGGATACTCCTACTGAATACGAGGGGACTTGATAATGGCCGCGAAGCAAAGAACCTATAGGGCCACAGGTATCAATCTGAAAGGGATGCCGATGGGCGAGTCTGACCGCATGGTCACCATTTTGACCAAGGAATATGGACTGATTCGAGCGATCGCACCCGGTGCCCGCAAGCACAAATCCCGCCTAGCTGGACGCTCCGGTTTATTCGTCGTCAATGACGGCCTCTACACAAAAGGCAAATCCATCGATAAATTCGTCCAGGCGGAAACGGTGCAGTCCTTTCCAGGGCTGAGTCGAGATTTGGCCAAGCTCACCGCCAGCCAATATCTGGCCGAAATCGTCCTTGCCCAGGCCCTCACTGACCAGCCCCAAGAAGAGTTGTATTATTTGCTGATTGAGCATCTGGGTCGCATTGAGGCAGCTAGCAAATCCACTGTATTGGCGTGTTTGGCTCAGGCAACATTTCACCTATTGGCCTTGGCAGGCGTTGCCCCTGAAGTGTTCCGCTGCTGCCTTTCTAGGGCACCCCTGACCGTTGAGCTGGGCAATCCAGACTGGTCAGTAGGGTTTAGTGTGGCCTCCGGTGGGACGGTCTCTACAGATGAAGTGGAGAAAATGGAATGCGATCGCCTCAAAGAAGTTCAGCAGCGCCTCGCAGAATATGCAGAAACCCGTGCTACCACAGGGCCACTTGTTGCTGAATCCTCTTCACAGTATGACTCTGCCCCAGACAGCGCTGGCCAAGCTGCGACAGGCTCGTCCGTCAGATCCCCCTCGGTGCCGACCCCCTCGCAAGCGCCGTCCTTTGAACTTAAAAATAGAGTGTCTAAAGATGTTGCGCGTCAGCTGGGTCTCGTCACTTATCTCAGCGCTGCTGAACTTGCCTTGATGCAACAACTCAGCAAACCTGATTTGATTTTGACATCCACACCTGCAACTGACCCAACATTCGCTTTAAAATCAGGCACAATAAAACAGTCAGCGCCATTTTCGTCTGCATATTCTGCGAATGCCGGACCACACTTGATGTGGCAGCACATTGAGCAAGCCTTGCGACAGTACGCCCAGTACCAGTTCGATCGTCCCATTCGGTCGGCTGCACTGATTGATACCTGCTTTTCTGTATAAATCTATTTGTATCCGCGCTTTTTTTGAATCTAGTCAACAGCTGCTTTACCCTGTCACCCCATGCTTCGCGAGTCTGAGTCCCCAACCGATTCCTCTAACGATCACTCACATAGCGTAGCTTCTGCTGGCCAAACTGAACCGGTCAAGCAGTCTTCCCGTCAAGCGATTGCGTCTAATGGTCATTCTCCGATTCATCTTGAGCCGGATGCATCGGCCATTCCGACCAAAGATGCTGCGGCCCCAAACGGACTATGGCCCGTCTTTCGCAACCGTAACTTTCTGACCCTCTGGAGCGGCCAAGTCTTTTCCCAAATGGCCGACAAAATCTATTTGGTCCTGATGATTGCTATCATCTCTAGCGCCTATAAGTCACCGGATCAAACCATTAGTGGCTGGGTCTCAGCCATCATGATTGCATTTACCATTCCTGCTATTTTGTTTGGTTCACTGGCAGGTGTTTATGTCGATCGCTGGCATAAAAAGCCAGTTTTAGTGTGGACCAATCTATTGCGAGGCAGTCTCGTTGCGCTCCTTCCCGCCTGCTTATGGGCAACCGCAGGCTGGGATATTGCAGGATTGCCGGTAGGTTTTTACATCCTGCTGATTGACACCTTTTTGATTTCTACGCTGACTCAGTTCTTTGCCACGGCTGAACAATCGGCTATTCCGCTGATTGTCAAAGAGGTTAATTTGTTGCCAGCCAATTCGCTGTACACTACAACGATGATGGCCTCGGTTATCGTTGGTTTTGCGGTGGGGGAGCCGCTGATTGCGTTTGCAGATTCACTGTTGGCCCCCATTGATGGTGGTACTGGTGTAGGTAAGTCTGTTCTGGTGGGAGCAGGCTATGTGATCGCAGGCGTTCTGCTTCTCTTCATCACCACCGATGAAGTCAAAAGTGAGCCTGCCGAGCAAACTCAAGCCTGGGAAGACATCAAGGATGGCCTCAGATATCTACAGAAGCAGGTGCAGGTTCGCAGTGCGCTGATTCAGCTCATCGTACTGTTTTCAGTCTTTGCTGCCCTTGCAGTTTTGGCCGTTCGCCTTGCAGAAGTCATCCCGACGATCAAGTCATCTCAGTTTGGCTTTTTGCTCGCTGCAGGTGGTGTTGGTCTCGCCATTGGGGCTGTTGCCATTGGTCAGTTTGGCCAAAGGTTTTCCCGTTCTCTACTGGGGCTAGTCGGCTCACTGGGCATGGCTGCAATGCTGGTGGGGTTGTCTCTGGCGCCTGCTCAACTCTGGCCCAGCTTAGGGCTTATCAGCGGACTCGGTTTATTTGGTGCCATGGTGGGTATCCCTATGCAAACCACCATCCAGGAAAAAACACCCGAAGACATGCGTGGCAAAGTCTTTGGCCTACAAAACAATGTGGTGAATATTGCCCTAAGCCTACCGTTGGCCTTGGCTGGCATTGCAGAAACGTTTCTCGGGCTTAGGGCCGTCTTCGGTTTGCTGGCCATGCTCGTTGCCATTGGCGGATTCTTCACGTGGTCGCTGGTCAAATCCGCGCTGGGCGAAAGCAAAATCGCTGCGTAATGCGTGCTTTCAAAACCCTTTAGCCCGTAAATCTACCCAAAACAGCAGGGCTTTACAGAGTCCCATGCGCATATACTACTAGTAGCCCTCGGTAAGGTCATGAGTTCAACACTTTTGCCAAGCCACCGTCCTGTGACGATTTCAGCGGCTAGACCCTCTCAAAAAGGCTAGTAAAAGCGCTTCACCTGTAAATGCATATCGCGTGGCTTGGTAAAAAATCCCCCTTCTGTGGCAATGTCACCTACGGTCGAGAAATTACAAACGCACTGCTAGATCGGGGACATCGAGTTACCTTTTTACACTTTGCCCAGCCCGACGAAGCGGCAGACGATCCCACAGGGTACAAAGAAGTTTCGCTGCCGTTCATTTTTAAATCGCAGATCCTCACCATTCCCACGCTCGGCTCAGCTCGCCGCCTCACTGAAGCGCTACAAAAGCTCAAACCAGACGTTGTCCATGCCTCGTTGATTCTGTCTCCGCTAGATCTGAAGCTTCCAGAAATCTGTCAAAGCTTGGGTATTCCGCTGGTTGCAACTTTTCATCCAGCATTCGACCAAAAACGACGTAACTTTTCATCTAGTACCCAGCACTTGGCCTATCAAGTTTATGCGCCACGTCTGGCTAACTACAATCAGGTCATTGTCTTTTCCAAAATTCAGCGCAATCTGCTAGTGAAGCTGGGTGTGCCATCTGAGCGCGTCGCCGTTATTCCTAATGGTGTGGATATTTCCCGCTATGCACCAGGTCCTTCTCGCATCAAGGCAGATCTCAATGCCCGGCAGCTCTATGTGTATCAGGGCAGGCTATCTCCTGAAAAAAATGTAGAATCCATGCTCAAAGGCTGGCGTGCCGCTAACATGAGAGCGAACGATAAGCTCGTGATTGTGGGCAGTGGCCCTTTAGAAGCCTCGCTCAAAGCCTTTTACTCAGATAGAAGTATTGTTTGGCTAGGCTTTGTCGCCAACGAGGAGCGGCGAATTGAAATTTTGCGGGGTGCTGACTGCTTTGTATTGCCATCCCTGGTAGAGGGACTATCCCTATCTTTGCTAGAAGCGATGGCCTGCGGCTCAGCCTGCGTCGCGACCGATGCGGGTGCAGATGGTGAAGTGCTTGAAAAAGGGGCTGGTGTGATTCTCAATACGCAGAAGGTCTCCAGCCAAATGCAAACAATTTTCCCGCTTTTTCGTGAGCATCCTGACGTCATGGCTATGCTAGGCAAAAAGGCGCGCGCGCGCGTGCTAGAACGCTATACGCTTTCTCGAAACATCACTCAGCTGGAGCAGCTCTACACGACGGTGGCCCCCCTCGCCCAAAGCACCTACTCCCTTAGCAAAAAAGGAGCCTAATTGATGACCGTTGGTCTCCCTTTCGAAATTCAAACGCAGCTAGGTGAGCCAGGCAAGGATAGTTTTTCTATTACGTTTGCGCCGTTGGATTTACAACAGGTGTATCAGCTAGCAGATGATGGGGCTAATGGTGCGATTGCTCTCTTCAGCGGCATGGTGCGCAACCAGACCGATGGCCTTCCCGTTATCGCCCTTGAGTACCAAGCCTATGAGCCTATGGCCCTTGCCGTGTTTAAGCAAATCGCTGCCGAAATTCGTAAGCAGTGGCCCGACATTACCCGCATTGTGATTCGCCATCGCACCGGTAAACTCACCGTCGGTGAAATCAGTGTCCTCGTCGCCATCGGCAGTCCCCACCGCTCAGAAGCCTTTGCTGCCTGTCAGTACGCCATTGATACGTTGAAGCACAACGCCACTATCTAGTATCAAGAGCATTGGGTAGAAGGCTCTACCAGATGGGTGAGCTTTGGCGCTGGAGAAGTT
>ERZ1740067.803-NODE-803-length-23697-cov-27.582607_pt1 | contig 23697 bp, 24 predicted proteins | sample MGYA00581736_ERZ1740067 | MGnify/ENA primary metagenome ERZ1740067 (study PRJEB43018, sample SAMN04849236) | marine metagenome | isolation source: floating plastic debris | place: Pacific Ocean | collected 2008-08-27 | study: EMG produced TPA metagenomics... | reverse complement strand
CAGGATACTCACGATTCGCCTTGCTCGCTCACCCTCTTCTGGACAATTTGCTTGGATAAAAAATTTCCTAAACCAGGAGAGACATGGCTCTGGAGTTGAGCACGAACTGTGTGTTCGATAGCCTCCAAGCTATCCATTGGTAACCCGGTTGCTTGAGCATCGTCATAGAGAATCTGTGCGATTGCTCGCACATGGGAATCCAGTTGCTGATGGGTTTCAGGTGTCATGGATGTGAATCGATAGAAACGCTACCATCTAGGATATTTTTTCTCTGATGAATGGATGACGTACTCCCTTCTAGACAGTATTGTTTCTACACAGTCATGTACAGCTACACAAACTACTGCTCCTAGTCAGACCATTGAAACACTGAAAGAAATTATTAAGACATTGGCAGCTAATAAAGCTTCAAAATACGATCTGCGAGGGGCTCAGTTTACTGGAGGCTTTGCAGAAACAGTAAAAGGTGATCAATTCAGCATTAGTCAAGAGCCCGATTTAGGTCAGTTATGATGATGCTAATCTAAATTTTGATGACGATGATGGAATCGAGGTCAGTTCCTGAAACTAGCTTTAAATTATCGCCTATCGATCGATTGCTATTGATTCAGTCATTGAATGCTCTGCCATCAGCGCAATTTGATGAGCTAATCTTTGCGCTCCAACCACCTAAAGGAAATATTCCAGGGAATCCAGCGCCACAGAGTAGCCGTAGTACGGCACTTTTAGAATGGGCAGAAAGCTCTATTGGGCCAGGACTCCAAGCGCTAGAAGAATTGTTAAATAAGTTTGTAGCTAAGAAATCAAAAACCGCAGAACAGTTTCTTAGCTTTGCTATTAGTGGACAACTTGGTGACGTCACCCCTGCTGAAATTAGAGCTATTGTTCGACTTTTGCGAAAAAAGACAGGAGACGAAACTATTGATGTCGCCTTTTCAAAAGAAGGAAGCATCAACATCATTTTGAGTGGCTCATCGAAAGGCTTAGAAAAACTCAAAGAACTATGCATAACAGGTGAATTAGAAAATTTAGAAATTCCTTATGTAGAAGCCATTCATGATGTTGTAAATGCTACTGATATACAAAAAGCGCGATTAGTTCAAATATTGAGACTTGAGAGTATTGATAAAATTACTCTCATCCAAAATCTGAGTCGCGTTCATGAGAGTGCTCTCAATCTTGTTAGCAGTCTAAACTTTATCAGTACTAGAAACCTCGACTCTTCCGGAGTTAATGACCTTAATAAGGTTATTAATCTGGCTCAAGGTCTAGCTCAAGATCTTGAGCGCGCTCGTGGTCTTGTCTATACTCAGCGCCGAATAAGTGCAATCACTCATGCACGAATCCGTGCGCATAAACTCGATCTTGCCATTGCCCGTATCCGACGCATATATCATATTGAAATCGTTCTTGACCTTGCTCGTGCACGGAATCATGCTCGAGCTCTCGCCGATACTCTAACTCGTAAAATTGAGCTGAGTGGAGCTGATTTGAGTAACACAAGTCTGAGAGATATCAATTTAAGACACGCAAATCTTACTGAAGTAGACTTTTCGAGATCAGATTTAACAGGAGCTGATCTCAGCGAAGCTAATCTTACTGGAGCCAATTTTAACGAAGCTAATGTACAAGAAACCGTTTTTGGAGAGAATTTAGGGTTGACTAGACTTGATAAGAGTATTTTGCGCCAACGTGGAGCCATTATTTTAGATCCTCCTAGCTCACAAATTCCTAATTTAGTAATGCGTTAAATAAGTAGGGATGCAAAATTTCTTAAGACCTTTTAGACAATAAGCTGGAATATACATAAGGCATCTGGCAAACTCTCAGTGGAACTACTGTTATGGCGGAGCATCTTTAGAGCTAGAGGTTCACATGAGACCAGAAGTTGGTGACCTGCACATGTAGAGAAGAGCATCTAGAATATCTTTAAAGCAGCCAATAGGGTCATGGAACTCGGGCACCAGTTTAAACTAGCCATCATCAATAGCGATATCTTTATCGGCAGTCAATTCAATGCTCAGCAATCTGAGCGATGGTTACGGCATGAAATGAATGGCTACCCAGATAAGCCATTCGTCATTGTCACATCTGCCCATGAGCTATCAGTTCTATCGGCCATGATTGCCCTAGTCAATCGTTTTGACCCAGCACATATTACTCTGGCAGTCTCCGGTAATGACTCAGTCACCTTTAGAGGCCCATCACTAACTGAAATACAAGGAAATATCTGGGCAGCTCTTAAGCAGCACTATGATCTGATCGACACCGATATCATCCGAGTCACTAATTGGACAGGCCTGAGGATGTCGCAGGACGCCTCGCTATCTACATACATCGCTAACGGCTGGTTGAAACCAGAACAGAATCCAGGATTTGCTCCCATTGCCCAGATTCTCACTGATAGGGATTCTCAAAATCCTCATTGATGACAACCAGCGCAAAGGCAACGCCATTAGTCGTCACATGGGCATTGGTAAACCCTCGACTTCCTAGCTCCGCCCTAAATCCGGTTGCTTGCTCCGGTGTTTCAAACTCTACCTGATAGTAATCCCCCGGCATCGATGGTAAATCTTGACTGACCAATGGATTTTCTATGCTCAACTGGTTCAGTTCAGCGAAATTGATTTTACGCGTAGTTTGATATCCTGCACAGGACTGAGCGATTTCAAGCAGTAATGCTTCAGTTAATGGATTCATAGATGATGCTCTTGGCGTATTTCGTAGGTCTCTGCGGACGGCGATATGAAAATTACTACGGTCACAATCAGTTTAAATATTCAAGCCAACAGTAAGTTCATCGCCCGTAATGAGAAAACTGTGAGAGACATGGTTGAACTTTTTTATTTCTCTGAGTTAGGGCTTAGAGAAGAGGATATTGGTGGCTGGATATATCAACTTACATTCCGACACACTGATGAAGACGATCTCAAACGTCAATTTAGTTCACTGATGGACAATATCTGGTCCACTGCTGATGGTTATTATTGCATTGTTGAAAGCGATATCAATGAAGGCCCAGACTACTTATTTTTCTGTTAGGCATGAAATGCTTGTCCTCCGGTTTCAACTGTGATAAAGCAAGAGCCTGTTTTTGCGCTTACTTACTATGAACAAAGGTGAATTGATTGACGAGATCGCAGATTCTACTGAGCTATCGAAAAACGTCATTGACAATATCGTATCTGCCATCATCAAGACCATTATGGAAACTGTGGCAGATGGCGAGAAAGTAGCCCTGATTGGATTTGGAAGTTTTGAACCCCGCGATCGCAAAGCACGAGATGGCCGTAATCCCAAAACGGGTGAAGTGATCAAGATTCCAGCAACCACAATCCCTGCCTTTTCTGCAGGCAAGGGATTTAAGGAGCGGGTGAAAAACGCATAGGCATTTGGCTACACAATGCCAAGTTATGCAAAAGGGGTGCCCATGACGAACACCCCTTTTGCATGACGCTATTGTTGCAAAAATAATTCCATTTTTTTCTCGATTATTCAACCCTTGTTGCCACGTACTTAGAGAGTATTGCACAAATCCTAAAAGCTTTACTCCATAAGGATTTAGCCCTTGCCTCTTGTAGAAAACTGCGTCTATACTCACATCACCTGGTCGCAGCCAGCAAGGAGCACCCCATGAGCCCAAAAACTAAACAACGAGCCAAACGACGCCCTAGACGACAACGACGCTACCGCCTCATCACCAGTGGCCTACTCATGCTACTCAGCTTTAGCCTGGGCCTGGGCCTCCGATTCCAAGCCAAAGCTGCTTCCGCCAAGAAAGACCTTTGCCAGGACATAATATCCAGCCAGGCTGTTCTCTCACGACAACAACTCACCCAGCTACTCACCATACCTGAACGAGAAAACCGCCAGGCCATCGAAGCCATTGCCGAAGAGCCCTACTGCACCCTGACCGCCATCGAAGTGCGGGCCGGGGTCTCAGCCGAACGCGCTGCTTATCCCCTGGCCTTTGATCCCAACACCTGGCTAGTGGTGCTGTACGAAGACGAGGAGTATGTGGGCTATGGTTTTAAGCTTCAACACTAGACGCATGGTGCAGGTAGCCGGTGGGGCACTGCTCACTCTACTGGCCGCCTGCCAGTCAGAACCTGCATCGCGCACCATCACCATTCAACAAACTTGGGATCTCCAGGTCGGTAACCAGGTGGGCAACTATCGCATTAGCAGCGGTCTGGGCGATATCACCCTGGAGCTGGGCGGTGACCCGGTGCGGATGCCCTTTGATGGCAAACTCCAACCTATGGATGATCACTGTCTTGCCCTCACCAGTCCAGAGGTCCCCGCCTACCTGTTTCGCCTCTGCGGCATCAACCGTCCCAACCTGGGCCAGCGTTCCCAAGGTCACACCATTGGTCGCGCAGAGCGACTAGTTTTTGCTGCTTTTCGCAAAGAACCCGATGGCACCTGGGCACTGATCGAACCTGCCACTGAGCTAATTGAACAATTTCTAACGGAGTAAACACCATGCACCGGTCGCTTCCCTGGTCGATACCCATCGGCCTGATTTTCCTATGGGCCACTCCGGCCCCGGCCAAGGACATCGCCCTTACCTTTGATTCGCCACCGGCTAAAACCAAAAAGGCAGCCACCCGCACTGACGCAGTTAGCCTCAGCTTTGCCCCCAAACCCACACAGACCTCCCCAACCCCCATTACCCAAGTTGTACGCCATGCCTTAGAAACCTTATTTCACGGTGGCAGCGACTCCCTCGTTGCTCGTGCTGTCGGTAGTGCTGAAGGCACCCGCACCCCCGATGGTGGCTATACCGCTGCCTACTATGGCCATGTTGACCCTGGCAACCACAAGTGGAACCTGGGCAGCTTTTCCTATCAGCATGGGGCCAAATCTCCTGTCGATGCCGATGACAAACAGCTCAAGCGACTATACAAACAGGCCCTTGACCTAAGGCAACAGGCCAGCCAACACCAGGTCACCCTTTCCCTAGCCGAAGAACTTAATGGCATCGACCTGGCCAATCAAGCACCGCTGGCTGCCCTGGACCGGGGCTATATTGACTGGCTTGCCATTGCCCGACAGCAACCCTTGGGCGAAGCTGATCGGATTATTTGGGCCAGAACTCGCGCCTTTCTCGATCCCGATAGCGGTCGCTGGAATGCCCCTGGTCTTGGCAATACTCTAAACTCCATCCGTTGGGACCAGGCCCGACGGCAACAAGCTGTGCAACAAGCCATTGAAATGAACTGAGGCAGGTGAGCAACAACACAACCAAAACCAACGAAAATCACAAAATCCAGTTTGGAATGCTCCTGGAACAGACTGAATCCCTACACAGAGAAATAAACGATGAGAAATCACCCGCTCTCCTATCTCTCAAATCCTCTAAACAGCACAATCCATATCCCCTTGGCAGCCATGTCAGGGGATTTTTTATCACGTAACATACTGTGAATTCTGAAGCGACTCTAGAGTGACCAAGCACCTTACTCGATAAGTTTTTCCAATTTAAAATTTCTCAGATTTAGTGTGTGCAGATGTCGCATCCTACATTAGTATGTTGACCATCAATCACTGACGTGCGATGTCGCACGTCAGCCCTCCACCTCATCCCCCATACCTAAACATGGCGACAGTAGTAGCTTTCTTTAATATGTCCGGGGGAGTTGGCAAAACTACGCTGACGATGAATATCTCCCATTTACTTGGGGAGCAGCATGTCAACACCCTTGCGATCGACATGGATCCGCAAGCCTCACTGACCACTTTTTTTGGCCTCGATGCTTACGGTTTAGAAGCAACCATCTTTGACAGCTTAATGAACCGAGCACCCTTGCCCATTGATTCCACCCACTGGTGTGATCTCGTTCCTGCAAATCTTCAGCTTGCCCAGGCAGAATTACTGCTAGCTGGCGAACTACGTCGAGAGTATCGCCTCAGAGATACCCTTGAGCAGGCACACAATAAATACGATGTCATCGTTATTGATGGCCCTCCTAGTTTAGGCTTGCTTTCCATCAATTGTCTGGTGGCTGCCGACTTCTTATTGGTACCCCTCAGCACCAATTACAAAGCAGTCGAGGCAACAATGGGTCTCCTCCGAGTCAGCATCGAACTTGCCCAAAAAGTAAATCCCGACTTGAGAGTACTGGGTCTCATTCCAACCATGTACGACAAACGTACCTCAGGTTCACGCAGGGCCAATGATGCCATTCATGAAATTGCAGCACAGCTGCAGCTACCCATGTTTGACGGCATGAATGTATTTGATCCAGTACCCGTGCGCACTGCAGTGAGCGACTCACAGGAAGCCCATCAACCCCTTGCCCAATTCGATCCCAAAAATGACTGCCTTAAAGTCATGCGAGCAATTTCTAAAGCCATTGCCCAGCAAGTTGAGGTAACTGTATGAATTCAGCGACTAAACTACGCTCTACCTCGATGGTAGGCAATATTTTAGGAAATTTAACCTCTGAGGATACGGCCCAGACCATAGCGTCTGTTGAGAATCCAACAGCAGATAATTCTTTCATTGAACTGCCAATTGCCGAAATATGGCGACCCAAACAGCAACGTCTTTTCTTTGATCCCCAGGAGATCGAAAAGCTCAAAACCGCTATTCAAGAAGAAGGATTTCGCGGAGCCGTCTTAGTTACTCCCCTCCCTCCAAAAAGTGAGGCCCTGTCCCAAGGCTTTAAATATGAATTGGTCTTTGGTGCCAGTCGTGTCAACGCTTGCGAAGAACTCGACCACGAAATCATTCGTGCTGAAATTCAAGAATTAACCCCACAGCAAGTCAGACGCATTCGCTTCGATGAGAACATGGTGCGCAAAAACCTCAATGCCTTTGAGGTACTTTTGGGCTACCTGGAATTAATGGCCGATGAAGCTGACGTCACTCCAGATGTGGTTGAGCAAGAGCTGAACCAGATGAGCAATTCTGCCAAACGTGGCAATGGTATATCAGAGGATATCAAAACTCGTCTGGAAACATATCAGACGATCCTTGACCGATATAATGGAGGCAAACTCACCAGCTTTCGCACCAAACTGATTAAGTTTAGAAGCCTCCCCGATGATGTCAGACAGGCATTAGATGCAGGACAAATTGACGCATCGAAAGCCCTTGAGATAGGTAGCGTCAAAGACGATGAAGATCGCGACGATTTACTATCGTGGATTATTGACGTGAATCCACCGGTCAAGGAAATCCGTCAAGCCAAGCGTCAACAAGCAGAATCTAAGAACACTACCAAAGAGAAAAAGCCATCTCCAAATATGAAACGGGCCACAACAGCCGTTGATGGGCTGAGTCTGCTATTGAAAGGCGATGTCTTGAGAAAGAAGAATAAGCAGGTTGGCACTATCCTTGATCAGATCAATGAATTAGTCGCTCAACTTCAGGAGCTAACCTGACGTGCGACGTCGCACGTCAGGTTCAGAGTTAGGTCTAATCTGGTAGCAAGCCAATGGTTGCAGAAGCAACTTATGGAGTGTTGAACGGTGGAAGCTGGCCTGGTCAGACTGGTTCTACTTGGACCTGCGGGGACATCAGAACCAAACTGGCTTGACACCCATAATCAGCGGCTACTGGCGGCTCAAAAAATAGACGGCTATACTATTGGACAGCTCAGCCGCTGATAAAGTCGCGAAGCTTATAACTAGGCCTACATAGCGATCGCAGGTGCGCGCTATACGGGTAACCCAAGAAAATACCCCAACTGTTAAGGCAGACAGGGTCTATCTTCGGTTGCTATGTAGTTCTAGCTATAGCAACCCAACGGTGTGGTTTCTTTTTAAGAACCATACTGTTGGGTTGCCATAGTTAGCGTCCTTTTAAGCACCTCTGAGCCTCATATCAAAGAGGACTCATCATGTCTCAACATAAGAAAAAATCGCCACCAACCGTGGCGATCTTCGCTGATGGGCAGAATATTAATCTGCTTAAGCACAGCCAACCGATCATTGCATTCGCCAAAACACTAGGGCGTATCTCCCAGTTATCGGCCTACCATAACTGGCGACAGCTCAAGGAAGCGAAAGCACAAAAACTTCTGACCGATGGCTGGCTGTGTATTGATATTGCAGGCAACGGCAAGAATAAGCTCGATGCATTGCTCATCCAACACTGCCAGCGACTATGCAGCACCTTAAAACCTGATGTTGTTGTACTGGTGACGGGTGACAGTGACTTTCGATGTTTGATCGAAACTTGCCAACGCTCAGACCTGCGGGTTGTAGTGATTGGTCGCCGTAACTATGTCAGCCACTGCTTCCACCGCTTGATACCCAAAGGAGTGCATTACATTGAGGACTTGAGGATGGCGGCCATCGGCTAATTATCTGGCGGCACCAGGCGAGGCTGTGATTTAGGGACTGTCTCGCCTGGTGACTGTTTGAATCAAAACAGCCAGAGTCATTAGCCTGAACCAAAAAGTGGACAAATTTTAACCAATCCAAAGGTGCTCCGTCTCATAAAATTCTCCACGTTGCTCCAGTCTAAAGTCACCCAAGAGTGCCGCCATCCACACCTCCACCAATGGCATCTTCACTTGTCGCTGTAGATCAATTAGGCGTTGAGGAGCACCAGTCCGTTTCATAGATAAGTTCTCGATCCAAGTCGATACATTCTCTGAATGCGCCCCGGCCAGCGCTGGCTCCTTAACCGCTTCCTCCGTTAACGCATCCACTAACGCCAGAATAGAGGCTTTATCCACTTCCCCCGCTACAGACTCATCATCAGCCACGGGCTCAAGCGGATCGCGTCGGTTGGAACGCTGCACCAGGTCTGAAAAGTCCAATTCTTGGGTCTGCCGAGTGATTCCCTTAAGCCAGTCACCATCCAACACAGGGCCGTCCGTATTATGGGCATCTTGCCAGTCGTCCCAGAGGATTTCAGACTTGGCCTCACAAATATCAGCCAGCTGGGCCAGCACTTCCCCACCGAGTCGCAGCTGCTCGCGCCACGGCAGCTCCATCATTACCCCCTCAAACTGCTGCCAAAGTTCTAAAATATTCGCTTCTTCCGGCACATCGGCGGCATCTTCAAAGGCATCCCCCAAGTCCAACTCCAGCTGACGCACACTAACCATCGCCCCCTCCAAGATAATCAAAGCCTCCCTTCAAAGGACAGTCAGGAATGGGACACTCTATAGGCTCTAACCGAATCTCATTGGAAAAGTGGGTGATCCCATAGCGTTCGGTAAGATAGGGCAGTATCTTTTGAGAGACATATCGTTCTAACTGTCGTCGCCGATATCCGGCACAGTGAATCGGCTTAACCTCCAAGACCTTCTGGCCATTGTGAATCACCGTCGCGCCAATGGCATGAACCGGAGCATCCTTGCGCTTTTCCCGCCAGATATAGAGGTTGGCATAGGGCATTGAGGATTCTGCCACATCTAGAGAAACGGTCTCTACTTCATCGTCAGCCTTGGTAGCCATGACCTGCTGCTGGTAGATAGCCCGTCGCTTTTCATTCGAGTCTCGTCGATTACGGTAGTGCGATCGCTTCCGGTGACAACGCTTTTCATCCCAGCAGCCATCCCCATTGGGTCCGTGCTGCTGCCGGGCTTGGGCTGCGCTCAACTGAGCACACGCGACACACTTTTGATTGATCCGCCGTGGCATTCGTCCTTAGAAATCGAGAGATCGCTGAACTGCTTGAAATTCAAGGTCTAGGGTAGCGTACTTCGGCAAGTTTATTTTTAGTGTAATTTTTAGCGAAGTCAATATAAATAAGCTTATTTAGGGTAAAATTCACGCCATAGGGAGATGCCTACGGTAAATTGGGCCTTTCGCCCTTCGATTTATTTCAAATAGCGGGAGTTGGCTATGGCTCGCGATATTCCTGAGCCTACTTTTATTGAATTTGGGCAGGTGGCCAAGGTACCGGTGCGAGTAGCAGAGGATTTGAGCTGGCAGCGGGTGGTGGAGTTTTTGAGATCGCGCGAACTATCCACCAATACCCTCAAAGCCTACGAACGGCAGCTTCAACTCTTCTATGCATGGACTCAGAAAAAGCCCTGGCATGATATCACCCACCGAGATGTTGATCGCTACAAGCAGCATCTCAAGAACCAACCCAGTAAACGTAGGGGAACGTTGGCTCCAACCACGATTAATCAAGCATTGGCCACCTTGAAGAGTTTCTTCAAGTGGCTCACCGTCAAGGACTATATCATCCGTAATCCCACCCTTACCATTGAGTTTTTGAAAGAGCCTGCCAAGCCCCCTCGCGATTTAGCGGAAGACCAGGTTAATCAGCTGTTTGAGTCGTTGGCCTACCGGGGAGATTCTGAAGTGCGAGACCGGGCAATCCTCCAGGTGCTCAACCATGGATTACGGGCCAGGGAAGTGTGTGGGCTGGATATCAGCGACTACGATGGACGGCGGTTGAGGGTACGTGAGGCTAAGTGGGGCAGTGATGGACTAGTGCCACTTAAACCGGATGCTGTTGGGGCCTTAGATAGCTATCTGGGATGGTTGGTACGCAATGGGTTTGCCGTCAGCCGGGAGACTCCCTTATTTATCAGTTTGTCTAACAACAGCCGGGGGCAGCGCTTAGGCTATAGCGGTATCTATGAGTTGGTCAAGGATTTAGCGCAAGCCAGTGAGTTAGACAACATCCATCCACACCGCATGAGACATACCTTTGCCACCTCTCTCGTAGCAGCTGGCATGAATCCATTGTTGGCAAAGCGGGCTGTACGAATTCGCTCTGACAAGATTTTTGCTCGTTACAGTGACCGGGCATTAGATATCAAATTGGAAGAGGCCTTTGAAGAGATTTATGGGGCGTCTGAAGAGTCATGTTTTGTTGATCTTTAGAATCTCTCATTGTAGACATACCTACAACATAAAAGTACTTTAGGCAAGGCTTTCAAGAGCAATGCTAGAGATATATTGATTTATCTGAAATAAACTTCCAGGACTCTGTACATCGATGGGGTGACTGAGTGAGCTAGGCGAATCACCTCACGACGACCTACCGCCTTCAAAGTTAAATCCGATTGAAACTGAGTGGCATCAGCTCAAAACCCATGAATTAAAGGGCCCAATGTTCAATTATGAACTCGATCTAGCATATTCCATGACGGAGGATATTGACGCTGGGGGCTATAAAGCAGAACGACTTCGATTTCCATCACAACTCGCCTCTTAACGATGCGTTACACACATGTACCTTTTTTCTTCTGACTACTGACATAATTTCCTGTAAACCTCCCTAACTAAAAGGTTCTCATAGCATTTAAGAACAGGACGATAATCAAAGATTGGAACAGCCTTGTACTCATAAAATGGAGCATCCTCATATTCATCAGAACCTAGAGTCTCACTTGACAAATCAAAGTTTATTTTTCCTATGAGGTTTGTTCCAATATCGGGAAAGCAACCCGATTCAGATTGCCCTTTACAGTCTTCGAGGTTCCGCAAGATAATTTGCTTGTATTCTTTTGGTTGTACTTCATCAGATATTCGGATTATTCCTAATGATTTATCAAGGCCACTTTTAAGCGCAGCTGGACGATTTGTTGGAGTTGCTTCTTCTAGCAGCAAGGAAATACCGACATTGAAGTATATGTCTGATATTAGGTTAGTATATAATTCATAATCGTTATTTTCTTTAAGTAACTTTATTTGGTTTGTGAAATTTTCATCTTCATAGATAAGATATTTTTCAGAATTGTTCTGGTCAATATTAATTACGTCTTGGAGATGGTTATCGATTAGTATTCTCAGGGCATTATTGTATAAATTCCGAGAAGTACTGTACTCACGAAATAGGCCGGCAGCTGAAGCATAGTTATACTGTATGATGGCTTCTTCAGAAATTTCTGGTATGGTTTCATCTGAACTAGTAGTAGCCTCTTTCCCATGAGGAGAGCTAGTTACTTCCTTTATTATAAAATGAGTTTCTTGTTGGATACGATACGTTGCTAAAAGCAATTGATAAAGATCACTAGCCTGTGCAAATTCAGAGCCATTATCATAAGTAAAGATATAGCTAAGTACTGTAAGAGGGATAAAGTCATTGCCATCAATAGCATAGTCATTATCTTCTTCTGCGATAGAGCTATCTTTTTCTGCGATAGATAAATATTCATTGACAGCCATGGTATGGCCGTGATTTAGCTTCCCCAGCCTATTTTGACTTCCGTAATCGCTCATAGCACCTTTCAGAAACAAGGCTTTTGGAAATGAGGAAGAAATTTCTTCTACCTTTCCTAGTAGACGTTTTGAGTCTTCAAGAAACCTTCTCTGACCAGCAGGCTGATCAACTTTTATCGGAAGCTTACTAACAAGGAAAGAAAGCTCGCTCATTTTTACTAAAGGGTACAGAGCATTAATTTCTATGCCATCTACATTAATCTTCTTTTTCATCTTTGATTTTTCAAATCTGGCGGAAAAAAGTGTTGTATCAATACACAGTGAGATATCTTCATCGCACCTCGTTTCTTCCAGCCTGTTGCTTTTGATGATCGATGATAAAAAATTTAGTCTTACATAAGGAAAAGGAGGGATTATGTCTTTATTGATTTCCTCTAAAAAGTTCCCACAATCTTGAATAATATTTGATGCTAGAAAAGCATCTTTAACAGATATATCTCCTTTACTTGCATCAGAAGTCACGTTTTCTGCACATTCCGAGAATCTAGTTATGATGTTTCTTGATTGAGATATTTTTGCTGCGCTCTGGTTAGACAAGAAACTTGTAGTTGAGATAAGTCCCAAACTTCCGAGTATGCAGGCAACCCAAAAGCCCTTTCCTTTCCGTCTAAGATCTAACCACTGAAGCTTTTTTTCTCTATTCTTGACCTTGACTATCTTATCTAAGTCCTTACGGATAGTAACAACTTCCGTATAGCGTTTTTGTGAATCTGAATGGATCATCTTAGATAGTATAGTGGCCAGGTTTTTTGAGCATAAAGGAGGAGAAAGGCAATTTGTTAACCAACTATCAATAAGAGATTGAGGCTTAAAATGTTCTGAACTAATATTAATTGTCTTGAGTCCAGACATCATCTGGATAGTCATCACACCAAGAGAATAGATATCCCACTGTTGACGTAATTTATGAGCAATCTCCACCTTTGAGTTTTTATCATCATATTCTATAGTAGAGCTGTCATTCATTCTGATCATCAGAAAGCTTAAACTTATACTCTCGTCTTCAACTAACTCTGGTGGAATGTATCCAGGAGTTCCAATACATTTAATTTGCTCGATTGGATTTAGATTTAGAGATGAAACATAAGCCTCTTTTAGAAAGGTGAAGTTGTCTAATAGAAGACGATTATTTGCACGATCACGAAGGATGTTTGTAGGCTTTATATCTAGGTGTGTTAAACCATACTTATGATATTCCTCTAAAGTCTCTAAGAGCTGAGCAAGAAAATTAACAGCTTCGTTTTCTGATAACCCATTTTCTTCTTCATCTCCTTCATACTCATTCTCTTCATCTAGGTTATGGGCATCTATATATCTGTAAGTTATAGCAATATCGTCCAGATAATGAATTGTTTCTAGATGACTGAACCTGTTTATGAGCGTTCCGTTATTGGATTTTTTAAACCTATTTAATTGATAATTATTAAACTCCAGAAAGCTGACAATTCTCTCGTTTATTCTATCAAGCTCTAACTTCCTTGTTAGGTAAGGAATATATATTCCTTCAGAATTAAGTTTTCGACACAACAGAGTTTTTATGGGTGTATTTATACTCAATCTTCCATCCTCTTAAAGAACTAATAGAAGGCTCTGCTATTGATATGCCTAATCAAGCATGAATTTCTTTCATGACCTCATATTCTCCAATAAATTTGCTTTGGAGAATTCTGTCTATCCAGCTTTGATTAAAAAAGTACCTATAGAAGAGGTTGGACACACAGACTTGAATATCTTTCTCATCATTGACCGTAACAAAGCCCTGCGTAACTAGAAAGCTTAGAAAACCCTCAAGCCCTGTTTCATCCGTGTAGTTATAGCCTTGATATATCCTTTCATATAGTTCAACGATTCTTGCAGATGCGTATCTAATTTCCCTGATCTTAGTATCTTTTTTGTAAAAATACTCACGAACTTTGTCGTCTATAATTAAAGAAGTCTCATTGAGTTTCTCAGGTGAAAAATCTGCTTCTTGCATTAAGATAAGATTATTTTGAACTATTTTCTCAATAAACTCACTCTCTTTACCTTTAAGGATTTGTTTTTGCTCGGAATATTCTTCAAATATCCAATCGAGAAGTACAGTCAGCAATTCTCTCTCGCATCCAACCCATTTTAGAATGACTTCGGTTAATGCTTCACAATTGTGAGATATTTTTTCTAATTTTGATCGATAGTCATCTAATAAAATACAAACTTCTTTTGAACTATTAGCTGTAGGCGCATTCTGGAGAAGTTTCTGTTTTCTTGCCTGACTGTCCCGTATATAGCTTTTATGTACCTCTTTTATTTTTCGGGTTTTACTATTCTTATTTTCCTTGTCCCACCGCTCAGCTACTCTCATCCATTTTTCAGCGTTATTTAGCTCGCTCAAGGTGAGTAGATGTTCTTCTTTTTCGTTACTCTGAATCCATGCATTCAGCTTTACTTCAGAGGGAAAGGTTAATGATAAATGCCGGTCAATCCAATGAGAATCAAATATCTCTTTATATATACGGTTATATACTACAAGACGTCTATTATTAACCTTTACTAATCCAGTAAGCTTAAGATCAGATAAAGCTTCTGAGCTTTCTTCCGGAACTCCGCCAGATTCAAGAATCCTTCTATATGCTATTAACATATCTAAGACATGAGGACTCCTGAAAAAAATATTTTCTATCTCATTGAAGAATTCTGGATTATCGTATTCTCGATGTTTCCATGCATTGATTATTTGCTCTAAAACGACATCTTTTACTAGCTCTCTCTCTTTTCTGTTTATAGCACCTCGTTGTGACACTAAACTACATATCTTCTGAGCCAAAAATGGCTGCCCTTCAGTCCACTCATATATTTCTCGGATTAGAGCTTCTGGCTTGCGGGCATTTTTTAGCCCTTCCTTGAGTTTCATTGCTTCCTTAAGTGAAAAGCCAGACAATACAATCTCCTGAGCATTATTAAATGCGGTCCTTGAACCATCACGTATTAGATCTCTAGGTTTTGCCAGCCCAACGATAGCGAAGTTTAGTAATCTAAATTTGTCAGCCTCAAGACCGTTCTTCTTATTGACGCACTCTCTTATGTACAAGAATAATCCATCAGTCCAGTTTGGTAGCTTTGTGAGGGAATCAACCTCGTCAAAAGTGATCAGCATAGGATGACTACATCTTTCTAGAACAATGTCTTCTATAAAGGTCATAAGCCATTTCCTTGGCGACGAGGGAAAAGTATCCTGTTGTCTCCTCCAAAAAACCTGAAAGTCTTTATCTTCCAAACTTAAGCGACCTTGTAAATTTAGCTTTTTTCTGATTGAGTTAGATAGGTCATAAAAAAAATCATCTTCGGACATATTCTCATCTACAGCCTGAAGATCAATATAAATTTCAGAATAACCATCTTCTTTTACTAATTTTTCATGCAGATTTTTGCACAAGGTAGACTTTCCTTCTTTTCTGGCAGTCAGAATGTATATAGTTCTTCCTGCCTTAACCTCAGAATAAGCCTTTGTAAGAGCTGTCCTTTCTATATAGGAAGGATCTGAACAGCGAATCGTTTTTATGTATTCATAGAATTGGTCTTCCACAAAAACCTCCTCATTGCAAATGTATGGCAATATATCTTCTGAAATATAGGGATTATCTCAGGTACTCTTTTTGTGCATCTCTTCTAATCATTATTTCCTGAGCTCCAGTGTCAACATTAAAAGTCGATATATTCATAACCTTCCCCTCAAAGGGAGAGCAAACCATTTCCTGTAGAGAATCCTCTTCTTTATTCTTTTTTTCTTCGAATGTGCCATGGTATAGAACCAATACTCTAAAATTACCCCATCCATATGGACTCCCTTGTCTACTCATTTCAATGTTTCTTTTTGTTATAAATGAAGTTAAAAGCATGGAGAAATTATGGCCTAATTTGAAGTCCTCAGAAAATGCCTCGTAATTTGGAATGACAAATAAAATCTTTTTGTCAATTTTAGAAAGAAAAACCTCCTCGAAAAAATATTCGAGCTTTTTTTGAGAAGAACCAAAGCTCTCCTCCCATTTAGAATTATATACTTCATGATCTTTCCTATTATGACTAGCTTCAAGTAGATCTAGCTTGCCTGCCTCATGTACTAAGTTTCTATAAACCCATCGCAGAAACAAGCCGAAACGCTTCTTGCTCTCTTCAATTGACCTTGATTCAATAAAGCCATCATACATATCAAGCTCAATGATATGAAAATCATGACTTTCTGCTAATACAGATATAATGTCTCCGATTAGAGAATATGCTGGGTGAGAATGGATCCCAATCAGCATTCCACCACTAGTTTTCGTCAATTCTCTGATAACCAATTGATGAAAATCATCAAAGCTGATCACTGAGTTCAGGGCCTCTTCAGCATCCAGTGTCTTTTCAACTTCTTTGATTAACTTCATTAGTCGAGTGTACTGATTTTGCTGCCCACGGTGCCGCTCTATTTTTAATTTTTTGTAGATCGAAGCACGATGCCTTCTGACCGTTCCTTGGTCAATGTCACCCATCACTTTTGCAATTTCAGAAATCATTCCTCTCGTCTTAACGGTACCTATAGCTTGCCTACTCTCGTGTTCTAGAAAAAGTCCTAGAACCTCAACCTCTTTAGGTGTGAGCGGTTCTAGCAATTGCTTGTTCTTGGTTAGCTCTTTCAGGATGGAGCTTAGTCTGCTGTTCATCATGCAACCAATCGTAATATAGGGCACGCAAGTTGCACGCGAAGCTACGCAAGTACTTGATATTTCTTATTTCGCGAAGGCTCTCCTTGCTTTTCGCGCGTAATTGAATATGAAACGCATATTTTTATGCATAACTTTTGCTCATCTCGAAAATCCTAGATATTAGCTGAAATAGCTGTATTTTCACTTCTTAAGCTCTTATTTTGCGGCTCTTCCTGTAGCTACTTTGTCTTGACAAGCCTGAATAGCGCACATAAGATATGCACTAGTGCGCGATTTGTGCGCGCTTCTAACTTTTACTTAGAGAGGTGATTGATGGATATAAGCTCACGCATAACTCCTCACCTACTGGCGGAGAGAAACCTTCGTCTTCGCAGTGTTGAAGAGGCTCTGACGAGAGAACGTAAGAAGTCGCAGAGCTGGCGGTATCTGACGGCGGCTAGCTGGGCCATTGCCGGTAGCGCTATCTTGCCAGCCTTTTTTAGGGGGGAGCAGGTGGCGCAGGGGCCTGTTGAAACTGGCAGTCCTCGGTTTGACTCTGGTTTGGCAGAGCCTTTGCCTGGACCTGATGCTTACTTATTTGATGGCGATACCCCTTTAGATTCTCTAGGTGAGATGGGTGAGCTTTCTAATGGGCTGCCTTCCCATATGAAGGAACCAATCTCGGAACCTCTGGCTTCCTTGCCTAATCCGGGGCAATTTTTGTTGCCTGGAGTCCTCCCAACTGTTCCACCTTATGCATTGCCATCTCCATTCTTACCGCCTGAAGCTCAAGTCTCTGAAGTTCCGGTCGTTCCCCCGGTGACGATAGCTGATGGGAGAGCGACTCCCTTGCCTGTACCACTCCAGCTACCTCCCTTGGGAAATTCAAGTGATTTGACTATTTCTGAATTGCCTGGTGCTCCACCTCCGTTCCTTCCGCAATTCCCGAATAAAGCATCCCCTAACGAGGGTGTTGTACCCAGAAGCTCCCAAAGTATAGCTGCACAAGAGATTATGCCTTTGCCTAGGCCGGAGGGGGTGGATGTTGAGGGAGGGGACCCCCTTCCAAACGTGCAGCTTCCGCAGCAAGTACTTATCGCTTCGGGGGAGCAACTAGGGCCTAGTAATATTCCTCTGGGATCTAGTCAATCGTTCCCTGTATTTGAGAATCCTAAGAATATTGCGAGTTCTGAGCTACTACCAATTCCGGTTTACCTGGAAGCGGCCCCCCCAATGGACGTAGTTGCTACTGCCCCAGAGCTGTCTTCAGTTCCTGAAATGGCCGAAGCCGAATCGTTGATGGTCCCTGGCGAAATTGAGATTGCGCCCCCAATGGACGTAGTTGCTACTGCCCCAGAGCTGTCTTCAGTTCCTGAAATGGCCGAAGCCGAATCGTTGATAGGTACATCTAATCACACGCGTGTACTTCTTAGCCAAGGGATGATTAACTTCCCTGAATTGGCAGAAAGTCAAACAGACTTTCACTAAGTTCTCGTGTTCATCTAATTTTCTGGAGTTTACATCATGAATCTATCCACACGTTTGTTTTGGCAAAATTTTCATCACCCAGTTAAATCTGCTACCTTGGTTGCGATAGCCTCTGTCGCAGCCATGCCTAACTCTGCAGAAGCTTTTGTAATGCCTATTCAGGTACCTATCCAGAACCAGCTACCTTCTCTCAGGGCCCTACACATTAGCAAAGATTTTTGTAACAAAGTGGCAGTGACTGGTATGGATAAATATGAGTCCGAGTTCAATACCAGTTCTAATAGCGATAACAGTCGCAACGAAGCTCACCAATTCTCCTCTAAGGATACTAAAACAAGCTCTCGGGAGATAGGTGCTGGTGGTGGTTTTCTAGCCAAATTCACCGGAAGCTTCAAAAAGACCAACTCCCAATCGTCTGAGCGACAAGAGAGTAGCAATATCCAACAGCAAGCTATTCAAGCTTCTACTCGATCAGAGCGAGAAAGTCGTGAGACAGCCAAAGTCTTGGCTATTAACACTTTATGCGATTCGGTAGTTGCTGCACAGGGACAGACAAATGTCGCCTACCTTCAGACAATGGGGACGATGTTTAATACTCGTGAGGAGCAAGCAACTCTCCGAGCAGGTATCCAAAATCAGGCAGATATGCATAAGGAGACATTAAAGTCCCAGGAAAAGATGGCTCTATACCCATTACTTTTCCAGCAGCAAACCTATGCAGCATACCCTTACATGGGTTACCAAACGTATCCTTATCAAGCCTTTTCTTATCAAGCTGCACCTCAGAGGGCACATCAGTATGTACCTCAAATTGCAAACTCGAATTATTTGCCTAGCCCAAGTCCTATGGGTGTCTTCCCCCAGATACAGGGTGAGCAGTAGTTAAGCTCTAGAGCTGCAATTTCCTTGGTGCTGTCTGTAAGACCCGCGCTGATGTCTAAACTTCAAATTTTGTAGGTCAAAGGCAGTACCAGCCCACCGGTTCTAGAGATGATTCGTTATTTGGTTGACTTTCTTTAGGTAACTCACATGAACAAAATCTGGGTTCTAGGTAGTGTTTGCGCTGTTTCTCTGGGACTCTCCGATATTGCAATGGCGGTTCAGAGAGCCCCAGATGCCTTCATTATTTCGCCGACCGCAGCATCTCCCATCCAACCTGCAGAGATGATAACGACTTACATCTCCGCATCTACAACAATTACTGTACAACCCCACCCTACTTGGCTAGAGCTGATTGAAGGACATACTCAAGATGGAATGGCTGTGTTGACGAGACCAATTCATGATGCCTATGGCAATCTTCTAATTGCTCTAGGTGCGACTGTGTTTCTTAAATATTCAGCAACTCAAAACGGCCTTGAGATAGAGATTGATGCCATTGATATTGGGAGTCGCAAGGTGGATCTAGAGACCTCCAGTGTGTCTATTGGTGGCTCTCCCATAAAGCGGAATGAGGCTTATCAGAATCAGTTAGAAAACAATGCCCAGATTTATAACTGGGTAAGTCCGTTCCTTCCATTAGTTATGGAAGACCAGCAATGGGCCATGGTTGGTAGTGCTTTGCTCTCTCTTATCCCGAATCTCATTAATCCACCTTCACCGGAGATTGCATATGTTTCAGAAGTCTTGCCAATAGAGAAAACGTTTACCACTAAGCACGCAACCATCATTTCTTTCTCTAGGAATGGAGTTCCAGTGCAATCGGCCATATACATTCCCGAGGAGCAGGAGGTTACCTATAGAGCTACTAATGAAAATGCTGTGGAATCATTGCCTGTTAGACATTGGGCAAGACAGGGGCATCAAACCCAAGGGCCTACGGAATCTTTGCCTCTCGTGGAAAAACGGGCAGGGTCTAGTCAACACCCATTGACCTCTGACAGCGTTGACTCAGAACAAAGTGAGGAGAAACTCCCTTACGTAATGCAAGTACGTAGAGAAAGACTTCTCCGGCCGTAGGGCGTCTTATTTATCTTCACGTTGTCGAATGTATAAAGATGGAGAACTCAACATGAAACTCAAGTTTTTTTTATCTTTCATCATGGCCTCTTTGGCTCTTGTCCCATCAGTTGCTGATGCCAATGATGCCACTTTGATGTGTGGTCCAGAATCACCCAATTACTCGGTAGATCCTCATAGCGTATCTTGCTCGCCTGAGCAATATGGCTTTAGCTATGATTACTCTGGTAACCTTGTTCCACTGCCGATGGAATTTCATGATGGGCCGTCTATTTCTGAGGCCCCACCTCCTAGTCAAACACGCCGGACTCCTCCTCCTAATCCTTTGGATGATCTTCGTATTCTTGAGCAATCTTTTATAGGAAATCTTTTCTGGCAAGGATTTCACCTAAGTGGGCAATCCTATGAGGATGCTATGAATGCAGCAAGATTTGGACAGGCTTTGGAGGGGGTAGGGGGAGCATTGAGCGGAGCTGTTCCCTATGGAGGTTTTACGGGGTACCGCGGCTCTGTGTATTGGAATGATATGACTGGTGGTGTACAACCGTTACCTCGATCTCCTGGAATGATGGAGCAACAGCTCGGTAATCAAGGTACGAGTCGTCAATATTACCCATAATCATCTGATGGAATTTCATTGATATGAGTGGGGAAATTTCTCCTCACTCATATCAATGCGTATCCTCATCACTTCGGAATCTTGTCAACTTTTGGTGAAGCCAGCGAAGCTCCAGAGAATAGTAGGAGAATAGCATGGATCCTGACTAAAAGGTGTCATAGGCGACAACTTTTTAGTCAGGATCATTTCAGGCATCAACTTTGAAATTAGCTCAAGAAGTACTGACAAACAGACGAAAGAGGCCTGGGCTTAGCATATGTGTTTCATTTCTGGGGTTGCAGCTGCAGAGTGTAGCACTTATATACAGAGTTCGAGACAAAATGGTCGCTAACCCCGTCTATCTAAATCTTACGAACAAGATTTCAATACTTTTAGACTTCAATCATTTTCAGACTCAAAACTTGGATGATTAAAAACATTTGCTTTCTAAGCCATTGCAATCAAAGCGTTCAAGCCTTAGCGACAAAAAGTTTCTGATTCTATACATAGGCAACAATCCTATCAGGATAAATAACAACTGAGCTTAATTAGCTAGCACAAGGTTGATGAACTTTAAATGATGAGAGAGGGGTATGAAAGCTACTGAGGTATTGCAACTGTACGAAGCAGGTAGACGAGATTTTAGTGGTGAAAGCCTCAGGGGGCAGAGCTTTAAAGGTAAAAACTTGTCTGATGCAGACTTTACTAAAGCCGATATTCGAAGTGCAGATTTTACAAATACAAATTTGACAAGGGCTAAATTTAGTCAGGTTAAAGCTGGATTGTGTCTCTATTATCTTGTTGTTCTGCTAACTGGCATATGGATATTAGCTGCGGTTTCAGGTTTCTTTATAGCTTTTATTGCTTCCCCTGTCGAATTCGCGTTTACTTCAACAAATATTGCAAATCGCGCTCTGGGGCAAGTTGTTTTACTAGTATGGTTAGTCTATTTTGTAACAACTTTATTTAAAGGAATTGTATCGGGAGCATTTGCAGTTACAGTTGCAGGTGCTTTCGCCTTAATATTTTTTCCCGCAGAAGCTATAGCCGGTGCAGGTTCTGTGGCAGTGGCAGTAGCTGGCGTAGGCGCAGGTTCAGTCGCTATTTCTGCTGCCACTGCAGTGGCTGGTCCTGTCGCAATGATAGTAACAGCAATATTTACATTGGTAGGTGCAGCATCAAACAAGGGTGTTTTAGACAATGGAATTATATTTGCAATTACAATTATCTCTGCTCTGCTCAGTATTTATATTGGTTGTCGAGCAATAAGCACAGATGATCGAGATGTCTGGATTCGCGCCTTTACAATTGCGTTTGCATCTGTTGGAAGCACTAGCTTCTGCGGGGCTATCTTGCTAGAGGCTGACTTTTCTAAAGCGCAGCTCAAAAATTCTGATTTTAGAAGAGCTCAGTTAGTCCGTACTCATTGGCGAGATGCTAGGGAACTAAACTGGGTACGGCCAGGAGACACTTATCTCAAAAGCCTTAAGGTTCAAGAACTCTTAATTACAGGTAATGGCCAAGGGGGATCTTTTGATTACGTTCTCGATTTAAGAGGTATCAATTTGCAAGGAGCAAATCTTATCGGAGTAGATTTTACTGGTTCTGTGCTTAGTGATAGCAATCTACAAGGTGCGAACCTGACTAGCGCTTCTCTAATTAGTGCCACTCTTAATCGAGTTAATTTTCAGAATGCGGAGTTCTCCAACGCTAAGTTAGTTCAAGCTCAGCTTGATCAGGCCAATTTAACTGGAGCTATCTTAACTGGAGCTTATATTGCAGACTGGAACATAACTACTCGTACCCAACTCAATGGGATTCGTTGCGACTACGTCTTTATGCGCCTACCCCCCAGCGGTTCTTTAGAACTTAATCCCCGTCGTAAACCTGACGATTGGAACAAAACGTTTGCAGAGGGAGAGTTTTCTGACTTTATCGCACCAATGGTCGAAACTTTGGATCTTTATCATAACCAGGCAGTTGATCTTCGCGCAGTTGCGATCTCATTTCACAATCTCCGCCAACAGTATCCCGACGCTAATCTAAACATCGTCTCCATGGAAAAACGCGGCAAACACCGCGAAAAACTCCTACTCCGCGCCGAGGCCAGTCCCCAGTCTGATCTGCCTCAACTACATAGACACTATTTCGAATACCACTCTTATCTCCTCACCCTTCCATCCCAAGCATTACAAGCCTTACTCCTCGAAAAAGATCGAGAAGCTCAGCGTCTGGCCCACCTGCTCAATACCGCCATTGACCAACCTGCTCAAACCTTTATCAGTCAATACCAAAACAAAGGAGACATCACCGTGTCAGACCAAGGTTCTAACGCCTCCAAGTACAATCTTAGCAACGCCCAATTCGCCAGTGGCTTCGCTGGAACCGTCCAGGGTGACCAGGTTGGCGGGACCATCAACAACAAAACTACTGAAACGATCTCCCTCGCCGAGGCTACTGCCGAAATCCAAAACCTACTCAAACAGCTAGAAGCATCTAATCATATGGCGACTGAGGAAGAGCAGACAGCGTATCTAAGTGCGTTGATTCCACCAACAAAGCGTGAGCAGTTGATTGGGTTGTTAAAGGCGGCTGGCAGTGCCGCGATTGAGGAGGTACCGTATGGGACGGTGCTGAGGGCTTTGGTTAAGGGTTGGCAGAGACCGAATGGGTAGGATTGTTGGTTGGGTTTCTGAGGTGAAGGGATAAAGTGGCTGATGCGAAGCATTTAGATTGGCTTGATCAATGGAGAGAGAATTCTCCTGAGGTGAAGTCTGATTGCCTATTTGCATGGCTTCGGCAGAATGACGTCCACTTCGGCACCCCCACATTAAAAAGCGAGAT
>ERZ1740067.802-NODE-802-length-23706-cov-7.664665_pt1 | contig 23706 bp, 28 predicted proteins | sample MGYA00581736_ERZ1740067 | MGnify/ENA primary metagenome ERZ1740067 (study PRJEB43018, sample SAMN04849236) | marine metagenome | isolation source: floating plastic debris | place: Pacific Ocean | collected 2008-08-27 | study: EMG produced TPA metagenomics assembly... | reverse complement strand
CTGTGGCGCTGTCCGTCGGGTTGCCCCGCCCGGGTGTTACCCGGCACCGTTGCTTTTGGGAGTCCGGACTTTCCTCGACATCACTGCCGCGGCCATCCGCCCCTCCGCGCCCGCTGCCCTTACGTGTGGCACCGGGGGGGCGTCAATGGGCACCGTCGTACAATTGGAGGGTTCTGGAGCCTCCGGCGGCGGTTTATTTGGCAAGATGAAGAAGGATCGCGGCGCTCAGGTCCAAAGGGCGGTGTGTCCGATAGGCGTGTAATCCTCGGGTTCGATCGGCCCTGTCTTGAACGATCGGTATCTAAGGCGGACAGCCGCCAGCAGCGTTTCGGGGTCCACGTCCGCGGTATAGCCTGCCCACACTGCAACCTTTGCAAAGCCTTCAAGGTTGGGATCGCTGGGGCCAAAATCACATCCGCGCAGTCCGGCCAGACGCTGTGCTTCAAGACGCGGCCAATCAAACCATGGCCCCGGATCGCACTTGCGCCCCGGTGCCATGTCGGAATGGCCAATGACGTTCTCAGGCGGAATATCCCAGGCCGCAAGGAGACGGGCCAACAGTGCCTCAAGGCTTTGCATAAGTGGTTCGGTGAACGGCCCTTGCCCATCATTATCAAGCTCAATCCCGATGGAGCGCGAATTGATGTCGGAAAGTCCCTGCCACTCACCCGCCCCGGCATGCCAGGCGCGCAGTCCCTCGCCCACCAGCTGCGCCACCCGGCCAGATTTGCAGATCACGTAATGGGCCGACACGTCCGCCGCAGGGTCGCAGAGCCGCTCAATCGCAGCCTCTGCCGTGGCCATCGCGGTGTAGTGCAGCACCACATAGCGCGGGATCAGCCCGTCGCGCCGCGTGCCGCAGTTCGGAGAAGACCGTTGGTCGATCTGCACCGCGACGGGCTCAATTCCCCGCCGCCCGGCGGAACGGCGCGGGATCCCACGCGCAGGCAAAGCCGTCGCCATCTGGGTCCAGCCCTTTTCGATCCCGCTGTGGCCCGCCCGAGGCCAGAAAGTCGATCTGCGCCTCATCTGCCGAACTGTATGCCGCGCAGTTGCGCTGCGTGCGTGCGGCCGAGGAGAGGCTGACCCGACGGTGCACGCGCGTGCCCTTGCTGTGGGAGGTGCGCAATGCGTATTGCACGACATTGGGCTGCCCACTGCCGGCCCTTGATGGCAGCGCGGTGGGCTGCACCACGGTGTATTGCTGTTGCCGCTGTTCCAGGCGCGCGGCGTCGCCTTCGATCGAGCGGCGCGAGGCGACCGCGTCAAAGTCGTTCTCATCCGAGATGCCGGGATTGTTCAGGATGACGGGCGCCGCATTTGACGGGCTTGCATTGATCACAGCCTCGCCGGAATTCGCCTGTGCGGCATTCGCGTCGTTTTGTGCGGCGATCTGCGCCAGCTCCGCGTCAAGACCTGCGGGATCGCTGACGGCGCGCGCGGTTTGTGCACCTTGGACCTGACCGGTTTGAACCGCGGTATTCCGCTGTGTCGCCGAGGTGGTCGGCGGCAGTGTCTGGGCCGCCACATTCGGTGCCGCTGGCACCGGCGCGCCGGCCTCAAGCTCTCGCGCGCGTGCCTCGCGCGCGGCAAGGGTTGATGGATTGTCAAAGCCCACGCCGCGGCCCGGGTCCGCGACACCTGCGCCACTGTCCGGGATGGCAGGCTGACAGGCGGCGAGTGCCGCGCATGCGCCCAGTATCAATACACTACGGAATACCATTTCTGCTCACCCTGTTCCGGGATCTCGTTGCGTGGGGTCTACCACCATTTGGCGGGCTTGGCCACAAACCCCGCCCGCGCCTCCAACGCGTAAGCGGTGTTCAGCAAGTCGCCTTCCTCCCAGGGACGCCCGATCAGTTGCAGGCCCAGCGGCAACCCCTGCGCGTCCAGACCCGCCGGTACGGCAATGCCCGGCAGGCCCGCCATGTTCACGGTGACGGTGAAGACATCGTTGAGGTACATCTGCACCGGATCATCGGACGCCTCGCCCAGACCAAAGGCCGCCGAGGGTGTGGCCGGCGTCAGGATCGCGTCGATCCCTTGGGCAAACACATCCTCGAAGTCTTTCTTGATCAGTGTGCGCACCTTGCGCGCCCGGTTATAGTAGGCATCGTAAAACCCCGCCGACAGCACATAGGTGCCGATCATCACGCGCCGTTTGACCTCGTCGCCGAACCCTTCAGCGCGGGTCTTTTCGTACATCTCGGTGATGCCGTCGCCCTGATCCAACCGGGCCCGGTGCCCATAGCGCACACCGTCATAGCGCGCGAGGTTCGATGACGCCTCGGCCGGTGCAATCTCGTTATAGGCCGGCAGCGCGTATTTCGTTTGGGGCAGCGAGATATCCACGATCTTGGCCCCCGCATCGGCCAGCATCTCGCGGCCCTGTGACCAGAGCGTTTCTATCTCGTCCGGCATGCCCTCCATGCGGTATTCGGCAGGAATGCCGATCTTCTTGCCCGAGATGTCGCCCGTCAGCATCGCCTCGAAATTCGGCACGGGCAAGTCGGCGCTGGTGCTGTCCTTGGGATCGTGGCTGCACATCGCCTCAAGCATGATGGCCGCGTCGCGCACCGATTTCGTCATCGGTCCGGCCTGATCCAGCGAGGAGGCAAAGGCGACGATCCCCCAACGTGAGCACCGCCCATAGGTGGGCTTGATGCCCGTAATCCCGGTCAACGCCGCAGGTTGGCGGATCGACCCGCCCGTGTCCGTTCCGGTGGCCGCGAGACAGAGGTCGGCCGCAACAGCCGACGCCGACCCGCCAGACGAGCCGCCGGGCGTCAGCGGCGTCTCGTCATTGCCGCGCCGCCACGGGTTCACCGCGTTGCCGTAGACCGATGTTTCGTTGGACGAGCCCATGGCGAACTCATCCATGTTCAGCTTGCCCAGCATCACGGCGCCCGCCTCCAGCAGGTTCCCGCTGACGGTGCTCTCATACTCCGGCAGAAACCCTTCGAGGATGCGGCTGCCCGCCTGGGACGGGACACCCTTGGTGCAGAACAGATCCTTGATCCCGATGGGCAGACCGCACATCGCCGGCGCATCCCCGGCCTTGATCCGCGCATCCGCCGCCTTGGCTTGCGCCGTCGCGATCTCGGGCGTGTGGTGCACAAAGGCGTTCAGCGCCCCGGCACCGTCGATGGCCGTCAGGCACGCCTCGGTCAGCTCAACACTTGTTACATCGCCCGCCCGCAGCGCATCCCGCGCCTCGGCCAGGCCCAGCTTGTTCAGATCGGTCATTCCACCACCTTCGGCACGGCAAAGAACCCCTCGCGCGCGTCCGGCGCATTGGCCAGCACGGCGGGCTGCTGACTGCCATCGGTCACCACATCCGCGCGCCGCTTGAGGCGCTGCGGCGTGACCGAGGTCATGGGTTCGACCCCCTCCACGTCCACTTCGCCCAGCTGTTCGATGAAGCCGAGGATGGTGTTGAACTCCGCGGCCAGCGCCGGCAACTGTTCCGGCGCCACCTTGATCCGCGCCAGTTTCGCGACCCGCGCCGCGGTGCTTTCATCGATGGACATTGGTACCCCCGCCTATGGCTCTTCCCGCGGCTTTACCGTGCGACCCTGCCACCTTCAAGGGCGTGACGGCGATAGACCTCGATCATCCAGCCCAGCATGATGCCGTTGAGGATATGCCAGGCAAAATGCGTGCCCAAGGGCAGTTGCGCGCACAGGGTTTCATCCACGCTGCGCGCGGTCAACGACAGCAGCAGGATCCCGGCACCAATCACAAACCCGCGCGCAACCTGCGGCCAGCGCGACCACAGCAGTGCGGCATAGATCAGGATCAGCGTCGGCACCGGCATATAACCTGCCGACACGCCAAAGACGGGCACAGTCTGCCAAAGCGGGATCGTCACAGCCGCATACGGCAAAAACAGCACCGTCCCCAGCAGCGCGGCCCATAGCGGCATGCCCCACACGTCGCGGTTCACCGCAAAGAGGTACAGCAAGATGAAAACTGCGATGGGCATCACATCCGCAATCGCTGCCCACACCTGCGCATGGGTGTGGAACAGGTAACTGCCCACTCCGATCGCAAAAAGCACGACAGCCAGCGCCCGCGCCATGGGCACACCGGCCGAGCGCCGCCACATCCACAGGGCCGCCAGCACAAAGGCTGCATTGGTCACGGCATTCACGGGCTCGGCCCAATAGCCGGGCCCCAACCGCTCGCAATACCCATCGATCTCGCGCAACATTTCCATCACCCGGAGCTAGGCACGCGCGCGCCGCTGTCAAAGAACCAAACCCGTCTTTGTCCCAAAAAAATCCCCGCCGGAGGCTCCCACAGCCCGCAGCAGGCGCTCACGTCGCACCCAAGAGCGCTGCGTCATAAACATCATCCGCCCGAGCCATAGCAGCCTGCACATCGGGGCCCATGCGGCGCGCCACGTCTTTCCCTTCGCTGCGGTCATCCGGTGTCACGACCACACCTTTCCGTTGCTGGAAGAGGAGACCTCGGTTCCCGAAGCAGGCTTGCCCGGCCTATACGTTCTCAAATACGCGGTGATGACGGCGATCTGCCTTTGAGCGGTGCGGAAAACGACACGTTTTCCGGCCCGTTTTCCGACTTCGGAAAACGGTCAACGTCGCGCTGAGAAAAACCCAATCAGCAACGCCTCGGCTTCGGCTGCAGCAAGCCCGTCATAGACCTCGGGCACGTGATGCGCTTGCGGGTGCGCGAACACACGCGCCCCGTGCGCCACGCCGCCCGACTTGGGATCCGACGCAGCATAATAGAGCCGGCCGATACGAGCGGCTGCGATGGCCGCGGCACACATGGCACAGGGCTCCAGCGTCACATATAGGTCATGGCCCACCAGACGTTCCGACCCCGCCGCAGCACAGGCCGCACGGATCGCCAGCACCTCGGCATGGGCCGTGGGATCGCTCAGCACGCGTGTGCGGTTCCCGGCCCGCGCGACCACCTGACCGTCGGGCGACACGATCACCGCGCCCACCGGGACCTCCCCGCGGGCACCTGCGGCGCGCGCCTCGGCCAGCGCATCATCCATGAAACTGCGAAACACCATTCCCGCTGCCCTGCCCCTTTCCCCGGCTTCGCGCAACCGCTAAAGGCCACTCCATGACCTCAGACATCCCCAAAGGCGACCGCATCGCCAAGGTCCTCGCCCGGGCCGGTCTCGCCAGCCGTCGCGGGGCCGAGGCGATGATCACCGCCGGCCGCGTCGCCGTCAACGGCACAGCCATCGACAGCCCCGCGCTTAACGTGACCGACACCGACCAGATCACGGTCGATGGCAAGCCGCTGGCCGCACCCGAACCGCCGCGCCTGTGGCTCTACCACAAGCCGCCGGGTCTCGTGACCACCACCAGCGACGAACAGGGCCGCCAGACGATCTTCGACGCGCTTCCGCGGGATCTGCCGCGGGTGATGAGCGTGGGGCGCCTCGACATCACCTCAGAGGGGCTGCTGCTGCTCACCAACGCCGGCGGCATCAAGCGCAAGCTCGAACTGCCCAGCACAGGCTGGATGCGTCGCTACCGCGTCCGGATCAAGGGATCGCCCGCTGATGCCGCGTTCGAGCCGCTGCGCAAGGGCGCGACCGTCGATGGCACGACGTACCAACCGATGCAGATCACCCTCGACCGCCAGCAGGGGGCCAATGCCTGGCTCACCATCGGCCTGCGCGAGGGGAAAAACCGCGAAATCCGACGCGCCATGGAACATCTCGGCCTGATCGTGAACCGCCTGATCCGCATCAGCTATGGCCCCTTCCAACTGGGTGAGCTGAAACAGGGCGAGGTCGAAGAGGTGCGCCGCCGGATCGTCCGTGAACAGCTGGGCCTCGACGAACCGACGCCCACAGGCACCGCCAAAAAGGCCCCGCAGCGCAAGCGCAAGCCGCCCCCACGCCGCGGTCCACGCTGACACCGGTCAGCGAAAATTCCCCCTTGCGCCAGCGCGGCCCTGTCACAATCCTGTTGAACAGGCCTGTCACAGCGGCACGCGGCACGGTCGCCAATCCGCCATACGCTGGCGCGCCTCTGGTTCTGCACGTGCAAAGTGCTTATAGTCCAGCGGAGCCCGGGGTGGGGCCAAGATCAGAGGTGGGCATGCAACCGACAGCATTTCAAAAGATCGCCTTCGTGGTGCTCATTGCGCTGATGTTCGGCGTGACCGCCGGCCTTTTGGGAGGGCTCTGAGCCATGGCCAAACGCTTTGGCGGCAAATACAGCCCCGACGGAACCACGCCCGAGGTTGCGGCGCGCCCCGCCTTCGACCGTGCCCGCGTGGACCCGGTCGGCGCCCGCGCCAACCTGATGTTCCTGCCCGCGATCCCGATGGTCTTTCTGGCGCTGAACGACGGGGCCATCGGCCTTGTCGTGGCGCTGGTAGCGGCCGGCATCCTGACCCTTGGCGCGTGGCTGCTGCGCGAGGGGATGCGGGCCGAAGCCGCCTATCACGAACGCAAGGTCGCCCGTCGCCCGGCTCTGCCCCGCAAGATCGTGGCCGCGGTTCTGGCCGCCATCGGCATCGGCCTTGCCGCCTACCGGGTCGAGCCGGGGATCGTCGCGCCGGTGCTTTTCGCCATCGCCACCGGGGGGCTGCATCTGGCCGCCTTCGGTATCGACCCGCTGACCGACAAGGGCATGGAGGGCATCGATACGTTCCAGCAAGACCGCGTCGCCCGTGTGGTGGACGAGGCCGAAAGCCACCTCAAGGCCATGACCGACGCCCTCAAACGCGCCGAGGATCGGCAGACCGAGCTCAAGCTCGAGCAGTTCCAGACCGTGGCACGTGACCTCATCCGCACGGTCGAGGAAGACCCGCGCGATCTGACCGCCGCCCGCAAGTATCTGGGCGTCTACCTGCTAGGCGCGCGGGACGCGACGATCAAGTTTGCCGACATCTACAGCCGCACCCGCGACCCGCAGGCGCGTACCGACTACACCCAATTGCTCGACGATCTGAGCCAGAATTTCGCGGCCCGCACGCAAAAGCTGCTCAAGGACGACCGCAGCGACCTGAACATCGAAATCGACGTGCTGCGCGACCGGCTGCAGCGCGAAGGGGTGCGGATCGCACCTGATGACAACACCTGAAGCCAAAGGGATACCCCATGTCTGAAACAGTTCGCCAAAAGGCCGAAAGCGCCGTCGCCGCCGTGGAGGAAGTGACCGCCGTCATCCTGCCCGAACCCAGCGACGCAAATGCCATCGTCCCCCTGGCCCAGGCCGACGCGCCGGTGGGCGCCGAAATCCGGTCGCGTATGGGCGAGATCGACATGGGCGACACCAACTCGATCGTGTCCTTCGGGTCTGCCGCGCAAGCCGAACTGCAAGAGATCAGCCAGGCCATGCTGGCGGACGTCCGCAACAAGGATCTGGGCCCGGCCGGCGACGGGCTGCGCGACATCGTCACCACGATCCGCGGCTTTTCCGTGTCCGAACTGGACGTGCGCCGCGAGCGCACCTTCTTTGAAAAGCTGTTTGGCCGCGCCGCCCCCTTTGCCAAGTTCACCGCCAAGTTCGAGAACGTGCAAAGCCAGATCGACCGGATCACCGACAACCTGCTCGAACACGAGCACACGCTTTTGAAGGACATCAAGTCGCTCGACCTGCTCTATGAAAAGACGCTGCAATTCTATGACGAGCTGGCGCTGTATATCGCGGCGGGTGAGGAAAAGCTGAAAGAGCTGGACGAAGGTGTGATCCCCGAGATGGAAGCCGCCGTCGCGGCCGCACCCGAGGATGATCAGGTGATGAAAGCGCAAGAGCTGCGCGACATGCGTGCCGCGCGGGACGATCTGGAACGCAGGGTGCATGATCTCAAACTCACCCGTCAGGTGACCATGCAATCGCTGCCCTCGATCCGTCTGGTGCAGGAAAACGACAAGTCGCTGGTGACCAAGATCAACTCGACCCTCGTCAACACCGTACCCCTGTGGGAAACGCAACTGGCGCAGGCCGTCACCATCCAACGCAGCGCCGAAGCCGCGGCGGCCGTGCGCGACGCCAACGACCTGACCAACGAACTGCTGACGGCCAATGCCGCAAACCTGCGCGACAGCAACAAGATGATCCGCGAAGAGATGGAGCGCGGCGTCTTCGACATCGAGGCGGTCAAGCAGGCCAATGCCGATCTGATCGGCACCATCCAGGACAGCCTGCAGATCGCCGACGAGGGCAAGGCCAAGCGTGCCGCGGCCGAGGAAGAACTGCAAAAGATGGAGGCCGAGCTGCGCGATACGCTCGCCTCTGCCAAGGCGCGACGCGACGGGGTGGGCGACACTGCCGCCACCTCCGTCCCCCAAGCGGCCAGCTGAGGCGCGATGACCACGGTGTCGCGCGTATGCAAACGGCTGGGCGGCATCGCCGCCCTCGCCTGGCTTGCGGCCTGTGACATGCCCGCGACAACGACCGAGCCGGTTCTGACGCCCCGCGCGCGCCCCGACCCGGTGGCGGTCGAACCACCCCCGCCGGTCCGCGCCACGTCCGAGAAAAGTGCCGCACTGCGCAGCTATTTCGGCGCCGTGCAATCCAGCCAGCTGACCCAGGGCCTCTTGCGTCAGGACGGCGGCGGACCCGACACGCCCTTTACGGCCGCGATGCTGGCGCGCAATTTCGAGCAGATCGCGTTCTTTGACGAATTCACGCCCACGGGCGAGCGTGGCGGGGGACAGACGCTGCTGCGCCGCTGGGTGGCGCCCGTGCGCCTTGGCGTGGTCTTTGGTGCCTCTGTCCCGCCCAGCCAGCGGATGCGCGACATGGCCAACACGCGCAGCTACGCGCGCCGCCTTGCCCGGACCACGGGCCACCCGATCAGCGTGTCGTCCAGCCCGAATTTCTATGTGCTCTTCGCCTCAGAAGACGACCGGAGCGAGGCGCTGGATGCACTGGCCGCCCAGCTCGGCAACCCGCTCAACCAGCTGCGTAATCTGTCGCGCGACACGTACTGCGCTGTCGTGGCCTTCGGCACTGGCGAGGGACGGGCCACAACCACCGCCGCAGTCGCCCTGATCCGCGCCGAAAACCCTGACCTGCTGCGCCTGTCCTGCATCCACGAGGAGATCGCCCAGGGGCTTGGCCTGCCCAATGACAGCCCGGCTGCGCGTCCCTCGATCTTCAACGACGATGACGAGTTTGCGCTGCTGACGGATCATGATGAGGCGCTGCTGGCGATGCTTTATGACGACCGCCTGTCGCCCGGCCTTGCGCTCGGCGAGGCGCGGTCCATCGTGCGTCAGCTGGCCAACGAACAAACCGGCGATGGCGGGTCGACATGAGCCTTTGGGACATCCTCACGGGCCGCAGCCGCACAGCCGACACGGGCATGACGGTGAAAGACTGGATTGTAGATCATACGGATGCCGACCTTGCCATCGCCGACATCGGCCCTTTCGACACACCCGAGGGCAAATGCGCGATGATCGACCCGCTGGTCTTTGCGCAGCCGCCCGACTGGATCAGCATTCCAACAGAGGGCGCGCAGCTCGTCGCCTTCAGGGATTTAATCGACGGGCGCAATTCCAAGCTTGCGCTGATCTTTCCCGGCGGCACGGTCGCCGGTGGCGCGGAGGCGGGCGTCTGCCTGGTCGATGCAGGTATGGCAAGCGTGTTCACACCTGCAACCCACGCCGCGATGGACCGTTTCATCCGTGCCCTGCCCGAGGGCGCCAATCCCTACGACGATTACTTCAGCACCTATGACGACCCCGCAGGCGGCGAGCACAAGATCGTCGCGCTGCCCGACGGCACGCCGGTGCCCTATATCCACTCGGGTTGGGGCGACGGCGCCTATCCCGTCTTCACCCTGACGGACATGGCGGGCGTGGTCATCGCCGTCTATACCGACTTTATGGGCACGAACGATGACGGCGACTGGCTGCTGCCACCCGGCGTCACCCTCGACTAACACCGCAAACGGAGCGAACTTATGGGCATTTTCGACTTTCTTTCCGGCGAATTTATCGACGTCATCCACTGGGTCGATGACAGCCGCGACACCATGGTCTGGCGGTTCGAGCGTGAGGGTCACGAAATCAAGTACGGTGCCAAGCTGACCGTGCGCGAGGGGCAGGCCGCCGTGTTTGTGCACGAGGGCCAGCTGGCGGATGTCTTTACCCCCGGTCTCTACATGCTCGAGACCAACAACATGCCGATCATGACGACGCTGCAGCACTGGGATCACGGTTTCAAAAGCCCGTTCAAGTCCGAGGTGTATTACGTCAACACGACCCGCTTCAACGGCCTGAAATGGGGCACCAAGAACCCGATTATCTGCCGGGACCCGGAGTTTGGCCCCGTCCGCCTGCGCGCCTTCGGCACCTATTCGGTGCGGGTCACAGACCCGGCCCGCTTCCTCGTGGAAATCGTCGGCACCGACGGCGAGTTTACCATGGACGAGATCAGCTTTCAGATCCGCAACATCATCGTGCAGGAGTTTTCGCGCACGCTGGCCAAGTCCGGCATCCCCGTCCTCGACATGGCCGCCAACACGCGCGAGCTGGGCCAATTGGTGGCCAAGCAGATCTCGGACCAGATCGCCGAATACGGCCTGTCCCTGCCCGAGCTTTACATCGAGAACGTCTCGCTGCCGCCCGCGGTAGAACAGGTGATGGACAAACGCTCGTCCATGGGTGTGATTGGCAACCTCAACGAATACACCCAGTTTCAGGCCGCCGAAGCGCTGGGACGCGGCGGTGCCGCTGCCGCTACGATGGAGGCTGGTCTGGGCGCAGGCCTTGGCATGCAGATGGGTCACGCAATGGCCTCCGGCATGTCGGCCCCGCGCAGCGCGGCAGCCGCGCCACCCCCGCCACCCGTCGAACATGTCTGGCATGTCGCCGAAAACGGCGAGACGAAGGGGCCATTCTCCAAGGCTCAACTGGGCCGGATGGCCAGTGCCGGAGAGCTGAGCCGCGAGACCTATGTCTGGACCGCAGGCCAGGACGGCTGGATGAAGGCCGAGGACGTCACCGAATTGGCGCAGCTGTTCACCATCCTGCCGCCACCGCCGCCGCCCGGGGTCTGAGGCAACGGGCAGATCACACCATGACCGGCGGTCGGGCCTGCGCCGCATGTGAGGACGACGCGTAGGCCCGCATCGGCATGCATTCATCGACCATTCAACCGTTGTCGCCACCGGTCTGCGCGGCCCGGCGTCCTGTGCGTGGCCGCAATTACCAATAAAAAACGCGATACGCCTCGAGCACGGCGAGCGGGACGAAATGCACCAGCGCAGGGCCCAGACCGCCCCAGTCGTGCAGCGCGGCCCAGTGGATCAGCGTAAGGATGGCGGCGGCGTAAGTGGTGCGCTGCAGGGTTTTCCACGACCGCCCCATGGACCGCATAACCACATCCATGGAGGTTGCCGCCAGTGGGATGAAGATCGCAAAGGCGAGCCAGCCGGTCCAGATGTACAGCTTGGGGATGTCCACCCAAACCTGTGCCGCGCTGCCGGTGTCGATCAGCTAAAACACCGGGTGCAGCGCGGCATAGCCAAAGGCGGCCACACCGAAATAGCGGCGGTTCTTTTGCAGCCAACGCGGCCCCCGCCAGCCGCGAAAGATCAGGACCAGCGGTGAGGCGAGCATGGCGATGATCATGAAACGCGCCGAAAACTCCCCGGTGGGATGCAAGAGCGTGTGGTAGATGTCCGGATCGTCGGTTCCGGCCAACCCCGCCGCCATGCCGAACGCCGGAAGCGCGAGAAGGAGCCAGAGCCAATAGGGATAAAGACGCGCATGCATGGCAGACCTCAGCTGGTCAGGTGTGACAGGGGCAGCGTCGAGAAAGGAGCGATGCTGTTCATATGCAAGGGGCGTCGCCGACTTCGCGATGGACACAGGCAAAGATCGGATGAGCAAGAGCTACCCCGAAGCCGTTTGACACTTGGTGAGCGAGGTCGTGTTTGCTCAATCCCACACCGATAGCGCCCACCGGCCAGCCGGTCCGGTCCGCCAATCGCCGGACAAGCCGCAGTGAAGGTAGATAGACGCCCCACAGTCGATACCCCTTGACCCGTGTTCAGAACTTGCCGGAATTGCCCCAGGTTTCGCGCGGGCCAATCCCTTCCTCATTCATCCAATGCTCCACGATCTTGCCACCGGACACGCGGTAGAGGTCAAAGACAGCAACGTCTGTCCCGTCCCGGTGCCGCTTGCCATAGGTCATCACAAAATCGCCGTGTCCCATCAAATGGAACAGCATCTCGTACGATCCCGCAGCCTGCGAACCGAGCCAGGCGGTCAATCCGTCCAGCCCCGCGCCGATGGGCGTGGCGTGCTGAATGATGTGGTCCGAGACAAACGCGGCGGCCTTGTCATGCCCGCCCTCCTGTAGGACCTGTTTGGTGTATTCCAGCACCAGCGCCTTGCTTGCCGCCGTATCGCCCGTCAGGTCCACATCGGTGGCGCCATCCACCATGCCCGCCCCCGACGCGCCCTGCGCGATATACGGCGCGATGGTGTCCCAGTGTTCGAGGATCAGGCCGTCAGGGTCGGTGTAGAACAGATCCATCGTGACCCACTCCGCCGCCCCCTCATTCAGCGACTGATACGCATGGCAAAAGACCCATGGACCCTCCTCAAAGCTGCGGACAATCCTGATGTCCCGCTTTGGGTTGCGCGCCACGAACGGTTCGAAGAATGCCAGAAACCCCTCGGCGCCGTCCCCGACGCCGGTCGAATGCTGCGTGTAGCGATGCCCGGTATAGGCGGTCACCGCCGCGCGCGCATCGCCGCCCGCGATGCCCTCCAGGTAGATGCGGTGGACGTTCTCCAGCCCTTTTGCCATGTGATGACCTCCTTGGTTGCCCTGCGGAAATGCGCTGCGCGCTACTTGTCCCAATATTCAGGGATCAGGCTCAGCAAGAATGCACCTTCAGCGCCCGGGAACGCCGCCACCATTGCGGCGCTGACCTCATCGGGGGTCTCAGCATCCTGCCAGGCGGCCTCCAGCACCTGCAGATAGGCGATGGCCGTGTCGAGCTCGGCACGGGTCGTCGGCAATCCGTGCCCGACCAGCAGCGTCTCGAACGCCGGGTCATCGCGCAGCTCTTGCAGGGTGGCGATCCAGTTCATCCGATCGATGCCGGGCGCGGAATAGACGCCGTTGTAAACGAGGTCCTGCACGACGGCGACCTTTTGTTCGGGCAGGACGGCGACGATGGTTTTGGGCGCTTCGGCGTTGTCGTAGCTGCGTAATTCGATCGCAACGCCGCCGATCTCTGTCATACCGAGCGTGAGATCCGCACCAGTGAGAAGCGATGTCGGCTCGGGGAACTGACCCTGTGCCGCCTCGGCGCGCACAGCCTCCCGGATCGCGGGCAGGGTCTGGAACGCCACGCCATCCATGGTCGACACGCCGCCCCAGTGGTCGGGATGTTCGTGACTGACATAGGCGGTGTGGACCGGCTTGCCGGTGGCCGCGACCAGGCCCGCAACCTCCATCGCCGTGGGTGGTATCATCGTGGCATCCACCAGCAACAACTGACCGCCCAACTCGATCACATGGGCGGTGACGTTCACCGCCTGCGCGGGCGAGACATAGGTGTGAAATGTGACGCCCGCCTTTTGGAACGTAAGGACGGTGCCCGACCCCATCTGGTCCTGGGCATGTGCGGGCGCAGCACGCAGACCGCCGCGGATCAGCGCGACGGTGCCTGCGGTAAGGGCGGCACCTTTGAGCAGGGCACGCCGGTTCAGTTGAGGTGTCATGGTCAGTCTCCTGATCGGGGTGAAACGCGGGATCACGCGCGGCCGTGATAGGCCTGGCTGACGGCAAAGCTGTCTTCGAACCAGTGCCACAAAACGACCTGCTCATCGCGCACCTTGGCGCGCAGCGCGAAGGAGAACGTGCCGATCTCCCGGCCCGAATGCGGCGTCACGCCGTTCATGCGACCGAACACGGCGACCGTATCGCCGGAGGCGAACGCATCCGTGTTTTCCCACAGCGTGGTCTTCAGGTTGGCGCCAAAGACCTCGAGAAACGCAAAGATTGCCGCCTTGCCGCGGGTCTCGCCGATCCAAGGCAGGGTGGTGTCACCTTCGTTGTGCCAAACCATATCGCCGGCCATCAGCGGCGACATCGCATCGGGCCCGTCGTTCATCGCAGCCATGAAGGCCATCACGGTGTCGAACGACGCCTGAGTGGTGTCGTCCATGGTCTGCGCCCCTGCCCTTTGGGCCAGGGCGGCCGCCAAAGCGGTGGTCAATGAGGTCGTAAAAAGCGTGCGGCGGTTCATGAGACGTGATCCTTTGCGGCTGGGTCGGTGTCGTGGCTGGCGTCAGGCAGGGGCGCCGGTTGCCAGTCCAGAACGGGGTTTTCGCGGAATGCGTAGCGTTCGAGGTGGCTGGTCATGACGTGAACGACCTGGGCGAGCGCCTTTGCATCCGTTGCACGGGCACGCAAATTCAGGTGGTGCGCATATGCGCACATGTCGCAGCGCCCGAACGGGAACTGCACCCAAGCCTCACTACCATCACTGTGCACCGCAACCATGCAGCCAAAATGCTTGCACAAAGCGTCCAGATACCGGGCGGCGCGGTCCGTTTCAAAGCGGGCAAAACTGTTCATGCGCGGCATCTCCAAAGGCTCGAGGAAAGGGTAGCCGCGGCAAATTGCTTTGAGTATGAACGACTATCAGAGGATATAATTCTGGTGAGCGGAACAATGATCGACCACCTCAGACAAATGGCAATCTTTGCGCAGGTCGTCGACGAAGGGTCGTTCCGGGGGGCGGCAAAAGCCCTGGGTTTGGCCCCGTCGCGGGTCAGCCAAACCGTTTCGGACCTCGAGACCTATCTTGGCAAGACCCTTTTGCACCGCACCACGCGCAAGATTTCACTGACCAGTGAGGGGCGCATCTTTTACGCGCGCGTGGTGGAGATGGTGCGCAGTGCGGAGGCCGGTCTGAATGACCTCAACGCACTGTCGCTTGAGCCGGTGGGAGCGCTTCGGGTCTCGCTTCCGGCCTTTCTGACCTCCGGACCGCTGACCAAGGCGGTTGCCGACTTTGCCCGGCTGCATCCTAATGTCGCGTTTTCGGTGGCCTATACCGATCACCGCACGGGCCTTGTCGAGGCCGGCTTTGATCTGAATATCCGCGTGGGCTGGCTGGAGGACAGTTCGATGATGTCGCGCAAGCTGGCCGAGGGCCAGCGTGTCCTGGTTGCGGGCACCGACTATGCCAGTCAGCGCCCACCGCCAAACCGCCCATCTGATTTGGAAGACTGGGATTGGATCCGCTACCAGCAGCGCGCTGACACGACCGAGCTGACGGGGCCGGACGGCACCGTCGAAGCCGTGACCGGGAATGCCCAGATCGAGGTGGACAGCATCGATGCCGTGTACCAATTCGCGATACAAAACATGGGGGCGACGATCTTGCCATCCTTTCTGGCCCATCGCGGGATCGCGAATGGAGAGCTGGTCGCGTTGCTCCCCGACTGGACGCTGCGCGACCTTGGCATATACGCCGTCTGGCCGGACAAATCGCGGCGGGAGAGCCTAACCTTGCTGTTTGTCCGCTTCTTGGCAGAGCAAGGCTTGTGCGGCGCGAATGACCCGACCGGTGGCTGAGGCGCCTGTCCGGAAGACACAGGCGTCAACAGAGGCGGCGAGGCGGCGGGGATCGGCTGGATGATCTCGGGCCATCAGGCCCGATCACCCCGGCTGGCCGTCCTTTGCCAGGGCGTCGCGCAAGGCATCACCGGCCAGGTTGATGGCCAGAACGCAGCTCACAACAGCGAGCCCCGGCCAGATCATCTGCAACGGGGTCGATCGCATGTGCACGCGCGCATCCAGCAGCATCGCGCCCCATTCGGGGTTCGGCGGCTGCACGCCAAAGCCCAGAAACCCCAACGCCGAGATACCCAGGATCGCGCGGGCGAACATGCCCGTCCAGACAACAGTCAGCGATGGGATCAGCGACGGAAGATAATGCCAGCGTGCGATGGACCAGCCGGGCATGCCGGCCAGTCGTGCCTGCACCACGTAGCCCCGGCTTTGCACCGACAGGCCGATGCCGCGGGCCACGCGCGCATAGCGCATCCAGCCGGTGACGCTGAGGGCAAAGATCAGGCTCCAGGTGCCTGCCCCCATGAGCCCCGCGATGACGACCGCGGCCACCAGTTCGGGAAACGCGAGGAACGTATCGGTCGCGCGCATCAGCGACCAGTCCGCAATTCGGCCGCCAAGCGCCGCGATCAGCCCTACGGACGTCCCGATGATCAGGCTGAGGACCGAGATCAGGAAGGCCAGCCCAAGCGACCAGCGCGCGCCGTAAAGCAGCCGCGACAGGATATCCCGCCCCAGCGCGTCGGTGCCCAGCGGGAACGTTTGGGTTGGGCCGGACAGACGGTTCGGGATGTCGATGGCCGTCGGATCATAAGGTGCCAGCAGCGGGCCAAGCACCGCGAGCGCGACAAGGCCCGTAACGACGAGTGCCACGCTACGCATCTTCGGCTCCAATCCGGGGATCGATCACGCGGTAGAAGATGTCGGTCGCCAGATTGACCAGCACAAAGACCAAGGCGGTCAGCACGACGACGGCCTGCACATGCGGGAAATCGCGCGCGGTGATGGCGGTGACCAGAAAGGTGCCTAGACCCGGGCGGCCAAAGATGACCTCGACCAGCACCGCCCCTTCGAGCAGAAAGGCCAACTCGAGGCCAAAGAGCGTCACGACGGGGATCGCGGCATGGGGGGCGACGTGGTCGCGCGCCACGGCTTGGCCCGCAACGCCACGCCGACGCAGCGCAGGCAAAAAGGGCTGTCCGCGCGCCTCGAGGATGCCCGACCGGATGATCCGCGTGAGCGACGCGGCGACGCCAAGGCCCAGCGTGACGGCGGGCAAGATGGCATGCGCCGGTGTCCGCGCACCCATCGCCGGGAGCAATCCAAGCTGCACGGCAAAGAGAAGGATCAGCAAAAGCCCAAGCCAGTAGGCCGGGATCGCTGCCCCCAGCGACGCGATTGCAACCGCCGCGCGGTCAAGCAACCCGCCGGGCCGCTTGGTGGCGAGGATGGCAAGCGGCAGCGACAGGGCCAGCCCGATCGCCAATCCGGCCAGCGCCAGTGGAAAGGTGTAGGTCATGGCCGCCCAAAGGTCGGGCCAGACCGGGCGGCCTGTCACTGCCGAATACCCGAAATCAAGCCTCAGGAGCGGGCCGAGCCACGCCCAGAAGGCCTGCCAGAAGCCGGTGTTCAATCCGACCTCCTGGCGGACCTGGTCGATCACGTCGTCGCTCAGCAGCGCGTCGAAGCGCGCCATGGCAATGGCTTGCGCCGGATCACCGGGCGCGTGCCACAGCAGCGCAAAGGTCAGGATCGCGGTGCCCGACAGCACGACAACCGCACGCAGCAACACGCCGCCGATGGCTGTGATCATGCCGCCGCCCCAAGCGCGCCCAGCGATATCGCAGCATCCCGCAAGGCGCGGCAATAGGGGGAGCGTGGGCTGAGGGCAAAGGTCTGGGCGTCTGCGGTCTCTTCGACCTGCCCATCCTTGAGCACCATGATCCGATCCCCATGCGCCACCGCGTAGCCAAGATCATGGGTGACGATCAGCGCGGCAAAGCCTTCTTCGGCCTGCACCTCGGCAATCAGCCGCGCGGTATGCTTTTGCGTCACGGCGTCGAGGGCGGAGAGCGGCTCATCAAACAGCACCAAAGGTGGTGCCGCGATCAGGGCTCGCAGGATGCCCGCCCGCTGCGCCTGCCCGATGGACACCTGCGCGGGGCGGCGGTCCAGCAGATCCAGCGGCAGCTCCAACCCCGCGCACAACCGTTCGAGCCGTCCTTCCGCCAGCGTGATCCCCTGCGCTGCAATCGGCTCCATCACGGACCGTCGCAGGCTGAGCGCGGGATTGAAGGCCGCGCGCGGCTCTTGCATCACCAGCGCGGGGCGGGCGGCGCGGACAGGTGCGCCGTTCCACGTGATCACGCCCGTCGCAGGCTTCAGCAGACCCAGGATCGCGGCAATCAAGGTGGATTTGCCAGCACCGCTTTCGCCGACAACCGCAAGCGTTCCCGCCGCTGGCACCGACAGCGAAATGCCGTCCAATGTCGCGCGCGCCCCGCGTTTCACCACGAGATCGGTCACCGTCAGCACGGCAGGGCGATCCAGTTTCGATGCGCCGACAATGCGCGCGCCGCACTTGTCTGCGGGCGGTCCAATATGTCCGCGGTCCGCCCCTCTTCGACCACGCGCCCCGCTTGCATCACCAACAGCCGCGCGACCCGCCGCGCGGCGAGGCCAAGGTCGTGGGTGATCAGGATCATCGCCGTGTCCTTGCCATCCGGAAACCCGCTGAGCAGGTCCATTGTGGCCGCGGCCACAATCGGATCCAGCGCCGAGGTCGGCTCATCGAGCACAATCAGATCCGGGCTGCCGATCAGCGCCATGGCGATGACAAAGCGCTGCTGCATCCCCCGGCTCCAGCCCCACGGGCGCTTGCGCAGGTCACCGCCTTCGATCCGCAATGCGCGGAACAGCCCCGCCTGATCCGCGCTGCCGGGCACAAGGCCCAACGCCACCTCCGCCTCGCGCCAGTGGAACGCCATGGACCGCAGCGGATCGAGCGCCTCATCCGGGCTTTGCGGCACATGAGCCACGCTGCATCCCTGCGCCCGCAAATCGTCGATCAGCGCGTGCCCCAGCGTTGATTTGCCGGACCCGGACGACCCAACGAGGCCGATACGGCCCCGCGGTTCGATCTCAAGCGATGTAGGGTGGAGGATGGTCCGGCCCGCGCGGATCTCGCTCAGGCCGGTCACGGATAATGTCATTCGCTCAGATTTGTCTCGTGTGTGATCCAATAGGTCTCCGTCGGGTGCACACGGTAGCCGGTCAGACCGGGGACGCCAACATTCGTCTGGCTCACGTGAAAGACGGGGATCATCGCAGCCTCTGCCACGATGATCTGTTGCACCTCGTCATAGATCGCCTTGCGCGCGTTATGATCGAAGGTCAGGCGCCCTTGATCCAGCAATTCATCCAGCCGCGCGTTTGCAAATCCGCCAGCGTTCGAGCCGCCGTCGGATTTCAGCAGCGTCTCAAGCACTGCGCCGGGATCCCCTTGCGGTGTCGTGACCCAGGCCTGCAGAAACAGGTCCGCATCGCCCGCCGCAATCGCATCGTTGCTGGTCCCCCATTCACCGACGGTAATGGTCGCCTTGACGCCGATCGCGGCAAGAAACGCTTGGGTCAGTTCCGCCGTCGGCGGCAGCGCCGCACGCGAAGCGTATGTCACGATGTCGATTTCCAACGGCACGCCATCCAGCATCCAGGTGCCGCCCTCCTTGACCGCGCCAGCCTCGGCCAGCAGCGCTTCGGCTTTGGCCGGATCGTACGTGGCGGGAATGCCCGCGGCCCAGCCCTTGCCTTTGGGGAAAACCGTGCCCGCAGGGACACCCCCCACGCCCGACAGAGCCGCATCAACGATGCCTTCGCGATCAATCGCATAAGACACAGCCTGCCGGATCAGCGGGTTGGCCATCGGCCCGCTCGCCGCGTTGACGGTGTAGAAGTAAAGCCGTGCCGTGGGCGCGGAGAACCCTTGCGCGCCAGTGTCCTGAATGCGCGCGAAATCGGTCTCGGGATAGTTGATGACCAGATCGACCTCGCCCGCCTCAAAGGCCAGCGCGGCGGTGGACGGGTTCGGCGTGGCGATCACGCGCACCTCTGCCAGGCCGGGCGCCCCCTGCCAATAGTCCGGATGCGCCGCCACGCGGTACAGCTGTTCCAGCACGGCCTCCTTGAACACAAACGGGCCCGTCGCGTTGATCGGAAACGCCTCAGACGAGGCGCCCAACACGGCAATCGCCGGTTCGGACAGGGTCCAGGGGAAGGCCGCGTTCGGGCTGTTGGTTTCAAAGACCACGACCGCGTCGCCGTCGGTCGACAGGTCCGCCAGATCAAGCAATTTGGCAACGCGCGCGTTTTGGCCGGGATGCGCCTCGTCCGAGATCGGGGCAATCGCGTCCACAACCGCCTGCGCCGTCACTGGCGTGCCATCATGGAACGTCACCCCGTCCCGCAGGGTCACGCGCCAGGTTGTCGGCGACGATTGTTCGATCCCCGCCGCCAGCCGCGGATACAGGTTCATGTCATAATCGATCCCCATCAGCGTTTCCGTAACGCCGGTCTGGTTCGACATCCAGCCGTTGTAGCTGGCCCGCGGATCCGGCACCTCGGCCGTTGGGCCGAAGCCCACTGAGATGGTCAGGCTGCCCTCTTGGGCCGCGGCTGTCCAAGCCGGACCGAGCGCGAGTGCAGCGACACAAACAAGCCGAGAGAAGAACGACATGTGCATTTCCTTCAGGTGATGGAGTTGAATTTGAAAACAGTCGACTGCCGGTCGCGCGCAAGGGCGCGCGTCTCAGCATGGGTCAGCGATTGAAGCGCCTCTTCCGCCGACAGCCCTTTGGCCCGCGATTTGGACCAGATCCGGCGCACAGAGGTGGGCGACCACGGCAAGGCCGCTTGCGCGACCCACTGGCGCACCGGTGCGGGCAAGCGGTCAAAGGCGGTCATCGGATCGGCAGAACGTCTTTTGCGGCGCAGGCTGCATTGTCCCAGATTGCGATTCATACGGCTGCATCCGGGAAGGCTGTATGAAACGCCCGTCGGGCACCACGCACTGGCCCGACAGGCCAGCACATCCACATTCCGGTGTGCGCGCGGCGCGACAAGGTGGTTGTATCAGCGACCGAAAATCCGCACGTAATGGTGCCGAAAAACCGTGTCTCTGTCATGTGAACTCTCCGGACCTGCACCACGACAGTCTTGCAACCTACGCAGTTACTAGAAAAACGCAACCGCAAACGTTACAATTCACGACGATCCCAAGGAACGCTGCACATGAAGCGGAACAGCCGCCTATCTCTCGCCCTGCACACGCTCTGCCACATGGCCAGTGACCCCGGCCGCGTCCGCACGTCCGCAGATATCGCCGATCACGCCGGAACGAATCCGGTCGTCGTCCGCCGTGTGCTGGTCAAGTTACGGAAGGCGGGTCTCCTGTCCTCGGAAAAGGGGCACGCAGGCGGGTGGCAATTGGCCAAACCGGCCCACGGCATCACGCTCGCCGATGTCTACCTCGCGCTGGATGAGCGGCTGGTTTCGCGCGGCACGGGCGACACCGAACCGTCCCACTGCCATGTTGAAGAAGGCCTCCAAACACGGGTGTCCGAGCTGCTTGAGGACATCGAAGAAAGCCTTGTGCAGCGGCTGCGCGAAACGTCGATCACCGAGATTCATCCAAAGTCGTGCAGCTATTGTGACGACTGAGCACGACCGCCGCTGAAACGTGTTGTGTGGCCCCGGCGCCACCCGTCTCTCTTGACAGCCCGATGCAGGATTACATCCTTGTTCATATGAACCTACCCACTCGCCGCACCGCGCTGAAATAGTTGCACTGGATCATGGTGCCGCTTTTCATGTGGTTCCTGCTGGTGACCCCCGACGTTGTCGTGCCCTTTGGGCCAACCGCCTTTCAGATCCATTCGACCCTCGCGCTGATCTTTGTCTCGCTTAGCCTGGCGTGGTTTGCGGACCTGTTGCGGCGGGGGCTGGCGAGCCGTCCGGGCCCCAAGCTGACGGGCCGTTTGCGCCGCGTCCACCGCTGGCTGCACCTCACGCTGATCTGGGGGCTGTTCTTTGTCGCCGTTACAGGTTTTCTGCTGGGTCTCACCTCGCCAGTTCTGCTCAAGGCCGGAGGGTTCCTGCCCATCGCCCCGCCGCTGGACCTGCGCGCCGCGAACGAGATTGTGGGGCTCGTGCATATCATCGAGTTCTACGCGCTTGGCGTCGTCGCCGCTGGCCATGCGGGGTTTCACATCTGGCGGCATTGCCGGCTGCGCGACAACGCGCTGCGCATCATGGCCCCGAAAAAGCTGCATAAGTATCTCTGACGCCTGCTGTCCGTGTCACTGTAGACGCGGCTGAGCTGGCGGAGGCTGCGGCAGCTCTTGCGTTTACCCCGCTATTCCCCGGGAAACCGGTGCACAACGTGCCTGCAGATTGCGCAAACAGGCGCCTCAGGGGCTGCGGATTGGCCGCGCCGCGGATGTGGCCTTTCACCTCGGGCGGCACTATGCTGTGCGCGACATCGACTTGCACATTATGGCACTGCCCGTGCGCCACAAATCTATTTGAGGAACCGCGTGCCATGCGCCGCACCGCTACCATCACGCTCCACTGGCTCAGCATGCTGCTGCTCGTGCTGCTTGTGGCCGGGGGGCCTGTGCCCGCGCTGGCCTGGGCCTTCGGCCTCACTGGCCTGGCGCTCTGTGCCATCGCCGCCGCGCGGGGGCTGATGAACGGCCCCGGCCCCAAGCTGACAGGTGCGCTGCGCACCGCGCACCCCTGGCTCAGCCGCGCCATGTATCTAGCCCTCGGGCTCACGGCGGCGGCAACGCTGTGGCACGTGGTCATCCAGCCCCTGCCGGGGCTCGGCCAATATCATTTCTACCTACTGTCGGCCGCCAGCCTGCACGGCATCTTTCACTTGTGGCGGCACACGGCCCTTGGCGATGGCGCACTGCGCCGCATCACGCCCACCGCCCTGCACAGTATGCTATGAGCGATCTGCCTCCCCTCGCCCCGGCCGAACCCACGACCGAGCATCGGTTTCCCTGCGACAATTGCGGGGCGGATTTCCGCTACGACCCGACAAGCCGGACGCTGATCTGCGACCATTGCGGCAACACCGGCCAGATCGAAGGGACAGGGCCCAGCCCTGCTGGCCTGACCGAGCTTGACTATCGCACCGCGCTGCGGGCCGAACTGCCACAGGCCGAGATCGAGGAAACGCGCGTTTCCAAATGCCCCAACTGCGCCGCGCAAGTGGAGTTCGACGCCGACATCCACGCCACCGAATGCCCGTTCTGTGCCACGCCTGTTGTCACCGACACCGGCGCACACCGGCATATCAAACCCAAGGGCGTCCTGCCCTTTGCCCTGTCCGAACGTGCGGCGCGCGATGCGATGACGACGTGGCTGGGCCGGCTGTGGTTTGCACCATCGGGCTTGCAGGACTACGCCCGGAAGGGCCGCGCGATGCAGGGCATCTACGTGCCCTACTGGACCTTCGACGCCGACACACGCAGCGGCTACACCGGCGAGCGCGGCACCGTCTATTACGAGACGCAGACCGTCGTCCGGGACGGCAAGCGCCAACAGATCCGCGTCGCAAAGGTCCGCTGGCAACGCACCCGCGGCAAAGTCGCCCGGTTCTTTGACGACGTTCTTGTCCTGGCCTCCACATCCCTGCCCAAACGCTACACCGATGCACTGGAGCCCTGGGACCTCAGCGCGATGGAGCCGTACGCCCCTGAATTCCTCGCAGGGTTCCGGGCCGAAGGCTATGGCGTCGCCCTCGAAGACGGCTTCGAGGAGGCGCGCGCCTACATGGACCGCATCATCGCCCGCGACATCAAGTTCGACATCGGCGGTGACCGCCAGCGCATCCACTCGGTCGATACGAAACTGGGCAAGATCACGTTCAAACACGTGCTTCTGCCCGTCTGGCTTGCCGCCTACAAGTACCGCGGCGAAACCTACCGTTTCGTGGTCAACGGCCGCACGGGCCGGGTGCAGGGCGAACGCCCCTGGTCGGCATGGAAAATCGCCCTTGCCGTGATCGCAGGCCTGGTCGCCGCTGCCGCCGTGGGCTTTGTCATGGCGCTGCAGCAATGACGCTGGACGAGGCGCTGGCGCA